>Ga0214917_10002236_pt1 | contig 23864 bp, 20 predicted proteins | sample LL_1208_BB_MetaG_FD_177983 | JGI IMG/M metagenome (GOLD analysis project Ga0214917, IMG submission 177983) | Freshwater microbial communities from Lake Lanier, Atlanta, Georgia, United States - LL_1208_BB | ecosystem: Environmental > Aquatic > Freshwater > Lake | place: USA: Georgia | collected...
CCTATTTGTTGAAAGACTTAGTCCTTGCGCTTTAACCGATGCTTCTTTTTGGGTCCAGAGGTTAATAAAGCTCAACTTCTGTAAATATTTGGGTTGAGATTCTAATTGATTAGGTAGAGATGAAACAATTTGGGGTATCAATCTACTCGGAAATTGTTCTAAATCTATGCCAATAGGGTGCCGGTTAGTAATGGCGAGCAAGGCTATATGGCCGGAGTGGCTGAGATTAAACTCTAGTAATGGATGGTTGGTTACTTTTGGCTTGCCGTATTTATTGTGCCGAAATTGGCATTGGAGCGGATGAATATGGAGATATTTGGCTAAAATTAGTCGGGTAAATGCTCTAACTTTGATAAATTGTTGTTGATGTTTAACGGCATAAAATTTTGTTGCAAGCTCTGCTTCTTGTTGATTAATTAAACTATTGGCTTGTGGAAAATCTTCATTAAGCGCTATTTTCCAAATATTAATATTATGAGAGTTAAGCCTAAAAGGACGTTGGTCGAGATAATTAATTGCTATTTTTTGCCATATTGGGTACATTTAATTAACGATCTACTTACTAGTGGATGTCTTAAAGTATGTATCAATAATTTAGCAATCGTCAACTTAATAAGGTGTTAAAGTGACTACAATGAAAAAGGTAGTTTTTTCTGGTGTCTTTGATCCGGTTACCATCGGCCATGTGAATTTTATTATGCGGGCAGCACAGATCTTCCCTGAGGTTGTTGTGGCTGTTGCAGAACATTCTGCTAAACTCCCGCTTTGGACAATTGCACAAAGAACACAAATGATGCAGGCGGCCATTGAACATCTTACTAATGTTAAGGTGCGTTCATTTTCCGGATTGCTGGTAGATTTTATGAAAGCGCAGAAGGCAACTACTATTATTCGTGGCGTGCGTTCTGTAGTTGATTGGTCATACGAGATTGAGATGGCAGCAATAAATAAGCGTATAATGCCTGCTGTCGAGACCATTTTTTTGCCAGCTGAAGAAAATATTTCTTCTAGTTTTGTCCGGCAAATTTATGCGCTTAGGGGTGATATTAGTACTTTAGTGCCGGCTAATACCCTTGAGCTAATCAATAAGTTTAACTGTTAATGGGTTCATCTAGCATATTTTTCATAGTGCTGTGAACAAGAGCAATAAGCTCGTCTTTTTGTTCAAATGCATATTGGCTGGCGTCAATTGGTTGCCCAACTTTAACAAATACTTCTTGGTTGCGAGAAAATTTTAGTGTTTTAGCTGGTAATATTTTATTTGCGTTTTTAATTATCACGGGAATAATCATAGCTTGTGCATTTATGGCGGTGATAAATCCGCCTTTTTTGAACTTAGCCAATGATCCATCGCGTGAACGAGTGCCTTCTGGGGCTATCCACATGACAAAATCATCAGCCATGATTTCGCGCATATTATCCATATCTTTAATTGCTTGTTTGCGGTCCTTGCGATCAACGAAAGGGAAGCCGGCTAATTGCATACTTTTACCCATAAATGGAATTTTTTTCATCTCTTTTTTGGCGAGCATGCGAATAGATAGGTTAGGAAATGCTGCATAGATGATAGGTATATCGTACAAACTAGCATGATTGCACATTATAATGGTGGCTTGCCCTGGTATAGGCATAACATTTTGAGGATTAATGACGGTTACTTTTACAGCAACATAACTAAGAATTTTTTTAGTCCACAGTCTTATATGATTATCAACCCACTGGCGATTTAATTTACCTTGCATCGCAATAATAATACTGCGAATTGAGATATCTAATACTGAAAAAATAGATCTACAAATTATGTTAGTTGTTTGCAAAAAGTTAGTGCGCATAATGATTTACGTTAAAATTAATTAGGGTAAGTATAAAAATCTTAACGCTTGAATGCAATTTTTTTTTGCAAAAATTGTTGAAAATGTGGTACGATAGAGTCTACTTTGTTCTGGAGAGAAGGTTTTTTTATGTTATTTGGTTTAACGAACCTAACTTGGCGCGGAGATTTAATAGCTCTGCTGGTTATGACTCAGATTACAATCGCAGCCGTAACTATCTTTTTACATCGCTGTCAAACGCATCGTGCTTTAACATTACACCCAATCATTAGTCATTTTTTTCGCTTATGGTTATGGTTAACTACTGGCATGGTAACTCGAGAGTGGGTGGCTATTCATAGAAAACATCACGCGCATTCTGATAAAGAGGGTGACCCGCATAGCCCAGTTATGTTCGGCTTAAAAAAAGTATTTTTTGAAGGAGCTGAACTATATAGGCAAGCTCGTAAAGACAAAGAGATGGTTGCTCGTTATGGTCATAGTACTCCAGATGATTGGATTGAAAGAAATGTATACTCAAAACATTCGGCAAAAGGCGTTGTAGTAATGTTATTGATAAATTTACTATGTTTTGGGCTGCCAGGATTGTCAATGTGGGCGGTGCAGATGATGTGGATCCCTCTATGGGCGGCCGGCGTAATTAACGGTATTGGGCATGCGTGGGGGTATCGCAATTTTGAATGTTTAGATGCGGCACGCAATTTAATTCCCTGGGCTTTTTGGATTGGCGGTGAAGAACTGCATAACAATCATCATACCTTTGCATCATCAGCAAAATTTTCACTTAAATGGTGGGAGTTTGATTTAGGGTGGATGTATATTCGTATTTTACAGTTTTTTGGTTTGGCCAAGGTTAAAAAATTACCACCGAAATTGATTAGAAATAGCAATCGGCAAAAAATCGATATTGATACTGTTAAAGCGGTAGTAGGGCATCGTTTTCAGGTTATGGCGCATTATTACAAACAAGTAGTTAAGCCGATGTTGAAACAAATGAAAAAAGACGGCGTTTTTGCTGGGAAAAATAAATCTTATTTTCATAAAGCTAAATATTTATTTAAGCGCCAAGAAAATTTGATGAACGAGCATGCTAAAAATATTTTTGCTGAACTGGTAGAAAAATTTGATAAGCTAAAACTTATTTACCAGTATAGACAGAATCTCCAGAATGTTTGGTTAAAAACTGCTAATAGTCAAAAAGAATTAGTTGAAGGATTGCAACAGTGGTGTAAACAAGCTGAAGAGTCGGGTGTTTCTTTATTGAAAGACTTTTCTAAAACAATACATAGTTATCATTTAGTAGTTCATTCAGCCCAATAAATCATTGTAAAATAAAAAAAGGATTTTTTATGTTTAAGACAGTAGCTGACATTATTGTTGAATCACTATCTAATCTTGGTGTCGAGAGGATATATGGAGTAGTTGGTGATTCTTTAAACGGTATCACCGATGCGATTTTGAGAAATAAACAGATTGCATGGGTGCATACTCGCCATGAAGAGGTTGCTGCATTTGCTGCTGGCGCAGAGGCGCAATTAACTGGGAAATTAGCAGTTTGTGCCGGAAGTTGTGGGCCTGGAAATCTACATTTAATTAACGGATTATTCGACGCGCATCGCAGTAAAGCACCTGTTTTAGCGATAGCTGCTCATATTCCCACACAAGAGATTGGTCGACAATATTTTCAAGAAACTCATCCGCAAGTTTTATTTAAAGAATGTAGCTCCTATTGTGAAATGGTCTCTAGCCCGGAACAAATTCCTGATATGCTAGCGCTTGCGATTCAATCAGCACTTTCTAATAGTGGTGTTGCAGTTTTGGTTATCTCAGGTGATATTGCGCTAGCAAAATCACAAGCACAGCCGATATCTTGGCCAAGGATGCCTGCTCCAATAATAGTGCCAAGCCCCGATGAATTACAGCAGCTAGTATCTATGCTCGATGCAGAACGAATTACTGTATTATGCGGAAGAGGATGTGCCGGTGCGCATCAGGAATTAATGCAATTATGTGCTACTTTGCAAGCTCCTATGGTTCATGCTTTGCGCGGTAAAGAGCATGTAGAATATGACAATCCTTATGATATCGGCATGACCGGTTTTATTGGTTTTTCATCTGGTTATTATGCCATGGAAGATTGTGAAACTTTATTAATGCTTGGAACCAGCTTCCCTTATCGACAATTCTATCCGAGTAAAGCACGGATTATTCAAATTGATATTTCTGGTGAGGCGCTCGGTAGGCACGCTAAACTCGACCTTGGCTTGGTTGGTGACATTAAAGAGACTCTTCGAGCCCTGTTACCCATGTTGAAGCCAAGAGCTAATAGGACTTTTTTGGATAAAGCAGTCAAGCATTACCAAGTCTCTCGAAAGAATCTAGATCTTCTAGCGCAAAAAGATACTGTGATTCATCCGCAATATCTTGCTAGATGCGTCAATGACATAGCTCTGGAGAACGCTATTTTTACCTGTGATGTTGGCACCCCAACTATCTGGGCGGCGCGGTATTTAACCATGAATGGTAAAAGACGCTTGCTCGGCTCATTTAACCATGGCTCAATGGCCAATGCTTTAGCGCAAGCCATTGGCGCACAAGCATCGCACTCTAAGCAACAAGTAATCGCTTTATGTGGAGATGGCGGCTTTACGATGTTAATGGGTGATTTATTAACCTTGGTGCAAGAGAATCTTCCCGTTAAGGTAGTAATATTTAATAATGGCTCCTTGGGTTTTGTAGAAATGGAGATGAAGGCCAATGGTTTTTTAAACTTTGGAACTGATTTGAAAAATCCTAATTTTGCTGCTATGGCCAATGCAATGGGTATTTATGCTAAAAGTGTTACCAACGCTTACGAGCTTACAGATGCTTTAGCCGAGGTATTTTCTAGGCCAGGTCCTGGATTAATTGATGTGGTTACGAATAGATTTGAATTATCACTGCCACCTAAAATCAAATTCGATCAAGTTAAGGGGTTTAGCTTGTATCTTTTAAAAGCACTGTTAAATGGCAAAGGTACTGAACTTATGAAAATGACCAAAACCAACCTCTGGCGCTAGTTATTACCAACATTGGTCTGTGATTACTGTGGTCGAATATTTTTTCTTGCTTAAAAGCAATCGAATATCTTGTAAATAATCCCCTGGCTTGCTTATTTATTGAATTTTACGCGTGCTTTTGGTGCAATAATAGATGAAATTAAGCAGCAAGTTTTAAAAGTGTCATTAAATCAGCATGAAAATAACGTTCCGACCCTGTGTGCTGCAGTGAGAGCAAAATGCCAAACTATGCAAGATAATTTTTAAAGCATCGAAAGCAATACTCTGAATAATCAAATTAAAGTTATTGAAAATGTCCTTGTTTAAATTGAAGGTTTAGTTATCAATGATACTCACAAAGTAAAATTACTTGCAGCATTTAATGCAATGCTTGTAACTGGTGTTATCGCCGTTATAGCGTTAATGGTATGCTGCACTATTAATCATGCTAATTATTGGCCTTTTTTTCGCTAGATATTCTGATGATATTGCAACTGGTATAATTAATTTATTTTATTCACAGCCTAGCTTAATAGAGCTAGCGGAACTTAATCTACAAAAAATTAAGAATGATTTGGCTAGTTAAAAAAATGTATTTGATATGACAACTGATCCGTCTACAACAACTAATGATAAAATCTATTTGGCATTAATTAAGAGAATATCTTGAACAATCCGCGCCAAGCTTAGCTGTGTAACTAACTACTGAAATCATGTTATCGGATTATTGATATGCGGTGTTCTGGTATTTTGGTTTTTTTTGTGAGATATTGTTTTCAATATTTATGTAATATTTCGGACGAAGCTTGTTTTTAAAACAAATTAAAATTATAGGTTTTAAATCTTTTGTTGATGCCACAAATTTATACTTCTCTTCTAATAAAATTGCTGTTGTGGGTCCTAATGGTTGTGGTAAATCGAATGTAATTGATGCAATAAGATGGGTTATGGGCGAGAGTTCCCCAAAGTTTTTACGTGGCGACATGATGGCTGATGTTATTTTTAATGGCTCTCTCCACCGCAAAGCCCAGGGCATGGCCAGTGTTGAAATTATCTTTGATAATACTAATGCATATTTAAATGGTGCCTACGTTAAGCAAGGTGATGTGGCACTGCGGCGTGAAATTTATCGAGATGGCGAGTCAAATTACTTTATTAACAATCAAAAAGTGCGACGCAAAGATTTAACTGATTTATGGCTAGGAACCGGAGCTGGTGCGCGAGGATATGCTATTATTGGCCAAAATATGGTTAGTCAATTGGTAGAGGCTAGTCCAGAAGTGCTTAAAAATTATTTAGAAGAGGCGGCTGGGGTTAGCAAATATAAAGAACGCCGCAAAGAGAGCGCCCAGCGGTTAATACAAATTTCAGACAATCTCGCAAGAATAGCCGATATTATTGGCGAGTTAAGCATAGCTATTGAGCGCTTAGCTAGAGAAGCAACAGATGCCCATCACTATCAAGCGTTAAGACATAAGCTACAAAATCTCAATGATCAGTTGCATATGTTGCAAGCGCAACATGTAATTAAAAGATACAATATTGTGGCTCAGCAACATAATGAGCTGTTAAACAAGGAGCAAAAGCTGACGACCAGCATACAAAAAGTTGAAGCGCAGCTAGCTAATTGTAATTTTGATGAAAAAGTTAATGCAGTTAATTTGCTAGAACAAAACTTATATAAAATAAAGTTGGAGCTGGCGCAACAGCAAGATTTTTATGCTAAGAGTAAAAAAACTATAGAGCAAATCTCGTTAGAAAAACTTGAGTTAGAAAAAAATTATCAAGAAGAGATGCATAGTCTCCAAAATTATGAAGATGACTTGGCTATAATGCGTAATGTGCAAACTGAATACGACGCACAGTTAGTTGATAATAAAGACTTAATGGCAAGGTTGCAGATTAATATTCGAGAGCATAGACAGTTAAAAAATAACGCTCAACAAAAAATACAAAAAGATATGGGGCAGCTTGAAGTTTTGCAAGCTAAACAAGAGCTTAATTCACAAACCTTGTTACAGATAAACGATGATATTGAACAACTGTCGATTAGTAACACTAATGTAGAAAGATTAGCAATTGAGATTGCTAATTTGCATGCGCAAATAATTCCTGCAGAACAGCTGTTAGCGGCAATTGAACAAGATAATACAAGCATTACAGGGCGCGTTGCAGTGCTAAACAATGAATATCAATCATTAACTAGAGCGCTGACAAGTTGCCAGAAAAAAGCTGATGAATTGAACAGGCAGCGTGCGTCTTTAGAGTCAGCCTATTTAGGACTATTAGACAGCAAAATAGACTCTGTACTAGTAGATAAGCCATGGCAAGCGATTAATAATTGGTTATTAAGCTGGAAGGTGCCAAATGAATGGCACAGAGTGATTGATTATTTGTGGCAATTTTTGCCTAATTTTTTTAGTGAACAAATGACTGATAAGTTACGTTTGCCCACAGGCGCTTACTATGCGCATATGAGGCCACTCAAGTCATCCAAACAGACATTATTGTCTTTTATGCAAGTAGATAGTAGGCCCGCAGGTTTCATAAACTGGGAAAAGATTTATGTCGGACATAGTTTAGAGGAATTAGAAGCATTAAAAGAGGATGAATCGATGTTGTTTGCCGAGGGAATATGGGCCGGCAAGCATTGGATATACTATTTACCGACTAATCAAAAAGGTTTGGCTACTAGGCTTAACGAATGGCGAGTGGCCGAAGCAAAGTATCTTGAGCATCAACATGAGGTTAATTTGTTAGAGGATAAAGTTAACTCAGTGCATGTTAAGCGGCAGCAATTAAGTGCTCAACAAGTTGAAATACAGCAGCAATTGTCCGCTAATATTAAGGTGATTAATGATTTAAAGCAACAGTTAACTGTTAGTCAAAATCAATATGACTTTTTTCTTGTTGAGCGCAACAAACAGTTGCAACAAATGCAGGTTGCGCAAGAAAAACAGCAACAATTAGTAGAGCAGGGCAATATTTTGTGCCAGGAAATGTTGGATATAGAAGTACAAATTTCCGAAACGCAAAGGCAAGAAACAGAATTGCTGACAAAATTGCATAAATTACAGCGCGAGTATGAAAGTTTAGCTAATCAACATGATAAAGTGTTAAATCTGAGCAATGAAAATAAAGTAGCTTGTGCCTGTATAAATACAAAATATGAGAGTATTAAGCAGCAGTTACCAAAAATTACAACACGCTTAATGCATTTGGAGAGTTGTTTGCAAGAACAACCAAAGTTAAATGCATTAGATGCTTTATGTGCACAAAAAAATCTAGAAATTGAACATCAATCTAGGTTGCTAGCTAATGAACAAATTATAGTTAGCGCTCTTAAAAATGAGAGAATGATGTTTAATCAGGAACTTGAAAAGCTCAAACAGGAGCATTTACAATTTGTTGAGAAAAAATGGCGTATTCTAAGTGAGAAAGAGCAGATTGAGCCTAGCTTTGCCGCTGCTATAAATAAATATGATCAAGATTTAAATGCGCAGGTATGGCAGAGCCTGTCAGGTCATAATGAACAAGAGATTAAAAAGCAGATTATTGCTGTCGAAGAGCTGCTAGTGCAATTAGGGAATGTAAATTTATTAGCTATAGGTTTATATGAGCAAGAACAAGCGCGCCTCGAGAGTTTATTAGCGCAAGAAAATGATCTTAATTTAGCAGTAAAGGATTGTGAAACAGCTATAAAAACCTTAGATAATGAAATGCAAATTGCGCTTGAAAAAACCTTGACAGAAATCAACCGCCATCTATTAGAAATTTTTCCACAACTTTTTGGTGGTGGACAGGCGAAGTTTGTTGCGAGTTGTGATAATCTTCTAGAAGCAACAGTAGAAGTACAGGTTCAGGCTCCAGGAAAAAAACAACATAAAATTCAGTTGCTATCAGGAGGAGAAAAAGCATTGACAGCAGTTGCATTGTTGTTTTCAATATTCTCTTTGAACCCGGCGCCATTTTGTTTGCTTGATGAGGTGGATGCTGCTTTAGATGATGCAAATGTGCTAAGGCTGGCTAATTTGATTGATAAATTGTCATGCAAGGTGCAGTTTATTTTAATAACACATAATCCGTTAACAATGGATGTTGTGCATGAGCTTATTGGAGTTACTATGCAAGAACCCGGTGTCTCTAGGGTTGTAACAGTAAATATGGCAACAGCATTAGATATGATAAATAAGGAGTGAGTATGCAAGCCAATTTGAGTTTTATTTTTAATATTGTTTTTCTGGCCATTATATTATCGATGATTGTTTGGAAAATGCGGCCCAAGTTTAATAAAAAGATTAAGGAAGATGTTAGCCAAAACGTTCAAGAGCCTATTGATGATATGGATAATGATATTATTACCATTAGAAAAGTCGAAATAAATGAATATCAGGAAGAGGCTAAACCATCTATAGGAACCATTGAACATGCTGCTACTAATACCATCATGATTTTTTTAGCGGCTAAAGGCCAAAGTACTTTTGCAGGTTATGATTTATTGCAAACCTTATTATCATCTGGGTTGCGTTATGGTGATGCCGGGCTTTTTCACCGACACCAGCATGCATCGGGGCAGGGGCCGGTATTGTTTAGTTTAGCCGCTGCAACTGCAACTGGAAAGTTTGAGCTCCAGAACATGGGCGCAACAAGTGTTAAAGGACTATGTATGTTTATGGAGCTATCTGGAAACATTACCATTGACAGTGAGCGATTTGCAATTTTTATGCAAACAGCAAAACAATTAGCCGATGATTTGCAAGCTAATTTACTCGATGAGCGTAAGCAACCATTAGTAGCAGCTACCATAAAAAGTTATGAGCACCTAATAGCTAAAACCACCGAACTAGTATAGACTCAGGAGAACTTAAAGATGTTACTATCTGAGATAGCTCGACTCCTAGGCGCGCATTGCGATTCAAATATAGCCATTAATCGGGTTGTTATTGATAGTCGCCAAGCACAAATTAATGATTTGTTTGTTGCTTTTAAAGGCGCAAATGCAGATGGGCATGACTTTGCTTTAGCTGCTTGCCAAAAAGGAGTAGCAGCTATTATTGCCGAGAGACCGTTGCCAGCAGCAACGGTGCCAGTTTTTGTGGTAGAAAATTGTTTAAAGTCGTTAACATCACTGGCGGTAAAAAATCGCCAAGCAGTTAATCCTACGGTTCTCGCTCTCACCGGCAGTAATGGTAAAACTTCAGTAAAAGAGATGCTTGGTTTGATTTTTCCAGATAATTCATGCATTTCTAAGGGCAATTTTAATAACCACCTTGGCGTGCCTATTAATTTAATGTCCTTACAGCCTAGCCATAAATACGCAGTCTTTGAGCTCGGAGCTAATCAAATTGGTGATATTGCCTTAACTGCACAATTAGTGCAGCCTGATATTGCCTTGATTAATAATATTGGTCCAGCGCATCTTGGCAAATTTGGTTCTATAGATAATGTTGCTAAAGCTAAGGGTGAAATATACGACAAACTAAAACCGTATGGAACGGCTATAATCAATGCTGATGATAAGTATGCCAATTATTGGGATAATAAATTTAGTACACATAAGGTGTTACGTTTTTCGAGCACGCACCCTGCAGATATTTCAGCTTCAGCAATTCGTGAAATAAATAGTTGTTATGAGTTTAGATTACATTATGGAATTGCGCAGGAACATATTAGATTATCTGCCCCCGGCAGACATCAGGTGCAAAATGCCCTAGCTGCAGCGAGTATGGCTTTAGCTGCAGGCTGCGATATGCAGATGATTAAGCGCGGCTTAGAATCTTTTACAGGCGTAGCAGGGCGTTTAAACTTCAAGCCTGGAATAAATAACACAACTATTATAGACGATACTTACAACGCTAATTCCGCATCTTTTCAAGTAGCCCTGCAATTATTAGCTAGCCAGCCTGGTATAAAAGTATTAATCGTTGGTGAGGTTGCGGAGTTAGAGCAATACGCAGAGAAAGAGCATCGTTTAATTGGCCAGATGGCTAAGGAACTCAATATTGACATGGTGCTTGCTGTTGGTAATTTTGCAAGCTTTGCTGCTTCAGAGTTTGGTCATGGCGGGCTTTCATTCAACACTAAAGAGGCTTTAATAGCATATTTGCATAGCATTATCACAAGCCAGTTTACCATACTAGTAAAAGGATCTCGTTCTTCAAAAATGGAGGACATTGTACAAGAACTTATCAATCATTAAGGGTTTATATGCTATATTGGCTCACGTTACTTTTGCAAGGACAATATCATGCTTTGCGTGTTTTTCAGTACATTACTTTTCGCTCTATTTTAGCATCACTAACAGCGCTATTTTTTGGCCTTTATCTTGGCCCTAAAACTATCGCATGGCTGGTAAAAATGCAAATTGGCCAAACAGTGCGTGATGACGGGCCTAGATCGCATTTTTCAAAAGCTGGAACGCCAACTATGGGAGGGATATTAATTTTATTCTCCATTACTATCAGTACTCTGCTCTGGGCTGACTTATCACAAGCAAATATCTGGTTATTACTACTGGTAACATGGGGCTTTGGTTTACTGGGCTGGGTTGATGATTATCGTAAATTAATCTTAAAAAATAGCGCAGGGGTCTCCGCAACTGGTAAATTAATAGTGCAGTCATTGCTTGCCTTGCTAGCGACGATATTTATTTACTACACCGCGACAACCCCAGTGCAAACACAATTAATTGTGCCATTTCTGAAAGATTTTTCAATTAGTCTTGGTTGGTTTTTTCCCCTCTTAGCGTATTTTGTAATTGTTGGCAGTAGTAATGCCGTAAATTTAACTGATGGACTTGATGGTCTGGCAATTTTGCCTATTGTTATGGTCTCTGGGGCGTTGGGTATTTTCTCTTACATTGCGTGCAACTCAGTGTATGCACATTATCTATCGATACCCTATGTGCCAAATACCCAAGAAATAACTATTTTTTGTTCGGCGATTGTTGGGGCTGGTTTAGGATTTCTCTGGTTTAATAGTTATCCGGCCCAAATCTTCATGGGTGATGTTGGTTCATTGTCATTAGGGGCAGCTATTGGCTTAATAGCTGTGTTAGTGCGACAAGAGTTAATTTTATTCGTAATGGGCGGTTTGTTTGTAATTGAAACGTTCTCAGTCATTTTACAGGTAGCTTACTTTAAATGCAGTGGCGGCAAAAGGTTATTTAAAATGGCGCCGCTCCATCATCATTTTGAGCTAAAAGGCTGGAGTGAGCCAAAGGTAATTGTACGCTTTTGGATAATAACTTTTATTTTGGTGCTCTGTGGCTTAGCGACAATTAAATTAAGGTAATGGTTATGAGTAAGCAGCATACTTTAATTATAGGAATGGGAAAAACTGGTGTATCAATTGCGAGGCATTTACATGCCTCACAGCAAAAATTTTCCATTTATGATACCAGGCCAAAGCCATTGGATATTGATTTTTTTACAACCACTTACCCCGAGGTAGCTATTTATTGTCAAAGCTACCCAGCTGAACTTCTGGATACTGTAGATAAAATAATCTGCAGCCCAGGCGTGGCAATGCATGAAATAATTTTACAAGATGCACTCAGACGCCAGATTCCAATTGAGAATGACTTAGATTGCCTAATGAAGCTGATAACAGCACCTGTTATCGGTATAACTGGCTCAAATGGCAAATCTACTGTAACTACATTACTGGGCCTAATGTGTAAAGCACAAGGCTTAAATACTGCGGTTGGCGGTAATTTAGGTACGCCAGTGCTCGATTTATATTATGCTCATAAAGATTACGATATCTGGGTGTTAGAACTATCAAGTTTTCAGCTTCTTCATGCTCAAGAGCTAAAACTAAAAGCAGCGACAATTTTAAATATTTCACCAGATCATATTGATTATCATGGTTCAATGTCTGCTTATGTAGCTGCCAAGCATAGGATATACACTCAAGCAGAGATGTTGCTATGCAATCGAGATGATGTATTAACTGTCCCCAGAGTGCGTACTAGCATGCAACAGTCTTTTGGTCTGTCAGCGCCAAATAAAAACCAGTGGGGTTTAATTAATACTCAAAATGGACCAGCATTGGCTTATGAAAATGAGGTTATAATCCAAACTGCAGAGCTAAAAATGCAAGGTCGGCACAATTGGTTAAATGCTTTGGCAGCATGTGCTTTAGCAAGAAGTGTAGGCATAACAGATTTTGTTATAAAGCAAGTTTTACAAACCTTTCCAGGTTTAGAGCATCGCACTGAATCAGTAGGCAAATGGAATGGCATTAGTTTTATCAATGACTCTAAAGGTACAAACCTTGGGGCAACATATGCTGCTATTGAGGGTTTAGGGCCAACATTAAACACTGCTAAAATCGTGCTAATTGCTGGAGGGCAAGGTAAAGGGGCTGATTTTTCACCAATGCGCGAGCTATTGCGCAAATATGTGAGACATGTGGTTCTTATTGGACAGGATGCAGCACTTATTGCGAAACAATGGCGCGGTTGTGTTGCTATATCTCATGCTAAGCAATTGCGCCAGGCAGTCTATCTTGCGAGAGAACTTGCTGCGGCTGGCGATGTGGTGTTATTATCTCCGGCTTGTGCAAGCCTTGATATGTTTAAAAATTACGAAGATCGCGGACAGCAATTTATTAAATTGGTACAGGAGTTTATTTAAAATGTCTAAAGCAACTTATGTCACTTACGATAAAGTTCTGTCAGCAGCTATCCTATGTTTAATTTTAATTGGTTTGATGATGGTGTCATCAAGTTCAGTTATGATTGCAACTAAGTACTATCATCAGCCATTTTATTTTTTAATTCGCCAAATTGCCTATCTTGTATTAGGTTTTGTGTTAGCACTATTGGTGTTACGCACAGATACTAACACATGGCAACGGCACAGCGTAATTTTGCTAGGAGTGTGCTTAATATCCTTGATCTTAGTTTTAATCCCCGGTCTTGGTAAACTGGTCAATGGCAGTAGACGTTGGTTATCACTGGGATTTATTGGTATACAAGTATCAGAGTTAGCAAAACTATTAGTTATAATCTATATCTCAGGGTACTTAGTTAGGCATTCTGCACGTCAGGATAGCGCATTACTTGAGTTCATTCGGCCATTAATAGTCTTAGCTATTATCGCTGGTTTATTACTTAAAGAGCCAGATTTTGGTGCGACCGTAGTTATAGTCTCAACAGTTATGATGATGCTGTTTTTATCTGGAGTAAGATGGATTTATTATGGGTTAATGATTATAGCTGTGACAGTTATCATGGCAATAATCGCCGTCTCGTCACCATATCGTGTGGCAAGGTTAACTGCTTTTTTAAATCCATGGGCTGATCAATTTAAAACCGGTTATCAACTAACGCAAGCGCTGATTGCGTTTGGTCGCGGCGGCATGTTTGGTATGGGACTAGGCGATAGTGTGCAAAAATTATTTTATCTGCCTGAGGCGCATACGGATTTTTTATTTGCAGTTTTAGCTGAAGAACTTGGTTTTGCTGGTATCATGTTGGTAGTTGCCCTGTATGCGCTTATCTTTTGGCGCGGTTTGTCGATAGGTTTTCAAGCTTTCCAACAAAATAGATTTTTCGCCGCATATCTCGCTTATGGCTTGAGTTGTTGGCTATTTTTTCAAGCCCTTATTAATATGGGTGTTAATGCAGGCATGTTGCCAACCAAGGGCTTAACGCTACCTTTTTTAAGCTACGGAGGCGCTTCATTGATAATAAATTGTGTTGTTGCCGCATTATTACTGCGCATCGATCATGAAAATCGCTGGTTTGCTATGGGGTTAAGGTCGCACATTTAAGAATATTTTGATAGCACCGCTAATTTTTGTTATTATTTAATTTTTATATCCCAATAGAGAACATTAATTGAATAAAATACCAGATTATCAGCCACGGCGTATGGGGCATGTTAAGCATATTCACTTTGTTGGTATCGGTGGTGTTGGTATGTGCGGTATTGCTGAGGTATTGTTCAATGAAGGTTATCATATCAGTGGTTCTGATGTTGCAGAAAATAAATATATAGCCCATTTAAGAAAGCTAGGCATTCGGATATATATTGGTCATCAGGCAAAGCATGTACACAATGCTGACGCGGTAGTAGTTTCATCAGCAATAGCCATTGATAATCCAGAGGTACAAGCAGCTAAAGATCAGCAGGTGCCCGTTATTCCTCGTGCCGCAATGTTGGCGGAATTGATGCGATTTCGTCATGGAATTGCAATAGCAGGTACTCATGGTAAAACTACAACTACCAGCCTAGTAACTAGTTTATTAAGTGAAGGTGGTTTAGATCCAAGTTACGTAATCGGCGGCAAACTTAATAGTTCAGGGGCCAATGCGCAACTAGGACACTCGCAATACTTTGTGGCAGAGGCAGATGAAAGTGATGCTTCCTTCTTGTTTTTAAAACCTATGATGGCAGTGGTGACTAATATAGATGCCGACCATCTTCAGACTTATAACAATTGTTTTGAAATTTTAAGTCAAACATTTATAGAATTTTTACACCATTTACCTTTTTATGGTTTAGCTGTAGTGTGCGGCGATGATCCTGAGGTTACTAAAATAATTCCGAAAATTGCGCGACCTGTGCGTATTTATGGTTTTGCTGAGGATGTGCACTATCGCGCTGTTGATTGGCACCAAGATGGCTTAAAAAGTAAGTTTACTGTGATGAGACCATCTCCATATTTACCTTTAAACATCGAGTCTAATATTCCGGGAAAGCATAATGTACTTAATGCTTTAGCAGCTATTGCTATTGCCACAGAATTGGGAGTTACTGATACGGCGATACTGAGTGCATTAAAAAAATTCCAAGGGGTAGGAAGAAGATTTCAGTTATTGGGCGAATGTAAATTTAATGCGGGTACAGCATTAATTATTGATGATTATGGACATCATCCACAAGAGATATTATCGACTATAGATGCATTTCGTTCTGTATGGCCTGATAAAAGGTTGATACATGTTTTTCAACCGCATCGATATTCGCGAACACAATCCTTGTTTAACGATTTTGTTCAGGTGTTAACCATGGCAGATCAAGTTATTTTGTTAGATGTCTACTCTGCGGGTGAAAAAGCCATTGATGGAATTAGCAGTACCTCATTGGCTAGCGCAGTAAACTCGCAAAAGCAAGACCTAGTGCGTTTAGCCGGCCATGATGTAATTGAAGCCGTATTAGAAGATGTGGTGCAAGATGGTGATGTTGTTTTGTTTCAGGGCGCTGGAAATGTTGGCTCTTTAGCACAGAGAGTGTTGCAAAAAAAACTGGACAATTAACATGAATGAAATAGAGCAACATGGTGATTTGCTTTTCAATGAGTCCTTATCGGCCTATAACACCTGGCGGGTGGGTGGTAAAGCAAAGCAATTATTTAAACCTAAAAATGTCGAGGGTTTACAGGCTTTTTTACAGCATTTGCCTACGGATGAGCCAATTTTATGGTTGGGGCTGGGAAGTAATTCGTTAATTTCCGACCAAGGTTTTAATGGTACAGTGATTCTGACGCAAGGCTGCTTAAAAAACATTTCCTTACTAGATGCAAATCAGATTAGAGCCGAGGCTGGAGTTTCCTGTGCGCAATTGGCCAGATTTTGTGCGCGCAATAATTTAGCTGCTGCGGAATTTTTAGCTGGCATTCCTGGCACTTTTGGTGGTGCTCTAAGAATGAACGCCGGCTGTTACCAGGCAGAAACTTGGGATATAGTTGCAGAGGTAGAAACTATCGACAGAGATGGTCAGATACGCTCATGTCGTCCTGAAGATTTTATTATTAATTACCGGCAAGTCATAGGCCTTAAAGAGCAGGAATGGTTTTTAGCTGGAACGATTAAATTACCTGCTGGTAGCTCGACAGAGTCAATGCAGAAAATAAAAGATTTATTAGCAAGACGCGCGGCTACTCAACCCACTGGGCAATATAACTGCGGCTCAGTGTTTCGTAATCCACCTGGTGATTATGCGGCAAGATTAATTGAAGCATGTGGATTAAAGGGGTACAAGCTAGGTGGGGCGCAGGTTTCAGAGAAACATGCTAATTTTATTATAAATTCCCAGGCCAATGCATCTGCAGAGGATATTAGTAATTTAATTAATTTTGTACGCAATGCGGTTAAAGAAAAGTATGGTATTGAGTTGCAGCAAGAAGTGCATTTTATTGGGAGTTAATCAGATGAGTGAAGTTATAAAAGTTGCATTGTTGTATGGTGGTAAAAGCGGTGAGCATGAAGTGTCATTGGTTTCTGCTGCAGCGGTATTAAAAAACTTACATCCTGATAAATATGTGGTAACACCCATTGCAATTGATAAAAATGGCTTGATTTATAAAAATCTTGCGAGTGAGCTTCGACAAAATACTGAGGCGCTGCCAGTAAAAACTGCTACATCAATACCAGTTAGCTCATTAATTAATAATGGGCGTTTTTGTTGTGATGTGGATGTGGTATTTTCAATTATTCATGGTAGAGCTTACGAAGATGGTTGTCTGCAAGGGATTTTGCGCCATGCTGAAGTCGCTTTTGTGGGCGCAGATGTATTAGGCTCAGCAATAGGGATGAGCAAGGACGTGGCTAAAAAACTAGCGGTACAAGATGATTTAAAAACTGCGCGCTTTATTTTGCTTGACAAAACAATGTCGCAGTCAGAGATTAGTGCTTGGCTTGATACGGCGGCAACAGAATTATCATGGCCGATGTTTGTTAAACCTAGCTGCGCCGGTTCAAGTGTTGGAATTAGTAAAGTTCATGATTTTGCTGGTTTAGAAGCAGCAATTAATGAAGCTTGGCGCTTTGATGACGAAATTTTACTAGAAGAAGCCATTGTCGGTAGAGAAATTGAAGTCGCAGTTTTAGAAAATCATCGTAAGCACACTATTGCGGCCTCTTTACCGGGAGAAATTAAGGTTAAGCATAAAGATAACTTTTATTCATATGCGGCCAAGTATTTAGAAAGTGATGCTTCAGAATATTTAATACCTGCGCCACTGGAGCTTGCCTGGCAGGAAAAAATTCAACAAGAGGCGATTGCAATATTTAAACGTTTAAAATGTCGTGGTATGGCGCGTGTCGATTTCTTTTTTGACGATGTTAACGAGGAGTTATATTTTAATGAGGTGAATACTATTCCAGGTTTTACTGAAATAAGTTTTTATCCATTATTATGGTCAAAAAGTGGTCTTGAAACGCCAGAGTTGTTAGATTGTCTGATTGATACCGCAATCTTACAACAGCAAGAAAGAAGCTTATTGACCACAGATTTTCGAAAAAATTAGGTTTTTAAAACATGGACGGCAATACTAATACGAAAGTAAATGGTAATTGGTTGACGGTGCTGATTGTCTTTGCAGTACTTTTAACCATAAGACTGGTAGTGATAGTTATTTATGATCCGGAATTTTTTCCTATAAATGTTTTAAAAATTACTGCCCCATATCAATATTTATCACGCGAACAAATTCAAAATATAATTGCTCCGTATTCTCATAAGAGTTTTTTTGTTTTTTCCGAAAAAAATTTACAAGAAGATTTTAAAAAAAATCCCTGGGTAGAAAAAATTTCTATTCAAAAAAAATGGCCTGACAGCGTTAATGTGCAAATATTGGAACGTTTTCCTGTGGCTATTTGGGACAACATGCTCGTAAGCGGCAAAGGTGATTTATTTAGACCCGAAGAGTTTGAATCATTTACAGATAAACCGCATTTAGTTGGGCAAAAATATCAAGTAAAAGAGCTCTTACATATTTTTGAAAAATTGAGTAAGCTATTAATAGTTCAAGATTTATTTATCCAAGAGTTTAGAATCAGAGATAATCAATCTTGGGAAATTGTATTAAGTAAAGGTGTAATTATTAGGCTGGGTAAGCATGCACAAGAAGAGCGCTTAAATCGCTTTTTACGTGTCTACCCAAAATTATTTGCAATGTCGTTTGATCATGTTTCAATTATCGATTTGCGTTATCCAGATGGGATAGCGGTTAAATGGAAAAAAGAATCTGATCAGATTATTTCTAACCCCAAAAAAGATATGGGTTAACGATGGCTAAGAAGTTAGAAAGAAATATTATTACAGGTTTGGACATAGGTACCTCTAAAGTTGTTGCTTTGATAGGTGATGTTGCCCCTGATGGCACAATTGAAATTATTGGTATTGGTAGATATCCATCTAGAGGTTTAAAGCGTGGCGTGGTAGTTGATATTGAAGCAACTGTCAATTCTATACAACGAGCTGTTCAGGAAGCTGAATTAATGGCTGGCTGTGAAGTACGGTCGGTATTTACAGGTATTGCGGGCAGCCATATTAGAAGCTTGAATTCGCACGGTATTGTGGCTATCAAAGATCATGAGGTCTCAAAAATTGATGTTGAGCGAGTTCTTGATGCTGCTAAAGCTGTAGCAATACCTGCAGATCAGAAAATACTGCATATAATACCCCAGGAATTTATTATTGATAATCAGGGGAGCATCAGAGAGCCTATAGGCATGTCTGGGGTGCGCCTGGAAGCGCGCGTGCATATAGTTACCGGCGCCGTAAGCGCTGCACAAAATATTGCTAAATGTGTTCGGCGTTGTGGTTTAGAAGTCAGTGATATTATTCTTGAACAGTTAGCATCCAGTCATTCAGTGCTAATCGATGATGAGAAAGAGCTTGGCGTCTGTATGGTTGACATTGGGGGGGGGACGACTGATATTGCTATATTCTATGAGGGTGCTATTCAGTATACTGCGGTTATTCCGATTGCAGGGGATCAGGTAACTAATGATATTGCTATGGCATTGCGCACTTCGACTAAATCTGCTGAAGCAATGAAACTTAATCATGGTTGCGCTATACCAGAGTATATTAATAATACGCAGACCATAGAGGTTATGAGTGTAAATGAGCGTTTAGGCAAAAAAATATCTACTAAAGTGTTATGTGATGTTGTACAAGCTCGTTATGAAGAATTATTTTCATTGGTCAAAAACGAACTAAGAAGAAGTGGCTTTGAAGATTTATTAGCCGCAGGTATAGTTTTAACTGGAGGTGCCTCTAAAATCAAAGGCGCTATAGAGCTTGCTGAAAGTTGCTTTGAACTTCCGGTTCGTATTGGTTGTGCGCAACAAATTTCTGGACTTACGGAAGCTGTTGACAATCCAGCGCTTTCAACTGCGATTGGTTTGTTGATGCACGGGGTTAAACAACAGTCTGATATTTCTAAAGGTAATCCCTCTATAGTTGAAGGGCCGGCAGGAATGTGGAATAAAATGAAACAATGGTTTACAGTAAATTTTTAGAGTCCATTTTCATCAACAACATGAGGTTAAAATGTTTGAAATTATTGAAAGTCAACAAGACAATGCAGTGATTAAAGTTGTTGGCGTAGGTGGCGGTGGTGGTAACGCAGTTGAACATATGCTGGCTGAAAATATTGATGGAGTAGAATTTATTTGCGCTAATACTGATGCGCAAGCATTAAAAAATTCTAATGCCAAGTACTTAGTGCAATTAGGTGAAGAATTAACTAAGGGCTTAGGAGCAGGAGCTAATCCGCAAGTAGGACGAGAATCTGCTGAAGAAAATCGTGAACAGATTAAAGATATATTGAATGGCTCTGACATGGTGTTTATTACTGCTGGTATGGGTGGTGGCACAGGAACAGGAGCTGCCCCAGTCGTTGCGCAAATTGCTAAAGAAATGGGTATTCTAACCGTTGCGGTGGTTACAAAGCCATTTTCTTTTGAAGGTAGACAAAGAGCAATAGCTGCTGATGAGGGCATAGCGCAACTGTCACAACATGTTGATTCACTAATCACTATTCCTAATAATAAATTATTAACTGTTTTAGGTAAAAACATATCCTTAGTTAATGCATTTAAAGCTGCTAATAATGTTTTACTTGGTGCTGTTAAAGGTATATCAGATTTAATCACCCGTCCTGGTTTAATTAATGTGGACTTTGCCGATGTGAGAACGGTGATGTCTGCAATGGGCATGGCTATGATGGGTACCGGTATTGCTTCAGGAGAGCAAAGAGCTCGTCAAGCTGCCGAATCAGCAATTGCTTCCCCATTACTAGAAGATATTAATTTATCTGGAGCAAAAGGTATATTAGTAAATATCACCGCGGGATTAGATATGTCTATAGGTGAGTTTGAAGAAGTTGGTGATGTAGTAAAAGAATTTATTTCTGATGAAGCTACTGTTGTCTTAGGTACAGTTATTGATCCGGAAATGACTGATCAAGTTCGTGTAACTGTAATCGTCACAGGTTTAGGTGAACCTCAATCTAAGTATGTTACTCATTCAGCAGCAAATGTAAATGTTGCTCCAATTATGCCGACCACAAATAAAGCATTTCCAATTGAGAAAAGAAGAATCGATGGGGCTAGGGATTTTCAACAGTTTGAAAAGCCAAGTTTAATGCGCAAGCAATCTGTTGTTGATAGCCAGCAAGTAAAAGCTGAGGAATCTTTAGCTGATATGGATTATTTAGATATTCCAGCATTTCTGCGAAGGCATGAGGAAGCTTAGCTTGTTTAAACAAAACTGCTAATGTATAATTTTAACGTATGATATTTTCCAAAAATAGTGCAGGTAAGTAATGATCAGACAAAGAACGCCAAAAAAAATGATTAAAGCTACAGGGGTTGGCCTGCACTCTGGTGATAAAGTAGTGGTTACCTTAAGGCCGGCGCCAATCAATACTGGTATTGTGTTTAGAAGAGTTGATATAGCACCAGATCTTGAAATTCCAGCATTATATGACCACGTTTCAGATACTTTATTATGCACTACATTGCAAAAAAATGATGTAAAAGTCGCGACAGTTGAGCATTTACTCTCAGCTCTTGCTGGCTTAGGCATTGATAATGCCTATGTAGATATCAATGCCATGGAAATTCCAATCATGGATGGCAGTGCTGCTCCATTTGTATTTCTGATTCAATCAGCAGGCATCCAGGAGCAAGCAGCTCCTAAAAAGTTTATTCGCATTTTAAAAACTGTTAAAGTTGAGTTAAATGGCAAATGGGCGCAATTTACCCCATATGATGGATATCGGGTAGCATTTACTATTGATTTCCAGCACCCTGTCTTTATTAACAAGCCACAAAATGCTGTGTATGATTGGTCCGTACCCTCATATGTTAAAGATATTTGTCGTGCTAGAACCTTTGGTTTTTTGTCTGACTACGAGAAGTTGCGCGAGATGGACTTGGCTAAAGGCGGCAGTCTAAATAATGCTGTGGTTGTTGATGACTATAGAATTGTTAATGAAGATGGACTCCGTTTTGAAGACGAATTTGTAAAGCATAAAATTCTTGATGCAGTAGGCGACCTATATTTGCTCGGTTGTGGTTTAATCGGTGCTTATGAAGGCTATAAATCCGGCCATGCCCTAAATAATCTGTTACTGCGAGAATTAATGGCGCAGCAAGATGCATGGGAGTATACCTATATTAGCGATGAATTAAGCGCTGAAAATCATTGCCACCCGTCTCTTAAAACCGCTGAGGCTATTTAAAAAACTCCGGCTCGACTTTAACATTGATGCTACTGAGCTTTTGATAACCTGGTTCTTTCCGCAGTTTATCCCTTAGCTCTGGCAAGTTCATACGTAATTGGCTATGCCATAAAGGACAATCAACTATTAAAGTTAAAACTCCAAATTTAAATTCACCGACAAAAACATGCGCTTTTAAATTATCCGGCAAATGTTTATCTAAAACCTCTTTAGTTTTTTCTGATTGGAATGAGCGATGACAGAGGTTAACCAAGTCGCTCGAAAAGCATGAAGTAATGTGTTTCATAGGCTGTTGCTAATGAATAATTTCTGAATTATAGACTTAACCATTGTTGATGTAAATAATTGTCTTGCTACTGGAAATAGTGTTAGAGTAGATATAGTGTATTGCCAACTAATCAAGGAGAAAGTTATGGGTTTTGCAAAGCAATGCAATCTTGAGAATGAAGAAAAATTGCATAGAATAATCATTGGTTTAATCATATTGTTAGCGGCTCTTTTGGGCTTTGGTAAAGTATTTTTTATGATAGTGGGTATATTGCTTGCCGTTTCTGGTATTATCGGCTGGTGCTCTATTCCTTTTATCATGGAAAAATTAAAAATAAAAAAACACCAATAGAAACATCAAGAGCTGCGGTACTTCTCTACATTTAAACTAAAATCATAATAAAATGTAGAGAAGAGCTCAGCTAATAAGCAAAACTATGCAATTATCCTATACTAAAAGTGTAATATCTTTTATGAGATGGATATGTCAGGAAATACAGCTAGTAGTGACCAACTGATAGTATGGAATAATGTTGAAGATAAATCATTGCAATTGAAGCCAGTTTCAATGATATTATGGCAAAATACACGCAGGAGTATTTTGAAAAAGCTAATGCAGAAAGCGCAATTAACCAAACATACAAACTTATCAGCGATAAAAAAAATCAGGAACAACAGACTAATCTTTTTCTAAGACATTTAGATAACCAACTAAATAATGACGAAATTGGAGAATATTTTTCTTACCAAATTCCTAAAGACAAGCCATCATGCATGACTATAAATGGTCAATCTAACTATTCTTTAACAGCTTTATCGAATGACAACTCAAAAGTTTTTAAAGTAGCGTTAACTAATGACGCCCCTCCTTATATTTTAAAAATCTCTCCATGCCATGCTCCAACAATTGCAGCGCATCAATTTTTACAGAAAAAACCAGAACTATCTGTTGCAAAACACTATACTAGACCGATTCTTTATAATAAAAAAATGTATTCTGTTACAGTAGAGGAATTTGCCAGCAATAATTTAGCAAACTATTTTAAACAATCAACTGCAACTAGCCAAGAGGTAGTGTCCCAAAGTTTCTGTAAATTCAAGAAGACCTAGAAAAAAAGAAAGCCAACCGTTAAACTTCATGTATATGATTGTCGTAATAAACAAAAAGGAGAAACAGATGGCTTTCAATACTCATGATAACATATTTTTAGAAATGGCGGAAATACTTAATGAAGAT
>Ga0214917_10002238_pt1 | contig 23853 bp, 27 predicted proteins | sample LL_1208_BB_MetaG_FD_177983 | JGI IMG/M metagenome (GOLD analysis project Ga0214917, IMG submission 177983) | Freshwater microbial communities from Lake Lanier, Atlanta, Georgia, United States - LL_1208_BB | ecosystem: Environmental > Aquatic > Freshwater > Lake | place: USA: Georgia | collected...
GAAACAAAAGGTTTTGTAAAATATATTATAATATATAATATTTTTATTTTTTAAATTCTTTGATTTCTGATTCCAATTTCTCTATGCGTTCCAAAAGATTCTTTATTGTCACACTGTGATAAGGAATAACTTGGTCATAATTCATGACCAATGCAGCACTGGCCGGTGAAACAAAACCGTCTGAATCAATCTTCTCTTGAAGACTGTTGTTACCCACTATACCGATCAGGTGATCAAAACCTGCCCGCATGACTTGTTGTGCAATGTATCCGCTCTTTTTGCCCGGATTTTCCGGATCTTTCCAATTAAATGTAACCGCAGAAATGCTTTTAACAAAATTTAAGGCATCATTCAGGGTGATGGGGACAATGTTTTCTTTCAGTCTTTCATCAGAAGATGCATTGAACTCTGGACTTTGAACCCGCTGTACACATGTTAGTGAATAAGGATTAGGCGATGTTCCTGCAGTAGTTCCTGCCCCACTAGAATTCAGATAACCATAAGGTTGAGTGACTGCGGTAGTTCTGCTTGAATTGATGCTCACATAACCGTTCAGAGTAGTGGTACCTATGGCAACACCTGTTCCAACAGATCCTCCATTCACAGGAGATTGAGCTAAAAGATTAAGTTGACCATTATTGGTATTGATCCACATGCCGTTGCCTGAACCTCTGCTATGAATATGTGTGTTTCCGTCATCATAGATTTGACTGTTATTATTGTTAAAAGCAATATAACCGCTCAATGCATCATTATTGGAAACTTTGGCCGAACCTGTACCATACACATTGATGGCACCATCATCTGTGATTTGCAACAAACTGGCGGAATAATTGCTGTTAACTATTTCCAAACCACCAGATGAATTCAAACGAAAATATTTGTTGGGTGTGACAGCAGAAGCATAGGTGTTGGTCACAGATGCAAAATCATGATAACCCACTCCACCTTTATTGGCATATCCGTTTATTTGCAGTGTGGAAACGTTGGTGGAATTAATTAAAGTCATAATTCCAGAAGAACTGATAGCACCTGCTACAGTTAATCCTCCTGTCATCGTGTCTCCAGACAGTTTTACAAAGTTTGTGTTTACATAATTCAAGCTTGCACCAGTCAGATAACTGGCGCTGTTGTTGACTAAATTTGTATAAGCAGTGTTCCAGTTTGCAGAGTTTTGCGTTATGGCTGTACTGTTGAATCCAGATAGATATGCGGCGCTGTTGTTGACTAAATTTGTATAAGCAGTATTCCAGCTTGCACTATTCTGTGTTATGGCTGTGCTGTTGAATCCAGATAGATATGCAGTGCTGTTATAAACAAGATTGGTATAAGCATTGTTCCATCCATCACTATTACCATTTAATATGGTTATCTTACCACTGGCGCTGATGTTTCCGGACACAGTAAGTTTTTCAGCAGGATTTTTTGTGTTTATACCCACGTTACCATTGGTATTAAGAATACGCATGGTTTCAGCCCAGCTGCTGCCGTTCCATTTTGAAAACACAAAATCATCTGAAATAGGATTTCCGGGAACCGTGCCACCAAAAGCAGATGCTTTAGAAGGTCCATTGTCTTTCCATATTTCCACTGAACCAGAACCGCCTATAGCCACTATGGGTGTTTGAGTGCCTGTGGCAACAAATTGGGCCCGATGGTTTCCGCTTCCTACATATCCACCTTGTTCTTGTCCCACAACAAGTTGACCTGTGGTATCTACGCTTTGATCTCCTATGCGTACTATGGCAGAATCGTCTATAGTAAAATGAGCACCAGTGTAGCTATTCGTATTATAATTAATATTGTTCCCTACACCAAATTTTCCACCTCTGCCAAATTTTACCTGAATTTCAGGAGAGAATGTAGATCCTGCACTATCCGTATCTGCAAACCTGAATTGACCCTCTGGACCTTGAAAATAAAATAAACCTGCATAACCGTTATTTCTTCTTACAAAATCAGAACCATCATAATATGCGTTATCCCCAAACCATGCATTATTAACTGCATATGGTTGAAACTCTAACGTGCCAACTTTTAATAAGGAATTGCTTGATACATCTCCACTTATTTCTAATTTTGTAGTAGGGTTGGTTGTTCCAATCCCTACTTTATTAGAACCGTCTACAGTCAGACCATCGGTTGGACTTCCAGCTGCCCCATCTGATGTAATGGTCAATCTATTTTCTTGAACTACATATGTTATGCCATGGTAATAAATACCATCATTAGTAAAACCAAAAGTTGCGTTATCTGCAGTAGGATTAGTGTTAAACCAAAAATTTGTTGCATTAGATGCACTATCCAATACTAATACTGCATTAGAATCAGAATTAGGAACAGATGCACCCCCTCCTTTTGCTACTGTTAACTTCTGTGTAAAAATGTTCTCTTGTGTGTTGTAAATTGTCATGTTGTGTAATCCCAGAGTCTTATGGCTTTGTTTGTTCCATTTATATTTAATATTAAAAACTCTCCGCTATCCGTGGCTGTAAGGGGTGTTATTTTAAGAACATTGGAAAGGGCAATATTACCGGAACTGATCAGGCCCACCACTGTTAAAGGATTGCTGTTATTATCAGTGCCGATACCCACCCTACCCGGTATATAAACACCCCCGGCAGCACTGACCATGAATTGTTCGGAACGTGTGGTGGAAACCTGATTGGTCAAGGTGAAGTCACTTACCCAAGCAAAATCCAATCCTTTGCCTGCTGCAGCATATGCGCCAAACACAACGCTTCCGCTACCGGCTGCAAAATTGTTTGATCCTGCAACAAAACTAATATCCCCGCTGGCTATGGATTGATTGCCATGAGCCGTGCTGATGCTTCCGCTGGCAACCGTATCTCTTCCTTCCGCATGGCTTACTCCTCCGGATGATATGCTTCGAACTCCTTCCGCATGGCTTTGGTTACCGCTGGCAACTGTAAAGAAACCTTCTGCGTGGGCATTGATTCCTGTTGCCTGACTATTCTGACCTTCCGCATGGGTATTATCATTTGTTGCCTGTGTGTTGATACCTTCCGTATGGCTTCGGTTTCCACTGGCAGTTGTGGTATCTCCTTCGGCATGACTGTTGGTTCCTTGTGCGATTGTGCTGGTTCCCTCGGCATGACTCCGGTTTCCTGTTGACTGGGTGCTTTGACCCTCGGCATGACTTGCTGTTCCACTGGCTGTTGTGTTGGTTCCCTCGGCATGGCTTTGCTGTCCGCTGGCCACGGCACCTGAACCTTCGGCATGACTGTTGGTATTGGTGGCTTGTGTGCTGGTTCCCTCGGCATGGCTGGAGCTGCCGCTGGCCCGGGTTGCACTTCCTTCCACGTAACTGTTGCTGCCAAACGCTATGGTATTGTTTCCTTGGGCAAAAGAGCGCTGACCAAAAGCCCGACCACTTCCTATGGCAAATGAAAGATTCCCGGTTGCGCTGCCCGAGTTGAAAATAGTTGCTGGATTGTTTCCGGCGGAAATTGTTCCGGTATTGGTAATGATCAGTTTTCTTAAATTATTGGTTTCAAATTCCAGATTAAAATTATCATTGGTGCCTATCATGATGCTGGCACCCTTGGTGTTTCCTCCGTCCAGTATATAATTTCCGCTGTTGGTGTTTACAGTGCTGTAAACGCTGTCCCAATTGGCACTATTTGCATTGACCAGTGACATGTCATAAGCACTCAAATAAGCGGTGCTGTTATAAACCAGATTTGTGTAAGCGGTGTTCCAGCTTGCACTATTTGAATTGACCAGTGACATGTCATAAGCAGATAGATATGCGGCGCTGTTGTTGACTAAATTTGTATAAGCAGTATTCCAGTTTCCAGAGTTTTGTGTTATGGCTGTGCTATTGAATCCAGATAGATAAGCAGTACTGTTATAAATCAGATTGGTATAAGATGCATTCCATTGAATGCTGTTACCGCCAGAAGCGAATATAGTACCAGAAGTACTAAGACTACCGGTTACAGTTAGACTATTATTATTAACTTCTAAAACATTAACACGATTTGTATTGCTGCCTCCTGCACCAACAACAAATAATGCATTATTATTGGGGTTATTGTATCTTCCTGCAACTGCCTGATAAGGAGAACCACTTAATGATATCAGACCCAATCCACCCAATGCCACCGAGTAATCCCCATAAACCACATTACCTTCTCCGGCCAAAACCCCTGAACGATTTCCCATGACCACGCCTCGGAATCCCATGCCGTAAGATTGTGCTCCGTAAGATTCTGATGTTCCCAGCACAACATTCTTGACCATTCCTCCGCTCAAAAATGAGAAATTATCAGAACTGGTGAATACCCAAGGTTCCCTTTCAAAATAAAATCCGGTGGTTCCAAACGTGGGTCGATGACCCGAGTCCTGTGATCCCCCATAAATCACCCATCCGGCTGTACCATCTGCCGTAAGTGACCACGTTCTGTTTTGAAAACCATACGTATCCATGATATTTCCGATCACAAATTCCAGATCTGTTCCACTAACAGTGCGCACAAAAGCATCAAAATATCCATATCGGAAATTTCCAGTAGGTCCTGTATTTGTTTCAGATGTAACAAATCCTGATCCCCCCGGGGCATTACTGGGCATGTTTTGAGGTATCCAAATTGTCAGGGGGGAACCAGTTTTCAGACCGGTAAGCACATCATTGGTTGTGAATCGGGCCAAACAATGCTTGGGCAGATTCAAATAGTTTCCGGTTAAACCCACATAATGCGTGGCCGGAACACCTATCTGACTTGTGATAAGATTGATACCCGGATTTCCTCCCAGACTCCGGGCACTGAGATTAACAGTTTGAAGTGAGGCTAGCGCAGGAGTCCAATTTGATGTATTTCCCAAGAACACGTCAAATTGGAATGTGGACAATGTGGCGTTGGAAGAAACACTGGTGCACTGGGATTGATAGGTGGCCGCGACCAATCCAGCCACGGCTGGGTTGATTTGGAGTCCTATCACCACGCCGGGGGATAGTAGATGATAATTGTTGGTTCCGGGAGGCAGATTGATCTGAACCTTGACTCCGGTCAACCGATCTGTTCCTGTCAAAAGCAACGCATTTCTTGTGTCAACATATCCATCACTTTGTGTGGTTATGGCCGTACTGATTTGGTATTGGGAAAACGTATGTAGGAAAAACCTATTGGTCAGATATCCCTGCAGATCACCTCCTAGTGTATTGTTTCCACCATTACTCATTTGCCAATTTTGAGTTGGATTAGATGGGGCCCCTTGCCACAAAACGTGATTATGATCGGAACCTGCCGTAAAGTTTGCAATACCTGCTCGGAAAGACATGGCATGTGTAACTTGTGCCCTCCCATCACTGACAAGTGTTGTTCCCGGATCCATGCTATCCACGTTCTGTATCCACAATCCATAAACACCCAGATTAGGAAGATTTCTTATGCTGGTATCATAACTTGGGGATTGGCCCTTTATGATGATTCCTCCGGGAACTGCAAATGTTGCATCTGAATTATAAAAATCATAATTTTGCCTGAGAGTTGCAGACAATGCAGAATATGAATTGTTTTTTACAAATGTGGCAAAGCTCGGAGAAAGAACATAGGCAGCTGGAGCAACGCTCAAAGTTCCGGTCATGGTGTCACCGGAAATTTTCACAAAGTTTGTGTTCACATAAGAAATGCTGGCACCAGAAAGATAGTTGCCGCTGTTTGAAACCAGATTGGTATAGGCGGTGTTCCATTGGTTACTGTTACCGTCCAAAGCAGTGATAACATCACTTGTGCTAAGTGTTCCAACAATTGTGGTGTTTCCGGATATGGCTAGTTTGGTTGTGCTGGGATACGCACTAAGCCCAATAAACAATCTGGTTCCGGAAATGATGAAAGTATTTGTATTATATTTTCCGGCTGTGATTGTATCTGTATCTTTTACTTCCAAAATAGGAAGACCTGAAATGTCATTTACGGAGAATAGTGTTCCCGTTAATACATCTGAAACTGTAAAAAGTCTTCCTTGGCCGCCTTCCACACTAAAACGTTCAAGGGCACTTCCAGCGGTTGTTTGGCTGGATACTCTAATTCCACCCGCTCCATCATAACTTATTCTGGGACTTGTGGATAAGGGCTGGATTTGAAGGTTTGAATAGGCCAAACTATCAAATGAGATTATGCCAGAATTAGGTATAACCAATACGCTTGCCATATTTATTATTTATAAAATATCGAACCTTGAGGCAGTTGCACTATAATTTTGCAAAATCTGCGTTGGAGTCAAAGCTATGTTATAAACTCTTATGCTGCCCACATCTGCATTTAAAAAATTAATCGAATTATTTGCAACTTCGTCCCAACGACGACATATGCGGAATGTTCCTCCTGATTGGGGTGTTCCCACATAATTTAATGTGGAATACAAAAGACCGTTCACAAAAAATGCAACACGGGCTCCATCATATGTTCCGGCAAAATGATACCATTTGAAAAGCGTGGGAGTAAACCCGGGGGCTATTCTCCATCCTCCGTCAAAGAATCCTGCGCTTATTCTATAAAAAGAAGGTGATTCATTTGTGCCCAAACTGAAGTTGAGTTTTGTAGCCAGATTATATTGACCAGTAATAATGCTGGTGGGTTTACCCACAAGTGATTTGTTGATTCGAACCCATGATTCCGCCGTCCACCTATTAATGTCTTCTGCCACGGCAGTTTCTCCATATTGAAATGTGGTATCATTAAAACTTAATATACCCCCGTTTTGATTTCTGTAAGTGGGATTATTATATAAAGTTGCGTTTCGGTTTCTTCCGCTGATATCATACCAAGTGTTTCCGCTGGTTGGATAACTTTGTTTATTAGCGCCATCCAAATAAAAAATAAGATTATTTGTTATTATTCTAGGAGAAACAATAATATTCCCTTTTCCGTTATAATCGCCTGAATTGTATATAACCGCCATGGGTTATACCTCCACTTCAAGATTAGGAACGTCTTTTCTTACCCCGGTCAATGACCAGAAAAATTTGTATTCATTCCATTTGTTTGTCAGACCATCGCATTTCACCGTAAATTGGTTTTGATTTATATTGATACTGTCCACATACAAAACCTTGGAATGGCCGTAATTTGTCAGAAACACATGCACATCTTTTTCCGAAATCAGACCCTTGGTATACTCAGGAAGAAGAACAATACACTTTCCATTTTTCACAACATCTTCTCCTGTCAACCTTACACCTATGTACGGACTTTCCAAAGAACTGTATTGCAAATGTTTCCCGGGAACTGTGGGATGTTCGATATAAAAGTTTTTGATTGTGGCTTGAATCCGGTTGAAAGTTCCATCCCCCAGAACACGAAGATTGCCCGAAGAGAAAATTTGACCTCCGGAAAGCATGATTGCACTCAGACTTCCTGTCATAATGTCTCCGGACAATTTAACAAAATTAGTGTTTACATAAGAAATGCTTGCTCCGGAAAGATAATTGGAGGAATTAGAAACTAAATTTGTATATGCATCATTCCAATAACCGCTATTGGAGTTTATGAGTGACATATTATATGCACTCAGATATGCCGTACTGTTATAAACCAGATTTGTATAAGCAGTATTCCATTCTTGACTTGTTTTATGTGCGTTAGTAGAAATTGTTCCAACCAATGATAATGCGTTGGTATTATCATTTGTACGAATACCAACATTACCGGGGAAAAATATTCCACCTGCTGCACTTACCATGAATTGATCTGTTCTGGTGGTAGAGATAGTATCGATATTTGTATCGCCTTTCCATATCCATGTTCTGCTATGAGCTGCCACTGAATAGCCACCAGCAGCATGGCTAACTTCACCTACTGCTCTTGTAAGAATGCCCTCTGAATGTGATGCGTAACCAGAAGCTGTTGTTCTGTCTCCTTCTGAATGTGCAGCATTGAAACTAGCAACAGTGAAATTACCTTCCGCATGTGTAGAACCTGCGGAAGCTATTGAACCAACTCCCTCTGCATGAGCCCCATATCCTGAAGCAAGTGTGTTTTCGCCTTCTGCATGGCAATAAACAAAAGTAGCTGATGTGCCTTGACCTTCAGTATGACTAGCATACCCAGAAGCTAATGTAGATTGACCTTCTGCATGACTATAATCACCAAATGCTCTGCTAGTTGCTTCTGCAAAACTATATAAACCTGTGGCAGATCCTGCTCCAAAAGAAATTTTGTTACTGTTACCCGAGAGTGTATCAGAAGTTAAAAGCAATTTGCTGTTGCCGTTTATTTCTAGTATTAAATTATAATTGTCATTCGTACCAATTAAAATATTTGCACCTTTTGTATTACCTCCATCTAAGATATAATTTCCACTGTTGCTGTTTACGGTTGTATATACGCTATTCCAAGACCCTGAAGCTGCGGCTAATAGGCTGATATTCACTCCAGACAAGTAGGCACCAGAATTTGTTATTAAATTAGTATAAGCTTCAGACCAGCTGGCACTATTAGTTCTTGTAGTTGTGTAATTACTATTCCACAGATTGCTGTTACCGTCTGCTACAGTAATTACATTATTGCATGAAATAGGACCACTTACTGTTAATCTGGGCGAATTTGGACTAGATGAATTTATTAAATTAACTAGTGATGCGAGAGAGGGTCCTATGCCTACTTCTCCTGAGCTTAAAATCCAAACTCTATTTGCATTGTTTGTCCTTAATGTTACATTGTAAGCATCTCTGGCTCCAACTGCTATGTTAGCACCTCTTGTATTACCACCGTCAATAAGTGTTATTGAACTAACAGTATTAAGGGTAGTATATGAAGACTCCCATCTGCCGCTGTTGGTATTAGTTATGGCATAACTACTGTTCCACTGATCACTATTTCCACCCAAAGCAGTTATGGTTTTGCTTGCGCTGATTGCGCCTCGGACACTTAGTTCAACAGCGGGAAAGCTTTCATTGATGCCAACAAATCCGTTACCTCCGGGATTTGCATTTCCAATATGCAATACCTCTACCCCATCCCCATCATAGAAACTGGCCACATCATATGGCCCAGCCGCCTGATACACATACAATGCTGGTCCCGGACCAGTATTGATCACACTCAGTGCGCTGGTGGTAGTAAAGATGGTATTAGCAAAAGTGGAAGTTCCTAATGCTGTCAAACTTCCCTGAATAACCAGATTACCTGTGATTGAACCTCCTGAAAGAGGCAGAAACTTTCCATTAACAAATCCTATGGTTGCATAGCTTGCACTGTTCGAACTATATTGTGTGTATGTATTATTCCAATTGGCACTATTTGCATTGACCAATGACATGTCATAAGCACTCAGATAATTCGCACTATTGTAAATCAAATTTGTATATGCTTCATTCCAATATGAAGATAATGAAGGAATATCACCCAAATTAACGTTAGTTCCGCTTAGATAAGCCGCACTATTATAAACCAGATTGGTGTAAGCATTGTTCCAATAGGCACTACTGCTATAAACCAATGCATTGACTGCTGGATCCCCTCCTCCGCCCCCACCACCACTTCCACTTAATGCGGATAAGCTAATTGTATTACCAAAACTGATTGAAAGTTGTGCATTGCTATCATTGAAACTAAGGGTTTGGGCGACTCCTCCTGTGCCCCAACTTGCACTATTGCTATATACGGTGCTGTATGTGCTGTTCCAATTGGCACTGCTGCTGTGCACCAATGCATTGACTGCAGCATCGCCTCCACCGCCTCCTGAAAATATATTTAAAAGATTAATTCCTCCTGAAAGATACTGGCCCGTAACATTCAAATTTCCATTCATTGTTCCACCATTTGCAAATTGGGTGGCAACACTTCCGCCTCCTCCTCCAAGATCAAGAATTCTTCGGGCAAAACTTTTGTTTTCTTCGGATACTACCTTGATTTTTTCCTCCAGATATTTCTTGGATGAAGAAATGATTTCATCTTTTGTTTCTTTGATAATGTTAAGTTTGTTGCGAAGCTCTTTGTCTTTTTCCTGTTTTTCCAACAAAGCTTTTTCATGCTCTTCTTTTAACAATTGATTCTGTTTATCAATTCTTTCCTTTTCCCTTATGATTTTTTGTTTTTGTTTTTCCAGTTTTTTATGCGTTTCTTTTAACTGAAGAATTTCTTCCTCAGTTGCTTTTGAAACTTCAAAAGCTTCCAAAACAACTTTTTCTTCAGGAAGTATGACAACTTCATTAATGACCTGTGTATTGGAAGGATCAAATACGGAATAAGGAAGTTCTCCTTCTTTTACCAGTATTACTTTAAATTTTACATTTTTGTATGTTTTATCATCTTGTGTGTTTACATCTGTGATGATATATCTTTCGCCCTTTTCCAAAATGTAATTGTGTACAAAATCTTTATCTTTTGTGCTGAAACTTGCACTATTGAAAAGTTGATCTTTTACATTTTTACAAAAGATTATATTCTGTCCTGAATTTGTTCTTAAAACATTAAGAGGAACCCGTCGATCCAATATGACCTTAATATTATCTCCTTCCTTGGAGGACAAATATTTTTTTACCTCTTCTTCTTTTTTATTTTCCAATAGGATGTTCTTTTCTATTTCGTCTTTTTTGTTTTTTTCCTTTTGTTTTTCAGATTCATTTATTACCGGTTTTTTTAAAGGTTCTTCTTTCTTGATTTGGATCGGGTCTTTTTTTTCGTCCAATATGACAGGATTATTGGGGTTAAATTGGCTGTATGGTATTTCCTGTTTATTTTCTATTATTACTTTAAATTTTATATTCTTATAAAGTTTTCCATCATTTGTTTTGACATCTGTAACAATATACATCTGTCCTTTTTCCAAAATGTAATTATGTACAAAATCCTTATCTTTTGTTGAAAAAGAACCCGTATTGAAAAGATCGTCCCTGAAACTTTTACAATATATAATATTTTCCCCTTCAGAAACTTGTAAAAGTTTTAAGGGTATTCTTTTGTCCAAAATAACCTGAATAGAATCCACGATTTATTTATTTGATTTTTAGACATTTCAATAAAGGTTGACTATCAAAACACATGGTTTATAACAGCACCATGAGTGACAACAAAACCACATATAAAGTGAAAAAACTGCCGGAAGGCGGTTGGGCAATCTACGGAACCGATCCCAAGACCAAAACCGAGGCTCAAGTGGGATATATCGGGGAAAACCTTAAAGTCGAGGCTTTTCTTCCGGAAGGTGCGCAATTGGTCAAGTGAATCTGCTGATCTTTGCATTGGCTTTTTGTTTGGCGGGTTGCAGCACAACCAGTCAAATGCATGACAAAAAGCGTGTGGGTCCGGGCATGAGTGAAGACGCACAAGACCTGCGGGCGGGCGGTTATGTCAACTGATCGTTATTATAGAGTTTCTTAAAGGGATTCTCTCCAAAATAACTGTTCAGATCTTCGGCATATTCATCCGCATCAAAGGATGACAATGGCTCATTTATTGTTGTCATAATTGTCCCAGCTTTGTTTCTTGTCGCCGTAATATTCCCGGGCATATCCGTTTTTCAACAAAAGCTGTCGAAGACTTTGACCGTCAATAATCACATCTCCCAACACTCTTCCCCCGTATTTGTCCCAAGATACCACTTTAATTTTGATGTCTTTGCAATTTTGCAGAAGATTTTTTGTAAAAATACTTGCTTGTTCTCCCATTTTTCTTTCATGATCATTTTCGGCACGCCATCCTTTTTCTGGTGTATCCACGCCGTATACCCTTACCGATAAGTTTTTGCCCAGTTCCACCGGTAAAAAATCCACTTCCACCTCCACTGTATCGCCATCTATTGCTTTCACCACCTTCCAATCATAAAAATTCTCAGTTTGCGAGTTGCATATGGTTGCAAACCCTATTATTAACAAAAACTTTATCATAGTTAATTATTTACAAAATAACTAAATAATAAGGTGAGGTTTGAAAAAATATTATATAAAAATTATTTGGTTCTGAATGAGGAAGCGTTTTCCTCTGATCGGGATTGTACCTTACTTAGCATTTCTCCGCCCAACAGTAAAATACCCTTTTATAACCTGAATCTTCCGGCCGGATACACCTGTCCTTTTGCTGACAAGTGTTTAAGCAAGGCAGATGTGGAAACAGGCAAAATCAAGGAAGGTGAAAAGGGTGAGGATGAGTATCGTTGTTATGCAGCATCGCAAGAAGCCGTTTATCCGGCTGTAAGGAAACAAAGACACAACAATTTTGATTTGCTTCTTTCCAAGAAAACTGCGGATGAAATGGCGGATCTGATTGTGGATTCCATACAAACACAAATTCCCCGCCGGGAAAAGATATTCCGTATACATAGCAGTGGTGATTTTTACAACATGCAATATCTTCAGGCTTGGATCAAAGTGGCCGAACGCATGCCGGACATCAAGTTTTATGCATATACCAAAAGTATTCCTTATTGGGTAAACCTGAAGGATCAAATACCGGGCAATCTCATACTAACAGCTTCACTAGGAAGCAGACATGATGATTTGATAATGCAAAACAACTTGAAATATTCAGTGGTTGTGTTCAGTCAAGAACAGGCGGAAAACTATGTTTTACCCAAATACTGGCAGGAAAAACTAGGACGGGAAAAGGGTCTTGTGATTGATCATGATGATCACATGGCTTACGAAAACAATGAACCTTTTGCATTGTTGATTCATGGAGTACAGCCAAAAGGAACAGAAGCAGCGGCTGCACTTAAGAAACTGGGCGGTATAGGCGGTAAGAGCAGTTACAGCAAGAAAAAACGATAAATATTAATATGACGTGGTTGTATGTTTTGTTGGGAGTTTCCCTGAGTGTTTCTGCTTTTCTCGTGTTGTTCAGGCTTATTTTTTCTGAAAAGAATGAAAATATAAATTTTTATTCAAACGATCCTGACTACGAAGACACAAAGAAGTTTCTGGAAGCAAAAGAAGTCTTTGTGCGGGATCCCAGTCAGTTTAGTGACAAAGACAGTGATGGTGTGGATGATATTCTGGAAAACAAATAACTATCCTTCGAAACAATCCTTTCCCGCTTGATGCTCAAAAGTAAGCAACCCGAATCGGGGGCTAGTTATTTTCACACAAACACCCCAGTCGGCCCCAAGTTCCCCCTGTAGTGTTCGATAATGTTTGCAACCCATGCTGCAATCTGGATAGTTTTCCTCTTCATTCTTCCAGCGATCCAATTCACCGAACGGGTGATAATCGCTGTTTAATCTTACAGTCTTTTCTATCAGCTTGTCGTGTAATTCACTCATCTTTGTCATCCTCTATTTCTTCCGAATAATCCTCCACTGCATCATGCAAATATGTTTGTATGATGAAAAACACACCCAACACCCACCACCAGCAACTGATGGGATTCTCTTTGATGAAGGTCAGATATGCAAAAAGAGCCATCACAAACATGACCAAGAATGTAGCTTTCCATGTTCTCATATTTTTTTCTTTCGTTTTTTGGGTATGCGGTCTATGACAGTTTGTGTCATGGCCACAGCTCCGGATATCCAAGGAAGAATTGGTTCAAAGTAAAAACAAAACTTTCCAAATTTTTCCTTCACTTGCTTTGCTTCCACCTGAATGGTCTTTCTGGATTTCACATAATCCTGTATGTTTTCACAAAGCATGTCGATTGCATCATACCATTCGTCTGGACAATCAATGCCCCAACACATGCAGGTTTCTTCCTTGGACAAATCCTTTTGTCGAAATATCTTAGGATATTTCTTGAACAATTTATTCTGTAGACTTTGCTTCATAATGCCTCCACCAATTCTTCCACATTCTCTATTTCGCTGTCAAGCTCTTCCAACGGCGCAAAACGCTCACTGTTGAATCCCAGTTCCTGTGGTCCGCTTTTGCAGGTGGGATCAATTGGATTCCGTATTTCCTTTAGGGTTATACCCACACTACCACCATCCTTATCCTTAAGATCCTGTTTGCCTATATAAACATCCCGGACTGTATATACGCTGTCTTTCTTGGGAACCTCGGCATAAATCTTGTATACCCATGGTTCAAATTGATCGTTGATACAAACAACCTTTTGTCCTTTCATGAACATGAACTGATGGTAACAACCAAAGTTGTTTTGTCAATAATTTTAAAAGGATTGAATTAAAAGTTTTTCAGTTAAGATAATGCATGATTAAACATGTGGATATCATATTTGGGCTTGCATGGGGAGACGAAGGAAAGGGAAAAATAACATACAATCTTTCAAAAAATTACGATGTGATATGTAGATGGAATGGAGGAAGCAATGCTGGACACACCATATACAGGGACGGAAAAAAATACAAAACCCATCTGGTTCCTTCCGGCATTTTCAATCATAAAAAATGTGTGGTCGGCCCGAACTGCATATTGAATCCGGAAGAATTTTACAATGAAATTGAATATTTGAAAAATACCGGTCTTGATGTCAGTTTAATCAAGGTCGCCCCGAATGCACACATTATTACGGAAAAACACATAGAATATGACAAACAACATCTTCAACAAAAGCTGGGAACAACCGGAAAAGGAATAGCTCCTTGTTATTCCGACAAAATGCTTCGGTGCGGAAAACTGGCCAAAGATGTTCTGGACAAAAAATACATCTGGGACGGAGAACTGAACGGCAACATTCTTTGTGAAGGTGCTCAGTCCTTTTGGTTGGACATAAATTTCGGGGTTTATCCTTATGTTACCAGCAGCGAAACTCTTCCTTATGCGGCATGCAGTCTGGGGTTTTCTCCAAGAAAGATCCGGGATATTATCGGGGTATGCAAAGCCTATGACACCAAAAGTGGTGTCGATCCCAGATTTCCGGAGGATTCAGTCAAGGATCCGATGTTCAGCAAAATTATTGAAATTGGTCAGGAATATGGAACAACCACAAGCCGCAAACGCAAGGTCAATTGGATGAATCTCACCTTGCTAAATTATGCAATTAAAAAATCAGGTTGTGATATTCTTTACAGCAACAAATGGGATATATTGGATCAGGTTAAAATATATAAAATAATTCACAATCACACTGTGATTGAATTTGAAAACAAAGAAAAAATGCAGAAATTTTTTGAAGAAAATTTATCTAAGGAAATTAAAAAAATCCATTATTCTGCTCATCCGGAAACTCTTTGATGGATTATTCAGCTCTTTGTCGATTTTTCCTATAATGTCCCAGTATTGGCTTTTGTTGATACAGCTACCCTCTCCTTTGTCTATCTTTTGATCCTGCCATGCTTGGGCTATGCCCAACCCAAACCTTATTTCCCAAAGCTCTTCCCGGGTGAATTTCACCCGTCCATCATATCATTTTTTATCTTCTGTCAAATGCTTTTTATATTCTTCCCGATGATAACAAACCCAATCCATAAGTGCCCGTTCAAAGCCCACATCGTGTCCCTCTTTTTCACTCATGTACCATTTATTTTTTAAAATATGTTCACGTTCTTCCAGAAAAGACCTGTACAATTCAGAATTTCTCATTATTGCTTCTGCTGACATATCATCCCCTTTTCCATTATTTGGAAAATTACTTATATAATTATTTACTTGTTTTTCTTCAAAAATATCCCTTTGCAGTCTGTTTTTAGAAATTTATTTGGTTGGCTAATATAATATAAAAGTTTTATAACATCTTTTATTTCTTCCACATCCTTTTCCAGTTTTGTAAGCCGTTCCAGAATCTTTTCTTTTTTCAGATTCACCCTAGTATTTAAAATAAAATGTTGAATGTCAACGATGTATTGTTAAAATGCACCGGTGAATTTCAAAAAGATAGTGGAACTAAGTTATGCCCTTCTTCCCACTCATGGAGATTATCGTTGCCGCCACGCCTCTTTTTTAGTTCATCGGGACAAGATTGTTAGTATCGGAATCAACAATCCTTCCAAGACGCATCCGAAAAATCTAAGATTTGGATACCGCAACAAACGCAATCAACCGATCAACAACATTATCGGCATACACAGCGAACTGGCAGCGGTGATCAAATTGGGTCGTCAGGATCTGGATGGATTGGATATTGTGAATACAAGGATTGATCGAAACAACATGCTGGCTTTGGCCAAGCCCTGTGTGGGATGTCAGGATATGCTTAAGCAATTGGGTGTGAACAGAATATTTTATTCAACCCACAATGGCAGGTTTGAACCGCTTTTTTAGTATAAAATCTTTCGTTCCAGCTTGAAAAGAAGGCTGGGAATACGTTGGCTGTAAACTTGACCCTTGCGGAGAAGGAATTTTAACGGCTTGTTGTAAAGGACATTGATAATTTTATATGAAAGTTTGCTGACCTTTTCATTGTGGCGGCGCATCTCTTCCGCAAACTTCCTGTCCATTTCCATACGGTTTGCTTGTTCTTCGTCACTTTCCCGTTCACTTTTTTCCAACTTGATGCTCTTCACTTTTCCCTTCACCACATGTGCTTTATAATCCAAGGCATAATACCGGTTGTCTCCTTTGTTTAAATTATAAGAATAAAAATGAATATCCCCGGTATGATCGATCTTTTTCCAACGACTGCTTTTTACTTTGAGAGTCCATCCGCCAAACTTGCCATACTTCTTTTTATCCTCTTCCCTCTCCTCCGGGGTACTTTCCCGGTATTCAATCAACTCCTGATATAAATCCCCGTTTTCCCTGATTTCATAATGAATCATGCCCGGATCCAAATCTTTGGTTTGAAACTCCAGCTTACGCGGATCATAGTCCTTGCCCATAAACTTTTTCACCAAAGCATCGGTGGGAAGCTTTTTCTTTACTTTTACATAATCGAACAGACCCATAATTTTTTCCTTGTTTTTATTTAAAAGCTTCCACGTAACTTTCAACAGTTGTTCCCAACAAAGTTAAGAATTGTTGATCGTCATATTCTGGTAAGTCAATTATTTCCCGTATCTTGTTACTATTCAATTTATAGCAAATATCATGTCCGGGACGATCCTTAACAAAGCTTATCAGATCTTCTTGTTTGTTTAAAAGAAATAATATATTTTTAACAAGTTTTAAATTATCTATACGATAACCTGATCCAATATTATAAATTTCTCCAATCCTTCCTTTTTCGTACAAATTCATGATGGCTTCGGCATGATGATCCACGCTTATCCATTCCCGCATATTTTTACCATCCCCATAAACAGGAACAGGCTTGTCATGATAAGCGGTGCGAACAACCGTGGGAATGAATTTTTCATCATTTTGTCCGGGTCCAAAGTTGTTGCAACAACGGGTGATCAACACCGGCATCTTATAGGTGTGATATGCGCTTTTCACAATAAGATCAGAGCTTGCCTTGCTGCTGCTATAAATGCTGCTGGGATTCAAGTTATCCGTTTCAACGCTTTCAGCGTCATCAGGATTTAACGATCCATAAACTTCATCAGTGCTGACATGAATGAATTTCTTATATTTTTCTTTAAACGTAAAAAGCATGTTGAATGTTCCCACCACATTGCTTTCAATAAAAGCACTGGGGTTGCTTATACTTCGATCCACATGGCTTTCTGCCGCCAGATGAAAAATACAGTCAACATTCGTCAAACTGCAAGCAAACAAACCCAATTGATCCTTGTCGGATATATCACACTTGGCCACCTCTACTCTTCCATATTTTGGACCTTGAAAATGATAAGGATCAGAACCTATCCCCATTTTGTCCAAAACAATAATATAGGATTCCGGATAATGCTCCAGAAGTTTTTTGACCAAAACCCTTCCGATGAAACCCAACCCTCCTGTAACAATGAATGTCATTTTAGCCATATGGTTGTGGGGTCATACGCCTCGGTATCCAGAAAGTCCCATACTTTCCATTTATTGGTGCCTTTCATATATTCAATAATATTGTAAACAAGGGCAAACGTGTCCTCGATATGCCACACATCGTCCAACAGCTTTTTGCCGTGATACCGGCTTTTATGTGCCACATGGTCTGCGTAGCTGTATGCAAAACCGCAAAAAGGAGGAAGCACGCAACCCAGACTGCAAAGAACGCCCTGAATCCGACTGGCCACTTCCTGACCGCCCACAGAATGCATGGTAACGATTGCTCCGGCCGGTTTGCCCAAAAGATGTTTCTTTCCCTCAATTTCCGTCATTTTTTCAAAAAGATGCTGAAGCGGACTGCCCCAGCTTTGCCAATATGTTCCAGTGCAAAATATCAGAGCATCACTGGTTCTTATATATTTTCTCACATGTGGCCAATTAAAACCCGGTGCCAGATGAATGATTCTTACCTTTATGTCCGGATCTATTTTATTAACCGTCCTTTTCAGTTTTTTGATAAGATTAAAGGTATTTCCGGTACGACCGCCCAATGCGCCATTGATGATGGAAAGGGTGTATTTTTTTGGTTCGGTCATGTTTCACTTATAGCACAGGTATCTTTTAGTCAACTTGTTTGTAAATAATAACGTGATACATAGATTTTTACTAAAATTACTATTATGGTCAGATGATGCTATTGAACGATTTGTGAAATTTATTATAAATTTAAAATGATAAAAAATAAAACAGATTTCATCATGGGGGTTGGTTTTGTCTATTATGACGACAAAGGCAGGCGGTATGTATTTGATACAAAAAAAGAAATGACGGATTATATAAATGAACTGGCCGTTAAAAAGAAAAAAGAAAAACTGGATGATGAAAAGAAACGGGCTGCTTTTTTCAAACCTCAAATAGAACTGTTGCATCGCAAAGGTATTGGAATCTGATTGACAAACCTTCCGTTTTCCTTATAAAGGAAACATGCGCAAAGGTATTTGCTGTATCGTGCTAAGTCTGCAGGACAAAAAACCTGTTCGTAAGTTTCAAACCATGACTTACAAAAAGTTCAGCAACATGAATCGTAAAGAGGGGTTGGAAGAACTGGGCAAACGCATTCTTAACAATATGCAGGTAACAGGAGAAGCCATACGTTTTTGCAACGACAACAATTACAACTATCGTTTAAGCAGTGATTTGTTTCCCCTTATCACCTATGACAAAGCCCGTGTTCGTCTGGAAGATCTGCCCAATTACAAACAAATATCCGACACTATATTGGATATTCGGGATTATTTGATTGATCATCCTGTGCGTTTATCATCTCATCCCAGTGAGTTCAATGTTTTAGCCACTGAGAACAAAGATGCATTGAATCGCACCATCAACGAACTTAACTTTACCGGATGGTTTCTAACCCAGTTGGGTTGTCCCCTTGATTACAGCAGTCCTATAAATATCCACATCAACAACAGCAAAGGCGACTTTGATGACATTGCCAAACGCTTTGTGGACAATCTTGGTTTGTTATCACCTGATGCCCGAAACCGGTTGGTGGTGGAAAATGACGACAAAAGCAAATGCTGGAGTGTACGCAAACTTACCCGTCATCTTTATCCCATATCATTGATTCCTCTTACCTTTGATTATCTGCACCACAAATGCCATCCGGAAGATCTTATTGAAAAAGATGCTTTCAGCTTGTGTCGGGATACTTGGCGGGGATATCGTCCGTTGTTTCATTACAGTGAAAGCAGGGAAGGTAAAAATCCCCGTGCCCATGCCGATTATGTGAAACAACTTCCTGATACCTATGGTCTGGATGATATTGATATTGATTTTGAATTTAAAATGAAAGACAAAGCTTTTGATAATATAAAATAATTATCGGCTAACTTCTTCCCAATCCAGAGATGCAAAAAGTCCTGCCTGACTTGTGTTGTCAGTTGCCGCAACCAAAGTGAGTTCATATGGAGTATCGGTCAGGCCATTTCTTTCCAATTGAAACTTGAATAATGCTTCTTTGAGAATATCCACGTTGGGTGAACCTTGATTGGAAGAATTTATAAAACCACTTGCCAATACTCTTCCTCCTGAAAAGGCTATACCTGTTGTGTTATATTCAACAGCACTATCAGTTCCTGCACTGTTCCATGTTCCTCCACTTGTGGATCCACTGGCTATTACCTGCCAATTGTAATTTATGCCATTACCTTTTCCTAACAAAGATAGGGCGGTGAGAATAACAATAGCGTCCAACCTATTTGGAGATGTTTTTAATCTTATTGAAATGATAGGGTAAAGAACATATTGCGAAGCAAAACCTATGGCTCCACTAAGAGGAATGGTTACTGCTTGCTGTAATCCTGTTAATTGGTATCCACCTTCAGAAATTACCGTGGAACAAATCTGTTTAAGAGTAGCCGTAGATGTGGTTGTATTCTTATTATATATTTCATATCTCAAAGGTAATGAAGCCGTGGTTATATAAGTGGATGAAACTAAATTTGCATGATGGAATGAATGACAAACAATAAATTGTCCATTTATAACAAATCCAACACGTACTGTTCCCACGCCCAACCATTCAACATCCGACCACATAATTTGCGCATTCGCAATATTAAGAGTAATACCGGATGGTCCAGTCCCGTTCAATTTGTCCCCATTCCAACTAGATCGGGGAACAATATTTTCAGTTCCTGTTACCAAGCTTCTTTCAACAAAACTAATGACATCACCATCCAGTTGCAAATATATTCCATTTTCCTTGCCAAAGTATCCTACTCTTTGTCTTAAATTGGTTGAAGAAGGTGCCATTACAAACGTGTTCATTATAAGCAAAGACTTGCCGGGTTGATATGAAAAAACCTTTGTTGTTTCCCGTATCACATTTGAACCGGATGCAGTGGTAACATTCAAATTCACCAAACCTTCAGTTTGACTGAATGCGTAAGATCCGCCTACTGCTGTAAGCGATGACCACAAATTATTGTCTTTAAATCTATGGGAAGAATCAAATAAGGTTAACGGATTGGAAACTCTTAATCTATTAAACGCATCAACTTGTGTTGGATTAAATGATGTGGCAACAGTACCGCTAATTTGAACTGTTGTGGTCGGATTAAGAACAGTCACCGATCCAGATATGGCCGCCGTATTTGTTATTGTTGCATTAACAGCTGTGACAGGATTAGTAACAGTAACAGCTCCTATGTTTACATTGCTCGCACTAAGTGTTATTTGAATATCTTCCGGATTGGCAATATAACTTAAAACTGCATATTTTGGAAAAACATCAACCGAGGAAATGGGAGGAAACGAACAGCCCGGAGGAAATAATGTGCTGTCCAGATACCTTAACTTTGTTACAGAAATTGCAGGATAACGAGTATCACCCGGGCTAAATTGTACAAACTTGCCATACTCGGCAGTTTGGTAATTAGACACTACATTTGTGGTGTAACTCACCTAACTATTTATTAAAAATAAAGAATTATTACTGCAGCTGACCCGGATCGTATCCCAACTCTTTAGCAACATCAATATCACCTTCGCCCGTGTCCTCATCAGAATCCAATGTTTCCACTTCTTTGGGTTCTTCTGTTTCAGGCGTTTCTTGACCCTTTTTGGTTAATATGCCAAAATTAACAAGATCATCCAATATAGCTTTTTCCTGCTTTCCGGCCGGAACATCTGGAAGTTGTTTGGTTTGAGAATCTTCCCGGTAATTTTGCAGGGAACGAACAATATCATTTAATGATTCTTTTCCGGGAATTTCGTCCGGAAGATATTTTGCAAAACTACGATAAAACTTTTGAAGACCAACCGGAATCTTTGCAAAATCAGCATTTAAATTCTTTTCAAAATCGGACACGGCCAGCTTACGGCTGATATAAGCTTCAAAAATAAGTTTGGAATCCCTGTTCATTTTATATTATATATTTACTCTTGTTCTGCTTCCGAAGCTGTTTTTTTGGCTTTCAAAACAAGACCTTGGATCAAACGTTCACCTTCCTTGTCTCCTTTGAAAACTTTCTTTATATCCTCTATGGGAAGGGCCAGAACATACTGATAAATGAAAGGTAGATATTTCTGGTCTTCAGTGCTGACCAATTCAAATATCTTGTTCCATAGTTCAGGTCCGGCAATCGTATCGGTGACTTCCTGTTCAATCACATCCTTCTTTAGCTTACGCTCCACAGCTGCTTCTGGAACGCTTTTGTCTGGATCAACTGCCAGATATTCATAAATTCCCTTAACAATTTCATGAACCAGATAAGGAAATGTTTTGGCAAGTGCCTTGATGGTATAAGTATCGCCTTCCGGAACAACTTCTTCACTTCCTTGGGCGGCCGTCTCAATCATGGACAGAGTAAAGTTTTCAATTGGAGGGGCGGCAAAATAAAACAACTGAGCCACTGTGGTAACAAGTCCGTAATTATAAATCAAGCTTTTGTCGATTTCATCCAGTTGGCTTTTCACCAGATTGAAAAGATAAAGTTTGCTGACGGCATTTCCCTGCATGAGTGTGTTGGCCAGACGGCGGCGCAGTTTGGTTTCGGTATCGTCAAAAAGGTTTTCCGCAACAATCTGATTCAGTTCCTCCAGATCAGAAAGACCTTCCACATCCGGAAGCAGTTTGTCCTGTGCTTCCTGTTCGGATTGCGTGACAGCATTTTTAAGATCAGGTGTTCCCAGTTTTGCCATTATCTTCAGACGACCACCTTCAACCAGTTTTTTGATATATTCAAATTCAGGCAGACCCAAAACAACCTGAATTGCCATTTTTTCCAATTTGGCTTTGTTGGCACTTTCCACTTCGCTGATTTTATTGAAAGCACCAAACACCTTGGCAACCAGTTGAGGGAAGTTTTGTTGGGTTACAGGGGCTTTGGTATAATGCTGAATACGATCCAAAAGCTTTTGATAGGCTTCGGAAACAATCAGTTCGTAATAATCCTGTGCCTTTTCTGGAAGCACTCCAAGAATTTCCTCTGTGCCTGCTTCCAGTTGTTTGCGCTTTTCCGGATGAATCAGGTCAGGCTGTTCACCTGTTTCAATTGCTTCCCGGAAGTTTTTCATTTGCGACCAAGATTCTGACGATATTTGAAAAACAAATTAACATCTGGATTGCGCTTCTTTTCCTCGGCTTCTTCCTCTTCCTCAGTTCCTTTGGGAACAAGACCTTTGGGACGAGGTTGAAAACCGGGACGAGGCTCCAGAGGATTGCGGCGGGGTGGACTTTTTGGTTCGGTGCTAGGCTTTTCAGTGTCAGGCTTCACGTCCGGTTTCTCTTTGGGAGGAGCGGCCGGAGCAGGTTGTTCTGTGAGATATTTTGTAAATAAATCCTTGAAGCTTTTCATTTAATATATTTAATCTTTTTTGGCCAGTTATATGCCAAAAAACTTCAATTAACCTTGTCAATTACCTTATCAACAATACTATCGGAAGGTTTACCCTCTTTTTTCCAACTGTTTAGAATGGCATAGTATACCAGATGTTGTTGATCTATGATAAACAGCTTGTTTCCTGCTTTGTCGGTAAATTCTGTTATTCCGGAATTTTCATTCAGTTCCACACCTTTATAGCTCTTAAATTTTACCTTATAGGCTTTGATCAGTGTGTTGTAGCGAAGCACACCAAACGGAGTCAGTATGCCTTTTCCATCATCCATGAAACCAATAAATCCGCTGTTTTGCACGTCATAGCCGGTCGGAGTGCTGGCATCATAACTGGCAATCTCATCCTTCACTTTATCAGGTGTGACTGTGCTGCACCCAACAAGAAGGAGACTACTCAGAAAGCATATCGCGAATCTTTTTAACATCTTTGTCCTTTACTGCTTGTTCCACCTTGGATTGATAATCCACCTCTTTTTGATGGGTTTGCCGCTCTTTCATTTCCGGTGTGTTTTTGGCACCGAACACATTGTTGATGGCATTGAACACTTGGCTTATCGCTGTCAACACCGCCGTGACAATGTTTGTGGGCATATTATTACTTATCGCTTATTTTTGGTAAATCAAACTTTTCCTGTTCTTCTTTTCGGGCATCTGTAAGGCTTTGGTCAATATATGCCCGCCATGCTATAAATCCTTGCAAAATAAAATTAATTATAATAATAC
>Ga0214917_10002239_pt1 | contig 23851 bp, 22 predicted proteins | sample LL_1208_BB_MetaG_FD_177983 | JGI IMG/M metagenome (GOLD analysis project Ga0214917, IMG submission 177983) | Freshwater microbial communities from Lake Lanier, Atlanta, Georgia, United States - LL_1208_BB | ecosystem: Environmental > Aquatic > Freshwater > Lake | place: USA: Georgia | collected...
CGTGTTCATCACCGTCGGTATCTATGCATTGGTTGGATTCGAAGTGACTCCATCTACAGTCATTGGTTTCCTCACAATTCTGGGGTATTCGCTCTATGACACAGTCGTAGTTTTCGACAAAGTACGCGAAAATACTCAAACAATCACAAGTACTGGAAAGAGCACTTACTCGCAAGCAACAAATCTTGCGGTAAACCAAACTCTGGTTCGATCCATCAACACTTCCCTCATTGCTCTCTTGCCGGTTGCGGCGATTCTCTTTGTTGGCGCCGGACTCTTAGGTGCAGGAACACTCAAAGATCTCGCTTTAGCGTTATTCATTGGATTGATAGCCGGAACCTATTCCTCAATCTTCATCGCTGCGCCAATCCTGGCAAGCCTTCGAGAAAGAGAACCTGCAATCAAGGCGCTCAATCAACGTGTTGCTGCGAAACAAGGTGGCGTCGCAACCTCTGATACCCCTCGCGCAAAACGCAAGAAGCGCCGCAAATAGCGTTCAAGTAACCTAAGCGCATGAACGCGCTTATTACTCCTGTAGTAAGAAAACTCCGCGACACTAATAAAGAGTCGGAGCTGGGAGTCGTTGAACGTGCATTCGAAGCGGCTGAGAAAGCGCACCGGGGCCAATTAAGGAAAAGTGGCGATCCGTACATTACCCATCCGGTCGCGGTTGCAGAGATTCTTGTTGACTTTGGATTGGATCCTTCAACCATCGCAGCTGCACTTCTCCACGACACAGTCGAAGATACGGCTTACTCACCAGAGAAACTTCGCGAAGATTTCGGCGATGAAGTAGCGACTTTGGTTGAAGGAGTCACCAAACTAGATCGACTTACATATGGACCTACTGCTGAAGCAGAAACAGTTCGAAAAATGGTTGTGGCAATGGCTAAAGATATTCGTGTCCTTGTGATCAAGTTGGCAGACCGATTACATAATGCACGCACATGGCAATTTGTTGAGCCTGAGTCGTCGTCAAGAAAAGCTAGGGAAACGCTAGATATTTATGCACCGCTGGCCCATCGACTCGGAATGAACGCTATTAAATGGGAGTTGGAGGATCTTTCATTTAAATACCTTGAGCCTAAGAAGTTTGATGAGATCGAAAGACTAGTTATCGAACGCAACCCGTCTCGAGAAAAGCTTACCAATGACGTTATAGCCGTTGTTGAAACAGACCTTACTGCTGAAGGAATCCAAGCAACGGTCACCGGAAGACAAAAACATCTATATAGCGTGTATCAGAAGATGGTGGTGCGGGGTCGAGAATTCAACGATATTTATGATCTGGTTGGAATTCGAGTACTCGTCAATGATGTTCGTGATTGCTACGCAGTATTGGGATCTATTCACGCTCGGTGGAGTCCAGTTCCTGGACGCTTCAAAGATTACATCGCGATGCCGAAGTTCAACTTATATCAATCTCTACACACGACCGTAATTGGCCCCACTGGAAAAGCCGTTGAGATTCAGATCCGAACACATGACATGCATCGTCGTGCCGAATACGGTATTGCCGCACACTGGAAATACAAACAAGGTACTGGCGGAAGATCCTCGGAATCACCTGACATGTTGTGGCTAAAGCAGCTTCATGAGTGGCAACAAGAAACATCGGATGTTTCAGAGTTTCTTGATGCGTTGAGGTTTGATTTGCGGACACCAGAAGTATTTGTCTTTACTCCGAAAGGAAGTGTTATCGCACTTCCCTCAGGATCTACTCCGGTCGATTTTGCATACACAGTGCATACCGAAGTAGGCAATCGATGCATTGGAGCGAAAGTAAACGGGAAATTGGTTTCCCTTGAGGCGCCATTGAGCAATGGCGATGTGGTTGAAGTTGTGACAAATAAGGGAGAAAACGCAGCACCAAGTCGAGACTGGTTGAGTTTTGTGAAATCTCAGCGCGCTCGCTCCAAGATTAAGGCTTGGTTCACGAAAGAAAGACGAGAGGAGGCGATCGATGCTGGGAAAGAATCAATCGCCCGCCAGATGCGAAAAGCCGGGCTCCCGATTCAGAAGATTTTAGGTGGACAAACTATTCTGCAATTAGCGCATGACCTGAATTATCCAGATATCGACGCGATGTATGCCGCAGTTGGTGACGGTCATATTTCTGCAAACCACGTCATTGAAAGACTTGAATCGTCATTAGGTTTAGAAGAAACGCACGACACTCCAACCTTGGAAAATCTTGTAACTGGAATCTCCACTCGGCCGGCACGCAGAAGTGCTAGTGGAATACAGGTAGAAGGTGTGGATGACGTACTTGTTAAGTTGGCGCGTTGCTGTACGCCAGTTCCTGGTGATGCGATTACTGGCTTTATAACGCGAGGAAATGGCGTCTCAATCCATCGTACTGATTGCGTAAATGTTGCTGATCTCAAGTTCCACCAAGGCGACCGAATTGTGAAAGTAAAGTGGGATCCGAACGCAAAATCTGTATTCCTTGTCAATATTCAAATTGAGGCGCTCGATCGCGCCCGATTGCTCTCAGATATAACGCGAACTCTTTCTGATCAACAGGTAAATATCTTGCATGCCGCAGTCAATACCACCAAGGATCAAGTTGCTTTCTCGCGCTTCACATTTGAGATGGCAGACGCTTCACATTTAGACGTCGTACTGTCGGCCGTACGACGAATTGAAGGCGTCTATGACGTTTATCGCGTTACAAACAATTAAGCAGTAGTGAAATCAGCTAAACCTTTTTGAGCTTCGCTTAACCACATTCGGCGCGCATCTGCAGCCTCACGAAGTTCAGCGGCTTTCTTAGCATCTCCTGAGGCCTCAGCTTTTGTTGCTTTCGCTTCGTAATCGGCAACAGCACTGAGAAGCTGATTGACGACGTCATTTGCCCGAGCGCGTGCGCCAGGATCGCTACGGCGCCATTTCTCTTGTTCTGCTTCCTTAATGGTCATCTCTACAGTGTCTACCCGCTTATCAAGGGCAGAGCGTTTCTTCTTATCAATCATCCCGACTTTGGAGAGCTTGGTACGAAGATCGCGGAACTTACGGCGTGCGTCATCAAGATTAGTGATAGGGAGAATTGCTTCAATTTCAGCAACAATTGCTTCACGCTTCTCGAGATTCGCGGCCATTGATTCACCACGTTTCTCAAGATCTGCATTTTTGGCGGCGAAAAATGAATCTTGAGCAGTTTTGAATCGATTCCACAACTTTGCATCATCGTTCTTTTTGCCGCGACCAGTTGCTTTCCATTCGTCCATAAGCGCTTTATAGCGGCGAGCTGTTGTGACCCAATCAGTGGAAGTAGCCAAACTTTCGGCTTCAGAAACAATTCGTTCTTTGGTACTTTTCACTTGGCTCTGTTGTTGTGTGAGTGATGCGAAGTGGGTACGACGTCTCTTATCGAATTTATTCCGAGCCCCTGAGAAGCGTTTCCATAGTTCACCATCAGTCTTCTTATCGAGTCGTGGAGCGGCTTTCCATTCTTCAAGTAAAGTCTTGAGGCGCTCGCCCGTGGCCTTCCAACTAGTGGAATCAACAAGGGATTCGGCTTCTGCTACTAGAGCTTGCTTTGCTGCAACTGTCGCAGCGCGTTTTGCAGCTTTGGCTTCTGATTCAGCTGCCTTCTTCGCTTCGTACGCTGGACGATGCTCATCGATCAAAGGTGGGATCTGCTCCAGAGAAGATCGAAGCGCATCCAAATTTCCTACGCCATTAAGGTGATCTACCTGATTCCGTAATTTTTTGACCGCATCATGGGCGTCATCAGGAACCATAGCTCCACTGATGATGCGAGCGGCTAGTAGGGCAACTTCTGAGGCAACGATTTCGAATTTTCTGACGAAATATGCAAGCGCCTCTTCTGCGGTTTTTCCAGGGTATGAGCCGACAACTTTTTCACCATCATTTGTGCGAACGTAAACCGTTCCATTCTCATCAACTCGACCAAACTTGGCTGGATCCCCAATGAGAGCCGCTGCTGCGGAATTTGGAAGTGATGGTTGGTTATCGAGCGATTCCATGGCGGCCTAGCTTTCTCGAACGTTGCGCGTTCTGACTTCAGAACGTTGTGGGTTCAGCGGTTGGTGAGGGTCACACGCTACCCCCGAAGTCTTTATCTGTAAAAACTCTTGCTGGATCGCCGCATAATTGAACGGGAAATCAGACATCTTGGCAGAATCACCTCATGAGGGAGCGAACGCAATGGGGTTATTAATCGATCGGGTAGTTGCTGATTATTACCAGACCAATTGCTGGATTATCGCTCCGGGACCAAATCGGGAGTGCATCATCGTAGATCCGGGCATCGCGATTCCATCGTTGAATGACGCTATAGCCAAAAAAACTTTGCAACATAACTTGAAAATAGGTGCAGTGATCATCACCCACGGACATCTTGATCATACTTTTTCACTGATTTCAGCAACCAAGGATTTTATTGGGATTGATTGCTACGTCCATGAAATGGATCGAGATTTGTTGACGGTTCCAGAACGAGCGATGGGGGCGCAGAGTCAAGCACTGGTTGCTGAACTAAAAAGTGCTGCAGTAATTACAGATGGATTTAAGGAACCCGAATCAACTTTTTCAATACACGATGGCGAAAAGTTGACCCTGGGAGAGATGACGGCTGTCATCCATCACGCACCCGGACATACCCCCGGTTCAGTCGTTGTCGAGATAGATGATGAAATCTTGATCAGTGGAGACGTTCTATTTAAAGGCTCAATCGGAAGAACAGACCTGCCGAGAGGGTCTTTATCCGACATGGAACGTTCGCTTCGTGAGAAAATTGCGCCGCTCTCCGAGCAGTTAGTTGTTTTGCCCGGACATGGAGATCAAACAGTTCTCGGGCATGAGCTACGAACTAATTCGTACCTCAAAGCGGCTCAAGAAGGAAGACTAGGGAGTTACTAACAGTGAGTGGAAAATTTCGAGCTCCAAAAGGAGTTTCTGAGTACTTCCCACCACGGAGCGCTCTCTTCGATTTTGTCATGCAGACCTTGTGCGGACCAGCTCTTGCTGCTGGGTATGAATTAATTGAATTACCAATTTTTGAAGATACCGAACTTTTCACACGCGGCGTTGGCGAATCAACTGATGTGGTTTCCAAAGAGATGTACACATTCGAAGATCGTGGCGGACGTTCAATAACACTTCGACCTGAAGGCACAGCAGGCGTGATGCGTGCCGTCATTGAACATAACCTTGATCGAGGCCAATTACCCGTAAAACTTTATTATCGTGGACCATTTTTCCGAGCCGAACGTCCGCAAGCCGGGCGTTATCGTCAGTTCTATCAATTTGGAGTGGAAGCAATTGGCGTTAATGACCCACAACTCGATGCAGAAGTTATAGCGATAGCGTATGAAGGTTATAAGCGAGTGGGATTGAAGAACTTCACTCTGCACATCACCTCGCTTGGTGATCGAGCGTCGCGGGACTCTCATCGCACAGCACTCGATAGTTTTATCGCTGGGATGGATCTTGATGAGGAGACGAAGTCTCGTGCGACGAAAAATCCACTTCGTCTGTTTGATGACAAGCGTGTAGAAATTCAGAAACAAATGGCAACTGCGCCGCTTCTTATGGATTTTCTAAATTCGGAGAGTTTGGAAAATTTCGACGCGGTTAAAGAAGCGCTGCGATCCATCGAAATTCCATTTGAAGTTAATCCCAGAATGGTCCGCGGTCTGGATTACTACACAGGGACAACGTTTGAGTTTGTTCATCATGGGCTCGGTGCCCAATCGGGAATAGGTGGTGGCGGTCGCTACGACGGACTCATGGAAACTTTAGGGGGTCAATCTCTTTCTGGAATTGGATTTGGACTTGGAATTGACCGGATTCTTCTTGCGATGGAAGTCGAGAAGATCAAACCTAACGTTGCGCGTTACACCGATCTATATGTCATTTCGCTCGGTGAGGTTGCGAAAAAAGATTCCTTCACCATCGTCAACGATCTTCGACGAAGTGGTTTTGTCGTGGAGCAGAGTTATGGAGATCGAGGCCTCAAGGGTGCTATGAAGGCCGCTGATAAATCTGGAGCAAGATTTGTAATAGTTATGGGTGATGCTGAAATCAGCACCGGAAGCGTTGAACTTAAAAATATGGCGACGGGAGAGTCGGTTTCGGTTACCCTTAGCGCTCTTGCAACCACCCTTGCGGAAAAGTCGCGCTAGGACTTCTGCCTAGTCGGCTCGTGCTCCGCATCATCAATGTAAGAAAGGTTTTCTGTGCTTAGGTCTCACGGCGCGGGCGAAATCCGCTCCAGTCATATTGACGAAACCGTCACTTTGGCAGGCTGGGTTGCGCGACGACGCGATCATGGTGGTGTTGCCTTTATTGACTTGCGCGATGCAACGGGGAATGTTCAAGTTGTCATTTCTGATGAAAAGGTAGCTGGTGCACTTCGAGCCGAATGGTGCGTATTGGTCAGAGGTAAAGTCGCAAAACGACCTGCCGGAAATGAAAATCTCAGTATTCCTACCGGAGAGATTGAACTAATGTGCGACGCACTCGAAGTTCTCAGCGAGGCAGCTCCGTTACCTTTTCCGGTTGATAGTGGAGAGAATGTCAATGTTAGTGAAGAAGTGCGGTTGAAATATCGCTATCTCGATCTACGCCGGGAAAATCCAAGCAAGGCGCTTCGACTTCGCTCCAAAGTTACATCAGTGATTAGATCCGTGATGGACGAGGAAGGCTTTCTTGAAATTGAAACACCGTATCTGACTCGGTCAACTCCCGAAGGCGCACGAGATTTTCTTGTCCCAGTTCGACTCCAACCAGGATCTTGGTATGCACTTCCTCAGTCACCACAATTGTTTAAACAACTTCTCATGGTCGCTGGTATGGAAAAGTATTATCAAATCGCGCGCTGCTTCAGAGATGAGGATTTTCGCGCTGATCGCCAGCCCGAGTTCACGCAATTAGATATAGAGCTTTCTTTCGGTAATCAAGGAGACGTTATCGATGTGGGGGAGAAGATTCTCTCTAACGTCTTTAAAAAGGTCGCTGGTTACGACATTCCGCTGCCCATTCCACACATGACCTATCACGAAGCTATGCGTCGCTTCGGATCTGATAAACCTGATTTGAGATTTGGAAATGAGTTAGTAGACGTCACTGAGTTCTTCAAGGAAACCTCATTCCGAGTATTCCAAGCCGAATTTGTCGGCGCCGTGGTAATGCCCGGAGGAGCGTCGTCTCCGCGGCGGGAACTAGACGCGTGGCAGGACTGGGCAAAAGCGCGCGGAGCAAAAGGCCTTGCATACATTTTGGTCGGTGACGATGGAACTCTCTCTGGCCCGGTTGCAAAAAATCTATCTGAAAAAGAAAGTACTGGGATTGCTGCCCAAGTTGGAGCAAGGAACGGAGATGCAATTTTCTTCGCAGCTGGCGAAAGACAGTCATCACTGAATTTACTTGGAGCTGTTCGGCTAGAAATCGGTCAGCGGTGCAATCTCATTGATGAGTCTGCCTGGAAATTCCTCTGGGTGGTTGATGCTCCGATGTTTGAAAAAACGGAGGCTGGTGGATGGACAGCAGTGCATCATCCATTTACTGGACCTAAACCTGAATATGAATCAACGTTTGAGAATGATCCTAGTAGCGCACTCGCTTATGCGTACGACATCGTTCTTAATGGAAGCGAAATTGGCGGAGGATCAATTCGTATCCATAAACGTGATATTCAGCAGGCGGTATTTCGAGTTATTGGATTATCCAAAGAAGAGGCGGAGAGCAAATTTGGCTTTTTACTCGAAGCCTTCAATTACGGTCCTCCTCCTCACGGTGGAATCGCTCTTGGACTTGACCGTCTCTGCGCGCTTCTCGCAGGAGCAGAATCAATCCGTGAAGTAATCGCTTTCCCCAAGACTGCGAGCGGCGGCGACCCACTAACTGGCGCGCCAACGCCAATTACAGATGCCCAAAGAAAAGAAAGTGGCGTTGATTTCAAACCTGAGGTACATCAATGAGCACAAATCCGGCCGATACCACCACATCTCGCCCGAAAGATTCAGATCGAAAAACTAGAGTTCATCTCTCGGTTTACGATCGCATTAAGTTCCTACTCTTTTTCGCTATCGTATTTTTCGTTTTGGTCTGGGCAGATATGGCCGGCGATGAAACTTTGACCTTTCAAAAAGCTGTATCTAATAGCGCTTACCAGCGGTGGTGGATTTTTCCACTTTTCGCTGTGGAGGCTATTCGGCAAACACATTTTCTCATCTCTGAGCTGGCGGCGCCGTACCACGGGTTTTGGCAACGATATTTCTCATTTATAGATCGAGCGCTTCACAAACTGAGTGATTGGACTCGCTTCCGACTTTCAAGAGTCATCAAATGGGCGCTAGTCATCACACTTTTGTCTGTTGTTCTAGGTGCCATTTATAAGGAAACACCCGTTCGCGCACTATTTCTTGCTCCGAAAGCTCTTTGGAGTGCACTGCCAATAATCGGTCAACTTATGTTTGCCGTAGTTTTTGTCATCATTCAATTTGTAGCCATCTTCTGGTTTCTCAGTCGCGGTGGCATTGATACCTATTTCCCAGATGACATAAAAACTCGGTTCACCGATGTGTGGGGACAGGATCATGTTCTAGCCAGAATCAGAGAGAACCTGGTTTTTCTTGAGAACCCTGAGAGCATTGAAAAACTTGGTGGTTATGTCCCAGGTGGAATTTTACTTTGGGGGCCACCAGGTACCGGTAAAACTCTTATGGCTGAATCAATGGCAGGAGAAACTGGTAAACCGTTCGTTTTCGTCGATCCAGGTGCGTTTAACAATATGTTTTTTGGGGTTGGCATTCTCAAGGTAAAGGGCCTTTTTAGAAAATTACGTAAACTCGCGCTTCGTTACGGCGGAGTCGTGGTGTTTTTTGATGAAGCTGATGCGTTAGGAAATCGCGGGAGCATCACACAACGTGGACCTGGTGCGTATTCTTCGAAAGATGAGTGTCGTGGCTCGGCGTATTTAAGTGACGTGGCGAATTCAGTTCTGACTTTCGATCGCTCGTTTGATGTGCCAACACAGGAAAGCAAACCGCGCATCATCGATCGATTCGTTATGGGTGCCGGCGGCGGTGGCGGAGCGGGCACGGGAACTCTTCAAGCCCTCCTTACAGAGTTATCGGGCTTAAAGAAACCTCGGGGTTTCTTCAATCGAATCGTTCGCCGCACGCTGGGCATGCGACCAAAAAATCCGCCCAAATACCGAATTCTGGTTGTAATGGCTACGAATATGCCGGAATCACTGGATGAAGCACTTCTGCGTCCTGGTCGAATAGATCGTATGTATCGCGTTGGTTACCCAAGCAAGGCTGGTCGTATCAGAACTTACGAGGGTTATTTTGCGAAAGTGGCTAACTCTTTATCAAAGGAAGAGATTGAGAAGCTCGCAATCATTACTCCTTATGCAACGGGCGCCACAATTAAGGATTTGGTCAACGAATCTCTCATCATGGCAATACGAAATGGGCGCACAAGTGTTACGTGGGCCGATGTTCTTAAAGCAAAGCAACTCAAGCAACTTGGACCATCCGAAGATGTTGAATATATTGAACGCGAACGTCATGCCACTGCGGTTCATGAAGCTTGCCACGCAGTCATGGCATATCGAGTTCGAAAACACATGGACATTGACATTGCAACGATTGAAAAGGGCGCCGAGTACCTAGGAATGGTTGCATCTATTCCACCCGATGATCAGTTCACACATTGGAAGAGCGAGTATGAGGGCGACATTCTGGTTTCTCTCGCGTCATTGGCAGGTGAACGGATGTTCTTTGATGGGGACAATTCTTCGGGCGTTTCTGGAGATTTGGAATCTGCCACAACCGTCGCAGGATTAATGGAAGGCTATTGGGGTATGGGATCTACGGTTTCGTCATATGCATCAAGCCGCCGAATGGAGATTGGCGCACCAGGAGGTGCTCGACCGAATGATGCAAAACAAGAAATGCGCAGAGCGCTATCGGATCGGATAGAAGATAATTTGGCATCGCTTTTAGCGAGAGCCGAAGAGTTATTGGCTCAAGATCGGATACATATTCTCGCGGTCGCGCACGCTCTTGAAACTCATAAAACTCTCTCGGGTAATGATGTCCACGCGGTGATTGAAGCGCGCATAGGCGATGTTGTTGATGGCAGCAAGTACCAAAATCCAGCGAATATCGCAGCTCTTGAGGCGTATCACCTTTCAGCATTGGCGGCCCATAAAGAACATCGCAAGCCTGATATGCCCTTGCCAACACTGGTTTAAGTGCAGTTTCGGTAGGCTAACCTCATGTCAGCAGGTGGAATCGCAGCAATAATTGCTGCCAGCGCACTTCTCATTATAAGTGTGGCCATCGCATATGCCGTAGTCCGATTGGGACGCGCTATCGATGAGGTTGGTACAGCAGTCAAGGAAATTTCTCACGAGACGACTCCACTTCTACATGAAGTCACCACGACCGTAGAACTCGTTAATGGCCCATTACAGAGCATCAATAAGGTCACAAAGTCGATGGAAGAGTTGAGCAGCAAGATTTCCACCAACACCTCTTCCTTCCTCGATAAAAACCAGATGGCGATGAAGGCGGCTGGAGCGGTTCTGACGGCTGCGCAAATGCGGAAGAAGAAAAAAGGGAAATCAAGTAAGAAGAGTAAAAGTGCTCGATATGTCGATGATGAAGAGTTCTAAAAACTCGTGAACTCAGCCGAAATCCGCTCCCGGTGGCTTTCATTTTTCGAATCAGAAAACAGCCTCGGAATTCAACACACAGTTGTTCCATCTGCTTCGCTCATAGCTGATGATCCCAATCTATTGCTGGTAAATGCCGGAATGGTTCCATTTAAGCCTTTCTTTTTGGGCGAGGTTAAAGCACCATATTCGCGCGCAACATCAGTTCAAAAATGCGTGAGAACTCTTGATATCGATGAAGTTGGTAAAACAACGCGTCACGCATCTTTCTTTCAAATGTGTGGCAATTTTAGTTTTGGTGATTATTTTAAAGAAGGTGCCATTGCTTTGGCTTGGGAGTTATTGACCAAGGCAACTCATGAAGGCGGTTACGGTTTTTCCGAAGATCGTTTGTGGGTAACTGTTTATCATGATGACGATGAGGCAGCAGATATCTGGCATAAGAAGATTGGTGTTCCAATAGAGAGAATTCAACGTAGAGGAATGGCAGATAATTTTTGGTCGATGGGAGTTCCTGGTCCATGCGGTCCTTGTTCCGAAATCTATTTTGATCGTGGCCCGGAGTATGGACGTGAAGGTGGTCCAATTGCTGATGAGGATCGTTATTTAGAGATTTGGAATCTGGTCTTTATGCAGAATATTCGAGGTGCGGGACCAGGCAAAGAAGGATATCCGATTGTCGGAGAGCTCCCTGCAAAAAATATCGATACCGGATTAGGCCTAGAAAGAACGGCTGCGTTGCTCCAAGGTGTTGAAAATATCTATGAGATAGATACGACCAGACACATCTTGAATCGTGCTAGCAGTATTACTGGAATCACATATGGCAAAGAGAAAAAGAGCGATGTTTCCTTACGAGTTATCGCTGATCACGCACGAACTGCAACTATGTTAATTGGCGATGGCGTAACTCCAGGAAATGAAGGCCGCGGATACGTTTTGCGCAGAATGATGAGGCGCACTACACGCAACATGAGACTCCTTGGTTCGCCTGACCACAATATGGTGGAGTTGATTAAAGCATCTATCGAAGCCATGGGAAGTCAATACCCTGAATTGGTCGCTGATCAGGAAAGAATTTCTAAAGTAGCGGAGGCTGAAGAATCTGCTTTTTTGCAAACTCTCAAAAGCGGTACCGTGATTTTCGATCAGGCAAGTTCTCAAACCAAGAAAAGTGGAAGTAAAAAGCTCTCGGGAGACGATGCTTTTAAGTTACATGACACGTACGGTTTCCCATTTGACTTAACGTTGGAGATGGCTTCGGAACAAGGTTTATCCGTGGATGCGGATGGATTCTCTCGTCTCATGAAAGAACAACGAGAACGCGCAAAAGCTGATGCAAAGGCAAAGAAGAGTGGTCATACCGATCTTTCGGAATATCGAAAAATTGCAGAATTAAGCAGGAAATTTGAGTTCATCGGATATTCGCATATTGAAAGCGAATCGAATCTTGTAGGTATGGTTCGAGACGGAAAAGTAGTTCACGATGCTCAAGTAGGAGATGAAGTAGAGCTGATTCTTGATCGGACTCCTTTTTATGCCGAAGGTGGCGGCCAACTGGCCGACGGGGGAGTTATTCGTGGGGCTAATGGCGCTGTATTCGAGGTCGACGATGTTCAATCCCCAATCCCAGGACTCATAGTTCATAGAGGAAGAGTCGTCACGGGTTCGTGGAAATCAGGATCTTTGGTTCATGCTGCCATAGACACAGAACGTCGCCGTGGAATCTCTCGCGCGCATACCGCAACACATATGGTCCACAAAGCATTCCGTGAAGTATTGGGCGAGACTGCTACACAAGCAGGATCGGAGAATGCGCCTGGTCGATTTAGATTTGATTTCCCTGCCGCTGGAGCAGTTTCAGCAAGCGCGTTGGCTGAAGTTGAAGGACGCGTGAATAGTTTGTTGCTTGAGGATCTTGAAGTAACCGCGCAAGAAATGTCGCAATCGGAAGCAAAAGCAATGGGTGCTATGGCGCTCTTTGGTGAAAAATACGGTGATCGAGTTCGCGTTGTTAGCGTTGGAGATTGGGCGCGGGAGTTATGTGGCGGTACTCATGTATCTCGTTCAGGACAACTTGGGATTGTTAAATTGCTCGGAGAGTCGTCCATTGGTGCAGGCGTTCGTCGTGTCGAGGCTCTGGTTGGTGTCGATGCTTACTCATTTCTAGTCAGAGAACATATTCTGCTTAATTCGCTGACAGAGTTAATCAAGGGCAGCAGAGTTGAAGAATTACCGGAACGCATCTCCGGACTCATCACCAAGATGAAGGAATTGGAAAAAGAGCTTGCTTCAGTAAAAATGCAAGAAGCACTTGCCAAGTCAAACGAACTTCTATCGAAGATACAGAAAATCGGTGCCATCTCTTTGATCACTCATGATTTGGGTCCCGGCTTTTCAGGAGAAGATTTACGCGTAGTTGCTTTGGATTTACGGAGCAAGCTCTCATCGAGCGTCATAGTTCTAGCTAGTTCTGGTGATGAGAAAGTGACGCTAGTTGTAGCAACAGATGAAGTCGCCAGAAAAGCTGGAGTAAAGGCAGGCGCGTTAGTGAAAATTGGATCAACGATTCTGGGCGGTGGTGGTGGCGGCAAAGATGATTTTGCCCAAGGCGGCGGCGTTGATAAATCTAAGATTTCTGATGCCCTCAAAGCTATCGCTTCATCACTGATGTAAAACAATGTATCGAAAAGCCGGTCGACGCCTCGCCATTGACTATGGAGATGTGCGAATTGGTGTAGCGATGAGTGATCTTTCCGGTGTAGTTGCCTCACCACTGGAGACCATTGAAAACGGCGAGAGTCTCGAGGAAGCTCAGCGACGTATTGCTGAAATTTGCAGCGAAGAAGAGGTTTCAGTGATTTACATCGGATTGCCGCTACAACTTTCGGGTGAAGAAGGGGGTTCAGCGCTCAAAGCGCGCGAATTTGCACGCGGATTATCAACGTATCTGCCAAATGCGATTGTCGTTCGAATGATTGATGAAAGATTAACAACGTCATCAGCTCACAAGAGCGCCCTTGAAAGGGGTCGCAAGTTAACTAAGTTTGAAATCGATCAATATGCAGCAGTTGCGATATTGGAGATCGCACTAAGTACTGAGAAATCTCGCGGTGACTTTGCAGGAAGCGCCCTAGAATGAAAGTAAGGCTACTCACCGCAGCTTTCGTAGTAGCCCTCTTTACTATCGCAATTCGACCATTCGCAGCAGGTATTGAAGCTGCTCCGGATTACACGGAGGGAACTTCGGGGCCTGAAGTAATCATCGAAATAATGCCTGGAGAGACTGGTTCTGAAATCGCAAGAAAGTTAATGGAATTAGGCGTTGTTAAATCTTCGCTGGCATTTTTTCGAATCGCAGTGGCTGATCCTCGATCGGCTCGAATTGCTCCGGGGGAGCACCGCGTGGAAACAAGAATTCCAGCAAAGGTTGCATTGGAACAACTACTGGATGCAATGAGGATACCCAATCTCATTATCGTTCGCGACGGAGAGCGAATTGCAGAAGTCATCGAATCGCTACAAGATTTCGGTTTTAGTAAGGCAGAAATTTTGGCAGAGCTGAAGAGAAGTGAGTCGCCAGCGCCTTTTATGGGAAAGAACTTAGAAGGGTTTCTTTATCCGGCGCACTATTCATTCAATCGTGGAGTGAGTGTTAACGTGGTGATTGAATCAATGCTCGAAAGATTTAGAGCGTCAACAAAAGACGTCGAGTGGAAATATGGGAAATATCAACCGCAAGAAATTCTGACGATAGCGTCTCTTGTTCAAACTGAGGGTACTCCTGATGTGTTTGGCAAAGTCGCACGGGTCATCTACAACCGACTTGAGAAAGGAATGCCACTGCAATTCGACTCTACGGTGCATTTCGCCCTAAATCGCAGAGGCGAGATTCGCGTATCAATCAAAGATACTCAGGTAAAGAGCCCATATAACACTTTTATCAATCGTGGTTTGCCACCAGGACCAATAGGAAGTCCTAATCGTGAAGCCATCGACGCAGCGCTCAATCCTGCTGAAGGCGATTGGTTGTATTTTGTGACAGTGAAGCCTTTCGATACGCGCTTTACAAGTTCATACGATCAGTTCCTACTGTGGAAGGCGGAATACAAACGAAACTTCAAAGCTGGGTTATTTGAATGATGAAAGCTGCGGTTTTAGGTTCGCCGATAGCGCATTCGTTATCCCCAACAATACATACGGCGGCATACCGCTCATTGGGTTATGAAGGCAGCTATGAAGCAAGAGAAGTAAAAGAGAACGAACTTGGCTCTTTTCTTCAATCAAATTTGAAGCAGCAAGAATGGATAGGTTTCTCGCTCACCATGCCGCTTAAAGAGCAGCTTTGTCTTCTCGCGGAGAGGTTAGATATCTCTATCGATGAGCGATCCAAGAGAATCGCCTCCGCTAATACCCTGTTTCGAGATGGGGAGCGCTGGAGAGCAACGTCCACCGATGTCACTGGTTTTGAGTTCCTCTTGCGTAAAAAGAAAATTTCACAAGTTGCGATTCTAGGTTCAGGAGGCACCGCTCGTTCGGCGATCGAATCTTTGCCACGCCATACGGACGAGATTGTTATCTATCGCCGAAACAGAAATAGGGATGATGACCTAAAGCGAGCGCTATCGCACCACTCGTTAGTTTTTCGCGATTGGAGCGAGATTGACAACGCATGGGATGCTTCGGTTGTCATCAACACAGTCCCCAGCTCGGCATGTCGAGACATTGAAGAATCTTTTCGGCCTCCTGATTTATTGATTGATGCTCTTTATTCGCCGTGGCCACCACCCTTATCTAAGCGAGCGCTCAATAGTTCTTGTGAAGTGATGAGCGGAATTGATCTTTTATGCGCGCAGGCACTGGGTCAGATTCGCTTAATGACGGGGATCTCCTTTGATGAGAACCAGATGTTCGAACACCTAAAACTAATTGCTTTACAAGCCGTTTCTTAAGATTTTTCCAATAGTGAAGGCTGTGGATTGTCAGCGCGGCCGTCGTTATCACTGCCTAAAGTCTGTGCATGCTTGTGCTTCATTTCTGTATCGTTAGCCTCCTTATTTCATTTCACGATATCAAGACGCATCGCATCAAGCGTCACAATATCTACATTTCAAGCCTCACTCTTCTGCCATTGATTGAAATTACCGGCATCCTCTTTGGAATAAGCAACTTCCTTCTCTATTTCGCAATCTTCTATATATCGAGAAAAAATATTGGCTACGGCGATGTAAGGCTATCGGGACTCGTAGGTCTTTATTTGGGTGGGATAAACGGCAACATGATCGACTTAGCAACAATGAATTGTTTTTGCTGGGGGATCGCTGGGTTTTGGGCACTTCTACGATCCATGCAGAAACGAGAGAGACTGATAGAAAGATTGGCTTTCGCGCCCTTTATGTTCGCAGGATTAGCCCTTTTGTATATCGTCAACGAGTTCGAGGGGATATCTGAGATACTTGGCTGATGCGTTGGTTAACAGCGGGTGAATCTCATGGACCGGCACTTGTCGGAATAATCGAGGGAGTACCGTCGCATGTTCATGTAACAACCGCGGATATTGATGATGATCTTCGACGTAGACGATTGGGATTTGGGCGTGGAGCGCGCCAAAATTTCGAAGCCGATAAAGTAACAATTCTTGGTGGAGTCCGACACGGAGTCACTCAGGGCGGACCTATTGCAATTCAGATCGCAAATTCAGAATGGCCGAAGTGGGAGAAGGTCATGTCTGCCGATCCTGTAGCGCAAGAAGAGATTGAAAAATTGGGAAGAAATGCTCCATTAACTCGGCCAAGGCCAGGGCATGCAGATTTAGTTGGAATGCAAAAGTATGGTTTTGACGATGCTCGTCCCATTCTAGAGCGAGCATCTGCAAGGGAAACTGCTGCACGAGTAGCTCTCGGCGCAGTGGCTCGGAGATTTCTTCGACAGGTTGGCGAGATAGAAATTCTTAGTCATGTTGTTTCTATCGGCAGCGCAGAAATTGATTCCGAGTACGAACTTCCAACCCCAGCCGATCGTGACCGCATTGATTCTGATGATGTTCGCTGTGGATTTCCCACCGCTAGTAAGAAAATGTTCGATGAAATAAATGATGCTCATTCAAATGGAGACACGTTAGGTGGCGTGGTTGAAGTATTGGTCTACGGAGCCCCTCCAGGATTGGGATCGCATGTGCATTGGGATCGCCGCTTAGATTCACGTTTAGCTGGAGCGCTTATGGGGATTCAAGCAATAAAGGGAGTTGAAGTAGGAGATGGATTTGCCACGGCGCGACGACGCGGAAGTGTTGCGCACGATGAAATCGAGCGCGGAATTGATGGAAACATTAAACGTCGTACTGGAAGAGCGGGTGGCACCGAAGGCGGCATGAGCACGGGTGAAGTTTTACGAGTGAGAGCGGCGATGAAGCCAATCTCAACAGTTCCCAAAGCGCTCGACACGATAGATACATCTAATGGCGAAGCTGCAAAGGCAATTAATCAACGTTCTGACGTTTGCGCTGTGCCGGCTGCAGGAATTGTGGCAGAAGCAATGGTGGCTTTAGTGATCGCAGAAGCTGTGACGGAAAAATTTGGCGGCGATAGCCTTATCGAAACGAAGAGGAATCTTCAGTCATATCTATCCAATTTGAATATTAGGTAGATGGTTTTTTTACTATGCAACCAATCATCTTGATGGGGCCGCCTGGATCTGGAAAAAGCACGGTGGGAAAATATTTGGCTCGCGAAACTGGGTTCAAATTGATTGATACTGATCGATTGATTGAGGAAGAGGAAGGACGTTCCATTTCCGAGATTTTCTTAACCGATGGAGAAGTCGGTTTCCGTGCGATCGAAAAGAGAATTGTGCTGAAAGTTTTGAAGGAAGAGGACTGCATCATTGCTCTTGGTGGAGGCTCGGTTTTGGATCCAGAGATTCAATCAATACTCAAGCCGATGAAGGAAGTTATTTTCCTTGATGTTTCCATTTCTAATGCTGCTCCGCGAGTAGGCTTCAATAAAGAGAGACCTTTATTGATGGGCAATCCGCGCCAGCAATGGCTTCAGTTGATGGAGAAACGTCGCGGTATCTACGAGCAACTAGCTAAACGCACCATATCTACAGATAACCGCAAAGCCCTCGATGTGGCGCACGAGATTGTTGGTTACGTGAAATTATGAAATCCATCGCCATCGACGCAGAACGTTTATACGAAGTGGACTTTGTAGAGTCATGGTCAAATGCGATTGTCGAATCAATTGCGGATCAACCTGCGGTAGTAATTTTCCCTAGTTCTCTGAAATCAATCGTCTCTGCTCTTCCATCATCTGTACATCATGTTGAAGTTCCAGAGGGTGAAAACCAGAAAAGCCTGGAAAGTTTTGGCCGAGTGTTGAATGAGATCGCCAATTATGGATTGCCGCGACAAGGTTTAATCATAGGAGTTGGTGGCGGAGCCACCACCGATCTTGCAGGCTATGTGGCCGCCTCGTATTTGCGGGGGATTGATTGGATCGCTGTTCCAACTTCACTTGCTGGAATGGTTGATGCTTCCATTGGAGGCAAAACCGGAATAAACCTTGATGCTGGAAAGAATCTTGCCGGCGCTTTCCATTCTCCTAGAAGAGTTATCGTTGACGAACATTTCTTGTCGACTCTTAGTGAGCGAGATATCAAAGCCGGCATGGCAGAAGTTGCAAAATGTGGCTTCATCGCAGATCTTCACATACTTGACCTCATTGAAAAGGGTTGGAGAGAGAATATTTCGGAGTTAATTTTTCGAGCGGTTAAAGTTAAAGCTAGTGTAGTTAGTGTTGATTTCCGAGAATCCTTTGAAAGAGAAATTCTGAACTACGGACATACCTTGGGTCATGCAATAGAGCGCGATAGTGGCTATGAGCTACGACATGGAGAAGCGGTATCAATCGGACTTAATTATGCGGCGGCGCTCTCGGTTCGATTCTCAGGACTTTCCGAAAATGAATACAAGCGCCATATAAATATCTTGGAGCTACTTGATTTACCAACACGCTATCCTCGAGAGAAGTGGAGCGCGCTCCTTTCGGTGATGAACAACGACAAGAAGAAGAGAGATCGTCTGCGCTTCGTCACCCTCTCTTCTTTAGGCAATCCGACGCGTCTAGAAAATGTCGAAACCACGGAACTCCAAAGCATCTATGAAGAAGTAGTGGGACGATAGATTATGTCTATGAAGATTCTGATACTCAACGGTCCGAACCTCTCACGCCTTGATTTGCGTGAGAAGAATTTCTATGGCGATATTTCCTATGGCGATATAGAGAATGCGTTGAAAGATCAAGCAGCTACGTTGAATGTCGAAGTAGATGTCCGTCAGAGTAATGACGAGTCTGAGTTGATCGGTTGGCTTCATGAAGCTGCAGATTCAAAAATACCGGTAATTTTTAATCCAGCAGCATTTACCCATTATTCATACGCCATCAGAGATGCTGTTGTGATGCTAAAGAACGCATGTATCGAAGTTCATCTCTCGAATCCTCTATCTCGCGAGGAATTTCGGCATACGTCAGTGATTTCTGGGGTGGTATCCGGCACAATCGCAGGATTCGGTATCGACTCATATCGTTTAGCTCTGCAACAAATTATCAAATTAGTGAAATAGCGGGCTTTTCGGTAATCTTTCGCGCCATGGCAACCACAAACGATTTAAAAAACGGAATGACCTTGGATATTGAGGGCCAGCTTTGGAATGTTGTTGAATTCCAACACGTGAAACCTGGTAAGGGTCCAGCATTCGTAAGAACGAAATTGAAGAATGTTCTCTCTGGAAAAGTTGTTGAACGTACTTTCAATGCTGGCGTTAAGGTGGATGTCGCAATCCTGGAAAAGCGTGAGATGCAGTTCCTGTACAAGGATCCCTCCGGGTACGTTTTCATGGATTCATCGACGTATGATCAAATAACTATTTCTCCAGAGACTGTCGGAGAGGCAGCCAATTACATGCTAGAAAATAGTGAAGCGATTGTCGCTGTCCACGAGGGTAATCCTCTTTATGTCGAACTGCCCGCAAACGTTCCACTACGGATCACATACACCGAACCTGGTCTCCAAGGTGACCGATCTTCGGCTGGTTCAAAACCAGCAACTTTAGAAACTGGAATTTCTATCCAAGTACCGCTTTTTATCAAGCAGGATGAAGTGGTTCTTGTAGATACACGCACGGGCGAATATCTCGGACGAGCAAACTAAGTGAGCACGCGTTCCAAAGCTCGGAAAGCGGCACTGGACTTACTTTACGAAAGCGATATTCGCAAAACTCAAGCAGGTGTTTTGATGCAATCTCGCATCACAGAACTCGAATATGTCATCCGAGATTTCACTAAGGAGCTCGTAGATGGTGTTGAGAATAATCGAAGAAAGATCGATGAACTTATCGCTACCTATTCGCAAGGATGGGATATGGATCGTATGCCGGTGATTGACCGGAATATTCTTAGATTAGCAATATTTGAAATCCTTTGGTCATCAGACGTTCCGCAAGCGGTTGCGATCAATGAAGCACTCGAATTAGCACAGACTCTTTCAACCGATGAATCAAGCAAGTACATCAATGGGGTTTTAAGCAAAGTTGTTGAGATTAAACCAGATTTGGTTTTGTAAGCCATAAATTTCGGTTCATCAGAGCTTGGGCTAGTTCGGGGCGTGTCTTTTTAGTTAGAATCATCAGCGTCTCGTGATCCGATTTCCGCAGACTCAAGACTTCACCGTTCCAGTCATCTCGAAGTGAGGCGATCCAGTGTGCAACATCGAAAATCTGGTGGGTGAAGCGATCTGGGAGTTCTCGTTGCTGGCGGAGTGCGCGAAGGTCGAGAATGAGACCTTGTTCAAAATTTCCGATCTCATGAGATGCAGGTTCGGCAAAGAGTGAGATGAGGGGAACGCCATAGAACTCACATAATTGTTGGGCTTTAGCAAGACTTATCGCACGAACACCGCGCTCGTATGAACCGAGGACAACGGCCTTCCATTGTCCGCGCGAGCGAATCTCGACCTGCTTGAGGGTGAGACCTTGTTGTTGACGAATATGTCGGAGGCGACGGGAAATCTGTTCTGGCATGGACATGTTGGCGAGGGTAGACCGAGCCGATTAGCTTCGTGCCTTTCATCCACAAGATAGCTCCGTGCTAGAGTGCGCCAACCTTTAACGATCCGTCCTGTGAGGCGGCGAAGGAGAAGTTATGAGCGTTGTCCTGAATGCCGGCGAAATTGGCCGAGCCTTACGTCGCATATCCCATGAAATCCTCGAGAAAAATCATGGTTCCTCAGAAGTAATTCTCCTGGGTATTCCTACTCGAGGCGCGCTCCTGAGTGAACGCATTAGTCGTGAAATCCACGATATCGAAAAAGCGCCAATTCGAACTGGCACTCTCGACATCACAATGTATCGAGATGATCTTCGAATGCGCGCGCCTCGCGCGCTCGTGCCAACTCAAATTCCTGCCGGCGGCATCGATGGCGCAAATGTCGTGCTGGTCGATGACGTTTTCTTTTCTGGCCGAACTATTCGCGCAGCTCTCGATGCAATCAACGAAATTGGGCGTCCACGCACAGTCCAATTAGCGGTTCTTATTGATCGGGGACATCGAGAACTCCCCATACGTGCAGATTTTGTCGGAAAGAACATTCCAACATCTAAAGAAGAAAGTGTAAGAGTTCATCTATCAGAAATCGACGCAACTGATGAAGTTTTGATTGAGGGGAGAGCCGAGTAATGAGACATCTCCTTTCAATTCATGACCTTTCAAAGGATGAAGCGCAGGAAATTCTGGACACCGCAGTTGAGTTGGCTCGTCTTTCCGAAGGATCGGTAAAGAAATTTCCAACCCTCAGAGGTCGCACCGTTGTCAATCTTTTCTTTGAAGATTCAACGAGAACTCGAATTTCGTTTGAGGCGGCTGCTAAGCGACTATCAGCTGATGTCATCAATTTCTCAGCCAAGGGATCGAGCCTGAGCAAAGGAGAGAGCCTTAAAGACACTGCGCTGACATTGCAAGCGATGGGCGCCGATGCGGTAGTTATTAGACATTCGGCATCGGGCGCGCCCCATCAGTTAGCGCGTCAACAATGGATGAAGGGTGCTGTGATTAATGCCGGAGACGGAACGCATGAGCACCCAACTCAAGCCCTCCTAGATGCATTCACAATTCGCCGAAAGTTAAGAAATGATCAAGGAGATCTTGCAGGGCTACGAATCGCAATTGTTGGGGATGTTTTACATTCACGAGTTGCCCGAAGTAACGTATTGCTGTTGCAGAAATTGGGAGCACAAGTTGTCCTCATTGCCCCACCAACGCTATTGCCGGTCGGTGTCGAATCGTGGGGAGTTGAAGTAAGTTATTCGTTAGATTCTGTGATTCCAAATGTTGATGTAATCATGATGTTACGTGTACAGCGAGAAAGAATGGATGATCTCTTCTTTCCCACAGAACGTGAGTATTCCCGTAATTTTGGTTTGAATGCTGAGCGTTTGGGGATGATGCAGGAGCACGCGATTGTTATGCATCCAGGTCCGATGAATCGTGGTCTGGAAATATCTGCAGATTCGGCAGATTCAGAGCGATCTGTCATTGTTGATCAAGTTGCAAATGGAGTCAGCGTGCGAATGGCGGTTCTATATCTGCTTTTAGGCGGCGCCACTATGCGCGACTCAATATCTGTTGGCGCGGAGGTAAGCTCATGAACTTCCATATTCGAAATCTTCAAGATGTTAATGGTTCCACAATCGACATCATCATGGATTCAGGTGTCGTAGTGAAAACTTTGTCTCCTGGAGTTGAATATAGAGAGATTGATGGAAGCGGACTTACCGTCTTACCTGGTTTTGTAGATCTCCATACTCATTTAAGAGAACCAGGTCGTGAAGATGCAGAGACTGTCCTTACCGGTTCGCACGCTGCTGTCGCAGGAGGATTCACTGCAGTATCGGCTATGCCCAATACCTTTCCAGTTGCTGACACAGCCGGCGTTGTCGAGCAGGTTTATCGTCTTGGAAAGCATCATGCCTTGTGTGATGTATTTCCGATTGGCGCGGTAACGCTAGGTCAAGAAGGTAAGCATCTGGCCGAGTTAAGTGCCATGAATCAATCAGAAGCAAAGGTAAGGATTTTTAGTGACGACGGGCATTGCGTTGCAGATCCTTTGGTGATGCGTCGTGCACTTGAGTATGTCAAGACCTTCGATGGCGTCATAGCCCAACATGCTCAAGATCCAAGACTTACTGAAAATTCTCAAATGAATGAGGGTGAAATCTCTGCAAGGCTCGGCCTGAAAGGTTGGCCCGCAGTTGCCGAAGAAGCAATCATCGCGCGAGATGTGCTTCTTGCCGAGCATGTAGATAGTCGGCTACATATCTGCCATCTCACTACTGCTGGCGGAGTTGACATAGTTCGAGCCGCAAAAAAACGTGGCGTGAAAGTTACGGCTGAAGTGACGCCACATCACTTAATTCTTACTGATGACGTTGTTGAATCCTATGATCCGGTATTCAAAGTTAACCCGCCACTTCGCACCTCAGACGATGTGATGGCATTGCGACAAGGCTTGGCCGATGGCACGATTGATATCGTCGCAACTGATCACGCCCCTCATGCGCAAGAAGCAAAAGATTGCGAATGGAGCGCAGCAGCTTTTGGGATGCTGGGGCTAGAAACTGCGTTTTCTGTTGTTTATCTAACAATGGTGAAGAGCGGAATGATGTCGCTTGAAACTTTGAGTTCTCGAATGTCAAGCACACCAGCTCAGATTGGACGATATGAGGAACACGGCGTTATCACTGTGGGCAAGCCTGCGAATCTGGTGATTATTGATCTCACAGCAGAGTGGACTGTCGATCGCGGTGCGCTTCACTCCAAGAGTCGCAACACGCCATTTCACCAGATGAAATTGCCAGGAGTTATTGAGATGACCTTCCATAATGGCGCGCTGGTTTTTGATCGGAAGGTTTCTTCATGACAGCGTTTCTCGTGCTCGATGACGGACGGATTTTTGAAGGTGACGCGTGGGCCTGTAACGGCGAAACTTTTGGCGAAGCTGTTTTCTCGACCGGCATGACTGGTTATCAAGAGACTCTTACAGATCCCTCGTATCACAAACAAGTAGTCATCATGACAGCGCCACATATCGGAAATACTGGGATGAATACTGCGGATGAAGAATCGCGCAAGATTTGGGTGA
>Ga0214917_10002240_pt1 | contig 23848 bp, 32 predicted proteins | sample LL_1208_BB_MetaG_FD_177983 | JGI IMG/M metagenome (GOLD analysis project Ga0214917, IMG submission 177983) | Freshwater microbial communities from Lake Lanier, Atlanta, Georgia, United States - LL_1208_BB | ecosystem: Environmental > Aquatic > Freshwater > Lake | place: USA: Georgia | collected...
GCGTGCGGGACCGCACTGAAGATGTGATGCGACGGGCTGATTTCACTGGTGTTGGCGACCCGAACCAAGCGCGCTCTGATGTGGAGGCGGCGCTATTTGCCCGCATGAACCCGGGCCTCACGGCGGGCCGGAATGCTCTTGAAGCGCGGCTAGTCAACCAGGGCATTACGCCCGGCTCGCAGGCTTGGGAAACCGGCATGCGGGAATACAGCATGCAGGAGAACGATGCGCGCCTCGGCGCCATCCTGAATGCGGGCCAGGAGCAAAGCCGCATTTTCGGCCTGGGCTTTGGCCAGACGCAATTGAACAATGCCGGCGTGGGCCAGCAGATGGGCAACGACCTGCAGCGCGGCGAGTTTGCCAACAGCGCGACGGGCCAGGCGGCGCAGATGGACTTGGCCAGGGCGCAGTTTGCAAACGACGCCACAAGCCGGGCGTCCGACATGTACACGCAGCGGGCTGGGTTTAATAACCAAGCGCAGCAGCAGGCGTTTGGCATGGACATGGGCCGGGCGCAGCTTAACAACGCCGGCTCGCAGCAGTCGCTACAGCAGCAGCTTGCGCTGCGCGGCCAGCCGATCAATGAGGCGGCGGCGCTGCTGAGCGGCCAGCAGATACAGTATCCGCAGTTTCAGAACGCGCCGCAGGTCGTCATCCAGGCGCCGGATTATCAGGGCGCTGTGGCGCAGAATTATGCTGGCCAGCTTGGCATGTACAACGCGGCCCAGCAGCGGCAGGGCGCCAATAATGCCGCGATTGGCCAGTTTGGCGGCCAGGCTTTGGGTGCTGCGGCGATGTATTTCTCTGACCGCCGCTTGAAGCGCAACGCTGAGCGCATTGGCACCGGCTCTCACGGGCTGCCGATCTACCGATATGAATACCTCTGGGGCGAGCCTGCCATTGGCTACATGGCCGACGATGTGGCGGCGGTGGCGCCGCATGCGGTCACGGTGGGGCCTGATGGGTTTGCGCAGGTCAATTATGGAGCGCTGGCATGAGCATGTCTTTTGGTGGTGGCGACCCCTATGGCGCGCTGGTGCAGGCTATGGCGCAGCGTCGCCAGAGGATGGCGCAGCAGGCCCCACAGCAGCAGCCTATGCAGCCTCTGGGCGGCACTATGGAGCTACGGGCGCCACAGGTGCCGCAGATGAGCGGGGCGGCCTCTAACGGCGTTGGCGGGGCTATGGGCGGCATGTCGGCATCGTCGATGGCTGAGATGCTCAAGCGCATGCGGGGCAACCCAGAGGATGGGCGCAGCTTTATGGAGCGGATGGGCGGCGCAAGGCCGGACCTTGGCAGCCGCATGGGCGAATTTAAGGGCCAGCCTCTGCAAACCTATGACCTCGGGCAAGCGCCGACAGGGGGGCTCTACTGATGAGCGGTTCCAACGACGTTCTTGCGCAATTGCTGCTGCAGCAGTCGCGCCAGCAGGGCCGGCGGCAATCTGCATCGTCGCGCCTGGCCGAGCAGATGATGGCCGGCCTGAACAACCCCACGCCAGTCTATAGCACTGGCGCCACTCTGGCGCGGGCTGGTTCTGGCCTGCTGGCCGGGCTGATGGCGCAACGGGCCGAAAGCCAAGATCAGGCCCGCGAAGACGAGCAGATGCAGCGGCTGCAGGACCGGACGGATAAGCGGGACTACCTAGACGGGCAGGGGGCTGCGGATTTCCGCATTCGTATGTCTGGCGAAGCGCCGGGGCGGCCTGCAGCAGCGCCGAGTTCGCAAGGTGGTACCTGGCTTGACCGGCTTGAGACGGCCGAAAGCAGTGGGAACACCAGCGCCCGCAACCCACGCTCTAGCGCCGGCGGCAATTTCCAGTTCATTGACGACACCTGGCGCGCATTCGCACGGGCAAACCCCGCGCAGTTTGAGGGGATGGACGACGCGGCCATTCTTGCTTCGCGCTTTGATCCGCAGCGCGGGCGGCAGCTTGGGCGGCAGGCGGCGGAATGGTATGCAGGCGAGAACGCCCGCATCTTGGGCGAGCAGGGGCTTCCAAACGGCCCGGCCGAGCAGGCGCTTGCGCATCGGTTTGGCCCCGCTGGCGCTGCCGCCATGCTGCGCGCGACACCTGACACGCCCATCGGCACCGCTGTCCCAGACGGGGCGCGGGTGCTGATGGCAAACCCTGACCTGCGCGGCGTTTCGGTTGGGGAGTTCCTGACGAACAACAGCGCGCGTTATGGCGGCCAGGGGCAGCCGGCCCCACGACCGGCCGGAACTCAATACGCGGGCCGCCCGACCGCGACAGATGCCAGCGCCCCTGGCCCCGCCGCGCCACCTGCCGGCCCTGCAGCCCAAAGGCAGCCCGACTTCATGGCGCTGTATCTTGAGGCGTCCAGCAGTCGCAACCCACAGATTCGCGCAATGGCGCCAGGGCTTTTGGCTCAGGCCAACCGAGCAGATGCGCAAGCCAATCGCCCGCCAGTCACGGTTTCGCCCGGCGCTTCCATGGTGGACCCAAACACTGGCAGGGTGATCTATACAGCACCGCGCGCGCCAGAGAGCGAAAGCAGCAGCCGGGGGCCAATTCCCGAGGGCATGCGGCTTAATTCGGCTGGCACGTTGGAGGAAATCCCAGGTTATCGGCAGCGCCCGCAACAGCCGGACGACACGGAACGCCTGTTGCGTGCGTCTGGCTACACGCCAGGGACACCAGAATATGAGGCTCAGGCCCGCATACTCTTGCAGCGGCGCGGGCAGCCGCCTCAAACCAACGTCAACGTCAGCCCGGAAACTTCGCTTATGCGGGCTGATAGCGACACGCTCAAGGCGATCAATGAGGGCCAGGGACAAGCCCGGGCTCTGATCAGCCTGCTTGACCGCACCGAGCGCGCCGTTCGCGCGGTGCCGGAAGGCCAGGCCGCCCGCTTCCTTCCGGCGGTGGGCCAAACGCTGGCCTCGTTTGGCGTGCAGGTGCCGGGCACGTCAGAGGCTGAAATCCTCAACGCGCTGACCGGGCAGCTTGCCGGCCTGCAGCGCATCCCGGGCAGCGGCGCGACGACTGATTACGAAATGCGCCTTTTCCTCCAGGCTGTGCCCCGCCTCGGCAATACCCGTGACGGCAACCTCGCGCTGCTGGACATGGGCCGCCGCTTGGCACGCCGTCGCATTGAGGAGGCCGCCATCTGGCGCCGCTATGTGGGGCAGCCTGACCTGATGGAGCGGCTGGACGCGCTGCCGCCAGTCTTTGGCGACAGCGACATGGAGGTGCTGATGAGCGGCCCTGCGGCCCGCGCCGCGCCTCTTTCTGCGCCGCCGAGGCCGCCCGGCATGATCGACCGCGCGCGCAACCGAGGCAACGCGAGCGGCACGCCACAACTGCCCCCCGGTTTTGAGGTGGTCCAATGAGCGGAAATGTCGCCATCAACCGGGAAACCGGCGACATACTTGTCATTTCACCGCAGGGCGAATGGGCACCAGCGCAGCGCGCCCGCAACCCGCAAACGGGCGAAGAGCTGTTTAATGATGGCGCTATGTGGCGGCCGATTCCTGCCGCGCCTGCACCACGCCCGCCCGATGAGGGCATGCGCCAGATCGGCCTAGGCACGCGCGCCACGGCGCAGGGCTTGGCGGCTATTCCCGGCGTGCTTTACGACGCGGCCGGCGGCATCATCAACATGGGTGTTGATGCGTTAAATTCGCTGGCTCCGCGTGAACAGTCGCTTTCTGGACTGGTGACAGGCGAGCAGCCGCGCCCGAGCTGGCAGTTACCGCGCGTGCGGACTGCGCGCGAGAACGTGGGTTCAGTTTTGGACGCTGCCGGGGTCCCTGAGCCTACCACGGCTGCCGAGCGCATTATGGGCGCGGGCATTGAGGGCGCCGCATCTATCGTCCCCAGCATGGGCGCCGGTTTGGCAATGCAGGCCGCAAGGGCTCCGGGCGTTGTGCAATCCGTGGCCCAAGCCAGTGCAGCGGCACGGCCAATGGCGGCCCCGGCCTCCATGGGCAACCTGGCGGCGCCCACTGGCCCGCTGACCCAGATGCTCCTAACCCCAATGTCCACGCAGATCGCAGCGGGTGCCGGTGGCGGCGTAGCGCAGCAGGGTGCGGTGGAAAGCGGCGCTGGCCCAGTCGGACAGCTTGCGGCAAACTTGGCCGGCGGCGTCACCGCAGCTGGCGGCGCTGAGCTATTGCGCGGCGGCGGCAGGCTGGCCTCATCGCTCTTTGAGCCACTGACCGAAGCCGGGCGCCAGCGCATCGTGGCTGAGTCGTTGTTGCGCTCAACGCCTTCGCCGGAAACGCTGGCCACGCGGCTGCAGCAGGGGCTCGCGGATACCGGCAACCGGCTGCCTAGCAGCGTGCCAACGCTTGGCACGGCGGCGCGCGATCCCAGCCTGCTGCGGGTGGAAAGCAGCGTCCGGTCTGGCGCACTGGGGCCGATTGCTCAGTCCACCATGGGTGACGCGGACTTCGCCCGAAACGCCACGCGCACGCAGGCAATTGAGGCCATGGGCGACGGCGCCACGCCAGACGTTCGCGGCGCTACCATTCGCCGGGCGCTCCAAGGCGCTGAGGAGGGCATGCGCGCGCGGGTGGATCAGTTGTTCAACCTCGCCCGGGACCGCAACACGTCGCGTTATTCGGTTCAGCCGGTGCTGCAAGATGCGCGCGCGGCCACGCGGATGTTTGACCCAGCCCAGGGCGGCGGCGGCGTGCCTGCCGAGCTGCAGAGCGTCATTGACGACATTGCGAACCTGCGGGCTGTGGATTTGTCGCAAGCGCAGAACATCCGCGCGCGGCTGGGTGAGATTGCAGGCCGCGCCAGTATGGCGGGAGATAAGCGCCTGGCGTCGGCTGCTGGGAGCATATCCACCTCGCTGGAAAACACGATAGACGACCCACGATGGATGCAAGCGGTGGAAGCCCGGCGCACCATGGGCGGCAATCTGGGCCGCGATGACACCGGCACCAATGCGGTCGGCGGCATCATGCGCAATGACCGTTTCGGCGCCCCCATGGCTTCAAACGAAGCTGTCCCACGCCAAGCGCTCAGCAGCCCCGACGCTGTGCGCCAAGTGGTGCGGGCCAGCCTTCAGGGCATTGACGACGCCCGCACGGCACGCAACCCCAACGTCAACCCGGATGTGTTGCTTGAGCAGCACCGCAATATGATGAGCGCGCTGCGCGGGGAGTTTGTTGAAAATCTGATGCAGGCCGCTCGAACCACAGCCGAGTTCACTAATTCCGCCGGGAATACCCAGCGCGGCCTGAGCATCGCAAACTTCAACCGCTTCATGGACAACAATAACCGCATTGCCCAGGAACTTTTTGAGCCACACCAATATCAGCAACTTTCGCGCATCGCCTCCGATTTTGCAGAGGGCAGCATGGCGGCAAACACCGGCGCCACGCGCAACAGCCAGACCGCGCAGAACATGAGCGTGGCCAACATGCTGTCACGGGTGAGCAATGGCATGATTAACTCGGACAATCCCACGGCGCGGCAGTTTGGCAGCCTGGGTGGGCTGCTCAAGATTGCATACGCGACACCAGAGGCGGCCATGCGCGACATGCTAACGCGATCCATGACCGATCCCGAGTTCGCCCAGATGATCCTCGCACGGGCCACCCCGGAGGCCATGCAGCGGGTGGTGACGCGCTTGGATCTGAATGGTGTTGAGCAGCTGCAGCGCGCGGCGACCGGCGCTGCGCTGCGGCAGACTACCCGAACAGCAGGCGCGCTAGAGCAGCCCCCGCAAGAGCCATAACGAGGGCGCCAGCGCCCCTTAGAATAAATACAGCCGGTTCCATGCCTGCCATCCTACCGGGTGCGCGGGCTTTTTGCATGAGGTAATTGATGCCCCGTTCCGCGTCCACCGGCGTCTATACGGCGCCGAGCAACAGCTTCAACCCGGCGGTGACGAACACCACCATCGGCAGCGCGGCGTGGAACGCCACTCAGGCAGACTATGTGACCGCTCTGGCCCATACCGCCAGCACGACGCGCGCGCTGTATCCTACGACCGCCCAAGTGCAGGACGGCGGCTTTTTGTGGGGCGGCACGGCTGGCGGCACGGCGGATGCGCTGACGATCACGCTGACGCCGGCCATCACGGCCTATGCGGCGGGGCTTACGCTTCGGATGATTGCTGCATCGGCCAACGCAACGACAACTCCAACGCTGGCCGTCAACGGCCTAGCAGCGGCCACGATCAAGCGCTCTGACGGCAACCCGCTTGTTGTGGGAGACATCGGCAGTGGCGGGATGATTGAGGTGCGGTATGACGGCACGGCTTGGAGGTTGTCCAGTATTATACCAGTGCCCACGCCTGCGCAGATTATTCGCAGCGCCCGCACGGCCAACACTATTTTGGCAAGCGTTGATCGCGGCTACCTGATTGATATTACCAGCGGGACTTTTACGCAGACTTTTACGGCGGCGGCGCTGCTTGGCTCAGGGTGGTTTTGCTATATTCGCAATAGTGGGTCAGGCGAAATTACGCTTGATCCCAATAGTTCCGAATTGATTGACGGCTTGACTAGCTATGTAATGTATCAAGGAGAAACAAGGCTAATACAATGTGACGGATTAGCATTTACAACGGTAATTTACAGCACTTTTTATCGTGAATTTTTGACTAGCTCAACATTTGTTACACCCCCTGGTTATCTCAATTTTAATGTTGCCGCACTTGGCGCCGGTGGCGGCGGGCGGGCTGGAGAGACTGCGACAGCTGGTAGCGCGCCGCGCGGCGGCGGCGGCGGGGGCGGAGGGGTGTATAAATTAGAAACTATTGCAGCATCTGCATTCCCCGCAACTGTCAGCATTACCATTGGCGCGGGCGGCACGGGCGGGGCTTCGGCGGGAGCCAACGGCACAGCTGGGGGAAATACCACCTTTGGCAGCCTTGTAATTGCTTATGGCGGGGGGCCTGGTAATAACGGCAGCAGTAGCTCGCAGGGCGGTGGCGGCGGCGGCTATCTTGGCGCTGGCGGCTCTGCGACTCCCGGCGGCCCCACTCAAGGGGCTGCGCCATTTAGCCTGCCTGAAACATATGGCGGCGGGTATGGCGCGGGCAGCCTTACATCAAATGGATTAGGCATTCGTTCTGTCTTTGGCGGCGGCGGCGGCGGCATTGGCGGCGGTGGGACTATCTATGGCGGCGGCACCATCACTAGTGGCGGCAGCGGTGGCGGCTCAATTTTTGGCGGTGGTGCCGGCGGTGGCGGCGGCCATATCGACGCAACACTAATTTTATACAATCCTGGCGTCGGCGGGGCGGCTGGAACTGGCGCCACTACTGCGGCGGGCACGTCCGGGACCAGCACATCAACACCGGGCGCAAACGGCGTTGGCCGAGCAGGTGGTGGCGGTGGCGGTGCCCGCCGCAATGGCGGTCCAGCTAGTGCCGGCGGCATTGGCGGCCTTGGCGGCGGGGGCGGCGGGGGCGGGGCATCTGAAACAGGCGTGGCCAGCGGTGCGGGCGGCAACGGCGGCTCTGGCTTTGTTGCAATTTGGGGGGAAGCCTAATGCGGTATGCCATCCTTGACGCGGGCAGCGTCGTTATCAACATCGCCGTTGCGAACGAAAGCTGGGAGCCTGGCGAGGGCCTGACCAAGCGCGAGGCCGGCGACGGCTGCGAGATTGGCGGCCGCTGGACGGGCAGCGGGTGGGAGCCAAAGCCCATCCCGCCCGTGCCTGTGCCGGCCAGCATCACGCCCCTACAAGCCCGCCGCGCGCTGCGTGCTGCTGACCTGCTCAATGCCGTCAATGCTTGGATCGCAACCCAGCCCGACGACGCGCAGGAGGCGTGGGAATACTGCATCGAAGTGCGGCGTGACAGCCCGCTCATTGCCGGCGCGCAGGCGGGGCTGGGCCTGACTGGTGAGCAGGTGGACGACCTGTTCCGCGCAGGGGCCGCGCTGTGAGCCCGGGCGACCTCACAATCCTTAACCGGATTGCTGAGAGCAGCCCGGTTGTCGTCCTGATCCTCAGCGTCGCCTGCACCGTGCTGTGGCGCACGCTGCGGGAAGAAATGCGCGAGTGGCGGAACATCGCCGGGCGCAACACCGAGGCCGTCCATGCCCTGACTATCGCCGTGGACAGGCTGCGCGAGAAAATCGACGGACCATAAGCGCCGAAACACGGCGCTGCGGCGCCTGACGGGGGTTCCCAATGGCACCGAAATCTCTACCGGAAGCCCTGTGCCGTGAGGCATGGGAAGGCGTAGCTGCGGCCGGCACAATTGCCGATGCCGCCCGGGCGATGGGCATTTCTCGCCAGACGCTTGAGCATCGCTATCACGAGGGCCGGCGGCGGTTCGGCTGGGATGACGTGCTGCGCTCGGCGTTCTCGGCCAAGGCGTATAAAGAGCAGCCGCGCTTTACGCCACCAGAACTGGCGGATGCCTCAGAGGATATTGAGGTGTGGCTTGACCGCCGGGAAGATGAGTTCGCCCGCAAGCGGGCGGCAAGTGACGCGCGCGAGTGGATGGAGTTCACAATCACCGAAAACGCGCCGTTCGCTCTGGTTTTTGTGGGCGACCCGCACGGCGATGACGATGGATGCGACATTTCCCTATTGCGCCGGCATGTCGCGCTGATTGAGCACACGCCCGGCATGTTTGGCGTCGGGATGGGTGACTGGGTAAATGCCTGGGTGGGCCGGCTTGAGCGCTTGTATGGCCAGCAGGCCACGACCAAGGCCCAGGGCTGGCGGTTTGCTGAGTGGCTACTAGGCAAAGAGTTCTGGCTGTTGATGCTGCTTGGCAACCATGACCTGTGGCACGGCGCGGGCAGCCCGCTGCGCTGGATGTCGCGCGGCCACGCAGTCATGGCGGATTGGCAGGCAAAATTCCAAGTCCGGTGCGGCGATAAGACGTGGCGCATTTGGGCGGCGCATGACTTTCCGGGGAGCAGCACATGGAACCGGCTGCATGCACCGGGCAAACGGGCGGCTCTGACCGGGCATGATGCTGACCTGTTCATTGCTGCGCACCGCCATTGTTTTGGCCTGGCCGAGCAGCAGGACGAACACACCGGCCGCGTGTCATGGCTGGCGCGGGCCAAGGGCTACAAAGTGGCCGACACCTATGCCGCCAATCTTGGCTATGGCCAGGCGCAGGATCGCGGCCATTCCATCGTTGCCGTCTGCGACCCAGCAACTGGGCGGATGACCTGCTTTTCGGATGTGGAAGAGGCCGCACGCTACCTGACTTGGCTGCGGCGCCCACGGGTGCGAGTGCCGGCGGTGGCAGCATGAGCAAGTCCGTTTCCCGCAGCCCGCTCTACGCCGCCGCAGAGGCCGCTGTAGAGCGCGGCGCAACCGTGGCGCTGTTCGCCTACCTCGATGATGAGGGCGCGCTTCATGTCGTGCCCATCGGCGACTCAAACACCAGCCCGATCATGTTCGCGGGGATGCTCGCGCATGCGCAGCTTTTGATGCTGACAGGAGACGATGAAGAATGAAGGCATATCTCAAGGCCCGCTTGTGCGAGGCGTCTAGCTGGAACGCCGTCCTCGGCGTGGTGATGGCCAGCTACATGCTGCCTCCGCCCTGGGCGTGGCTTGCCCTGGCCGCTGGCGTGGCCGGCGTGATGCTGCCGGACGGCGGCAAGCCATGATGGCGCTGCTGGGCTTGGTGCCGCTGCGCGTGGGCATCGCGGTGGGTGCGGCCATGGCTGTGGTGGCTGCGCTGGCCTGGCTGCGGGTGGATGCGGCGCACGACGCGCGGCAGGCAGTGGCCGTTGAGGCGGCCCGACATGAACAGGAGCGACGACATGAAGCCGAAAACGCTGCTCGCGCTGCTGAGCGCGATGGTGCTGGTAACCGCCTGCGCGCCGGGCATTTTTGAGCGCCCCTGTCCTCGCGTGACTGAGTTTCCGGCCGCGCAGCAGGCCCAGGCGGCGGTGGAAATCGACGGCCGGCCGGCTATCACTGGCATGATGCAGTCCATGGCGGCGGATCGGGCCTATAATAGAGAGGTGTGCCGATGAGGCTACTATCCTGGGCGCTTGCCACCATTCGGGGCAAGAGCCCGCCGCCAGGCTCCGACATCCTGGGCGCTGCCACGCTGCCATGGACGGGCGGTGTGCCGGCCGAGGCGCTGGAGCTGTCGCACGCGCTTGAGGGGTTGCAACTGCGGCCCTATGCCGACGCGGGCGGCGTCTGGACCATCGGCTATGGCAGCACGCGCGACCTGGCCGGCAAGCCTGTCACGCCAGCCACGGCCGCGATCACCAAGGCGCAGGCCGAGGCGATGGCGGCGCGCGATCTGCAGCACGCGGCTAAGCTGGTGGCCGAGGCGTTCCCGCAGGGGTTGCCCCCGCGCTGGGCTGCCGCGCTGATCCTCATGGCCAACAACCTGGGCGACATCCGGCGATGGGGCGGCAGCCTCAAATTCATGGTGGACGGCAAGCAGTGGGGTGAGGCGGCGTATCAGATGCGGAAATACCGCATGGCCGCCGGCGTGCCGTTGCTGGGCCTGATCCGCCGCCGCTGGACTGAAGCCGCATACGCCAGCGGCTACAGCGCCAGTGAGGCCAAGCGGCGGGCGTGGGCAGAGATTAAGACGCTGGACGACTGGCCCAGGTTGCCGGGCGATCCGAGGCCGGCGGAAGCATCGAGCCGGGCTTGATTGCTGGCGTGTAAAAACCCGCAAATGGGCACCAGTTGGGCAAAGCGGCCATGCCCCATCTAAAACCCTAGGCCGATCCTCACTTTATGCCTTATGCCGCCCGCCTTGACATGGCGGGGGCCACAGGTTCGATCCCTGTCGCGCCCACCAGTTTTTCCAAGGAAAAGCTGGCTTTCCGGGCCGTTTCACCTCTGCCACTCGGGACAGAATAGAACCAAACCGGCACGTTTCAGGCACATCTTCTGGGCACCATCTGGGCAAGGCCTGGGCAGCGCCCGGGCAGTGCCCCGGGAAGTCTGGGCACCAGCTGGGCAATCACGCAATGCGGCGGATGCTCTCTGCCATGTGGCGGGCGTCAGTGGCGGCATATTTCTTGACCATGGCGAGCGATGCCCAGCCGCCAAGCTGCATCAGCGTCACCAGATCGACGCCCGCCCGGACCATCCGCGTTGCCCAATCATGGCGCCAATCGTGCAAGCGGAAGTCTGACACCCCGGCCGCCTTGCAAGCCGTGGCGTGGGCCTGCTTGAGCGGGTTGCCGCCCTTGCCGCGGGTGTCAGCGTAGGGCTCGCCCCGGCTGGACAGGAACACCCGGCCGGCGCTTGGCTGCCCGGCGGCGTGCCACATACCGCACAACAGCATAGCTACGCGCGGGTGCATCGGCGCCGATCTGCCCCGGCCGGACTTCGCGCCTTCGCCTGGGATGAACAATTCGCCCGCGCGCAGATCAACATTTCGCCAGTCCAACACCGTCGCCTCACGCGACCGCATGCCCTGATAGGCCAGCACCAGCACCACGCAGGCGGCGTGCGGGTTGTAGGCGCGCAACATGGCGGCACGCTCGGGGGCGGTGAGATAGGCCACCCGGTCTGGGCTGGCGTTCTTGATGCGCGGCAAGCGGGCAGGGGGTAGCCCCATCGCGTCGGCGTGATGATTGATGGCGGCGGCCAGGAGTGCCTTTGTGCGGGCGGCTGTGCCTGCGCTGTGCGTCGGGTGCAGTGCGGACCATTCCCGCCAGGCGGCGGCGGCCTCGGCCAAGCTGCAATGGCCTATAGCCTCATTCAGCGCGGCGATTCTGTGTAGATCATAGGGCGCGGGCTTTTTGGGCCGCGATAGGTAGGCCGCAAAGGCGTCGGCTATGGTCAGCCGGCGCGTCCTCCCTGCATCACCCTCAAGTTGCTCGCGCCGGATACGGGCCTCTTCTTCGGCCCCAACAGTTTCAGCATCTGCTCGCGCACTACATCCTGTGCTGAATTCCCTGACTTCGACGGTTTCGCGGCCGACGCGGACCGTGCCGCGCGCGTGCCAGACGGCGCCTCGCTTGCGGTAGGACAGCGCCATTCCATGGCCTCCATGAGCGCCCGCAACTGGGCGGGGGTGAACGCGACAGTGCGGCCAATGCGGCTCACGCGCAAGTTTGGATGCCGCGCCATAAGACCGGGCAGGCGGCGCTTTAGCGTGCGCTCACTGATCCCAAGGGCCAGCGCCACCTCCGCCCGCGTCTGCCAGGTGAGCGCAACGCTCACGGCTTCGCCTCCAGGGCAGCGCGGATAGAGCTAGGAAACTCCATCGCCCGCTTGTATCGGTGCATTTCGCTTGGGTATTTGTCACGGTGCAGATATTCGTCGCTTGCGTATTCCTCCAACGCGTCGGCAGCCTCATCCAACAGGGCCCGCAGCCGCGCGTTCTCGGCGCGCAGCCCATCCCGCTCATCCAGCAGCGCAATCATGTGCCGGCTTTCGACCATCACCACGGCCGGGCCAGCGGCGATGATGGCGCGGAACTCTTCGTCGGTCATGCGGCCACCTGCTGGGCTACGGCGTCCAGCGCCTCGGTGTATTCGTCCTCGACGTGCTGAGCGGCGTCGGCGTCATGCTCGCTGCGGACGTTTTCAACGTGCGGCGCCATGGAAAGCCACCACGCGCCCAGCGCGTCCGGGCCTTCGCCGGCCAGGGCCTGCATGGTGCGCTTGACTGCCATCACCCAGCGATCAAGCGTCGGATCGGTCACGAGCGTGGCGTCCTTAGTAAAGCGCTGGAGCGGCGTGCTGTCCTCGGCCTGGACAGGTGCCGCCTGGCGCACATACGCCGCCGCAGCGTCAACCGTGGGGCCGCGCGCGGGGGGCATGGGTGTGGCGGGTTCGAACTCCTCCTCGGAGTAAACGCCCAGCATCACTTCCGGCGTGTGCCGGCGAGCCCAGACGCGGGCGCCGTGATACGCCAACTGCTGATCGGGCTGCGAGGTCCAAACCTTGTTTTGGGTTCTCGCGTCGGCCAGGCGCACAATGACGGTGCGGGGCTCGGCCTCGCCGCGCACGGTGCCGCTGACGGTGATGGTCCGATTGTCGCCCTGGCCCTCGTAGGCATATGCCAGCCGGCCAGTGATGGCGCCACTGCTGACCACGGCAGCGGCAACAATTTTTCCGCTAAACATCGGCTTGCCTTGGATGAAAGACGTTTCCATGGCCACAGCGAAGGGCGACATGCTCCAGCGCATGGCCTGCTCCATCACAAACATCGCGCCGCCGGGGTTCTGCAGCTCGCGGGCCAGGAAGCCAGTGCTGGCCATCATCTTGGCCAGCTCCATTGCCTCGCGCATGTCGCGGGGCACAAGGGCGGATGCGCCCGTGGATTGCGTTGTCAGGCTCATGTCGTGGATTTCCTTGCGTTGATGCGGAGACTTGGCGCCCCGCCATTGGATAGGGTGCAACCGGCGACAGGCACGCCGGCGCTCAGCAGCTTGAGGATCGCCGCCTTATCGGGGCTCGGCGGCGGCGTCCGCATCAGCTCGGCCGGAATGGCGTCGATGTCGGTGATGCGCACGCCATCGCGCGCGGCCACGACTGTGTAGGTGTGGTGCTTGCCCTCAACCGGCAGCGCCTTGGACGGCAGCTCCTGCAGCACCATGGCGAAGCGCTCGCGCATGTCCTTGGTCGCGGCCTCAATGCCGGCGGCCATGGTCTCGGCCATAGCAATGGCGTCACCCAGCGCAGCGGCGGCGGCCGGCGCGTCCTCGGCCGTGGCCACCTTGGCCAGTGCGGCGCGGACGGCAAACGGCAAGGCGGCGCTATCCGCGTGAGCCAGGGCCGTCTCGGCAATCATCGCCAGGATGGTCATACCTCGCCCTTCCAGGCGCGGGCGGCCATATCCAGGCAGCGCATGGCGTCGGTCACGTCATTGATGCCGAGCGCGATCACAGCCTCTGACAGCCAGGCCGTGGCGGTGTATTGATGCTCCAGCGGCAGATCGGCGCCGGCGCGGCGGATCAGGGTGGCGGTGCGCTGCGTGGCGGCCATGTCGCCCAGTAGCGGGCGCTCATCGCGCACCATGACGGCGCCGGCGGGGATCGGCGGAATGCGGATCGGATCGGGGAAGCGGATCACGGTCGCGCTCATGCTGCGCGCCCCTGCTGGATAATGGCGTTCAACGCCGCGATGCCGCGCTCAAAAATTGCGTTGCTACGGTCGTCGTCGATCCGGGTGTTGATCTCGCAATTGCTGATAAAGCTGTCGATCCGGCTGCGCAGCGGGGCCAGCGCGGCCTCAAGTGTCGCGGCAACCTCGGCCACAAGCTCATCGCCACCACAGCCGCCGGCGATGTCAGAGCGCTGGTCCCAAACTTCGTTGAGCAGGCCGCACAGGCTTTCTAGGCGCAGCGCGGCAGCGGAAAAGCGCTCGGTGGGCGTCTCGCTGTAATCGGCTTCAAGGGCGTAAGGGCTGGCCGGGTGATCGGCGCGGAAATCGTCGGGGTAGGACATCGGGGCCTCCATCGGTGTTGCGATGGGCCGTTATAGGACTAGTCCTATCCTGCTCTCAACAGGAATTATCCTAGATTACCAAAATGTAATGTTTGCAATCTCAACTGCCAGTTTTGCTTAGACGCCCATAAGCTCGGCGGTGGTTAAAACCCGCTCTACGGATTTCACTACCTCCCGGAAAAACTCCAGCTCCTTTGGAGGGTTAAACTGCCGCACGATAAGGCGATCAGGCGTAATGCGAACCAATTGCTTGACGTAGGAAATTTCTTCGCCTTCGTCTTTGAGTAGCACCAACACCACACGATCCCCAGGCCGTGGCTTACGGCCTGGGTCAACTAAAATAAGCGCACCGTGCTCGAATTGCGGCTCCATGCTGTCGCCTTCGACATAAAGGCCATAAGCCTTAGAATTGCCGGCTAAGCCTGGTGGGCGTCGGACATAATCCACGACATCTCCTTGATTGATAATGGTCGCTCCATCTCCATTACCACCGGCAGTAGTCCCAAACACTGGGAGATTGCGCGGCATGCTGTTTATTTCTGGCACAATTACGCTGGGCGCAATTCGCGAACCTACTTCCGCTGTAGGCGCGGCGCCCTCGCGTAGGTCATCTGGGGTGCATTTTAAAAGGGGCGCCAGGCGCAGCCGAACATCTTCCGGCAACTGTTTCGGAATGCCGCGGGCGACAAACTGCTGGATGTAGGCATGGTTCCGGCCGGCAGCTTTGGACAGCGCCGTGTAGTCAGCAGTCCCGCTTTTGACGGCATTTTCAATAAGGTTGCGCCCGCTGGCCATGGATGCAGTCCTACATCTCGTTTGTCTCTGTGTCTCGGCGGAATTATCCGCTTGACGATCTAGGACTAGTCCTATCATATTGCGGGTATGCCGACACCAGAAGAGCTTTTGCGGCTTGTAGAAGCCCACATTCGCCTGACAGGCCAAACCCCGAGCGCGTTTGGGCTCGCGTCGGTTGGCGATCCCAATTTTGTGCATGACTTGCGGTTTGGTCGGGAGCCACGGCGACGGACGGTTGAGCGCGTGTTGCGGGCAATCAAAGCGAACTGCGTGCAGGAAAATGCCGCTGCTTTTGCGAGCGCAGCGCAATGAGCTACAGCCAGCTGCGCGCCATAATCCTGGCCAATCCCACCGAGCCGCCGACGCGGATTGCGGAGCGCATCGACGTGCCGGCTTGGCGCGTGAAGGATGTCCGCAAGGGCCTGATCCACATTGGCGCGGTGTCTCGCCTGGCCAAAACCAACGGCCCGATCACGGACGTTGACACCGCAGCAATCATCGAGATGCGCCGCGCTGGATACAGCATCAGCGCGATCAAGGACCATTTCCGCCGCAGCTACAGCGTCGTGTTTCGGATTATCGCGGCGGCCACCCGGGCGGGGCAGATCGACCCGGCAAAGCGCATTGTGCCGGCCAAGCCGGTGCAGCCGGCCAAAGCCAGGTCGGCCATCAGAGATGCCGAGCGTGATGTCATCATCGCCATGCGGCGCGCCGGCAGCACCTATCCGCAGATTGTCGCAGAGACCGGGCGCGGCCTGGGCTCGATCACCGAAATCATCCAAGGCGCCTTTGCCGCCGGTGAGCTTGAGCCCGTCAAGCGCAGCCAGCGCCAGGAGGCTGAAGACGTGGCCGGGCTGGGGGATATGCCTGTCCCCGAGGTGCGGCTGAGCCTGAACGCCACTGATTGCGAGCGCAGCGCCATTGCGAGCCTGCGGCAGAGCGGCCATCGGGGCACTGACCTTGAATTGCTTAGCATTTACAGGGGGTTTGTTGCTCGAAAGGCGCATGTCCATGCCGAGAGAATGCAGGCATGAGCGAGCAAAACGCTATGCCCCGCAATGGCAATGACGCCGCCGCCGCTGTCACGCTCGCGTGTGCAGTGCATGGCTACAAGCGCGGGCTTTTTCTCGTCGCTGCCATGCTCGGCATCAAGCCTGATACGGCGCGCAAGCTGGCGCAGGGCGTCACCAGCGGCGCCACCATTCCGACTGAAACAGCCGTATCCGCCCGCCTGGAATTTTCCCGGCAGCGGTCGGCACAACTGCGTGCAGAGCTGCGCGCCCTGGAGATCCATGACGCCTTACTTGCTGATAATCGCCTCGGCGTTGATTTGGCTCGGTGATCGCGCGCATGACATCGCCAGAGCGGCCGTGGACTGCGCTGCGCGGCTGCGGCGGTGACGCATGATGTGGCTCGGCATCACCATTCTTTCAGTCGTCGTCTCAGCCATTCCAGCGGCGCTGCTCTGGTGGGGCACGCGGTTGATTGAGCGCGATTTCCTTGATGACAAGCGGGGGCCGCATGACCTCTGAACAAGCTCCCCGGGACTCTTTCCCACCGGGCGAGGCGGCAACCGTGTGCGCCGCGCAAACTGCCCCGGTCGCTGCGCCAACGGCGGCCGGGGGCTTTTTGCCTCGGATGGTGGCGTTCCTGCCGGTTCTCACATGCAGCCGCTGCTCTGCCCAGCACGTCTATGGCGGCGGCCATGACTGCTTTGAGACCATGCAGACGGCCCGCGCGGTGATGCTGTGCCAGGCGATCATGGAGGGTATCAGAACATGAGCAGCTTAGACCTGCTGGCAGGCTTCGCCTTTGGCGCGGCCGCTACCCTAATCGCGTGCGGTGCCGTCGCCTGGTGGCTGGGGGGCGGCGAATGAGCGCGCCCGACACAGACATCTTGAATCGCTGGCGGGCCACGCTGGCCAGCTATGGCGGCGCCTATGCCGCGGCGGCCTACACGCTTGGCATCACTGAGGCCGAGCTTCGCAAGTGGTGCCCGCCGCCGAAAGCGAAGGCGCCATACCGGCCTGTCAGGCGGTTTCGGTGAGCAACCCATTTTTGGTCACCGGCCCAGCCGTCATAAGTTTTAGCGGCGGCCGCACCAGCGGCTACATGCTGTGGCGCGTCCTGCAAGCGCATGGCGGCACGCTTCCGGAAGGCGTGATTGTCTGCTTCGCCAATACTGGCCGAGAAATGCCTGCAACGCTGCGGTTTGTGCAGGACTGCGGTGAGCATTGGGGCGTGTCAATCCACTGGCTGGAGTATCGGCGCGACGCCGAAACTGGCCGGGTTTTTGCTGAAGAGGTCGGCCCGAACAGCGCCAGCCGCGATGGTGAGCCGTTTGCGGCGATGCTGCAGGGCAAGGGGTTTATGCCATCGCCGGTGCAAAGGTTTTGCACCACTGAGCTAAAGGTTAGGACAATCCGGCGTTGGTGCGTCCAAAACTACGGCAAGGCCATAACATGGACCCAGGTGGTGGGTCTGCGGGCGGACGAGCCGCGCCGCGTTGAGCGGATCATGGACCCAGCCCGGCAGAAGAAGGCCGGCAAGGAAAGCCGGAACGTCGTTGTCCCGCTTGCGGTTGCCGGCATCACCAAGGATGACGTGCTTGCCTTTTGGCAGCAGCAACCGTTTGACCTGGGCCTGCGCGGTTCCTGGGAGGGCAATTGCGACGGCTGCTTCCTGAAGCGCCGGTCATTTATCACCCGGCTCTGGCAAGACGCGCCTGAGCGGGCGGCCTGGTGGGCCCAGCAGGAAGCATTGGCAGCTCTCAAAACGAGCGGTCGCGGTAATAGGTTCCGCAAGGACTGGAAGGGTGGTTACGACGGCATTCGCCGCGCGGCCGCTGCATCACCTCGGCTGCCCATGCTTGATCCAGATGATGACGCCGCCGACGTGTTTGCTGCCTGCGATACGGGGTGTGGCGCATGATCCAAATCACGCTGCCCCTGCCGCCCAGCGCTAACCGCATGTGGCGCATGATGCGCGGCCAAATGCGCAAGAGCCCGGAATATCGCGCCTGGATGGCCGACGCGGCCGTCCTGGTGGCGGTCCAGGCCGGTGGCGACCAAGCCCAGTGGTTCGGCTGCTCCATCGTGCTGCCGGCCACCAGGCGCGACCCAGACAACAGTGTGAAGGCGATCTGCGACGCCCTGCAGGCCGGTGGTGCTGTCCAGAATGACCGCATGCTGCGCCGGCTGGAGCTGAGCGTGGACGACACCCGCGCCGAGGCTGATGGCGCCCTGATCCGCGTGTGGGCCACCGATGCGCCGGCGCCAAAACCCCGCAAGAGGAACCCCCGCAATGGATGAAATCCAGGTTCGCACGGTGCCGCTGCGCGAGCTGGCCCGGCATGTCTCCGAAGCCTACGGCGTCACCACTACCGACCTCATAAGCGAGCGTCTGACGGGCGAAATCGTGCGCGCCAGGCTGTGCCTCTACTGGCTCGCTAGGCGCCACACGCTGCACTCCTACCCGACCATCGGGCGCGTGCTGCGGAGGGACCACAGCACCGTTCTGAGCGGCCAGCGCAAGCACGCGGCGCGGATGCAGAGCGATCCGCAGGCCGCGCGCCTGACTTTTGAGATTGAAGCACGAATTTCTGAGGTGACAGCATGAGCCGCCCATCGTTTCAATTTTACCCTGACAATTGGCGCAACAATTCCAACCTGCGGCGATGCTCCTGGGCGGCGCGTGGCGTGTGGGTGGAGGTGATCTGCCTCATGCACGACAGCGACCGCTACGGCACGCTGGGCTGGACGCTGAAGGAGATTGCGCAGGCGCTGGGCTGCCCGATGGCGCTGCTCAAGGAACTGGCCGCTAAAGGCGTGCTGAAGGGCTGCGACGCGGGCGAGTGCGAGCCCATGGTCTACACCCCACGCAGCGGCCGGAAGGATGGCGAGCCCATCACCCTGCTTGCCACCCAGCCGGGGCCGATCTGGTATTCGAGCCGCATGCTGCGCGACGAATACGTCAGGCTGAATGCAGGCGCGTCGTCCCGGTTTGGCGGCACCAAACAAGACACCGCCCCACCCGCTGGGGGCGCACCTGACCCTTCACCTAGCCGGCGGCGTGGTGAAGATCAAAGTGACGGCTCTCCATCTTCATCTTCATCTCCACCTTCAGAAGTAAAAGAACCTTCGCTTCGCTCAGGGCTTTCGCCGGCTGCGCCGACGACGCCGGCCGGGCCAGCCTCGGCTGCTCCAGACGCCAGAACAGCGCTTTTCCGAGAGGGCTTGGACCGGGCCGTCCGGCTGACCGGGAAGCCGCCGGCTGCCTGCCGGGCAATGCTTGGCCGATGGCTGCGAGATGCCGGCGACGATGCGGCGCTGCTCGGGCTGGTGCTGGCCGAGGCCGAGGTAAGCCGCCCGGCTGATCCCTCGGCGTGGGTTGTGGCGGCAATACAGGCCCGTGTTGGGCTGAGGCACAGCCCGCAGCGCCAGCCCGCCAACACCGGCCTACGCGCCGCAGCCTTGGCCAATTTCCAAACCATCCGCCCAATTTTCGACCTTGAGAGCTTTGCCGAGGAGCTGCCGCAATGAACGCCATCACCCGTCTGCCAGCCCTGTCCCAGCCCCTGGCGATGGCCGTGGATGCCGAACTCCGCAGGCCAGCAGCCCACCCGGACGCAGGCCCGCAGCCCGTCCAGCCCATCGCGCCGCACCTGGCCGCCGAGGCCGAGCGCATGGCCCGCGCTGCCAAGTCGGCCATGATGCCGGCCAGCGCTGACGACATCGCCGCCTGGATTGGCCCGCTGAACGCCGCATGCCGAAACCCGCAATCGGCGGCCGACATCGCAGCCTGGGCCATGGCGGTGAGCTTTGCCGCTGACCGCATCCCGCGCCAAGCGTTCGGCCCCGATGCGCTGCGCGACTTGATGGCCAAGAGCCCATTCTTCCCGGCCGCCGCTGACGTGCTGGCGGTGGTGCAGCCAGAGGCCAACAGGCTTGCCGCCAAGCTGCGGGCACTCCGCGCCATCGCAAGCCGGCCAACCAGCGCGCCGGCCAAGCCAGAGCCAGACGCAGCCCCGTTCGCGCTGACGCCAGAGCAGCAGGCCACGCTGGCCGCGATGAAGGCCCCCAAGCGCGCCGCTTCCGTCACAGCCGCCGCTCGCCCGGCCCACCCTGCGGTCCTGCTGGCGGGCTACCGCGAGCAGTTGGCACGCGGCGGGCTTATGGCCGACGCGGCGCGGCTTCGGATTGCGAAGCTGGAGACGGATTTTCCGGATTTACGCGAGGCTGTGGGGTGAGCCTGTGGGGCCGATGCGGCTTGTGTCTCATGAAACCCGCAACGGCGAGACACAAACTGGCTTGTCGTGCACGGGTGAGATCGTTCGTCCACGAACAAACACGCGCGCGGCCCCGCCAGCGGCTTGCGGCACGTCTCCGCACCTCCCCTACCAGACAAGCGCCAGAGGGCGCTCAGCGGCGCTCAGGAAGCGCCACAGCGGCATTCTACAAGCGCCTGGCATGCGGCTGGGCGCACATGATGGGGAGGGTGGTGGGATGACGTTTGAAGATCTGGTGATCGATAGGCTGAAGAATCTAGGTTGTGGTCGCCGATGGCTGTGGGATTTTGACATGCTTAGGGATGCTTGGGACAATTCCCCTTGCGGCCTCACGGCGCGCGCCCGGAATGCTCTGAGCAATATCGGCATTCTGTCGTTGGACTCCCTTCTCCGCTACGCGCCTGACGACGTGGCGCGCGGGTTGTGTTTGTGGCCCATGACTGGCCGAAAAACCGCCCGTGAAATTGTTGAGGCGGTTGAGGCGCTGCGCGTGTTGCGCGGGCCTCCGTCTTACAGCCATTGGGGGATTTTTGAATGAGCAAGCAGCATCGAAAGCCTACGCCCATCGAGCCCGGCATGCGCCAGGCGATTGCGCGCGGCGCTATGCCGATCACGCTGGTGATGCGCGGCGAGCATGGGGGGCTGCAGCGTCACGCGGCTTACCGGCTGCCGGCAACGCATGGCGACCAGCACCTGATCGACCAGATGGCGGGGCATGGCGTGCTGACGCAGCAGCAGCACCAGAACGCCTCCGCGCTGCTGTATGTGTTTCGCGCGGCCGGCCTCGATCCTGCGACATCCGCGCGCTACTCCGACCGGGTGCATGGCCAGGACGCTGGGGCCGTGTGTTTTATGACGATCTACCGCGACGAGATGGCGCGCATGTCGGCCAAGCAGTCGCACCTGATCAGCAAGGTGCTGCGCGGCGAGGGCGTGGTCCTGCACGATCTGGAGCAGCTCTGCGCTGGGCTGGACAAGCTGGACGCGCTGGCCGCGCGCTATGACGTGCTGCCGTGGGCTGGTGAAGATTAGCGCTTGAATTTGCACGGTAATTTAGGTATAAATTCGAGGCCGGACGCTGCTTCCAACAGCGTTTCGGCCCCTGGCCACAAACTGCTGAAGGAGCAGAATATGGTTGATTTTGACGATAAGCTTGAGCACCTCTCCGAGCAAGATATTGCGTTCATCGAAGCAGGTGGATCAGTTCGAAATGTGCGTGTGATGGTTTACGAGCGCGCGCAAGCAGCCGCACTTACACCGCGCACGCCGGCCCGGCGCCGTCGTACAATGGGCGGCTTACCCGCTGGAGCGCAGGAGGCTTGGGTCTATGTTGCGACCAATGCCGCAGATCAGGTGAAGATTGGCATGACTTCCAACCTTGCGCGCCGCATGGCCGAGCTTTCGGCAGATCTGCGGTTGGCACTACCGCTGGTGCCCGCATCCGCGAAGCACGTTGAGGCGGACGCGTTTCACATGCTCGGCCACGACCTTGCTGACGGTGAGTGGCTGGCAGTGGACGTTGGGCGCGCGATGGGCGCCGTCTGGCAGGCTTACACACGCGCAGCGATGCGCATGCCAGTGATTGCAGGGCTTTCGGAAAAAGATGCGCGCCAAATGAGAATAGCTCTTGCGGCGCTGTGAAGGCATGTGCTAGCCCTGCGGACAAGTTAGGAAAACTGCGCCTAAAATTTGGGTGCCATTTTAAGCCCGGAGCCTGGAAAGGCTGCCGGGCTTTTTCAATTCCGGCCCTTCTCCACACGCTGCCGCCCGGCGCGGCGTATCCCTCGATCCAGCGTGCAAGCGTCAAGCGGCGGGCCGGTGCATGAGGGCCGCATGGACCGAAGCCGGGCAGTTTTCAACAAATCAGGAGGCGAACATGGCTAAAAAACCCATGCCTAAAGGCGGCAAAAAGGGCGGCAAGGGCTGCTGATATGGCTGCCTCATCCACCACGCGCCGAGGTAACGGCGCCGGCTGGGGTGGCGCGGCTAAGGGCGCCGGCAAGCAAGGCGCAGGGCACGGCCAGGGCCGCCCTGACGGCGTCAAGAACGGCGAGGGCAAGCAGGCGCAGGCCCGCGCAGCCCTGGAAGACGCGCTGCCGCTGGCGGTGCAGACGGTCATCGGCATTGCCGGCGACATCACAGATCAGCGGGCGCTGCAGGCCGCAAGCAACATCATTGACCGCGTGCTGGGCAAGGTGGGCGACAAGCTGACCGTGGCCGGTGACGCGGACGCGCCGCTGGTCATTCGGCGCATCATTATTGACCCGAAGGGGCCAGATGGACATTCAGACGCCGCGAGCGTTTCAGCCGTTTCTGCGGCCGAGTAGGTACAAAGGGGCGTTTGGGGGCCGAGGAAGTGGTAAGAGCCATTTCTTCGCGGAGGCGGTGGTAGAGCGCTGCATCATGCAGCCTGGCAGCCGGATAGTTTGCGTGCGTGAGGTGCAAAAGAGCCTCAAGGACAGCGTAAAGCGGCTGATTGAGGATAAAATTTCCGCCCTAGGCGTTGGCGGCAGGTTTGACGTAAAGGCCACGGAGATCGGCACGCCGGGGGGCGGCGTGATCGTGTTCCAGGGCCTGCAGGACCACACGGCCGAGAGTGTGAAGTCGCTGGAGGGGTTCAACGTGGCCTGGGCGGAGGAGGCGCAGAGCTTGTCGGCCAGGTCGATGGAGCTGCTGCGGCCGACGATCCGCGCGCCAGGCTCGGAGCTGTGGTTTAGCTGGAACCCGCGCAGTGCGGCCGATCCGGTGGACGAGCTGCTGCGCGGCATTACGCCGCCGCCCAATGCAATCGTGCGCCAGGTCAACTACAGCGACAATCCATTCTTCCCGGTTGAGCTTGAGGCCGAGCGCGAATATGACGAGCGGACCAAGCCGGCGCGCTATGGGCATATTTGGCTGGGCGCTTACGAGCCCGTGGCCATTGGTGCCATCTGGGACCGCCTGGTGCTGCACCGGAATCGCCGGCAGGACATGCCGGAAATGTCGCGCATCCTGGTGAGCGTGGATCCGGCCGTGTCGAACGAGGCCGGCAGCGACGAGCATGGCATTGTGGTGGTCGGCATCGGCGCGGATGGGCGCGGCTACCTGCTGGCGGATTACAGCCTGCGTGGATCGCCCATGCAGTGGGCGGGGCGGGCCGTGGCGGCGCTGGATGAGTTTGGCGCGGATGCAATTGTGATCGAGCGCAACCAGGGCGGCGATATGTGCGCCCAGACGCTGCGCACGGTGCGGCCGCATCTGCGGATCATCGAGGTGGTGGCCACGCGCGGCAAGCATGTGCGGGCCGAGCCTATTGCGGCGCTCTACAGCCTGGATCGGATCAGCCACGTTGGGACGTTCCAGCGGCTGGAGGATCAGATGTGCCAGATGACCGCCGGCGGATACGAGGGCGATGGATCGCCTGACCGGGTGGATGCCATGGTCTGGGG
>Ga0214917_10002241_pt1 | contig 23844 bp, 25 predicted proteins | sample LL_1208_BB_MetaG_FD_177983 | JGI IMG/M metagenome (GOLD analysis project Ga0214917, IMG submission 177983) | Freshwater microbial communities from Lake Lanier, Atlanta, Georgia, United States - LL_1208_BB | ecosystem: Environmental > Aquatic > Freshwater > Lake | place: USA: Georgia | collected...
CATTGCTCGAATCAAATCTGTTTCCAGCGAAGGTGCGATTCTTGAGTTTGCCGACGAAGAAGCGACAGTTAATTTCTCGGAGGTCAAGCGAGCCACTATTGAAATAGAATTCAATCGTAAGAATGAAGGTGCACGATGAATGTAGATATGAAGGTATTAGAAGCGCTCACCATTGAGCGCGATATTCCACTCGATCGGCTGATTACCGCAATCGAGATTGCAGTCAAACTCGCTTACAACGAAATGGAAGGTGCAAAGCCTTACGCTCATGCAAAACTCGATCGCGAGACCGGCGAAATTCGAATTGTTGTTCCAACCTTCGGTCCTGATGGCGAACATACTGGAGAAGTCATCGATGAACTTCCCGGCTTTAGTCGTATTGCATCGAGTACCGCACGAAAGATCATCAAAGAAAAGATGCGTGAATCGAAAGATGCCGAGATCGTCGGAGAGTTCAGTGCATCAGTCGGAGATATCGTCTCGGGAGTGATTCAACAAGGACGAGACCATCGCATGGTGTACATAGATCTTGGTCGCGTTGAAGGAAAGATTCCGCCACATGAACAAGTACCTGGTGAGATTTACAAACATGGTGAACGAATCAAATGTTTCGTTGTGGAGGTTAAGCAAGGAACGAAAGGCCCAGAAGTAGTCCTTTCACGGAGCCATCCAGCATTGGTAAAACAACTCTTTGCCCTCGAAGTACCTGAGATTCGAGAACGAATCGTGGAGATCATGGGTGTTGCTCGCGAAGCTGGCCATCGATCGAAGATTGCAGTGCGTGCTCATCGCGCTGGTGTTAGCGCGAAAGGTGCGCTGATTGGTCCGATGGGAGCTCGCGCCCGCGCGGTTATGGATGAACTTCATGGTGAGAAGATAGATATCGTTGATTGGTCGGAAGATCCCGCGGAGTTCGTTGGCAATTCTCTTGCACCGGCCCGAACCAACTCGGTTGAGATCGTGAATGCAGAAATGCGCTCTGCAAAAGTTATCGTGCCCGACTATCAACTCTCCCTGGCTATCGGAAAAGATGGCCAGAACGCTCGCCTTGCTGCTCGACTTACTGGGTGGCGGATCGATATTCACTCGGATGGAGTGACCAAAGCCCCCGAAGTTTCCTGATTTCTGCCCCCCGGGGGTATTGTTCTCACTCGAGGATCTGGCCCAATTCGGAGTCCGACCTCATCTCAACAGGAGCGAAGGCAATGGCACTCAAATGAGCACCACACAATCATGAGTAGGTCGATTTAGGCTTCGCGTTTCCCGTAGAACGTGGAGCCACAAAGGAGAGAAGTGGCAAAGGTCCGCGTTTACGAATTAGCAAAAGAAATTGGTATGGAGAGCAAGGATGTCCTTGCAAAGCTCCAAGAGATGGGCGAGTTCGTCCGCTCTGCATCATCAACAGTTGAACCTCCAGTCGTTCGCAAATTCCTTGAGAAATATCCGCCGGTAGCAAAATCAGCAGCAGAAACTAAGAAAGTGCCAGCAAAGAAAGCCGCTGCCAAGAAAACTGCTCCCGCCCCTGAAATTGAAAAGAGCGATATCGCTTCACAGAGCACACCTGTTGCACCTACAGCCCCTGTCACGCCTTCAGTTCCACAAACTCCTGCCGCAACGCAACGACCTTCACAACCAATTCCTCAAACGCCAGCTCCGCAAGCACCGCGACCACAGACGCCGCGTCCAGGAAATAATCCATTTGGTACTCGACCAAATCCGCAACGGCCCGATGGTTTGAGACCGGGAGGTCCGCGACCAGGCGGTCCACGTCCAGGTGCACCACGACCTGGAAACAATCCTTTTGGTTCGCCATCAGGTGGCGGACCACGTCCACCGCGAACTGATAATCGATCAGGCGGACCGCGTCCCGATCGCGGACCGATGACTGGCGCGCGACCAGGCGCACCACGTCCTGGTTTTGCAGCGCGACCGCAACGTCCTGATCAACGACCTGGCGGTGCACGTCCTGGACAAGGTGGTGGAAGATTTGGTGGCGCACCTTCTGGTGGCGGTCCTTATCGTCCTCAATCAGGTGGCGGTGGCGCACCACGTCCTGGTGGTTTCGGCCCAGGAAGACCGGGGCAACGTCCTGGTGGCGCTTTTGGAAAAGGCGGCGGCAAAAAGAAAAATTACAAGAGCAAGAAGACTCGTCGCGAAGAGATCGACAATATGGAAGCGCCAACAATTGGTGGCGCAATTGTTCCGCGTGGTGATGGAAGTACTCCGATTCGTCTTCGACGCGGCGCTTCGTTGGCAGATTTCGCTGAGAAAATCGGCGCAGATCCCGCAGCGCTTGTCTCAGTTCTCTTCCATTTAGGCGAGATGGTTACTGCAACCCAATCTGTCGATGAGAGCACCTTAGAAATGTTAGGAACAGAATTCGGGTACAAGATCACCATCGTCTCTCCTGAAGATGAAGACCGCGAGATCTTGGAGCAATTCGATATCGATCTCGATCAAGAGTTAGAAGATGTCAGCCCCGAAGATCTCAGCGTCCGTCCACCAGTTGTGACCGTGATGGGCCACGTCGATCATGGAAAGACTCGTCTTCTCGATGCGATTCGCCAAACTGAAGTCGTCAAAGGTGAAGCTGGCGGAATTACTCAGCACATTGGCGCCTACCAGATCCATCATGATCATGATGGCGTCAACCGTGCGATTACATTTATCGACACTCCTGGCCACGAAGCCTTTACCGCAATGCGTGCTCGTGGTGCAAAAGTTACCGATATCGCAGTTCTTGTCGTTGCTGCCGATGACGGCGTTATGCCACAAACGATTGAAGCGCTCAATCACGCTCAAGCAGCGAGCGTCCCCATCGTCGTTGCAGTAAATAAAGTTGATAAAGAAGGCGCCAATCCCGCAAAGATTCGCCAACAACTCACCGAATACAACCTGGTTGCTGAGGAATACGGCGGCGATACATTGTTCGTTGATGTCTCTGCTGTCAAAGGAACTGGTATTTCTGAGCTGATCGATGCGATCCTGTTGACTGCAGATGCTGCAATCGACCTTCGCGCAATTCATGATGATGATGCTCGAGGCGTTGCTATCGAAGCTCATCTCGATCGTGGCCGTGGTCCAGTCGCTACTGTGCTTGTTGAACGCGGAACACTTCATGTCGGCGATGCCGTCGTTGCAGGATCGGCATTCGGTCGCGTTCGCGCGATGATGGATGAGTTCGGTCATGCCGTCGAAGAAGCAGGCCCATCTCGGCCGGTTCAAGTTCTTGGTTTCACATCAGTCCCAAGCGCCGGCGACAGCTTCATCGTTGCACCTGATGATCGAACTGCTCGTCAGATCGCAGAGAAGCGACAAGCGGGCGAGCGCCATGCAGCCCTCGCAAAGGCACGCAAGAAGGTCTCACTCGAAGACTTCCTCGAGAAATCAAAGGTCACCACTTTGAATCTCATTCTCAAGGGCGATGTCAGCGGTTCTGTCGAAGCGCTTGAAGATGCTCTGCTTCAACTTGATGTCGGAAGCGAAGTCGATCTACGTGTCATCCATCGTGGCGTCGGCGCCATCACCAAGAGCGACATCACTCTGGCATCTGCATCAGGAGCAGTCGTTGTTGGATTCAACGTCAAACCTGAACCACAGACAGCTGTCTTCGCAGATGAAGAAGGCGTTGAAGTTCGCTTCTACTCAGTCATCTACAAAGCAATCGAAGAGATCGAAGCTGCTCTCAAAGGCCTGCTCAAACCAGAGTTTGAAGAAGCTGTCATCGGCAACGCCGAGGTCCGCGAGATCTTCAAGTCAAGCAAATTCGGAACAATCGCAGGTACTTTGGTTACGAGCGGAATCATCCGACGCAACGCCAAGGCTCGCATTGTTCGCGGTGGCGTAGTTGTCGGTGACAACCTCGCAATCGAATCCCTCAAACGATTCAAAGATGATGCCACCGAGGTTCGCGAGGGTTACGAATGCGGTATTGGTTTGGGATCACATAAAGATATCCAGATCGGTGACAACGTCGAGGTATTCGAGATGCGCGAGAAGAAGCGAGCCTGATGATGGCCGGCTCTCATCGCGCCGCCAAAGTCGCTGATCGGATCAAGGTTGTGGTGGCTCAGACGCTCGAAACTCGAATCAAAGATCCTCGGCTGGGCTTTGTGACGATCACCGACGTTCGCGTGACCGGCGATCTTCAGCAAGCATCGATCTTCTACACCGTTCTCGGCGATGATGAGGCGCGCGCAAACACTGCGAAAGCCCTTGAGAGTGCGAAGGGACTTCTTCGTACTGAAGTTGGAAGAGAACTTGGCACACGCGTTACGCCCACTCTCACCTTCTTTGCAGATGCTCTCTCAGAGACGGCGCGCAATTTCGAGGATCTTCTTGATCAGGTAAAGAAACATGATGAAGAGATCGCTCATCTTCGAGATACTGCTCGACCAGTAGCTGATTCTGATCCTTACCGCACTCCTCGCGTACGCGAAAGCGAATGACATCTACCCACGGTTTTGTCATCATCGACAAGCCAGCAGGAATAACGAGCCACGATGTCGTTGTTCGATTGAGGCGAGTCCTTGGCACAAAGCGAATTGGACACGCTGGAACTCTTGACCCCATGGCCACCGGAGTTCTCGTACTTGGAATCAATAATGCGACTAAATTCTTGGAGTACATCGTTCAAGGTCGAAAGCGATATCAAGGAACGATTCGATTAGGTCAAAGCACGACAACAGATGATCGAGAAGGTGAGATCATCTCTTCCACTGCGCCGACAGGAGTAAGTGACGAGCAGATTAGAACTGAGTTAACTAGGTTTGTCGGCACCATCATGCAAGCGCCGAGTGCAGTTTCTGCGATTAAAGTCGATGGAAAGCGAGCTTACGAACGAGTCAGAAGTGGCGAAGAAATTGAACTACCCGAACGAGAGATCACAATCCATTCCATCGACATTCTCACGATCAATCGAGGGCAATTCATCGATATTGAGATTGATGTTGCTTGTTCTGCTGGGACATATATCCGCGCGATTGCACGAGATCTAGGTCGAAGACTTGGCGTTGGGGGACATCTGACCGCATTACGAAGGAGCGAAGTTGCTCCTTTCACAATCGCGGATTGCACCGATCTTGATCAGCCTTCAATAATTCCACTTGCTGAAGGCCTCGATGCGGTCATGAAAAGCAGGGTTGTCACACCTGAGGAGATTGTTGAACTTCGTTTCGGGAGAGCAATCAACGCCTCTGAATTCCCCGAAGCCGGTATCGCTCTGAGTGCAAAGGGCGAAGTAATCGCCATCATCGAAAATCGCGAGCAACGTGCTCGACCGATCACAGTTTTCAATCCATGAAAGAATGGTCGAGATGAGCGAGAAGGCCGAGATGACATGGCATGGCGCGCCGTTGACCGGTGCGACCGTGATCATTGGTATTTTTGATGGAGTTCATAAAGGTCACCAACGAATCATTGAAAAAGCGCTCGCCCTTGGTAATCCAGTTGTAGCACTCACATTTGATCCCCATCCTGCCACTGTCGTTGCGCCGGAACGTAAACCAACCGAACTGCTCTCGTTAAAAGAGAGGATCAACCAACTTCTTGTCCACGGAGTCGCAAGTGTTGCGGTCATCGAATTTACCAAGGATTTTGCGGGTATGAGCGCAGAGGATTTCATCTCTGAAATCCTCATTAATTCGCTCAAAGCTTCCGCGGTCGTCATTGGATCGAACTTTAGATTTGGTTCAAAGGCGGCAGGAAATCCTGCGTTGCTAGCTGAACGCGCTTCGTTTCCTGTCGAATCCGTTGACTTAGAAGCAGAACTTGGTTCGCCTGTTTCATCCACGCGCATTCGCGAGGCAATCACGGGTGGGAATATCGAGATTGCAGAAGAATTGTTGACACGACCACACCAATTGATCGGTCCAGTTGTTCATGGTGAGAAACGCGGCAGAACTATCGGATATCCCACAGCAAATATCGCAGTCTCCGATCTTGCGACAATTCCTTCTGACGGCGTTTATGCCGGTTGGTTGACGGTTGGAATTCATCGCTGGCCAGCTGCAATCTCAATCGGAACTAATCCAACTTTTGATGGAGTACGTGGACGACAGATTGAAGCCTATGCATTGGATCAGAGAGATCTTGATCTCTATGACCAGATTGCAAAAGTTGAATTTGGTTGGCGGTTACGAGACACCATCAAATTCGCAGGCCTCGAACCGCTACTGGCGCAGATGAAGATCGATTGCGATAAAGCCCGAGAACTCACTCGCAATCACGCGTGAAATCCCACCGATTTCTCATATTGTGAGAGCGCTGGTAGATTTGAGCGTTCAAGCGAGAAAGTGTGCGCTCGTGTACAAGACCGAGGGCCCTCGTGAAAGATGTAAAGGAAGTTAGACAATGGCATTAACACCTGCCGAGAAGAAAGAAATCATCAACAAGTTTGGCGCCTCTGCATCGGACACTGGAAGCCCCGAAGCTCAAGTAGCGCTCCTCTCCAAGAGAATTGACCAGGTAACAGAACACCTGCAGACAAATAAGAATGATCACCACAATCGTCGTGGTCTTCTCCTCCTTGTCGGACGTCGTCGTCGAATCTTGCAGTACCTCGCCAAGACAGATATCGAGCGTTATCGCGCGATCATCGACAAACTCGGCATCCGCCGTTAGTTTGAAAAAGAAAATTTCATAACAAACTCTGCGCGGGCCGGAAGACTGGTCCTCGGTGGTGGCTTACGGATAACGATGCCGTGGGCTTCGATCGAAGATCCATTCTCTGGTAGCCGCGTAGAGATATAGAGAATAGGAGAGACCCATGGAGGGTCAAGACGTTAAGTCTGCCGTTGCAACAATTGACAACGGAAAGTTTGGAAAACGAGAGATTCGTTTTGAAACCGGTCGCCTTGCGCGACAAGCAGCAGGTACAGCAGTTGTCTATCTTGATGATGAGACGATGTTGCTTTCTGCCACAACCGCATCAAAGTCACCCCGTGACCAATTCGACTTCTTCCCACTCACTGTGGATGTCGAAGAGCGAATGTATTCAATCGGCAAGATTCCAGGTTCGTTCTTCCGTCGTGAAGGTCGTCCATCAGAGGATGCAATCCTTACCTGCCGCTTGATTGATCGTCCGCTTCGTCCATCATTCGTCAAAGGACTTCGTAACGAAGTTCAGATTGTTGTGACAGTTATGGCGCTCGATCCTGATCACATGTATGACGTGATTGCGATCAATGCCGCTTCGATGTCGACACAACTTGCAGGACTGCCTTTCTCAGGTCCAATCGGTGGAGTGCGTGTTGCTCTCATTGATGGCCAATGGGTTGCATTCCCTAATCACTCCGAATTAGAGCGCGCCGTCTTCGACATGGTCGTAGCTGGACGCGTTGCTGGCAATGATGTTGCCATCATGATGGTGGAAGCAGAAGCCACCGTGAAGACGATCGATCTTGTTGCAGGTGGAGCAATCGCTCCGACCGAGGAGATTGTCGGCCAAGGCCTTGATGCCGCAAAGCCATTCATTCGCGTTCTCTGCGAGGCTCAGATGGAGCTAGCAAAAGTTGCAGCGAAACCGACTGCAGAATTCCCTGTCTTCCTTGATTATCAAGAAGATGTATACGAAGCAGTTTCAAAAGCTGCAAAAGATCGTCTTGCGAAAGCGCTCACCATCTCGGGTAAGCAAGAGCGGGAGAGCGAACTCGATGCGATCTCCAAAGAGACAATCGAAAGTTTGAATCCTCAATTCGAAAGTCGTGAGAAAGAGATTCCAGCGGCGATTCGATCAGTCACTAAGAAGTTGGTTCGCCAACGAGTACTTCGCGACAAGATTCGAATCGACGGTCGCGGACTTCGCGATATTCGCCCGTTGGCTGCAGAGGTAGAAGTTCTTCCTCGCGTCCACGGATCTGCTCTCTTCGAGCGCGGTGAAACTCAGATCCTCGGTGTCACAACTTTGAACATGTTGAAGATGGAGCAACAGCTCGACACTCTCAACCCCGAAGATCACAAGCGCTACATGCACAACTACAACTTCCCGCCTTACTCAACTGGCGAGACCGGTCGAGTTGGCTCTCCGAAGCGTCGCGAGATTGGACATGGCGCTCTCGCTGAGCGTGCGCTACTCCCAGTTCTTCCAACGCGTGAAGAGTTCCCTTACGCAATCCGTCAGGTTTCCGAAGCGCTTGGCTCTAATGGTTCAACTTCGATGGGATCTGTCTGCGCTTCAACTCTCTCGCTACTCAACGCCGGAGTTCCTTTGAAGGCTCCCGTTGCTGGTATCGCGATGGGTTTGATCTCTGATGATGTCGACGGCAAGACTGAATATGTTGCACTCACTGACATCCTCGGCGCCGAAGATGCATATGGCGATATGGATTTCAAAGTTGCCGGTACAAAAGATTTCGTAACCGCGCTCCAGCTAGATACCAAGCTCGACGGTATTCCTGCCAGCGTCCTTGCTGGTGCTTTGCACCAAGCAAAGGAAGCTCGTCTTGCAATCCTGGATGTTATGAATGAAGCAATCGATCGTCCTGATGAGATGAATCCACTTGCTCCACGCATCATGACCATCAAGATCCCAGTCGACCAGATCGGCGCTGTGATTGGTCCTAAGGGTAAAGTCATCAACCAGATTCAAGATGAGACCGGCGCAGAAATCACCATCGAAGATGATGGAACGATCTATATCGGCGCAACCGATGGCGTCAAAGCTGAGGCAGCTCGTGCCCAGATTGTTGCCATTGCCGATCCCAAGCTCCCTGAAGTGGGCGAGCGCTATAACGGAACGGTCGTCAAACTTGCGACGTTTGGTGCCTTCGTCAATCTTCTCCCTGGAAAAGATGGATTGCTACACGTCTCGCAGATTCGAAAGATGCATGGCGGAAAGCGAATTGAAAACCTTGAAGATGTCATGAAGGTCGGCGACAAGGTTCATGTCCAAATTGGTGAAATCGATCCAAAGGGCAAGCTCTCTCTCGTTCCGGTCCAAGACGAAGCTGCTGCTGAATAACTCTCATGACTGTGCGCAAGACCGTTCTTCCGAGCGGTCTTCGCATTGTCACCGAAGAAGTCTCCGGAGTTCGTAGCGCCGCCTTTGGTATCTGGGTCAATATCGGTTCCCGAGATGAAAGTGCCAAAGTTGCTGGAGCTTCTCACTTTCTTGAACATCTCCTATTCAAGGGAACTCATTCCCGAAGTGCGCTAGAAATCTCGTCTGCCATTGAATCAGTCGGCGGTGAGATGAATGCATTTACAAGTAAGGAATACACCTGCTTCTACGCGCGCGTTATCGATAGCGATCTTCCACTCGCAATCGATGTGATTTCAGATTTGATCACCTCCTCGCTTGCCCGACCAGAAGATGTAGAGGCAGAACGCAAGGTGGTCCTAGAAGAGATTGCAATGCGAGATGACGATCCCTCAGATCTAGTTCATGAGGTCTTTGCTGATACTTTCTTTGGTTCTAACACTCTTGGTCGCCCGATCCTTGGCAGCGTTGAATCAATCAAAGGTCTTACGAGGAATTCCATCTTCAACTACTACAAGAAGAACTATCAGCCACATGACATCGTGGTATCAGTGGCAGGAAATATTAAACATCGAAAAGTAGTTGACCAAGTCTCCACTGCAATGTCGAGAGATTCATTCCTGAAAGTTTCTTCCCGTGATTTCAATTTGCGACCAAGCGCTCCAGTTCGCAGAAAAGATGGCGGTGCGGTCGGACTTCTCAATCGAAAAACAGAGCAAGCACACATTCTTCTAGGCATGCCCGGAGTTCCGCGCGATGACAAGCGAAGATTTGCGATGGGCGTTCTTTCTGCAGCCCTTGGAGGTGGAATGTCATCTCGTCTCTTCCAGGAGATTCGAGAGAAGCGGGGCCTTGCCTATTCTGTCTACTCAATGTCACAACAATTTGCCGGTACCGGGTTTGTAAGTTTCTACGCAGGTTGCAAGCCATCAAAGGCAACAGAAGTCATCTCCATAATCCTTGAAGTCCTTCATGATGTGGCGATGAATGGCTTGACCCATGAGGAATTAACCCGCGCTCAAGGCGCAGTTCGCGGTACCCTCGTCCTCAGCCAAGAGGACACAGGTTCTCGAATGAGTCGAATAGGAAAGAGCGAATTGGTCTACGGCGAGATCCTTGGATTCGATCAGATTCTCAAAGAAGTCTCTGATGTGACATCCTCACAAGTGAGAGCTCTCGCTGAAGAGTTCCTCACCGCTTCACCAACTCTTGCTGTCGTCGGACCTTTCACCAAACGTGCTCCATTTGAGAAGGCGATTCGTTGATGAGCATCAAAGTTGGCGTTCTCGGCGCAAAAGGCCGCATGGGCATAGAAGCTTGTCGCGCTATCTCAGCAGCTGAGGATCTCGAACTTGTCGCCCAAATTGATTTGGGAGATTCGCTCGATCATTTGAATACCAGCGGCGTCAATGTCGTCGTTGATTTCACTCACCCTGATGCGGTGATGAAGAATCTCGAATACGCGATCAGTCATGGAATTCATGTTGTTGTTGGAACTACTGGCTTTACTCCTGAGAAGCTATCCGTCATTAAAGGTTGGCTCGCATCACAACCCACGGTTGGAGCTCTCATCGCTCCAAATTTTGGATTGGGCGCTGTGCTCATGATGCAATTTGCGGCAAAGGCTGCGAAATATTTTGAATCGGTCGAAATTGTCGAACTTCATCACCCCGATAAGGCTGATGCGCCGAGCGGAACTGCCACTCGCACTGCGGAAATGATCACCCAAGCCCGAACAGAGGCAAAGCGACCTGCAATGCCAGATAAGACTTCATCGGCACCTGATGGCGCTCGCGGCGCCAAAGTCGGCGATGTCCCCGTCCATTCTGTACGTCTTCGCGGACTTGTTGCTCATCAGGAAGTACTCCTCGGCGACCAAGGAGAAACTCTCTCCATCCGCCATGATTCGATTGATCGTTCAGGTTTCATGCCGGGAGTGCTACTCGCTCTTCGTGAGGTTGGGAAACGACCTGGTCTTACATTTGGCCTTGAGAATTACATGGAGCTATAAGAGAGGAAATGGATATGTCATCAAATATCACTATGTATGGAGCAGAATGGTGCGGAGATTGCCGTCGATCGAAGCGATTCCTCGATTCAAACAACGTTGCATACAACTATGTTGATGTCGAAGCTGATGCGTCGGCCTCTGAGAAAGTCATCGAAATCAACGGCGGTATGAGATCAATCCCAGTAATCGTCTTTCCAGACGGTACCCATCTCACCGAACCATCGGATAACGCTCTCAAGGACAAACTCGAAGCGCTCAAGATCCTCTAGTTCATTTCACGCTAGCTTCGGCGAGAGCCGACCGTTCGTACTCCTGCAATAACTGTGAATGCTCCAATTACCAGGAGTCCGACAGCTGCAGTAATAGAGCCATCGAGAGTCTCGAAGACAAATTCAACAAGTGAAGTAATGAATGCGATTGTCCCAGCCGTAATCAGCACCCACGAAGGAATCTTTGCGTAGAGCCACAAGCAGGTTGCGATCATGCCGAGAGCGATGGAGTACGCAGAAACGGCATTTCGCTTAAGGATTTTCCAATCTGACCAATTCTGGTTGCAGTTCCTATCTCGGTAACGAGAGCTCGGGCATGACCTTTGACAACGAGTGATCCTGCAAATACAGCATCATCATTCTCCTTTGCCACCGGAACCGATTCTCCGGTGAGAAGTGATTCGTCTACCTGCAGAGCTGTTGAAGAGAGGGTTCGGGCATCAGCAGAGATCCGATCTCCTTCCCTGAGAAGTAGGAGATCACCCACCACAACCTGCGAACTTGGAATTCGAGACTCGACGCCATCTCTGATGACTAAAGCAAGAGGAGCTGTCATATCACGGAGCGCAGAGAGCGCTCTCTCGGTTCGACGCTCTTGAAAGATTGAAATGCCGACAATGATGACAATCGTCCCGGTCAGAAGAATGGCATCAATCGGTTTTGCGAGAATGATGTTGATGCATCCAGCTGCAAGAAGCAAGATGATCATCGGTTCACACTAGCGAGCGGTAAGGAAAGAAAAACTAGGCGATGCGATAAACAAGCGCAGAAACAATCGCCGCCGTGAGCATCATGAGAGGAAAAGAGGCCTTAAGACGAAGTGCAATTGCTGCTGCAGCGACACCTGCCAATCGGTGGTCAATTATTACGTTCTGTTTCGAACCAAAGGTCTGTACCGCGACAAGTGCGCTTAAGAGAACGATTGGAATGAATGAATTGATACGTTGAATGCGAGGTTGATTGAGGATCGATTCTGGCATCGAGAAACCGAGGAACTTAAGGATGAAACAGAAAAGACTGGCGAGAAGAGTTGCGATCCAAAGTTCACTCATCGAGCGCGCCATCCCATCACAATTGCAATGATCACCGTGGCAATAATCGGAAGTCCAGCAGGCAGAAATGGTGTGAGAATTAGCGCAGTCATGACGGCGATTGCTGCCGCGAGTCTCGTCCTTTGATCGATCAGACGTGGCCAGACCAAACCAAGAAAAGCGGCAGGAACTGCAGCATCGAGTCCGAAGGTCGCCGGATCTCCAATTGCTTGCGCTCCTAGCGAACCGAGAAGAGTAAAGAGATTCCAGAAGATAAAGACTGCGATCCCGGTTGCATAGAACCCATAACGCATCGCCGCGACGCCACGTTGTTCTTGAAGGAGCGAAACTCCGGTTGATTCATCGATTGTGATTTGGGCGCTCGCAACTTTCTTGAAACCTCGCACTTTCAAAATTGGGGCGTTGCGGAAGCCGTAGAACATGTTTCGAAGACCGAGAAGCGATGCAGTTGCAACTGCGCTGACGACACCGCCGCCTGCGCCAATCACGCCAACAACGGCAAATTGGGAAGCGCCGGAGAAGAGAAATAAGGAGAGGACGCAACTTTGGAGAACTGAAAATCCTGATGAGACAGCGGCGGCGCCAAAAGCGAGGCCATAACTGCCAACCGGGATCGCCACGCTGAGTGAATCTCGCAACACCGTGCGCTTGTCGAATGACACGCGGACATTCTGCCTCATCGAAATACCGCTCCAGAAAAGCGCACTCGATAGGGTCACGCTCGTGACCGAGTCCCAGCATCCAGAAATCGTCTTTCGAGACGACATGACAGTCGAACTCGTTAAAGCGAGCGCCAATGATGCTGATGTTATTTGGGCAGCGCGAGTCTCGACGGCTGGGGAGAAATCCCTCGAGGAGATCGATGCTGATCCGGCTCGCTCCGCAGGATTAATCAATTACCTTGCACGTGAACGACACGGTTCACCTTTTGAACATACTTCCATGACATTCTTCATCAGCGCCCCAATCTTCGTCTTCCGCGAATTTATGCGTCATCGGATCGCCTCATATAACGAAGAGAGCGGTCGTTATCGCGAACTTCGTCCTGTCTTTTACATTCCCAATAAAGATCGAAAACTCATACAGACTGGCAAGACAGGCCACTACGAGTTCGTTGATGGCACATCGGAGCAATTCGATGTCATGGTTGCCGCGATGAAAGAGAGTTATCAACTTTCTTACGCGAATTACAAGAAGATGTTGGATGCCGGTATTGCTCGCGAAGTTGCCCGAGCAGTCTTGCCGGTTGCGCTCTACTCATCGATGTATGTGACCATGAATGCTCGCGCCTTGATGAATTTCCTTTCTCTTCGAACCAGCCGCGAAGGTTCACACTTCCCGAGCTATCCGCAGCGAGAGATTGAAATGGTTGCCGAGAAGATGGAGGCGCACTTCGCCACCTTGATGCCGCTTACCTACGCGGCATTTGAAAAATCCGGCCGAGTAGCCCCGTAGTAGCCTTAGCGCATGCAGACCAATGCGCCCTTCGGTCGACTTCTGACCGCAATGGTGACGCCTTTCCGAGACGACCTATCAATTGATTGGGCTGGAGTCGAACGATTGGCTCATCATTTGGTTGAAACCGGTCACGATGGAATCGTCGTCAATGGCACAACAGGCGAAGCTCCCACAACAAGTGATGAAGAGAAGATTGAGATCATCAAGGTTGTATTGAAAGCGACCTCAGGAAAAGCAAAGGTTGTCGCTGGCGCAGGAAATAACGAAACTTCTCACTCCATCGAGCAGGCGAAGATGGCAGCAGACGCTGGTGCGCACGGACTTCTTGTTGTCACTCCGTATTACAACAAGCCACCGCAGGCCGGAATAGAAGCGCACTTTCGCGCCATGGCAGATGCGACTGATGTTCCCGTGATGATGTATGACATTCCGGGGAGAACTGGAATGGCCATCGAACCAGACACGCTCTGCCGGCTAGCAGAACATAAGAATATTGCCGCTTTGAAAGATGCCAAAGGTGATGTTGCATCAACATCATGGGTCATCAAACGCTCTGGAATTCCAGTTTATTCAGGAGATGACATTCTCAATCTTCCACTTCTTTCTGTCGGCGCCGTGGGATTTGTTTCAGTCTGCGGCCACACAGTTGGAAAAGAGCTCCGCGAGATGCTTGATGCATGGTTCGCTGGAAATTCTTCGAGAGCGTTGGAGATTCATCAACAATTACTTCCGGTCTATACCGGAACATTCCGCACTCAAGGTGCGATTCTGACAAAAGCTGCTCTGACTTTGCTCGGTCTTCCTGGAGGGAAAGTGCGACTTCCGCTCGTTGATGCGACGGATGCGCAGATCTCCCAACTTCGCGAGGATCTACGCAAAGGTGGCGTGAAAGTCCACGGATGAATCATCCGCATCCCGATCTCGGGCTGCCCCCTCGTCTTGAGAAGAAGACATTAAGGATCGTTGCACTTGGCGGTCTAGGTGAAGTCGGTAGAAATATGGCGGTCTTCGAATACGAAGGCTCTCTTCTCGTCGTTGACTGTGGCGTTCTCTTTCCTGATCCCGATCAACCCGGCGTCGACCTCATCCTTCCTGATTTCTCCTACATAAGAGATCGTATGCACGATATTCGCGCAATCTTCTTGACCCACGGCCACGAGGATCACATTAGCGCGCTTGGTTATCTACTCCGTGAACGCGCAGATATTCCAATCATTGGTTCACCATTGACGCTCGCCTTTCTCAAAGGAAAGTTAAGAGAGCATCGCATCTCGCCGATCACGATTGAAGTTCGCGAAGGACAACGTCGAAAAGTAGATCCATTCGAACTTGAATTTGTCGCGGTCAATCATTCAATTCCAGATGCGCTTGCAGTTGTGATTCGAACTCCAGCCGGGGTCGTTCTTCACACCGGCGATTTCAAAATGGACCAACTCCCGCTCGATGGAAGGAAGACCGATCTAGCTCGCTTTGCTCAATTGGGGGAGGAGGGCGTCGATCTCTTCATGGTCGACTCCACCAATGCCGATGTTCCTGGATTTGTTACATCGGAGCGGGAGATCATGCCTGTTCTCGACCGAGTTATCGCCGGCGCAAAGCGGAGAGTGATTGTTGCTTCATTTGCATCTCACGTGCACCGAGTGCAACAAGTTATAGATCTGGCCTACGAACATAAGCGCAAAGTTGTCTTTATCGGTCGATCTATGGTGCGCAATATGTCGCTCGCTTCAGAGTTGGGCTATCTACATATTCCACCGAATACATTGATCAACGAGGATGAGATCGATGATGCTGGTGATGATGTCGTCTTGATCTGCACCGGATCGCAAGGAGAACCTCTCGCTGCGCTCTCTCGAATGGCCAACGGTGATCACCGAATTCGAGTTGGTGAAGGTGACACAGTAATCCTTGCCTCATCATTGATTCCAGGCAACGAGAATGCCGTCTACCGAGTCATCAATGAGTTCACACGCTTTGGTGCACGCGTCGTGCATAAAGGAAATGCTCTTGTCCATGTCTCTGGTCACGCCGCTGCAGGAGAACTTCTCTACTGCTACAACGTCGTCAAACCACGTAATGTCATGCCGGTCCATGGTGAATGGCGACATCTTCGAGCCAATGCTGAGCTCGCAATCTCAACTGGATTGCCTCGTAAGAATGCAATTGTCGTTGAGAATGGAATCGTTGTCGATCTCCGCGACGGCAAGGCAGAAGTTGTGGGTGCGGTTCCATGTGGTTATGTCTATGTCGATGGACAGAGCATTGGAGATATCACTGAAGCTTCATTGAAGGATAGAAGAATTCTTGGTGAAGAAGGTTTTATCTCTGTGATCGTCGTTATCGACTCGCAGACTGGAAAGATTGTCGCCGGACCAGATATCCATGCTCGCGGTTTTGTTGAAGATCTCGCCCTCTTTGATGAAGTGAAAGGTCGAATAGAGAGCGCGCTCGCCGGAGCAGTCGCCGGAGGAATGAATGGAACTCATCAACTTTCGCAGGTTGTTCGACGAACTGTTGGAAGTTGGGTTGGTGGCGAACATCGTCGTCGACCAATGATCGTGCCAGTTGTCATAGAGGTATAACGGCGCGCCTCACCTCGGTGCATTTTCTTCTCGCCTACGCTTTTTCGTTGTGGCAAAGAAGAGTTCAACGAAAAAATCGCGCGGAGTCGTGGGTGGAATAGCCAATCTCATCGCGATTATCTGGCGTTCTCTCGCCAAAGCTCTCGGCGCCACAATCCGCACAATCACTCGCAGCGCCAAAGATCTCGACCCCGAACACCAACGAGATGGAATCGGTCTCATCTTCCTGATCGCATCACTCATCGCTGCGGCCACGTCGTGGTGGCACCTTGATAATCTCTTTGGCAGAGCTGCCCACGCATTCTTTTATGGCGCAGTTGGACGATTGGCGATTGTCGCGCCTCTCTTGCTCGGATTCTTTGCAATTCGATTTTTTCGAACACCACAAGAGAAATCTGCCAATGGCCGGATTGTTATCGGATCATTGTTATTGGTCGCAAGTAGTACTTCATTGGTGCACATCATCAATCCGACTTCGGTCGGCACAGGTGCAACCGCAATGCGCCAAGGTGGTGGCTGGATTGGGTACGCAGTCTCAACTCCGCTGGTTGCGCTGGTCACCGACGTTCTTGCGATTCCAATACTCATACTTATCTTCTTCTTCAGCATTCTAGTTATCACTGCTACGCCATTTGCCACTGTTCTCTCTTTCGTTGCCCAACTCTTCTCAGGAGCAAAAGAAAAAGTTGGTACCGCTCTGGAGGAGCGAAAAGAGCGTCGCGCTGAGGCGTTTGAAATCGCGGATACGCCACCTTTTGAAACGCCGCTTGTTGCCGAATTCAGAGACCATCCCGATACCGAATCAGATGAGCCAATCCAAGAGATTGATGAAGAGAGTTTTGATCAAGAGTTCACTGTCGAGATACCTCGCGAGGAGAAGCCGAAGAAACCTGCTCGACCGGTCCAACTCGTTCTCTCATCGGCCGATAGTTATTCGCTTCCCTCGCTAGAACTTCTTCGAACCAGTCCCCCCTCCAAAGGCAAGAGCAAGGCAAATGACCAGATAGTCCAAGCCTTGATAGAAGTATTCGCCCAATTTGAAATTGATTGCGAAGTCACCGGTTTCATGCGCGGCCCGACTGTCACGCGATATGAGGTCGAACTAGGTTCAGGAGTAAAGGTCGAAGCGATTACTGCATTGACCAAGAACATAGCTTATGCAGTTGCGAGTAGCGATGTACGAATACTGTCGCCGATTCCAGGAAAGTCTGCGGTAGGAATCGAGATTCCCAATACAGATCGTGAAATCGTCTCACTCGGCGATGTTCTCCGTTCGAGCGTAGCGGGCAACGATCACCATCCCATGGTGATTGCGCTAGGTAAAGATGTCGAGGGCAATTTCATCTGCGCAAACTTGGCGAAGATGCCTCATCTTCTCGTTGCTGGCGCAACAGGAGCTGGCAAGTCTTCGATGATCAATTCATTGGTGACATCGATCCTCATGCGCGCTACTCCTAATGATGTGCGATTGCTCCTCATCGACCCGAAGCGAGTAGAGCTCAACGCGTATGAAGGAATTCCACATTTGATGACGCCGATCATCACTAATCCAAAGAAGGCTGCTGATGCGCTTGCCTGGGTGGTTCGCGAAATGGAGATGCGCTACGACGATCTCTCCACTTATGGATTTAGACATGTCGATGATTTCAACAAAGCAGTACGAGCAGGCAAGATCGTTGCCTCACCTGATGCCGAATCACCTCTAGAGCCTTATCCATATCTCCTTGTTGTGATTGATGAGTTGGCAGACTTGATGATGGTTGCTGCCCGCGACGTTGAAGATTGCATTGTTCGCATTACTCAGCTCGCTCGTGCAGCTGGAATACATCTTGTCATTGCGACCCAACGTCCAAGCGTCGATATCGTGACTGGATTGATCAAAGCAAACGTTCCTTCGCGACTTTCATTTGCGACCTCATCCTTGGCAGATTCGCGAGTCATTCTCGATACACCTGGCGCAGAGAAATTGGTTGGACAAGGCGATGGTCTCTTCCTGCCCATGGGAGCAAGCAAACCGCTTCGAATTCAAGGTGCCTATGTTTCAGAACGCGAAATCGAATCGGTCGTCGCACATGTGAAATCACAGTTAAAACCGATCTATCGCGAAGATATTCTCAAGCCTGCCGCATCAACAAAGATGATTGATGATGAGATTGGTGATGATCTTGATCTCCTCCTTCAAGCAGTCGAACTTGTCGTTTCGACTCAATTTGGTTCGACATCGATGTTGCAACGAAAACTGAGAGTGGGCTTTGCTAAAGCGGGGCGTTTGATGGATCTCATGGAGACGCGAGGAATTGTCGGCCCCTCGGAAGGATCGAAGGCACGTGTAGTTCTGGTGAAGCCAGAGGAACTGGAATCTGTCCTTTCGGTCATTCGCGGGTGAATTACGGGGTGATGCGCAAGACGGGGTTGTCCCAGACAAGAGTGAGGTTCTAAACTTTCCCCCCACCGTCCCCATCCATCCGAGGTCTTCATGTCAGTTGGATCATCGCTTCAGCAGGTTCGCGCACAATCTGGATTAACGATCCAGCAATTAGCGGCGCGCACTCGAATTCCTGCCAGCGTTATTGAAGATCTTGAACGAGATAATTTTGCAACATCGGGTGGGCCTGCGTATGCACGCGGACATATTCGAACTATTGCGCGAATCTGCAATGTTGACGCCAATCTCTTGCTCTCGCAATTTGAATCGCAGACCATTCCACTCAGCAAATCGATTCGAGATCTTCTGAATGACACCAATGTCACAAAAGCAAGACCAGAGCGAAAGCCGCTCTCATGGAAAGCTCTCTCTGGAATTGCCGCGAGCGGTGTTGCAATTCTTCTCGTAGGTACAACGCTTTTCTCTGGCAGCTCATCGCAGAATGTCACTTCATCATCAACATCGAGCTCGCAGAAATCTGAAGGTGCTGTTGCGAAGAAAACAAATGGCGTGAATGTCACGCTTACGGCAGTCAACGGCCTCTCTTGGGTCGCAGTAAGCGATAGCACTGGCGCTGAAAGATTCAGTGGCAGAATCCGCCAAGGTGAATCTCAGAGTTTTAGCGATAACCAATTGATCTATCTTGTGATTGGAAATGCTGGAGCAATCAAACTCAATGTCAATGGCGAAGATCTTGGGGTTGCAGGAAAAGTAGGCGAAGTTGTGCGCCTCGAATTTGGGCCACAGGCAAATACCAAGCAGGGCTAACTCGATATCGAGCTTCGCTCGGTAGAATCTCGCAGTGTCTGAGACAAGAACCGTTGCGCTGATTACGTTGGGCTGCGCTCGCAACGATGTCGACTCTGAAGAATTGGCAGGGCGCCTCGCTGCTGATGGTTGGAGTATCGCCGAAGATCCCTCGCAGGCAGATGTCGCTGTGGTCAACACCTGCGGATTTATCGAAAGTGCGAAGAAAGATTCGATTGACGCCCTGTTAGAAGCTCACTCTCTCAAGCGCGATGGAACCGTCCGAGCGGTGGTGGCTGTTGGCTGTATGGCCGATCGCTATGGAGCAGAACTTGAAGCGGCGCTCCCTGAGGCCGACGCGATCCTTAGCTTCGATGATTATCGAGATATATCAAATCGTTTGCGTTCGATCATGGGCGGAGAGAAACCAAAACCTCATATTCCCTATGATCGTCGCACTTTGATTCCCATCGCTCCGGTTGCGCGTCAGGAATCTCGTGAGGAATTACGGCTCAGCATGGGCCAGGGGAGCACCTTCTCTCGAAAGAGATTAGGTAATTCTCCGCTCGCGCCAATCAAGATTGCTTCTGGTTGCGATCGTCGTTGTACATTCTGTGCGATCCCACAATTCCGAGGATCTTTCATCTCTCGTAAACCTGATGAGATTATCGAGGAAGCGCGATGGTTGGCCGAGAACGGCGTCTCTGAACTCTTCCTTGTCAGCGAGAATTCAACGTCGTATGGAAAAGATTTCGGTGATCTTCGTGCGATGGAATCGCTTCTGCCACAACTATCGGAAATCGATGGCTTCCAACGGATTCGCGTTTCATACCTCCAGCCTGCAGAAATCAGACCGACTCTTCTCCAAGCGATGATCTCAACCGAGAAGGTCGTGCCGTATTTTGATATCTCGTTCCAGCATGCATCGGGAACTCTTCTACGAAGGATGCGTCGATTTGGCGATGGCGAGAAGTTCCTCCATCTACTGACTCAAATTCGCGCGCTCCATCCCGAAGCGGGCGTTAGATCTAACTTCATTATTGGTTTTCCCGGCGAGAGCGAGAGCGAATATCAAGAACTGGTCGACTTCCTCTCCGAAGCGCGACTCGATGCAATCGGAATATTCCCTTATTCAGATGAAGAGAAGACTGAGGCGGCCACCCTGGAAGGCAAACTCGATAGCGATGAGATCGATGCGCGCACCGAGAAGCTCCGAACTCTTACCGAGGAGTTGGTCATCCAACGCGCAGAAGAGCGCGTTGGCGAACGAATCAGAATCTTGATCGAAGATGAGGAAGGTTTCGAAGGGCGAGCGGAGCATCAGGGCCCGGAGGTTGATTCGACGACCACTCTTTTCAGCGTCAATCCGCTCGATTACAAGGTCGGGGATTATGTCGATGCCGTCGTCATCGACAATGCAGGACCAGATTTGGTGGCCCAACCGCTATGAACCTGCCGAATCTCTTGACGATTTTTCGAATTCTGGCGCTTCCGTTCTGTGCATGGGCGCTCTTCAAGAACGGCGGCGATGACTCTACGTGGCGCATCATCGCCTGGTGCATGTTCTTCATTGTGGGAATGACCGATGTACTTGATGGCCGCATCGCTCGCCAACGAAATCAAGTTTCATCTTTTGGCGCAATCCTTGATCCCATTGCAGATAAGGCATTTATCGCTACGGCTTTGATTGGACTTTCCATTCTTGATCGAATTCCATGGTGGGTGACGATTGTGATTCTCGCGCGAGAGGTGAGCGTTACTGTTCTGCGTTTCGCAGTCATCAAACGTGAAATCATTTCAGCCACTCGAGGCGGAAAGTTCAAGACATTGATCCAGAATTTCTCAGTTGGTTTCTACATTCTTCCGTTACCGGAACAATTCTTCCTTCCGCGCGATCTATTTCTAGGTCTTGCTATCTATCTAACAATCTCTACAGGCTTCTCTTACTTTAAGAGCGCACTTCGACGATGAATTCTTCAGCCGAGGAAATTGTCACAACCCTTACCTCGCGTCGAGAATCGATTGCGATCGCAGAATCTTTGACCGGTGGCGCACTCTCATCAGCTCTGACCGATGTTGCGGGAACATCCCATGTTTATCTGGGATCCATCATTGCTTACTCGACCGAAATAAAGATCAGAGAACTCGCAGTTCAACGCGAGACCATTGAGAAATTCGGCGTCGTTTCTGAAGCTGTTGCATTTGAGATGGCGGAAGGAATTCGAGCAAAGTTCGGAACCACATGGGCGATCTCAACCACGGGCGTTGCAGGGCCTGGCCCATCTCACGGAATTCCCGCGGGAACAGTATGGATCGCCATCATCGGCCCCTCACATCGAGAGGCAATGGCATTGGCCCTGGAGGGGAATCGGGCTGAGGTTCGCCACGGCGCGGTGGAGAGCGCCCTTGCCACCTTCGCGCGTATTCTTAGGGCTCGGTAAAAGCGTTTTCACGCAGTCCTTCGGGGCTGGCGCCAGGAATGGAGGGGATTGAGATGGAGCTACTTCGCACCCATATCGGTCACTCTCTGCGCGCTGCTCGAATCTCACAAGGTCGAACTCTCCGTGAAGTTGCTCGAGAGGCCCGGGTTTCCTTGGGTTATCTCTCCGAGGTTGAACGTGGCCAGAAAGAAGCATCCTCCGAACTTTTGAACTCGATCTGCCTAGCTCTCAATCTTTCATTGTCCGCAGTACTTGTTGAAGTATCTTGCCTGATCAAACTTCACGAATCCCCAGTACTTACCGTCGTCGACACTAACGCCGCTTAGGAATTCAGAGCTGTGTCGAGCGACAGCGCACGCGTCACATATCAACATCAATCCACAATTCATCGTCGAACTCGTTATGCGATTTTAAATGCGGCCAAGAGCCTCCTTGCCTCAAGCGGTGTATCAGGCACCAATATGATTGAAATTGCAGATCGCGCCCAAGTCTCTCGAGCCTCGCTTTACAACCATTTCCGCGACAAGAATGAGGTTTTTCTCGGTCTCGTAGAAACTGAGATCGAGCGTATTTCAACGTTGGCGCTTGTCGCTCAGTCGAGAGCAGATGCGCTCTACATGATTTCACGAGAGATCTCAGGACATGAAGGTCTGCGTCGCGCACTTGAAATCGATGGCGATCTTATGGCGCTGGTATTGACTGCTCGCGATCACAAAGTCTGGGTTGAAATCTACGCACAACTTTCCAAGATCTTTGCAACAGATGTCGTTGGCGTCGGATTGTTATTGCGCTGGTTGATGGGTCAAGTCACTGCGCCGCTTTCAGATGAACATTCGCGTCAGCAAGCAGATCGCCTCGCTGCAATCTTGTAGTTCATGCGCATCACCGAGTTGCGTCGTCGACTCAATGAACATTTCGGAGCGGATTGGGCTCCTTCCTATGCCAAGGACATCGTTCTTGCAGAGTTAGGTGGACAGACCATCGACCAGGCTCTTGCGATGGGATTTGAACCAAGTGATATTTGGAAAGCCGTTGTTCGCCACAATCCAGGGATCAAAAGCGAGCTCAAATAGCCCATTTCTGGCGTGTCCAGAGCCATTAGAACAAATGTTCGGTACACTTCATCTATAGCGACCTCGGTTGCTATGCCCAACCAGAGCGGTTCCACACTTCCGCCAGCCTCATGGCTTGGCCGTCGGTGGTCTTCCGTACCTTCTGGACCAACCTCACGATTAGAGAAAGGCAAGTGAAATGGGAAAAGAAAAAGAACCCATGGACGATAAAAAACCGATAGCAGAGAAACAAAAAGCCCTCGACACAGCGCTTGCCCAAATCGAGCGTCAGTTTGGCAAGGGCTCCGTCATCAAAATGAGCGAGAAGGTTGCGACGCCGATTGAAGTGATCCCGACAGGATCTATCTCACTCGATATTGCTCTTGGAATCGGTGGACTTCCACGCGGTCGCATCGTTGAAATCTTTGGACCAGAGTCCTCCGGAAAGACGACCTTGACGCTCCACGCGATCGCCAATGCCCAGAGAGCTGGCGGTATCGCTGCATTTATCGATGCTGAGCATGCATTCGATGCCGAGTACGCAAGGAAACTTGGCGTTGATATCGATGCCCTCCTCGTCTCCCAACCAGACACTGGTGAACAAGCTTTAGAGATCATGGATATGTTGGTTCGCTCTGGCGCACTCGATCTGATTGTTGTCGACTCCGTCGCTGCGCTCGTTCCTCGCGCTGAAATCGAAGGCGAGATGGGCGACTCTCATATGGGCCTTCAAGCACGATTGATGTCACAAGCGCTCCGAAAAATCACCGGTGCACTCAATCAATCAAAGACCACTGCAATCTTCATCAACCAGCTCCGCGACAAGATCG
>Ga0214917_10002242_pt1 | contig 23841 bp, 24 predicted proteins | sample LL_1208_BB_MetaG_FD_177983 | JGI IMG/M metagenome (GOLD analysis project Ga0214917, IMG submission 177983) | Freshwater microbial communities from Lake Lanier, Atlanta, Georgia, United States - LL_1208_BB | ecosystem: Environmental > Aquatic > Freshwater > Lake | place: USA: Georgia | collected...
GCTCGAGGCCCTGATCGACAAGTGCGACAAGGTGCTGATCGGCGGCGGCATGATCTTCACCTTCTACAAGGCCCGCGGCCTGGCGGTGGGCAAGAGCCTGGTGGAAGAGGACAAGCTGGAGCTGGCCCGGGAACTGGAGGCCAAGGCGGCGGCCAAGGGCGTGCAGCTGCTGCTGCCCACCGATGTGGTTCTGGCCGACAACTTCGCCCCCGACGCCAACAGCCAGACCGTGTCCATCAACGCCATCCCCGATGGCTGGATGGGCCTGGACATCGGCCCCGACTCGATCAAGGCCTTCCAGGAGGCCCTGGCCGACTGCCAGACCGTGATCTGGAACGGCCCCATGGGCGTGTTCGAGTTCGACAAGTTCGCCGCCGGCACCAACGGCATCGCCCACACCCTGGCCGACCTGAGCGCCAAGGGCTGCTGCACGATCATCGGCGGCGGCGACTCCGTGGCGGCCGTGGAGAAGGTGGGTGTGGCCGACAGGATGTCGCACATCTCCACCGGCGGCGGCGCCAGCCTGGAGCTGCTGGAAGGCAAGGTGCTGCCCGGCGTGGCTGCCCTGGACGAGGCCTGAAGCCCAGACCCATCCGAGCGATCAGCCATCCCTGATTAGCACATCCAGGGGGCCGTCAGGCCCCCTTTTCATGGGCCCGAGCCAGCGTCAGAGGCTGAGGTTGGCCTTGTCGGCCACCACGCGCACCTGCTTGGTGGCACTCACGATCCCCTTGGGATGAACCAGCAGCACCCCCCAGGTCTGGACACCGGGCTGATAGGGGGCCTGCACGGTCTTGAACAGGCCGCCGCCACTGAGGGCCTCCAGGGAGAGGTTGGGGCTCTGGAAGCGCTGCTGCTCCTCCGGGGACACGGGCTTGATCGCACCGGCCGCCAGGGCGCCATCGAGGGGATCGTCGAGCACCACGTCGAGGTCGTAGCGCTGGCCAGTGAGCACCGCATCGGGCACCAGCCAACTCACCGCCAGATCGGTTTCACCACTGCGCAGCAAGGAGCTCTCGCGGATCACGTCCTGACTGTTGAAGCGGTTGCCACTGGAGCCGAGCACCAGCAGCTGGCGCGCCTCGAAGCGGAAGCGATGGGGGCCATCCTGGCGGCTGCCGGTGACCAGCACCTCGGCGGTGGGGCGGCCATCCCTGAGGGGGGCGCCGGCGCTGACGCTCCAGCGGGCATCGGGGAAGCGCTCCCGCAGGGCCGCACGACGCTGCTCCAACCGGGTGGGGTCCAGCCCGGGGCCCGCCTCCACCAGCCCCGCCAGGGCGCTGGGGCCGGGGTTGTTGAGGGCCGCCTGGAGGGCCTCCAGGGTGGGAGCGGCCCGCAGGGGCGTCGCCATCACCAGGGTCGCCAGGGCAGCGGCGGCCGGCAGAGGCAGGCGAAGCGACACGATTGGCAAAGCGGGATTGGCTTTTAAGTTAGGCGCGCCCATTGGCGATGCCCATGCCCAGGCTCCTGATTGCCGCCAGTGGCACCGGCGGGCATCTGTTCCCGGCCCTGGCGGTGGCCGAGGCCCTGCCGGCCACGTGGAGCATTCACTGGCTGGGGGTGCCCGACCGGCTCGAGCGCCAGCTGGTGCCCAGCGCCTACCCGTTGCACACGATCCAGGCCGGCGGCCTGCAGGGGCGGGGCCTGCGCAAGCTCTGGCAGCTGCTGCGGCTGCTGGGCTCCAGCGTGGCGGTGCGGCAACTGATTCGTCGCGAGCGGATTCAGGTGGTGTTCAGCACCGGCGGCTACATCGCCGCGCCGGCGATCCTGGCGGCCCGCTGGTGCGGCGTGCCGGTGGTGCTGCACGAATCCAATGGCGTGCCGGGCCGGGTCACGCGGCTGCTGGGGCGCCTCTGCCGCCAGGTGGCCGTGGGCCTGCCCCAGGCGGCAGAACGCCTGCCCCACTGCCAGTCCAGGGTCACCGGCACCCCCGTGCGCCAGACCTTTCTGCTGCCCGCCGCCCTGCCGGCCTGGGTGCCCGCCGGAACAGGCCCCCTGCTGGTGGTGATGGGCGGCAGCCAGGGGGCCGTGGGCCTGAACCGGATGGTGCGGCCGCTGCTGCCCCGGCTGCTGGCGGCCGGGGTGCGGGTGGTGCACCTCAGCGGCAGCCACGACCCCGACAGCGGCCAGCTGCAGCATCCGGCCTACGTGGAGCGCCCCTTCAGCGAGGAGATGGCGGGATTGCTGCAGCACGCCGACCTGGTGATCAGCCGGGCCGGGGCCGGCAGCCTCAGCGAACTGGCGGTGTGCGGCAGCCCGGCGATCCTGGTGCCCTTCCCCCAGGCGGCCGACCGCCATCAAGATGCCAATGCCGGCGCCGCCGCCGCCCTGGGCGCCGCCGTGATCGTGTGGCAGCACCCCCCGGAGCATCCCGCCCTGCAACTGGCGATCTGGCGGCTGCTGGGGCCGCGGCTGCGGGGTGCAGCGCCCTGCGTGGATCCCCTGCTGAAACTGCGCAGCGGCATGGAGCGCCTGGCGGTGCGGGACGCCGATCAGCTGCTGGCGGGACTGCTGCAAGAGCTGGTGGCCTGAGGCGCGACCCATGCAGGCCGACATCCGCTGGCAGCAACGACTCTCCAACTACCGCCAGGCCCTGGCGCAACTGGAGGAGTTCTTTCATCCACCCGAGCTGAACAGCCGCGAGGAGCAGGGGCTGATCAAGGCGTTCGAATACACCTACGAACTGGCCTGGAACACCCTGCGGGATCTCCTGCGCAGCCGGGGCAACAGCGATCTGCTGGGCGCCAGAGACACGCTGCGGACCGCCTTTCAGCTAGGGCTGCTTGAGCGAGGGGAGGTGTGGATGCAGATGATTCAGGACCGCAACCTCACCAGCCACACGTACAACCGCAGCACAGCGACGGCCATCGCCAACCAGATCCGCAGCCTCTACATCCACGACTTTCGGAGGCTGGAGCAACGGCTCGGCGCCGTCGCCGCAGCGGAGCAGCAGGAGCCATGAGCTGGGGCGCGTTGCCAGAGTCGGTCTGTGGGCAACTGGAGCAGCTGTGGACTGAGCTCCCTGGCCTGGAAGCTGTTGTGCTCTACGGCTCACGGGCCATGGGCCGGCAACGGTCGGGTTCCGATCTGGATCTGACGCTCCGCGGCACACAGCTGCAGCACCGAGATCTGCTGGCCCTGATGCAGGCCATCGACGATCTGTTGCTCCCTTGGCCGGTGGACCTGTCGCTGGAGCGAGACCTTTCCCAAGAGCTGCGTGAACACATCGCCCGGGTCGGACAGGTTGTGTGGCAGCGGGCGTCCATGCCCCCCCTCACCCCGCCAGCTCTCGGCGCAGGGCCCGGATGATGCGGCGGTTGCCGGCGCGGCTCTGATAGCCGATCCGCAGCCAGCTGTCGCCCAACCCCTCGAAGGAGCGACAATCGCGCAGCAGGATCCGGTGCCGCTGCTCCAGCTGCTGGCGCAGCGGCTCCAGGCTGCAGGGCTCGCCTCCCCGCTCGCCGCGCACCAGCAGATAATTCGCCGCCGAGGGCAGCGGCACCAGGTTGGGCATGGCCTGCAGCTGCTGCTGCCACCAGGCCCCTTCAGCGGCCACCCAGGCCTGCACCCGCGCGCACCAGCGGCCATGGAGGCCTGGATTGCCCAGCAGGGCCTCCCCAGCAGCGGCCGCCAGGCTGTTCACCGGCCAGGGGTCGCGCCAGGCGGCCCAGCGCTGCAGCCGGTGCGGATCGCCGAGGGCATAGCCCAACCGCAGGCCGGCGATGGCAAACAACTTGGTGAGGCTGCGGATCACCACCAGGTTGGGGTGATCGGCCAGCAACGGCACCAGCGACTGCGCCTCACCGCCAGGCACCAGCGGCAGGAAGGCCTCATCGCAGATCACCAGGGCAAAGCGCTGCAGCAGGGGCTCGAGACTGGCGCCACTCCAGAGCTGCCCGGTGGGGTTGTGGGGGTTGGTGATCCACAGGGCGCGCGGGGCGTCACCACCACAAGCAGGGGCCGGCAGCGGCGGCAGGGCAGCCGGCCCCGCCTCGGCCCAGCGCAGCGGCAGCGGCCAGGGCTGCTCGGCTCCATCCCAGCAGCGCAGGGCGCGGCGATAGTCGGCAAAGCCCGGCTGCGGCAACAGGCTGGGACCAGCGGCGGCGGCATCGCGGGCCGCCCAGGTGAACAGTTCGGCAGCGCCGTTGCCGGGCAGCACCCAGGCGGGATCGAGGCCATGGCGGGCGGCGATCACCCTGCGCAGGGCCAGGTAGCCGCGATCGGGGTAGGGCCTGAGGGCAGCCCGGTTGAGGGCCCGCCACAACAGCAACGGCGTCCTGAACGGCACCAGCGAGGCGCTGGCATCCAGCAGCTGCTCGGGCCGGCACCCCAGCCGCCGCGCCGCCGCATCGAGATTGCCGCCGTGGAGTTCGGGCACAGGCAACGCTTGAACCGGGCCACCAGCCTGATGGATCGGGCCGGATCGACGCCAGCGCCGAAGGCCGGTAGAACGGCATACCCCTCGGCCCAGCGATGCCACGGCTGCAGCGCCTGCTCCCCCTCACCCTGCTCCTGCCCCTGGCCAGTCCGGTGGTGGCCGCCGAGCCGCAGCAGCTGATCCAACTGCTGGAGCACAGGCGCTGCAAAAACTGCAAGCTCCAGGATGCGGATCTGGTGCATGCCGATCTGCGCGATGCCCAGCTCAGTGGAGCCCAGTTGCAGCGCGCCAACCTGAGCGGCGCCCAACTCGATGGCGCCGATCTGCGGGGCGCCAACCTCAGTTTCACCAGCCTGGAGGGAGCATCGCTGCGGGGGGCCGACCTGCGCGGCAGCCGGCTCGACGGCACGGACCTACGGCGCGCTGATCTCAGCGGCGCCCAACTCGACCCGCAGGCCTTGAGCCGCAGCCACTGGCAGCAGGCCCGCGGCATCGACCCCAGCCAGCAGAGCTACGCCGAACTGCACAACGCCGGCGTGGCTGCCGCCCAGCAGGGCCGCCACCCCGAAGCCGAGCAGTTCTTCGGCGAGGCGATCCGCAGGCAGCCCGATGCCGCCATCAGCTGGGTGGCCCGCGGCATCAGCCGCAGCGAACAGGGCAACAGCCAACTGGCCGCCCAGGACCTCAACCACGCCGCCTCGCTCTACCGGCAAGCCGGAGATCTGGCCCAGGCCAGCGAGCTGGAGAAGGCGTCCAAACAACTCACCACTCCGGCCAAACAGGCCAAGGGCGGCAATGGCATGGGGTCTCAACTGGCGGTTGGCGCCATGGCCGCCTTCCAGTTCCTGGCCCCCATCGCCGCCAAGGCATTTCTGCCAACGGGGTTCTAGAACGCGGAACCCGCTGATGGCGCTGCCATGAAGCGGCGGGAATCGGGGGTTACCGGCTGATAGCCATAGCCGTAGGTGCCACCTTCCACATCATTGATGATCCGCGGCGTCACCAGAATCACCAGCTCATTCTTCTGGCGAGCGTTGGAAGACGAGCGGAAGAACTGACCCACAAAAGGCATATCTCCCAGAATCGGCCACTTCATCACCGCCTGCCTGTCCTCATCGGCGATCACACCCGTGAGGATGAGTGTCTGACCGTCACGCACGCGCACCTCACCCGTATCCAGGCGCCGCACCCTGAGGATGCTGACATTGCCGCATCCCTGAATCTGCTGCGGCGTATCTGCCACCGCCGAAACCGCAGGCGACAGCGAGAAGGTTACGAAGCCGTTGTCATCGATCTTGGAGATCTTGGCCCCGAACGTGAGGCCAGCCGTGCCGAATTTAGGCTGACAGGTGTTAGGGGCGCCATTCTGACCCGCCTGAACGGTGTAATCCGTGATCACCTGGGTGCCCACAGTCACGAAGGATTCATTGGCAAATGGCCGCCCAATCGATGCCGTATTCAACACAGCATTGTCACCGCCAGAGGAACCGGCAGCCACGGCCTGACCGCCCTGGATCGGCTCCGGGTTTTCGCTGAGAATCAGCGTTGGACTTGCCAAGACCTTCGTGCTCTCGGACTGAACCTGGGCCCGGACCAGATCATAAAAATTGTTCGCTGAATAAGCCTTTGAGGGATTGGCCGGAGCCGGGTCAAGCGGAGGCCTGAGGATATTGGGATCATCCTTGGTCACATAAACCGGCTTCACACTTCCGGCTCCACCGCTCATGACATCGAACTGCCCCGATCCTGGCGGCAGTCGATCATTAAACGCGCCGATCAACCGGCCCTCTTCACTCACGATAAAGTTGTTGCCATAACGAAAGGCAAAACTGTTTTTGATATCCGCGTCATTGCGCAGGGTCACATCCAGGATCTTCACAGACAACGCCACCTGTCGCTGCCGTAGATCAATCTGCTTAAGATAATTTTCCGCCACGGCAACAACCTGGGGATCCCCCACCAGCGTGATGGTCTGCAGACGTGAATCCGTGGTGCCCGTCAAGCCCTTCAGTGGGCCGGCACTGGCGCCATAGGTCTCGGTTGTGGTGATCCGCTGGGTCTGGGTCTGCTGTGCATCAGGTGCCCCCGCCACCTGGTTGGCCTGGGTTGTCCCCTGGCTCACTGTGTTGGTGATCAGTGTCACCTTGGTGATCTTGGCTCCGAGACTGGCCAGATAATCAGCCGCCGATGCCGCGGTGGCCTGATTGAGGCGATACACCTTGGACAGCTGGGCCCCAAAGGTTTTGCCCAACACCGAAGGGCCCGCCAGGATCATGTTCCCTTCGAGCTTGCCCTGCAGGCCAGCCGCCAACAGCACGGAATTCAGGGCTCTGGCATAGCTTTCCCCGCGAAAGGCAATCGAAACCGGACGCCCCTGGGGAGGGGTAGTGGCTCCAGCACCAGACGCCGCTCCCGCTGCCGTTGCCGTTGTGCCACCCGTGGATGGCTCATCATCCACATAGACAAACCCATAGCCACCCATCTGGGCCAGGGCCATCAACACATCACGCGCCGGCGCATTGCGCATCGTCATCGAGACGGCCGGCCCGTTCAGATTCAGAAAACTCCTGTTGCGCAGCACCATGCTCCCCACCGCCATATCCCCCAGCGGCGGCGCCACGGCCCGGGGCTGCAGCGGTGGGGCGTAGCTGGGCTGCGGCACGGTGCCCGGGGTGCGCAGATCCAGGCGGGCGGATTGCTCGGAAACCTGGGGCGCGGTGGCAAAGGTGATGATCAGATTGCGGCCATCGGCACTCACCACCGGCCGGCCCAGGGGAGCTCCGGGCATGGGCACCACCTGCAGCTGGTAGTCGCTGCCGGAGCCCTGCAGGCTCACCGACTGCAGCCCCGCCTCCGGCAAGCTGAACCGCTGGGGCCCCATGCGCAGGCTGCCCGGTGAGGCCGTGCGCAGCTGACCCACCCAGCCATTGCCGGAGCGGGCCTGTTGCAGCACGGGACTGGCACCGGTGCCCTCGATCACCAGCTCCACGCTGCCGGAGCCGCGCCGCAGGCTGAGGGCGATGGCGCCGCCTGCCGAAGCCGGTGCTGCGCTCTGCACCGGAAGCGCCACGGGGGCGGGGGAGGCCTGCGGCTCCTGGCGCGGCGCAGCCCACAGCGGCGTGGCGGTAACGCCTGCGGCCATCAGGGCCAGAGCCAGGCGACGAGCCAACACCACGCTTTTGATTCCACAGGCCTCGGGGCGGATGGTATCGGCACCAACCCCATGCCACCAGGGGCCAAAGCCCTGTTCAGGGTTTGGCTTTGGCCGGTTCAGCCGCTGGGGCCTGGGCCGCGGGATCGCGGCCATAGATGGCGAGATTCAGCTTGAGGCTGGTGGTCCCCGCAGCGGCGGGCTTCCCCTTGCTGGCGGCCTGGTCGCCCTCGTGCTTGAGGCTCAGATCGCTCTGCACCACCAGCAGGCTGAGCTGCTCCAGCCGCCGCAGGAAGTCGAGCAGTTGCGGGCCGCGGCCCTGGGCGGTGAGCAGCAGGCTGGTTTTCTGCAGGCCCGGGGCCAGCAGCGGATCCGGTGGGGGAGGTGGAGCCTTGTCTGCGGCCGGACTGCGGCGGGAGGCCGGGCGGCCCGGCTCCGGGGCGGCCTGGGTGATCGGCTCGTAGCTGTCGAGCTGCACCCCGCTGCGCTGGGCCTCGCTGCTCAGCTGCGCCATGAAGGTGGAGATGTCGCCGCTGCCGGCGATCAGGGCGATGATCTGATCCCGGCGCGCCTGCTGCTGCTCCTGCTGCTCCTGCAGCTTGGCGATCTGGCGGCGCAGCAGCGGCAGCCGCTGGCGCTGCTCCTGCAACTGAACCAGGTGCTCCTGATCCTGCTGCAGCTGCTGCCAGCGGGGCCACACCAGCACCGCGCTCACCCCCAGGGCCAGCACACCGCCCACCAGGGCCGGCACGGCCACCAGCACCCGCTCGCGCGTGAGCCAGGCGGGGCCGGTGGGGCTGGCCTGCAGGTTGGTCATGGCAGCACCCCCGCCCGCTGAAGAATCTGCAGCCGCCGGGCCATGCCATCGGCCCCCAGCTTCTGCAGCAGCGGCAACTGGGCGGCCGGCGTGAGGCTGGCCAGGGGCACCGCGATCTCCCAGGCCACCGGCGCCACGGGGGCAGGGCCCTTGCCGGCTGCGGCAGCGCCACTGGTGCCGCCGGCGGCCTCCCGCGACAGCTTCTGCACCTTCACACCCTTGCTCTCAAACAGCGGAGAATCCGCCAGCAACAGGCTGAGCACGTTCACCCGCCGGAAGGCCTCCGGATCGGAGGCCAGGCCCTTGAGCGTCAGCGCCGTGCCGCTCACGCTGGCCTCGGTGAGCTGCACCCGCTCAGGGGTGATGGCCGCCAACTGGCTGAGCAGCGCTGAGCCCGACGACACCGCCACCAGCGCCTTGGCCAGGGCTTCATTGCTGCTCTGGGCCTTGCGCAGCTGGCGGCGGGCCGCCATGGCCTGTCCCTCCAGCGCCTGCACCGTGGCCGGGATCTGGCTCAGCCCCCCCAGCTCCGCCGACACCTGGGCCTGGCGCAGCCCCAGCAGCAGCCACACCAGCAGGGCTGCCACCAGGGCCGAGAGGCCGGCGGCTCCACCCAGCAGCAGCAAACGGCCAGCGGGCCGCAGCGGATCCGCCTGCGGCGGCAGCCCCCGCTGCAGGCGGCGCTGGCGCAGCAGATCGAACGGTTGGTGCAGCAGGGCGTTGCGCCGCGTTGAATCCATCACGCCAGCTCCGCCACCGCCAGGCCCCACAGGGCGGCCAACTCCACGCCTTGCGGCGCCCCTGGCGCCGGTTCGCCCTGCAGCCAGCCCAAGGCCAGTGGATCCAGCACACCGCAGGAGCAATCCAGGGCTGCAGCCAGCCACGCAACCGGGGCCTCCGCGGCGGCCATGCTCCCGTGCACCAGCAACGCCAGGGCTCCGGCATCGGCATCCTGGCGGCGCCAGTAGGCGATGCAGCGCTGCAGCTGGCCCGTGAGCGCCTCGGGATCGGAGCTGGATGGCAACGCCTGCTCGAACACCGGCAGACCCGAGCGCAGCAGCAGCAGCCCACTCCCCTGCGGCTCCAGCTGCAGCACCACCGTGAGCTGATCGGCAGGGGCGCCCTCCAGCAACGGCGCCACCGCCCGGCAGAGGCACAGCGGCGCCGCCTCCAGCCCATCGAGGGCCACGCCCGCCCCATTGATGGTGGCGATCCAGCCGTCGAGCAGGCTCGGGCGCACCGCCACCACCAGGGAGATGGGCGGCTCCTGCTGCAGCGGCCAGGCCAGCAGGTCGGCCGACGGCAGGGGCAGCTGGAAGCCGAGCTCCTCCTGGCGCTCGCGCAACAGCTCCTCCGGCTCGGCAGGCCCCTCTCCAGGGGAGCACTGGCCAGAGGGCCACTGCACCAGCCGCCATTCCGTGGCGGCAGCCGGCAACACCGCCCGCAACCGGGCCCCCACCCAGCCCCGTTCGATCAACAGATCGCCGATCAGATCGCCCAGGGCCTCCACCAGCAGCGGCTCGCCGTCCTGGCACAGCCCCTGGGGCAGCGGCAACCGCTCCAGCCAGGCGATCCGCCGGCCGTTGAGGGCCAGGGCCGTGAGGGCCTGGTCGTCGAGCTGCAGGTACACGCGCCGGGGAAACAGCCAGGCCTGCAACGGGGCGAGACGGTCCTGAACTCCGGAGACCACCAACGCCCCATTGCCTTGCGCTGCCCGCAAGCTATCCAGAAATCAGCGCCAGGGCACGCCGCTGCCCACCGCATCGCCGATCGTGCGGAAGCCGTGGCGATCGAGCTGCTGGCTCAGCCCTTCGAGGATCGCCGGCACCAGCTGGGGCCCGCCATAGATCCAGCCGGTGTAGATCTGAATCAGAGATGCCCCTGCGGTGATGCGCTCCCAGGCGGTTTCAGGGGAGTCAATGCCCCCCACCCCGATCAGCGGCAGCCCCGGCCCGGCGGTGACCCGCAACCGGCGCATCACCTCCAGGGCCCGGGCCCGCAGCGGCGCCCCACTGAGGCCGCCCGCCTCCTCCGCCAGGGTCCTGCCGGTCTGGGCCAGGCGCCGGCACTCCAGCCCCAACCGGTTGAGGCTGGTGTTCACCGCGATCACCCCGGCCAGACCCTCCTCATAGGCCAGGCGAGCAATGGCATCGATGGCATCGTCCTCCAGGTCGGGGGCGATCTTCACCAGCAGCGGCGGACAGGCCGGCAGGCGCCGCAGCCGCTCCACCAGCCGCCGCAGCTGGCTTTCGTCCTGCAGCTCCCGCAGGCCCGGCGTGTTGGGCGAACTCACGTTGATCACGGCGTAGTCCGCCAGGGGCGCGAGCAGCTCCAGCGAGGAGGCGTAGTCGTCGGGGGCCAGCTCCAGGGGGGTGACCTTGGATTTGCCCAGGTTGATCCCCAGCACCGCCGGCCGCTGGCCCGCCGGGGGCAGGGCCTGGCGCTCCAGGGTGCGGCGTGCCGCCTGGGCACCGCTGTTGTTGAAGCCCATGCGGTTCAGCGCCGCCCGCTCCTGGGCCAGACGAAACAGCCGCGGCCGCGGGTTGCCGGGCTGGGGGTGCCAGGTGATCGTGCCCAGTTCCGCAAAGCCGAAGCCGAACAGGTGCCAGATGCCGGCGGCCACGGCGTTCTTGTCGAAGCCGGCCGCCAACCCCACCGGATTGCTGAAGCGACAGCCGAACAGGGTCTGCTCCAGCCGCAGATCGCGGCGCTGCAGCTCGGCCCCCAGGCCCGCCAGGCTGCCGCTCACCAGGGGCCAGTGGCGCCGCAGGCAGGCCTGCCCCAGGGCGGAGAGGGTCAGCTGGCTGAGCTGTTCGGCGTCAGCGCCGTCGTCGCGGCTGAGCAGCGGACCGACAAAACGGCGATAGAGGGCTCCGGTGCCAGCCTCAGCCATCGCCTTCGCTTCCACGGGTGGGGTGATGCTCCGATCCTGCCGCGCCGCGCTGCAGGCGCCAGCGGCCCTCGCCAGCGGGCAGCACCTGCCACTCCCGCCAGGTCCAGGGCCCCTCACGGGCTTCCAGGGTTTTGAGGGGCATCTCCACCAGCTGGGCCAGCTCCACCAAACTCAGCCCATAGCCGCCGGCCGCCAGCCGATCCGCCAGTTCCAGCCGGCTGAGCAGCTGCTGCAGGGCGGGCGGGGCAGGCTCAGCGGGCGGGGCAGGCAGGGCCGGCTCGCTCACCATCAGGCCGCCGTAGTCGCCGTGGGCCAGCTGGGGAGTGCCCCCCTTGGAGAAGGCCACGGCGATGGCATCGCAGCGGTCGTTGTCGGGATCGCCGCTGTGGCCCTTCACATAGGTGAATGGCAGACCGCTGATCCGGGCCGCATCGAGGGCCTCCCACAGATCGCGGTTCAACACCGGGGCACCGGCGGCGGTGCGCCAGCCCTTGCGCTTCCAACCGGCGATCCACTTGCTGAAGCCGTTGATCAGGTACTGGCTGTCGGTGCGGATCGTGAGGTCCGGATGCCGCGGCAGGGTCTTGAGCTTCTCCAGCAGCGTCAGGGCCGCCGTGAGCTCCATGCGGTTGTTGGTGGTGGCGGGATCGTGGGCGCCGAACTCCTGCACGGTGCCGTCGTCGAAGCGGAGCAGGCAGCCCCATCCACCAGGGCCTGGATTGCCGCTGCAGGCGCCATCACAGGCAGCGGCCACCACCCGAGGCGCATCAGCCACTGGGCCGATCCCGAAAAATCCGGTACAACGCGTTACCGACGCGGAGCCGAGGACAGAACTGCATGAAGCGAACTTACCTCCCATGGCTGGCCCTCGCCGCAGCGGGGGCCGGCGCCGGCCTGAGCCTGCATGGCCAGGCCCTTGCCACCAGCCTGTTCAGCAGCCGACCGCTGGATGCCAGCCGCTTTGCGGTGCTGGGGAAACCCGTGAGCAACAACGACTGGAACCTGCTGGTGCTGGAGCAGATCGCCCCGGCACCCCGCTGCTGGGAACAGCGCGCCGATGGGCTGATCGATCCGGCCCTCAACCGCTTCGACTTCACCGGCATCTGCAGCCGCTACCTCGACAGCAACGGCTACTCCCTGCGCATCGGCGACGAAGACCTCGCCACCAGCTACCGCCTGCGGCTGCAGCAACAGGGCAACAGCCTGCAGCTGGTGGCCATGAGCCCCAGCCAGCCCACCACGCTGCTGGTGGGTCGGGGCCAGCTGAACCAGCGCGACCGCGATGGCTTCGTGCTGATCAACCTCGCCCCCGGCTGGCAACTGCAGCGCCGGGTCTACGGCCAGCAAACGCTGAGCCACGTGTATTTCGCCAACCCCATCCCCCTGGCGCGCCTGATCGCCATGGCCAGTGGCAGCCAGCCCCTGTCCAGCCCCACGGCCAACCCGGCCAACCCCGCCCCACCGCGGTTGCAGCCGCTCAGCCCCGCCATCAGCAGTGTTGCAACCGAGCAGGGGCCGATCGCCCTGCAGGTGATCCCCTTCCGCCCGTGAGCCGCCAACGCCCCCAAGCCAGCCGCCGGGGACAGTTGCAGCAGCGGCCTCGAACCCCCTTGCCCTGGCTTTTCCTCTCGCGGTATGGTCTGTACGTGTGAGGAGTGCGGAACACCACTTCCGGGGTCGAAACGAGGACAGACTCCCAGAAGCGTTCCGGCTCAAAGCCCTGCCTTCGGCGGGGCTTTTTTATTGGCAGGCTGTGCAGCGGCAGCAGCTGGAAACGCTCCAGCCGCTCCTCACACAAAAAAGCCGGTCCCCGCAGGAACCGGCTGATGAAAGAAAACAGGTGGGCTGCTCACCGAAGCGAGCCAGCCCTGCTGATCACTTGATGGTGACCTTGCCGCCGGCCTCTTCGACGGCCTTTTTGATGGTCTCGGCATCGGCCTTGGAGATGCCTTCCTTGATGGCGCAGGGAGCGCCCTCCACCAGGGCCTTGGCTTCGCCCAGACCGAGGCCGGTGGCCTCGCGAACGGCCTTCAGCACCTTGATCTTGGCGGCGGCATCGAAGCCGTCGAGCATCACGTCGAACTCGGTCTTCTCCTCAGCGGCCTCAGCGGCAGCAGCGGGAGCGGCGGCCATCACCACACCGGCGGAAGCGGCAGCGGACACACCGAAGGCCTCTTCGATCTGCTTGACAAGCTCGGAAGCTTCCAGCAGGGAGAGGGTCTTCAGCTGCTCAAGAATTTGGTCGGTAGTAGCAGACATGGTTGGGAATCAGCAACAGAAACGGGGGGTCGTTGAGCTCAGCAGAGCAGGCCTCAGGAGGCCTTGCCCTCGCCATCGGCGTGCTGCTTGAGCGCCCTGGCAAGACCGGAGGGAACTTCGTTGATGCCCACCGCCAGCTTGGTGGCCACGGCGTTGATCGCACCGGCGATCTGGGCCATGAGCACCTCCTTGGAGGGCAGATCCCCGATGGCCTTGATGTCGGCCTGGGAGAGGAGCTTGCCTTCGAAAAGGCCACCCTTCATCTCAGACTTCTTCGTGTCCTTCTGGAAGGACTGAACGGCCTTCACGGCACCGCCGACATCGCCCTTGACCAGGACGAAGGCATTGGTGCCCGTGAGCAGGGAATCGAGTTCCGACCAGGCGTCGTTGCCATCAATGGCCCGGCGCATCAAGGTGTTTTTGGTCACCTTGCACACACCGTTGCTGGCCTGCAGACGCGTCCGCAGATCAGACATCTCCTTGATGGACAGGCCCTTGAAATCAAGGACGAGCGCCATTTCGGCCTCACCGAGGAGCCCCTTGAGCTCTTCGACGATCTGTTGCTTGCTCTCCAGCGTGCGGCCCATGGGAAACGGAACGGATCGGGGGAACAAGCCGGGTACGCGGCCCTGGACATGGGCCCCTCCCGAAGGAAGGACCCAGACGAGGCCGCTGCATGCTCCGGGCCCGATCAGCTCAACCCTGGCCGAACGGCACGGGTGATCTGGAGGCTGAAACCTGTCGCGTTCACCTCGGCAGGACTTATGAGACGTGCATGCCTGCGCCGGCGTACCGGAGCAGAAGCGTGATCTCACCTGCTGTCTGGGGTAGGGCGCGTGCCCTTCTGGCAGAAGCCAGAGGGAAATCTTACAACTCGAGCCCAGAGCTTCGTCAGCCCCACAAGAGGGCACCCCACGAGTTGGCTAAGTCTTAGCTAAGCCATCGCACCAGCAGCCACGCCCGCACCCCCATCCGCCCTGGCTGCAGCCGAACAGAAACCCCAAACGGCTGCAACAAAAAACCACCCTCAGCGCCCAGGGGCGGAGGGTGGCTTGGGAGGCTTCCGAACTCAGCCGATCAGCCGGATCTTGGGTGAACTCAGGCTTCCTGCTTGATGTCCTGCAGGGCGGTCACATCCACTTCCACCGAGGGGCCCATGGTGGAGGTGATGTAGAGGCTCTTCCAGTAGCGACCCTTGGCACCGCTGGGCTTGTTGCGGTCGATGGTTTCCTGCAGGGCCTTGAGGTTGTCGAGCAGCTTGGCGGCATCAAAGCTGGCCTTGCCGAAGCGCACGTGCACGATGCCGGTGCGGTCAGCACGGAACTCCAGTTTGCCGGCCTTGAACTCGTTGATGGCGCCGGCCAGATCGGTGGTCACGGTGCCGGCCTTGGGGTTGGGCATCAGGCCACGGGGACCGAGCACCCGACCCAGCTTGGCCACCTTGGGCATCATGTCCGGCGTGGCGATCAGCAGGTCGAACTCCATCTCGCCCTTGGCGATGGTCTCCACCAGCTCGTCGTCGCCGGCGAGATCGGCACCGGCGGCCTTGGCCTCGGCCACCTTCTCACCGCGGGCGATCACGGCGATGCGAATGGTCTGACCGGTGCCATGGGGCAGCGCCACGGTGGTGCGCAGCTGCTGGTCGGTGTACTTGGGGTCGATGCCGAGGCGCGCATGGGCCTCGAGGGTCTCGTCGAACTTGGCGGTGGCGTTGGCCTTCACCAGTTCCACCGCTTCCAGCGGGGCATAGGTGCGGTCTTCGACCGTTTTGACGAGAGCGGAAAAACGCTTGGAGATTTTGGGCATGGCAGGGATGGGGTGCAGGCGAGCTCAGGAGCTCTCCCCCGCGATGGAACAGGGTGGTTGTGGGAAGGAGCGCGGCAGGCCGAGGCCCAGCGGCTCAGTCCTTCACGGCGACGCCCATGTTGCGGGCGGTGCCTTCGATGATGCGCATGGCCGAGTCAACGCTGGTGCAGTTGAGGTCGGGCAGCTTGGTCTTGGCGATCTCCTCGAGCTGCGCGCGGCTGATGGCGCCGACGGAGCCCTTGGCGGAGGTGGCGGCACCCTTCTCGATGCCGGCTGCCTTGGAGATCAGCACGGAAGCGGGAGGGGTCTTGGTGATGAAGGTGAAGCTGCGGTCTTCGAAGACCGAGATTTCAACCGGGATCACATAACCGGCCTTGTCCTGCGTGCGAGCGTTGTACTCCTTGCAGAACGCCATGATGTTGACGCCGTGCTGACCGAGGGCGGGGCCCACCGGCGGCGCGGGGTTGGCTTTGCCGGCCTGGAGGGCCAGCTTGATCACAGCTACGACTTTTTTTGCCATCGTCCTGGCGGCTTTTGCAATCTGCGGATCGCCGACCCTAGGGCAACGGCGGTGGGGAGGTCTCCGAAAACCGGAGAACCACCTGAGGCCGCCCTCCGCAGGGAGACGGCCGCAGGGTGTCAGCTCTGTTTGCTGATCTGGGAGAACTCGAGTTCCACCGGGGTCTCCCGGCCGAAGATCGAGAGCAGGGCCTTGAGCTTGTTGCGCTCGCCCGACACCTCGATCACCTCTCCCTGGAAGTCCTTGAACGGACCAGCCGTGACCAGGATCTGATCGCCCTCGGTGAGATCCACCTTCACCACCGGCTTCTTCTCGGCGGCGCGCTTGAAGATCCGATCCACCTCCTGACGGCTGAGGGGGCGGGGCTTGATGTGGCCGCGGGCCTTGCCGGTGGCGCGGCGATCTTCGGCACCCACGAAGTTGATCACGTTGGGGGTGCTGCGCACGGCCATCATCGTGTCTTCATCCAGCACCATCCGCACCAACACGTAGCCGGGGAACACCTTCTCCTCGGTGCTGGTGCGGTTGCCGTCCTTCTTGATCTTCACCGCGGGGGTCTGCGGGATCTCAATCTCCAGGATGCGGTTGTCCACCCCCAGGGTCACGGCCCGCTGCTCCAGGGTGGCCTTCACCTTCTTCTCGCAGCTGGAGGCCACCTGCACGGCATACCAGCGGGCGATCGGGGCGCGGCCCTCGGCTGGAGCGGCGGCGGCCAGGTCGATCACCGGGTCGGCGCCTGCAGTCAGATCCGCAGTGGCGAGCTCATCAGTGGTCAGGTCAACGTCGGACACGGATGGATCAGAGGGATGGGAAATCAGCGGAACACCTGGGAATTGGCCCAGCCGTAGAAGCGATCAATGGCGGCGATGGCGAAGGCCGAGAGGCTCACCATCAGGATCACCGCCACCGATTCACTGAACAGCTGCTGGCGGCTGGGCCAGACCACCTTGCGCAGCTCGTCGAGGGTGCCTGCCAGGAAGCCGGTCTGGCCGGGCTCGGCAGAAGCGCCCGCCTCGGCCGGCGTCACCGACTCAGCGTCGGGACGCGGGTTGTCGGCTGGGGGGACATCGGGCTGAGGTGCGTTGGTTGGGGTGTCCACTCAGTGGCTACGGGAGGGGCGTGCAGCGAGGGAGCGGCACAAACCGCAAACAGACACCCTACCGGACGTCGTCCCCCCCCACCGGCAGGGGCAGAAAGCGCAGCCCCTCCCCCTCAGCCCCGCGGCTGATCCGCACGCCGCTGGCCCCGCTGAAGCGCTCCTCGAGCAACTCGGTGGCCAGGGGGTTCTCAATGCGCCGCCGCAACAGCCGCCGCAGCGGCCTGGCGCCGTATTCCGGCTCGTAGCCCTGCACCGCCAGATCGGCGGCCACGGCGGCGTCGACCTGCAGCTCCAGGCCCTGCTCCCGCAGCAGCCCGGCCAGCTCAGCCAGCTGCAGCCGCACGATCCGCTCCAGATCCACCGGTTGCAGGGGGCTGAAGCGAATCACCTCATCGATGCGGTTGAGAAACTCCGGCCGGAACTGGCTGGCCAGGGCCCGATCAACGGCCTCCGCCAGCTCGGCGTCGCGGGCAGCCGCCTCGCCAGCAGCCGACTCACCGGCATCGCCCTGGCCGCCATCCCCCCGGCCGGCGCGGGCCCGATCGAGGATGGCGCGGCTGGCCAGGTTGCTGGTCATCACCACCACGGTGTGGCGGAAGTCGACCGTGCGGCCCTGGGAATCGGTGAGACGCCCGTCGTCGAGCACCTGCAGCAGGATGTTGAACACATCCGGGTGGGCCTTCTCCACCTCATCCAGCAGCAGCACGGCATAGGGCCGGCGCCGCACCGCCTCCGTGAGCTGGCCGCCCTCCTCGTAGCCCACATAGCCGGGGGGCGCCCCCAGCAGCCTGGCCACGGCGTTGCGCTCCATGAACTCACTCATGTCGAGCCGCACCAGGGCCTCCTCCTCGTCGAACAGGGAGGCGGCCAGGGCCTTGGCCAGTTCGGTCTTGCCCACACCGGTGGGGCCCAGGAACAGGAACGAGCCCACGGGACGGCGCGGATCCTTCATGCCGGCCCGGGCCCGGCGGATCGCCGCGGCCACCGCCGCCACCGCCTCGGCCTGGCCGATCACCCGCTCGCCGAGGCGCGCCTCCAGCTCCAGCAGCTTCTGGCGCTCGCCGGCCATCAACCGCTGCACGGGGATGCCGGTCCAGCGGGCCACCACATCGGCGATGTCGCCCTCCTCCACCTGTTCCCGCAGCAGCGACTGGCCTCCCTGTTGATCGGCCTGCAGCGCCGCCTCCAGCTGGGCACGGCGCTGCTGCACCCCATGCAGCTGGTCGTACTGGAGCCGGGCGGCCTCCTCCAGATCACCATCCCGCTCGGCCTCGGCGATGGCCTGGCGCAGGGCCTCATCGTCGGCCAGGAGCTGCCGCAACTCCGCCAGCTGCTCCCGCTCCCCCTGCCAGCGCTGCTGCAGGGCCTGCAGGGCTGCGCTGGCGCGGCGGCGCTGCTCCTGCAGGGCCACCCGCTCGGCCTCCGGGGCCGCCTCGGCCGAAAGCAAGGCCAGTTCCACGCGGCGCAGCTCGCCCTCGGCCGCCTCCACCACCTGCGGCTTGGAGGTCACCTCCATGCGCAGCTGGGCGGCGGCCTCATCGATCAGATCGATGGCGGAATCGGGCAGGCGGCGATCGGCGATGTAGCGATCCGCCAGCCTGGCGGCCGCCACCACCGCGCCATCGGTGATGGCCACACCGTGGTGCAGCTCGTAGCGCTCCTTGAGGCCCCGCAGGATCAACGTGCTCTCCTCGATGCCGGGCTCCTTGATCAGCACCTGCTGGAAGCGGCGGTTGAGGGCCGGATCCTTCTCCACGGTGCGGCTGAACTCCTCGGGGGTGGTGGCGGCGATGCAGCGCAGATCACCGCGGGCCAGGGCGGGCTTGAGGATGCTGCCGGCATCGCTGCCGGAGCGCTCCGAGCCCACCACCGTGTGCAGCTCGTCGATGAACAGGATCACGCCATTGCCGGGCTCGGCATCAGCCTCTCGCACCTCCTTGAGCACGCTGCGCAGCCGTTCCTCAAACTGGCCGCGGAACTTGGCTCCGGCGATCAGGGCGCCCAGATCCAGGGCGATCAAGCGCAGGCCCTTGAGGGCATCGGGCACCTCCCCGGCCACGATCCGCTGGGCCAGCAGCTCGGCGATGGCGGTTTTGCCAACGCCGGGTTCACCGATCAGCACGGGGTTGTTCTTGCCCCGGCGGGAGAGCACCTGGATCAGCCTGCGAATTTCGGTGTCGCGACCGATCACCGGATCGAGCTCGCCGGCCCGAGCGGCGGCGGTGAGATCGCGGCCGAACAGTTCCAGGGCAGCCGGCTCCTGCTCCAGCCGCAGGCCCCCATCGGCCGGCTCGGGGCCTGGCGGGGGCGCCGGCGACACCGGCGACACCGGCGGGGCACCGGCATCGATCCAGTCGTCGGCGCCGGGGGCCGCCGGGGCCATGGGAGCGCGGCGGGCGGGCGGACGCTGAGCTTGAGGCTGGACTGGAGGTTGAGGTTGAGCCGGCACCGGCCCTGAAGCCTGGGGCGGGGGTTCCGCGGCAGGGCGCAGCTGCCGCAGCAGCAGGTCTTCGCTCAGGCCCTCATCCGCCAGCAGAGCGGCGGCGATGCGGGGTTCATCCAGCAGGGCCAACAGCAGATGCGGCACATCCAGCAGGCGCGACCCCCAGGCCCGGCGGCGGCGATCCGCCTGCTCCAGCAGATCCTCCAGGGCGTCGCCGATGAACAGCTCCCGTCCAGCCGTGGTGGGTTGCTCCGCGCAGACGTCATCGAGCCGGTCGAGCAGCCGATTCACATCGATCGGCAGCGGATCGATCCAGGCGGCGAAACGCGCATCACCCAGCAGCACCTGCAGCAGGTGCTCCACATCCATCTGCCCGTGGCGCCAGCGGCGGGCCTGGTCCTGGCTGGCCAGCAGCAGATCCCAGGCGGCATCGCTGAAGCGATCTGGATCCGTGGTGAGGGAGCCCCTGAGCTCGCTCGGCGCAGCTCCGGCCGCATCGAAATCAGACCGCATGGGACTGGGACGCCAGCTCAATCAGCTCCACCTTGTATCCATCGGGATCCTCCACGAAGGCGATCACGGTGGTGCCGTTCTTCATCGGCCCGGGCTTCCGCACCACCTTGCCCCCCTTGGCGCGAATTCCCTCACACACGGCCTGGATGTCATCCACCCCCAGGGCGATGTGGCCGTAGCCGCTGCCGATGTCGTAGTGATCGGTGTCCCAGTTGTGGGTGAGCTCGAGCACGCTGGTGTCGCGTTCATCGCCGTAGCCCACGAAGGCCAGGGTGAAGCGGCCACCGGGGTAGTCCTTGCGGCGCAGCAGCCGCATGCCCAGCACGTCGGTGTAAAAGGCCAGCGAGCGCTCCAGGTCTCCGACCCGCAGCATCGTATGGAGCAAGCGCATCAGGGCAGGATCGGCCAGGCGCATTCTGGCCAGAGCCAGAGCGTGTGCGCCAATGGTGCCAACCGTCACAGAGTGGCGGGCAGGGGCGACCCATAGGATCCCTGGCTAGGAATCAAGTTGCGCAACCAGGCCGCTGTGATCGACACCCTCGACCTCGTTATCGACACCATCGTGGCCCGGGAAGTGCTCGACTCCCGCGGCACCCCCACGATCGAAGCGGAGGTGATGCTGGAGGGCGGCGCCAGCGGCCGGGCGATCGTGCCCAGCGGTGCCAGCACCGGCGCCCACGAGGCCTGCGAACTGCGCGACGGCGACCCGAAGCGCTACATGGGCAAGGGCGTGCTCAAGGCGGTGAGCAACGTGGAGGAGAAGATCGCCCCCGCCCTCTGCGGCCTCAGTGCCCTGGATCAGGGCACGGTGGATGCCGCGATGATCGAACTCGACGGCAGCGACAACAAGAGCGCCCTGGGCGCCAACGCCATCCTGGCCGTGAGCCTGGCCACCGCCCGGGCTGCCGCTGCCGGCGTGGGCCTGCCGCTCTACCGCTATCTGGGGGGGCCGATGGCCAACCTGCTGCCGGTGCCGCTGATGAACGTGATCAACGGCGGCGCCCACGCGACCAACAGCCTCGATTTCCAGGAATTCATGGTGGTGCCCCACGGCGCCACCAGCTTCCGCGAAGCGCTGCGCATGGGCACCGAGGTGTTCCACGTGCTCAAGGGCCTGCTGCACGAGCGGGGCATGAGCACCGCCGTGGGCGATGAGGGGGGCTTCGCCCCGGATCTGGGCAATGAGGCCGCCGGCGACATCCTGGTGCAGGCGATCGAGAAGGCCGGCTATCGCCCCGGCGACCAGATCTCCCTGGCCCTGGATGTGGCCAGCACCGAGTTTTACAACGATGGCCGCTATGCCTTCGGCGGCGGCAGCTACAGCAGCGCCGAGATGGTGGAGGAGCTGGCCAAGTTGGTGAGCCGCTATCCGATCGTGTCGATCGAAGATGGCGTGGCGGAAGACGACTGGGACGGCTGGGCCCTGCTCACCGAGAAGCTGGGCAAGACCGTGCAGCTGGTGGGCGACGACCTGTTCGTGACCAACACCAGCCGCCTGCAGCGCGGCATCGACCTGGGGGTGGCCAACTCGATCCTGATCAAGGTGAACCAGATCGGCTCGCTCACCGAAACCCTCCAGGCCATCGACCTGGCGGGCCGCGCCGGCTACACCAGCGTGATCAGCCACCGCAGCGGCGAAACTGAAGACACCACCATCGCCGACCTGGCGGTGGCCACCCGCGCCGGCCAGATCAAGACTGGCTCCCTCAGCCGCTCCGAGCGCGTGGCCAAGTACAACCAGCTGCTGCGCATCGAAGATGAACTCGGCAGCCAGGCGGTGTATGCCGGCGCCGAAGATCGCGGCCCCCGCGGCAAGGCCTAGGCCCGACGGCGGCTGCGGCGATCACGGCACAGCCGCAGCAAGCCGTAGAGGGAGGTGAGGCACCACACCGCCTCCATCAAGATGAAGCCGTATTCGCGGTTCACAGTGGCCACCACGGTCATCAGCAGCGACCCCACCAGGTTGGCCAACTGATAGCTGAGGCTCCGGGCCGAGAGCCGGCCCAGCTGCATAAGGGCGTACACCAGCAGCTGCATCGAGGCTCCCAGCAACGAAACGGCCTGGATGGCATCCAGGCCGTGGCTCGCGGCCGCAACCGCCATCAACCGAGGCTGTCGCGGCGCAAGCGCGCCTGCAGCTTCAGCCAGCTCAGGCCCACGGGCACGCCGGCGATCAGCGGAATGGCGGTGAGGGCCGGGCGGACACTGGCCGCCAGCAGCGCGGCCGCCACCGCCAGGGCCCCCAGCAACACCGCCTGGCCGGCGCTCTGCTGGCTCAGGGCCAGGCGCCGCAGCAGCCGATCGGTTTCACCGGCCCGGATCTGCACCTGCAGATCGCCCTGTTCGATGCGGGAGAGGCTCTCCTCCAGCCGCTGGGGCAGGCCGAGGGCCCGGGTGCCCACTTCCACCGCCTGGCGGCCCAACTGGTTGAACAGATCGTTGGGCCCGTTGCCGCTGGCGCTCATCAGGGGTAGGAGGTAAGGGCGGGCAATGGCCACCAGGCTAAAGCCGGGATCGAGGCTGCGGCCCACCCCCTCGAAGGTGGAGAGGGCCCGCATCACGAAGATCAGCTCCGGCGGCAGGCGGAAGGGCTGGCCATACACCAGGTCGTAGAGATCGCCCGAGAGCTTCTCGAGCACATTGGCGGAGAAGGGTGGCGTGAGGGCCTCGGTGAGCATCAGCCGCACCAGCCGCCGCACCGGGCCGGGGTCGATGCGCTGGGCGATCACGCCGGCGGCCTGCAGTTCACCCACCAGGGCCGAGGCGTCACGCGCCGCAGCGGCCGTCACCATCCGCCCCAGACGACTGCGCAGCCGCTGGGAGATGGTGCCCATCATCCCGAAGTCGTAGTAGATCAGGGCGCCATCGGCCGCCACCGCCAGGTTGCCGGGGTGGGGATCGGCATGGAAGAAGCCGAAACGCACCAGCTGCTGCAGATAACTGGCGGCACCCTTCTCGGCCACGGCGGCCGGATCAATGCCGGCCTCGAGGATCGCCTGGCGATCCGTGATCTTGATGCCGGGGAGATAGTCGAGGCAGAGCACCCGCCGGGTGGTGAGCTCCCACACCACCGCGGGAATGCGGATGCCGGGATCATCGAGGAACTGCTGGCGGAAGCGGGCGGCATGTTCGGCCTCCAGCCGGAAATCCAGCTCCCGCAGCAACACCCGCCGGCATTCCTGGGCGATCGACACCCAGTCGCGGCCAACGCCCCAGCGCGGGTGCCGCTGCAGCACCGCGGCAACCTGCTGCATCACCTCCAGATCCAGCCGGAAGATGCGCTCCAGCCCGGGCCGCTGAATCTTGAACACCACCTGCCGGCCGCTGCGCAGGGAGGCGCGGTGCACCTGGGCCAGGCTGGCGGCGCCGAGGGGTTGCTCCTCGATGTCGATGATCTCGGCCACCCGCTCCCCGAGCTCCTGCTCCAGCAGCCCCTGGGCGGTGGCGAAGGGGAAGGCCGGAACCCGGTCCTGCAGATGGGCCAGCTCCTCCACCCAGCCCGCCGGCAGCACATCCGGCCGGGCCGAAAGCAACTGGCCGAGCTTGATGAAGGCCGACCCCAACCGCAGCAGTTCAGCGGTGAGCCAGCGGGCCCGCAGCCGCTGCCGGCGCTCGCGCCGCTCGGGGGTGGGGCCACCGGGATAGGTCCAGGCGGCGCCATCCCACCACAGCCCCAGCAGCAGCTGCAGCACCGCCCGCCAGATGCGCAGCGAGCGGCGCGCAGCGCGCAGGCCCGCCAGAAGGCTCGGCATCAACCCTGGTCCTCAAGCAGCCGAGCCACCCGGGCCACCTGGGCCCGCAGCTGATCGATCTGATCCTGGGGATCAGCCGCAGCCGCTGGGGGCTGGCCATCGGCGTGGCTGGGCTGCGGATCGGCAAACGGTTGATCGGGAGCGGTGCACTCCAGCCGTTGGGCCTCCTGCTCCACCTCTTCGCGAAACAGCTCCCACTCGCGGCGCAGC
>Ga0214917_10002243_pt1 | contig 23839 bp, 19 predicted proteins | sample LL_1208_BB_MetaG_FD_177983 | JGI IMG/M metagenome (GOLD analysis project Ga0214917, IMG submission 177983) | Freshwater microbial communities from Lake Lanier, Atlanta, Georgia, United States - LL_1208_BB | ecosystem: Environmental > Aquatic > Freshwater > Lake | place: USA: Georgia | collected...
TCATGCTGCCCATCAGGTGAAGCCGCTCCTCCGGAAACCCGGCAATGGCAAAGCGGCCGAGATCCTCCTCGCTCTGGACACCGATCCAGTCAAACGCCTGCAACACCGGCCGGACAAAGGTCCGGGCTGCCCGGAACAACCTGCGGTTCCGCCGCGAAAGGCGGGAATTCACCAGATAGACGGGAATCCTCATCTTCTTGGCCCGCCAGAGCATGTTCGGCCAAATCTCGTTCTCCACGAGGATGAGCGCTGTTGGGCGCACCCGCCGGAAAGCCCGCATCATCGAGTAGTAAAAATCGGTCGGCACATAGACCAAGCAGGTTTTTTCATCCAACAACGGCTCGGCGACCCGCCGCCCCGTCGGCGTGCCCACGGTCAGAAAGACCCGAAGGTCGGGTTGATGTTTACGCAACTCACGAACCAACACCCGCGCGAGCAGAACCTCACCGACGCTGACCGCGTGAATCCAGACCGGCCGTTCAGGCTTTCGCAGCCAATCTTTGACTTCCTTCGGATAATGACCGAGACGTTCGCCCAAACGCTCCCAGAACGGCTGTCGCCGCCAAATGAGATACGTGAAGTAAGGCCAGGTCAGGGCAAAGCCAGCCGTGAACAGCAGGTTGTAGCCGATTTTCAGCAGAGGATCGGGAATCCGGGTCATGCGCGGGGATGGGCTTTCACGTAGGCGCCGCGGAGGCGCTCCGGCGTGACCCGGGTGTAGATTTCCGTGCTGGTGAGCCGGGCGTGGCCGAGCAGTTCCTGCACCGCCCGCAGATCGGCACCGCGTCCCAGCAGATGCGTCGCAAAACTGTGCCGCAACTTGTGGGGCGTGAGGCTGGCATCCAACCCCGCCTCCGCCAAATACTCCTTCAGATTCCGCTGGAACACCCGCGGACTGAGCCGTTCCCCGCGGGGCCCCAGAAAGGCCGGCCCGTGTTCTTTCCTTAATCCGCCCGGAAGTTTTTCCTCGTACCGCTGTATCGCAGTCCGCACGGCATCGCCCACCACCACCAATCGTTCCTTTCCTCCCTTGCCGCGGACCTTGAGGGTTCGTCTTCCTTCCTCGTGAAAAGCTTTGCGGGCCAGGCTGAGGGCCTCCCCGAGACGCAACCCGGTTCCGTAGAGCAGCTCCAAAAGCGCCGCATCCCGCCAACGCGCCCAGGCCGGCTCTTTTCTCCCTGCCGGCCGGCCCGGCCGTTTTTCCAGCAGCCGGAGCGGGGCACCAAGCAGATGTTCCATCTGATCCTCACTCAGGAATCGCGGCAGGGACTTGCGGGGCCGGGGCAGGCGCAGACCCATCGCCGGGTTATCCGCCCGGTCTCCCCGCGACTGCATCCATTTAAAAAACGTCCGCAGGGCGGAAAAACGAAGCCGCACCGAGGCCGGCTGGTGGCGTCCGCGCCCCGCCAATCCGTGCAGATAAGTCCGGCAATCGCTTTCGTTAATTTCCTTCCAGGCCCGCCCCCGATCCTTTTGAAACTCCACCAAGACCTGCTCGTAATTGCGGACGGTGTTGCCGGAAAGTCCCCGCTCCTCGCCCAGATGGCGGAGAAACGCGACCGCGAGAGAATCCGCGGCCGATGGCGCCTCGGTTTTCAGGCGGCCGCGGCAGCCCGGGCTTTGGCGGTTTTGGCCGACTTGGGCTTGCGCGGTTCCCGCGGCGGGAAGTCGAAGGAGACTTTTCCATCCTTCCAGACCAGGAAGGCGGAAAAGGGCCGCCGCGTTTTCATCGACACAAACTTCTCCAGCAGACCTGTCTTGCCGTCCTTGAGCAGGGCCTGCAGCTCCGCCTCGGTGATGTCCCGGCCGAGGATTTTCTTGGAAACCTTGAAGGTGCAGGTGGACGGCTTGGAGACGCTGTGTTCGCAGACGTAGCGAAGGAGGCTCTGGAACATCTTGCCGCCACAGGCCGGGCATTGGCCCAGCGGTTCCTGGCCGGTGAAGTCCAAGGTTCCCTCCTCTTCGCCGACCACCAACTCGATCTTTCTTCCTTCTCCCAGCTTCAACCCCGCCGAGAAAGGCCGGCCCAAACGGCTGCGGAAACCTTCCACGAGTCCCAAGGTTCCCTTCTGCAACAGTTCCAGAAACTCCGGGGCCTCGATCCTTCGCCCGGCGAGAACCTTCCGGACGGAATACTTCCCGTCCACCGTCCGATATTCCCGGAGCGTCTCTTCGAACTCCTGCCCGGTTTCCGGATCCTTGAAGTCCAGCTTCCGCAACACGTGGTCCTTGTCCTGAAAGGCGCGGATTTTTTCCACAATATCCTTCGTGACGTTTTGGATCTCCCGCATGAACTCCTGCCGCTTCAGCTTGCCATGCTCCATCTCCTTCAGCTTGTGCTCCCACTCCCCCGTCAGTTCCGGGGAATGCAGAATTTCAATGCCCAACGCGTCCAGGGTCTCAAACAAACCGAACGCCTTGGCCGTGGGCACCAGTTCCCGTCCCATCCGGCGGATGTACTCCTCCCCGATGAGGGTCTCGATGGTGGCCGCGCGGGTCGCCGGCGTTCCCAGACCCCGCTCCCCCATCGCTTCCCGCAAAGTCTCGTCATCGATCAATTTCCCCGCCCCTTCCATCGCGCTGAGCAGGGTCGCTTCCGTGAAACGCGCCGGGGGTTTCGTCTGCAACCCGTCCACGACCACCGCCACCGCCTTCACCTTCTCCCCATCCGTTACCGGCACCAGCAGCTTGCCTTCGTCTGCGGATCCACCCTCCTCGATCCCTTCCTTGCCGTAGACCGCCAACCAGCCCGCTTCCTTGAGGATTTTCCCATCCGTGCGGAAAGCGTGGTTTTTCACCCGCGTGATCCGGGTCGTGACCTCGTAAACAGCCTCGGGATAAAACACCGCGATGAAGCGGCGGACGATGGCCGCATAAACCTTGAGCTCGATCTCGTCCAACTTGGCGAGATCGGGGACCTGCAGGGTCGGGATGATGGCAAAGTGGTCGCTGACCTTGGCCCCGTTGAAAACCCGCTTGGTCGGCTTGAGCCAACCTTCCTTCAGCACCGTTTTGGAAAACTCGCCGAACTCCGTGCCCTCCAGATTTTTCAGGGTGTTTTTGACGGTGGGGAGATAGTCGTCCGGGAGATACCGGGAGTCCGTCCGTGGATAGGTGATCGCCTTGTGCCGCTCGTACAGGGCCTGGGCGATCTGCAGGGTTCGCCGAGCGGATAGGCCGAAGCGGCTGTTGCCGTCCCGCTGCAGGCTGGTCAGGTCGTAGAGCAGGGGGGAAAGCTGGCGGGAAGGTTTCTTTTCATCGTGCACCTCGCCGGTCTGGCCGCGGCACTCCTCGGCGATCTTCTCCGCCTTCTTTTTGTCCCAGAGCCGCTCGGGCTTCTGGTCGGCCCCGCGCTCGGAGGTTTTTTGGTCGGCCAGCGCCTCGTCAAACCAGCGCGCCTCGTACTCCCCGGCCTTGGCCCCGAAGGTGGCGTGGATTTCCCAGAAATCCTTGGGCACGAAGGCGCGGATCTGTTTCTCGCGATCGACGAGGATACTGAGCGTGGGCGTCTGCACCCGTCCCGCCGTGGTCAGGAAAAATCCGCCGCCCTTGGAGTTCAACGCGGTCAGCGCCCGCGTGGTGTTGATGCCCACCAGCCAGTCGCTCTCCGAGCGGGACTTGGCCGCCTCAAGCAGCGGCTCCATTTCCTCCCCCTTGCGCAGGTGGGCGAAGCCGTCCTGGATCGACTCCTTGGTCATCGACTGCAGCCACAGCCGCTGCACCGGCTTTTTGCATTCCGCCGCTTCCATCACGTAACGGAAAATCAGCTCCCCTTCCCGGCCGGCGTCGCAGGCGTTGATCACCCCGGTGACATCCTTCCGCTTGAGCAGTTTTTGCAGGAGTTTGAAGCGCGGCTCGGTCTTTTCGATGATCTTTAGTTGGAACTGCTCCGGGATGAGCGGAAGGCTCTCAAAACTCCACTTCCCCTTGCCCTTCCCGTACTCGCTGGGTTTGCACAACTCCACAAGGTGGCCAATGGCGGAGCTGAGCACGTACTGGTCGGACTCCCAGTACTCGCCCTCCTTCTTGAAACCCGTCAGCGCCTTGGCCAGGTCGTTGGCCACGCTCGGCTTCTCCGCGATGATCAGTTTTTTGGCCATGTGTTAATCAATACGGGTGAAGACTTTACCGGGCATTTGTCGCACCCGTCGCTTCATCTCAAGCTTGAGGAGGGTGGCGGACACGACCGGGGAAGGCAACCCGCATTTTCGGGTCAGCAAATCAACCTGCAGTTCATCCCGGCCCAGAGCCTCCAAGATCTTCCTCTCTTCCTCGTTCAGATTGCCCCGGGGCGGGGTCGGGGCCGGCATCTCCGACCGCGGCAACAGAAATTCAAACTCCGCCAACACGTCCTCCACCGATTCCACCAACCGGGCTCCGTCCTTGATCAGCTGGTGGCAACCTCCCGACTGCGGTTGATCGATTCTTCCCGGCACGGCAAAGACCTGCCGCCCCTGCTCCAGCGCCTGCCGGGCGGTGATCATCGCCCCGCTCGCCCGGGCGGCCTCGATCACCAGCAACCCTTTGCTCAATCCGCTCACGATCCGGTTCCGCATCGGAAAGGTCTGCCGATCCGGCGGCGTTCCCAGACAAAACTCGCTGAGTACACACCCGTTCGCCTCGGCCATTTTCTCCGCCAAGGCCTTGTTCTCCGCCGGATAAATCTGGTCCAGGGAACAACCCAGCACGGCCGCGGTCTTTCCCTTGGCCGCCAACGCCCCCTGATGGGCCGCGGTGTCGATCCCGCGCGCCAGTCCGCTGACCACCCCGATCCCGGCGAAGGCCAGCTGGTAACCCAGTTTCTTCGCCAGATCGATGCCGTATCCCGAGGCATCCCGTGTCCCCACCACCCCGATGCAGGCCCCCTTCACCGCATCCAAGCTGCCGAGGTAATAAAGCACGAGAGGCGGATCATGAATCTCCCGCAGCAGCGCCGGATAGGCCGGGTCTTCAAAATCGATGACCTTCAAGCCGAGTTTGCGGATTTTTTGGAGTTCCGCCGCCAGATCGAAAGTCTTCTCCCAACCCCGGATCGATTCCGCCACCCCCTGGCCGATTCCCTCCACCCCGGCGAGCCGCTGGGTCGGCTGCGAAAAAAGCCCTTCTACCGGCCCGAAAACCTCCCGGAGCTTTCGCACCCGGACCGGGCCCACCAGACGGAGAGAATTGAGGACGAGGTAGGCCTCGGTCCGCGTCATCCCTTGGCCGGCCGGCCCTCCCGCACCTCCTCCAGGGCCGCCATCACCTTCTTTTCGGGGACATTCGAAACCAGATCCGCCCGCCCAATCTTGCGGAGCAGCACCCAGCGGATGCCTTCCGAGGTCGCCTTCTTGTCGCGGGAGATCCAGTTGGCCAGACGGTCCCACCGCAGTTCCGGATGGGTGACTGGCAGGCCGTGGGCCCGGATCGCCGCCTTGAGTTTTTCCGCCGTCTTTTTCTTGAAGCCGCGGGCCTTCACCGAGAGATGGGCCGCCACCGCCATCCCAATCGCCACCGCCTCCCCGTGCCGGAGGTTGTCGTAGCCCAGAATCCCCTCCAGGCCATGGGCCACCGTGTGACCGAAATTCAGCAGGGCCCGCTTCCCCTTGAGATCCCTCTCGTCTTCCCCCGCCAGCTTCGCCTTGATTTCTACGCAACGTTTCACGACCTTGGCCATCGACCGCGGCGCCCCTTTCGCCAGGGAGGCAAAGAGTTTCGAATCCGCAATCGCCCCGCATTTCAGCACCTCGGCCATCCCCGCTCGCTTCTCCGCCGGGGAGAGGAACTGGAGCCAGCGCAGATCCGCCAAGACAGCCTTGGGAGGATAAAAGGCGCCCACCAGGTTCTTGCCCTCGGGCAGATCCACCCCCGTCTTCCCGCCCACGCTGCTGTCCACCATCGCCACGACGGTGGTCGGAATCTGGATCAGCGGAAGACCCCGCAGGTACGTGGCCGCCACAAACCCCGCCAGATCCCCCGTCACTCCCCCGCCCACCGCCAGGATCCAGCCGTCCCGGGTCATGCCCGCGCCCGCCAGTTGCCGAAGCACCCGGCCATATTCGTCGATTGATTTCGAGCGCTCCCCCGCCGGGATCCGCACCCGCACCACCCTCAAGGCGCGACGTTCCAGCCAGTGAAACAGATCGGTCGTCAGCGGCAACGCCGCCACCCCCTCGTCCACCAGCATGGCCACCGGCACCTTCGCCGGCAGGTGTTTCGCCAAGACCGTGGGGAGAAGTTTGTCCCCGATGGTGACGGGATACAGGCCCGCCGATGATTTCACCCTGACTCGTTGCATGCTCATGCGTTGCCTCCGGGTTTTCTCCCTCCATCCAGGATCAGACCCGGATTTCGGGAAAAGGATGCGGTCTTTTTTTGCACCGCCGGGAAAAACTGGAGGCGAGGGTCGGAATCGAACCGACGAAATGGGGCTTTTGCAGAGCCCTGCCTTACCACTTGGCTACCCCGCCCAAAATTCCTGCTCATCATTGCGCTCTTTCCGGTTCCCCGCAAATCGTCAGCCCCTGATCGGGGAGACCAACACCTTGTCCAGCCGGTGCCGGTCCATGTCGACCACCTCGTACCGGTGCCCCCGGTATTCGATAAAGTCACCCTCTTTTGGAATTCGCGCCAACCGGTGCACCACGAAGCCGCCCACCGTCTGAAAATCGCCGTCCAATTGGAAATAGTCGGCCGCCTTGCCCAAATCGCTGGCAAACTCCTCCACCGGCAGGGTCGCATCGACCAGCCACGACCCATCCTCCCGCCGGATGGCCCGCAATTTGTGACGATCCTCCTGCGAGGGCAGTTCCCCCACGATCGCCTCGAGAAGATCGAGCAGACTGAGAATCCCGGTGATGTTGCCGAACTCGTCACTGACCAAGGCCACCCGCTGGCGCGCCTTTTGCAGCTGCTCCAACGCCCGCAAGGCCGGAATCGTTTCCGGGATAATCAGGGCCTGGGTGGCCAGATCTGCCGGGGAGGCCGGCAACCCCACCGCCATGTTGGCCCAGAGCGCCTTGACCGAAACAATCCCGAGAATGTTTTCCCGGCTGCCACGGTAAACGGGGAAATGGGAATGGCCGCTGGCCACGAGGGCCCGCCACGTCACATCCGGCGCCTCGTCCGCGTTGATCCAGACGATCCGGATGCTGGGCGTCATCAACTCCTCCACCCGCATCTCGTCCAGCCGCAACACCCGCTCGACCATTCCCTGCTCGGTGGAACTGAACACCCCGGCCCGTTTTCCCTGTTCGAGCAGATGCCGGAGCTCCTCGTCGCTGACCGGGACAGTCTCGCCGGACGAGCGCACCCCGAAGAGCGCCGCCAGCGTGTCGGTGATCCAGCTGAGGAAACGGACGATCGGTCCCAGACCCACGGCCACCGCTTGGATCGGACGGGAAAGACGCGCCGCAATCGTCTCGCTGTGGGCCAGGGCGAGACGCTTCGGCAGAAGTTCCCCGAAGATGATGGAGACCACCGTGATGATCAGCACCACTAGGAAGAGGGAAACCGGATCCGCCACAGCCTGGGGCACATTCCAGCTCACCAAGCGCTGCGCCACCGGTTTAGCGAGGACGGCTCCTCCCATGGCTCCGGAAAGAATCGAGATCATCGTGATCACCACGCTGACCGTGGAAAGGAAGGCACTGGGCGAGGAAGCCAGCTCGAAAGCCGCTTTCGCGCCGCCGTCGCCAGCCTCGGACCTCTGTCGCAGGGTACTCCTCCGGCTGGAAACCACCGCCAGCTCGGCCATCACAAAGAAGGCGTTGGCGAAGATCAGTAAGCTAAGTATAAATCCTTCCATATCAGTATTTTATAATACTTTATCCGTAGTATAGATCCCTTTGAGAAAGGAAAAGATACGGGATTTTGGCCGGCGGGGAAGAGCGCCGAAATCCTACAAAAACGAAGTCAACCAACCCCAAATGGCCGTCACTGCCTTCGGACCGAACAAAAAGAGTACCCCGAAAAACAGGATGCAGGGGATGGCGGCCAAATATCCCGCGATCAGGAAGAAACCGTCATCCTCCAGCAGGGCCAAGGCCAGCAAAAGGATGGGTACCGCCGCCAACATATTGCTGAAAGGAATCGGCAGGGGCAGAGCCAGCAGGATGGAAAGGAAGGCGATGAGAATTCCATGAAGCCGGTGCAGCACCGGCCGCCGGCATAAAAAGGCCCAACGAGGATGGAGAATTTTCTCCGTCATCCGGGACACTTTGCGCATCCCCTCCAATAATCCCATCGCGGTCGTGGGCGGAATTTTTTTCCGCATCAACCACCCCGGCAGCCAAGGCTGCTGCGCAAAGGCGATCCGGAGTCCGCTGTAAAACAAAATGATACCAAAGGGCACCGAAAGCCCGGGAATCTGGATGGGTTGGCTGAACGGAAGCGAAAGGACCGTGACCATGGCGGCGTGCCCCTTCCCTTCCAAAGCGAGCATCAACTCTTGAATCGTCAGCCCGTGTTCCCGGCTAACCCGATGTTCCAGCTTTGCCACCACCTGGGAAATGGCGCCTTGCCGGGCCGCCCACCCCCTCGGCTCCACCCGCGATGGCTTCACAAACCTTGGTGGATGTGGCGCCCCAAAAGCTGGGTCAGATAAAGACCATAGCCCACCAAAAGTCCCGCCCCGATCGCCTGCCGCCGGCGTGGCCCCGCCTGCAACAGCGGCAATACCGCGATCGTGGCAATCAGCATCACCCCAAGATCCATTTGGTTGATGTTGGGAGCCAACACGGGTCGCAGCAGGGCGGAAAGTCCCAGTACGCCGAGGCAATTGAAGATGCAGGCCCCCACCACCACGCCTCCAGCCAGCTCCTTCTCCTTCTTGGCCAAAGCAGTGATGAGAACGAAGAGCTCAGGCGCACTCGCCAACAAAGGAATCGCCGCCAGGGAAAGGGCAGAGTTCGTCATTTCCACCATGCCGGCCCCGGTGACTGCTGCCTTGACCAAATATCGCGAACCGGCCACCAGCAAGACGACGCCTCCCACCACCTGGACCAGCTCGACCCTTCGCGAGGCCCCGGACGCTGGAAGATCTTTTTCCATACGCTCAATGACCGCGCTGTCGGCCTCCACTTGGGCGGAGAACCAGACAAAGACCGCATAAACCACCAGACCAAAACAGAGCAACGAAGCCTCAAATCTTCCAATCCAACTGTTTCGCAAAAGAAAAGCCGCCAACGCGGCCGCCGCCACCATGATGGGGGCCTCCGCATGAAAAAGCTGCGGCCGAAACCGCAAAGGTCGGGCAACTGCCGAAAGACCCAGAATCAAACCGATGTTGGCGATGACCGAGCCAACGGCATTACCCACCGCAATATCCCCCTGGCTTTTGCCCGCAGCCCACAGACTGATGAAAAGCTCAGGGGCCGAACTTCCAAATGCCACCACGGTCGATCCAATCACCAATGGATGGACCCCGAAGTGACGCGCGAGTCCCGCCCCTCCCCCGACCAGCAACTTGGCGCCGTAAACCTGGAGGAGAATCCCCGCCACCAAAACGATCACCACTTGCAGAGGATCGGAAGTCTCCAACCCAATCTGACTGGAAAACAGCGAGGCCAGCGGCATTTCCCTTTTCTACCTGCCTGCCCTTTCTTCGCCAACGCTAACCCAACACCACCCAGACCGCCCCGAAAAGAAAAGCCGCCCCTAATCCGCGCAGAAATAACACGGGTCGAGGCAGGTTGGCTTCCTGGTTTCCCAGCCATTTTCCCACCCAAGCCACCAAGAGGACGGACCATAGCCCCCGGAGGGCGTACAGAATGTTTACCCCCACGGGGTCTCCCGACAGGGCAATCATCGCATAAAGCCCCACGGCCTGGATTCCGATCAGGGCCACACCTGCCAACATCCACTTTGTTCCAAGAAGATTCTCCGTGGCCTTGTTTGGGGGCCAGGACACCAAAAAGAATGAAAGGGCGGCCATGCCGGACATCATCACCGGTCCGAAGAGGCAAAATCCCATCTCCCGGGCCGTGCGCGCAACGATCACGTCTGTCAGCGAAAAGACCGTGGCTGCAAACAGGCCCCACCCCACCGCCCGAACGGCCTTGCCGCTGCGATGACCGATTTGCAACCCCACCAAAGCCACTCCCGACGTACACAGGAACGCTCCCAGCCAAAGATGCGGACCGATCCCTCCCGGCAAAAAAACCGCCCCCAAAAGGGCCGTGATGACCACCTTGGTTCCGAGAATCGGCGTGGCCACCGAGACATCCCCACCCCGGAGAGCCTGAAACGTGCCCACTTGACCCAGAAAAAATAAAGCCGAGCACGCCAGCGGGGATAGCCAGACCCAAATCGATAAACTTGCCGGCGGCATGCGGGCCCATATCGACAGCGGGAGAAAACAGACCGCCATGGCCAGGTTGCAGCGCCCCAGAACATCTCTCGGGGATTTCCCCAACTCCATGGCCCGCTTCAGCAGAAGGGCGCCGACCGCATAGACCAGCGCGCAAAAAAAAGGCAGGATCAGGTGAACATGGCTCGTCATCCCCAGCAACCTCGCCGAAAATCTCCCTCAACCCAAGAAAGGATCTGGCGCGGGACGGTGGGCCCGGCCGACGGCCACGAGCGGGCCGATCTCGTCCTCGCCCGGCTCAGCGGCGAATCGCGCAACAAAATCCAGCAGTGGATGAAAGACCACCGTGTGACCGCCGCCGGAACCCCGATCGAGCCACGCGCCCTGCTGACCCCCGGATCGGAAGTCATCATCCGCATCCCCCATCCGATGCCCCGCCATGTGGAACCCGAACCCATTCCGTTGGACATTCTGCATGAGGACGCCGATGTGGTTGTCCTGAACAAACCGCCCGGACTGGCCGTTCACCCCGGTGCCGGAAGACCCACCGGTTCCCTCGCCGCCGCCCTGCTCCACCACTGCTCCGGACAACTTGCCACCGGCGGCGGACCCGACCGGCCCGGCATCGTCCACCGGCTTGATCTCGAAACTTCCGGAATTCTCGTGGCCGCCAAAAGCGATGCCGCCCACCGCGAACTCAGCCGCCAGTTCAAGGATCGGGAGACCCAAAAGACCTACCTCGCCTTTGTTTTGGGCCGCCCCAAAGGTCAGGTGGGGTCTTGGGAAGGTCCCATCGGCCGACACTCCATCCACCGCCAAAAAATGGCCGTACGTACCCAAGGACGGCCTTCCCGCACCGACTGGAAAGTCGTCGGCTCCTGGCTCGGAGCCTCCCTCTTGGAGCTGAAACTTCTGACCGGCCGCACCCACCAGATCCGGGTCCACGCCTCCGCCGCCGGATGCCCGGTGGCCGGGGATTCTCTCTACGGCGGGACCAACGCCCTCACCCGTGCCGCCGGGGTGAAACGCCAACTTCTCCACGCCCACCGGCTGGCTTTCACCCACCCGCGCTCCGGTGAATACCTTTCGTTTGAAGCTCCCCCTCCGGAGGATTTTGCGGCATTCCAATCTTATCTCGATGGACTCTGAACTCCGCTCCCAGGCCGCCCGCTACGTCCAGCTGCTCCGTCGCTCGGGCAAAAAAGATGCCTGGCTCCCGGCCGGTCTCACCCGCCGTCTCCCCGCCAGTCCCACCTCGGCCAGCCATTCCTCCCTTCCCTCTACGAAAACACCTTCCGCTAGAAATCTTTCTCCCACCACTCCCACCCGATCCCCCATCTCCAGCCTCCCATCCCCGATCGCCTCCCCGTCCCCGTCTCCGGCCCCTCCGCCGATCCAACTTCCTTCCGGCACCAAGGCCGAACGCCTGGCCGCTCTCCAAAAGCAAACCTCCGCCTGCACCATCTGCCCTCACCTTGCCAAGTCCCGCACCCAGGTGGTCTTTGGGGTGGGCAATCCGGAGGCCAAGCTCATGTTTGTCGGCGAAGCCCCCGGCGCGGATGAGGATGAAAAGGGCGAGCCTTTCGTCGGTCGGGCCGGCCAACTCCTCACCAAAATGATCACGGCCATGGAGATCACCCGGGAACAGGTTTTCATCGCGAACGTTTTGAAGTGCCGGCCGAATATGCCGCCCAACACCAGCGGCAACCGCAAACCCACCCGGGATGAAATGGACGCCTGCCTGCCTTATCTCCGCGCACAGGTTGCCGTCATCGCCCCGCAGGTCATCGTGGCCCTGGGAGCCACCGCCGTGGAGGGCCTCTTCGGACCGCAGAAGATGAACATGACCCGCCTGCGCGGCAACTGGCGGGAACTCGATGGCGTGCCCGTCCGCCTTACGTTTCACCCCAGTTATCTCCTGCACAACCAGGATATCGCACTCAAACGACTGGTGTGGGAAGACCTCCTCGCCGTCATGGAAAGGATGGGTATGCCCATCTCCGCAAAACAACGCGGCTTCTTCCTCAAGACCTAAATTTTCGATTCTTCCGTAAACGTAATCATAAACATAAACGAAAAATGCGAATCGTTATATTCCTCACTGCGGTGAACACAAAAACGTTTGCCGTCCGCCTCGCTCAAGCCGCCTTGCAGGCCAAGGCCGCCGCCTGCGTGCAGATTTTTCCGGCGATCGAATCCCATTATGTCTGGAAGGGGAAACGGGAAAAAACGAGGGAGTTTTTTGTCATGGCCAAAACCTCGGCTCGGAAGGCCGTCTCTTTGGAGAAACTCTGGTCCCGCCTGCACCCCTACGACTGCCCCGAGCTCGTCACTCTTTCCGGCCGCGCCGCCTCCGCCTACGCCCGCTGGATCAAACTTTCGACCTAATCTTAATCCTCATCCTAAGTCTGCCTTACCCCACCACGACCAATCGGATTTCTTCCGGCAGGGCGTGGGAAACCTGCTGCACCGTGTCCCCGCGCAAGAGATTCACCAAAACCTTCCGCTTGGAACCACCCAGCACGACCAGATCCGCCCCCAACGTGGCCGCCAGCTCCGTGATCATATCCGAGGCCTGATTGGAGACGCAGTAGATCGGAGTCAGTAGGATTTTCTCTGCGACCGCCGCCTGCCGGATTTCGGCGAAAACCCGCTGGGCCTCCGCGTCATTTTCCAGCTTCCCGCTAACCTCGGTGGCCACCTGCACTTCCCGGACAAAAAGAAAATACAATCTGGCACCCCGCAGCTTTGCCTCGTCCAAGGCAAACCGGGCCGCCGCGGTCATCCCGCGCGCCGCGACAAGAATTCGGCCGCTCTCCTCCGCGGCCTCCTCGGCGGAGGCCGGCTCTTCCCGCAATCTTGCGGATGGCTCGCTCCCTGGCACCACCAGGGCCTCGGCAAGGCGCTTGGTTTTCGTCCGGTAAGTTTCGCGGATGAACAAACCTACCCCGCAGACCAGAACCACAAAAATGAGGGCGTGCATTTTGGTCGCGGCGATCGTGACCCAAATCGCGGCCATCAGCAGGGCGGTCGCCATCATCAGGAACTTCGGACCAAGGGATAAAGGCAGCCCCTTCGCAGTGGATGTGGACCAAAGATTCAGGGTAATCGCCCCCACGACCCCGATCGCATAGAGGGATGCCAATGCCTCCAGACCGGGAGCAAGATCCAGGATCAGGATGGGCAGGCCCGTGGCCGCAATCAGCGGGACCCAGGGAACTCCGTAGGAGTTAAGCTGCTTAAAAACCGGAGGCAGATCCCCGTTTTGCGCGAGGCTGTAAAGCAGGGCCACCATCGCGACGACGGCCGTGTTCACCGCGGAGAGAAGCAAAAGCCCGACGGTCCATCCCATGACCACGCCAAAAGCCGGATGCACGTAGTATTCCGCCATCCGGCGCAGGAAGGCTTCCGGATGCAAAAAGCTCCCCGCCGGCATGCCCGCCGCCAAAATCCCCAGGGCCAGGGTCACCAGACAGACCTCCAACATCACCAGACCGATCGCCTTGCGGGCCGCACGATGAATCGACGGTTGTTCGGGGGTGGAGCCGGGATCGAGCTTCATCACGCCCGTGGTGTTGGCGATCGCCTCGACGCCCGATAAGGCCAGCACCATACCCGCAAAAAGCTCCCATCCCCGCAGAAAACCAACCTCGGGCCAATGCCACTGTAACTCCGGCTGCTTGGCGATGCCAAAAGTCACCAGCGCCAGCACACAGATCACCGTGGGCGCCGCCAAATACACGGCCAAGGCCGAGGAAAACCTGGGACCAAAATAGTTCAGAGCTCCGATCCCAAAGACGGCCAAAATGGCCCAACGGGTGGAGTCACCCGTTTCAAAATAATTGAAAGCCTCGTAGCAGCTGAGGGACGCCGTCACGATATAGTCGGCCAGCAACAGCAAGGCGCCGATGACAGCCAAGCGGGGACTATGAAGATGCGCCGAGTGATACACGCCGCCCCCGTGAGGAAAGAGCCGGCAGACGTTGATGTAGTTCCAGCCCACCAGAAATGTCAACGCAACGATCCCGACCAAATAAACGGGCGCCGCATACCCGGCCAACAGGACCGCCAGGCCGATGACGTAGGCCTTGCTGGTGCCCCAGTCCCCGTAGAGCAGGGCCGCCGCCCGGAGCCAGCCGACGTTGCGGGGCCGGCTCCCCTGGATGACCATCTCGCTCATTTCGCCTGGAGAAACTCCTTCACAATCGGCGCCGTCATGCCCGAACGCACCATCGGGGTGATCAGGTAGATACCCCGGAAATGCTGCGCCACTTCCCGCGCCAGTTCCGCCGCCACTTCGCGGCCGTACTCCGCCTGGGCCGGCCCTTCCGGCAACGAGCGGATCTTTGCCCGGACCTCGTCCGGAATGGAAATTCCCGGCACCTCATGATGGAGAAACTCCGCGTTCCGGGCGCTGATCACCGGCATCACCCCCACCAGCACGGGAATGCCTAGGGGGGTGAGCGCCTCCTTGATCTTCCGGATCATGGACTTTTCGTACACGGGCTGGGTCATCGCGAAGTGCGCGCCCCGCTCGATTTTTCGCTCCAGCTTCTTCACCTGCGCGTCGAAGTTTTTGGAATTCGGATTAAAGGCCACGCCGATCACGAACTCCGCACCCTTCCCCACATCCCGACCGGCCGAGTTGCGCCCCTCGTTGATTTGCCGGATCAGGTCGATCAACCCCAGACTGTTCACATCGTAGACCGAGGTCGCCCCGGGATGGTCGCCGAACTTGGAGGGATCCCCCGTCAGCGCCAACACATGGCGATGCCCCAAGGCGGCCAACCCCATCAGCTCGCTCTGCAGTCCGATCAGGTTTTTATCCCGGCAGGCCAGATGGACCACGCTGGTCACCCCGAACCTCTCACGGATCAGCGTGGCCGCCGCGGTGTTGGCGACGCGCAGGATGGCGAGGGAATTGTCCGCCAATGTCAGGGCCGTTGCCCCGGCTTTCACCAATTCCTCCGCAGCTTTCAAAAACGGCCCCATGTCCAGGTTCCGAGGGCTGTCCAACTCCACAATGGCCACCCGCTCCCGCTTCAACCGGTCCAGAATCGATTCCTCCCGTCTCCGCTCCTTCCCTCCGTCCGGAATGGAAACCCGGATCACCTCCCGCTTCGGCTCGATGGCCGTGCGGGGCTCTTTCGCGGGGACAAGACCCTCGACTTTTTTCTTCAGCGCCCGGATATGGTCAGGGCCGACTCCCGATCCCCCGCCCAGCAGGCTGGTGCCCAGGGCCGGCAACTCCGCCATTCTTTCCGCAAAATATTCCGGATAGTTGGAATACAGATAGCGTCCCTCCGCATATTCCGGCTGGCCGGCATCCGGATAGGCCGCCAACAAATTCCCGCCCCCGCTGGACAGCCGTCGGATCAAGGTGGGGCAGGCGCTCGGACCAAAGGCTGGCGCAACTCCCACCACGTCCGCCCCGGCCTTCCGCAGACGCTGGGCGGTCTCCTCCCAGGTTTTTCCTTCCGGCAACGTTCCCTCCCGGCCCGAGGCCAACATCGCGATCACCGGCAGATGATGAAGTTCCCGCACGGCTCCGATCGCCAACTCCAATTCATCGGGATCGGAAAAGGACTGCAATAGAACGGCCTCCACCCCGCCATCGATCAACGCGCCGGCATGCTTGCGAAAAACCGCCTCCACCTCCTTGGTCCCCACACTATTCCGCTCCGCCGCCGTCCATCCGCTCGGCCCCACACACCCTGCCACCCGGGCCTTGTGTTCTTTGGCCTCGCCCAAGGCAAGCTTCGCCGCTTTCCAGTTGATCTCGTTGGCCTTGTCCTCCAACCCATGTTTTTTGAGCGCCGGCAAGTTGGCCCCAAAACTGTTGGTGGCGATCAGCTCCGCCCCGGCTTCGAGATAAGCCCGATGGGCTTCCCGGATCAGATCCGCTTCGATCAAGCAGAGCCCCTCAAAGCTTCGTCCCAGAGGGGTTCCCTTGGCGTAAAGGTAGGCCGCCACATCCCCGTCCCCAACCACCACCTGGGTGGACATTTGCTCCAAAAGCGTTGCCATAACTTATTCTCCCACCCACAATCTTCCTCGTGAAGCAAAAGGCTGTCATGGAAAAGCGGGAAAAATCACCCAACTCATTGGACTTCAACATCGAACAACTGATCGAAACTGCGGGAATCACCCAGAATCGGCAGATTTTCAAGGAGATGGTCTCGATCTGTTTGGAGATGGGTTCTGATGGAACCGACCTGGGAGACCTGAAACAGTTCAAGCGGGTCATGCGGGAAATCCGGGACGCCAACCGTCTGTTTGCCCCCTTCAAAGGCATCAAAAAAATCTCCGTTTTCGGCTCGGCCCGCACCTCCCCCAACGCCTCCGCTTGGAAAGCCGCCAATCTGTTTGGAAAACTCATGCAGGAAGCCGGGTACATGGTCATCACCGGCGGGGGTGACGGGATCATGGGAGCCGCCCAGGCCGGCGCCGGTCGCGAACACGGCTTCGCCCTGAACATCGAGTTGCCTTTCGAGCAACAGCCCAATGAGACGATCCGGGGAGACTCCAAGCTTTTCACCTTCAAATATTTCTTCACCCGCAAGCTGAACTTCGTGAAGCACTCCGATGCCATCGCCCTTTTCCCCGGAGGATTTGGCACCATGGATGAAGCCTTCGAAACCTTTACCCTCATGCAAACCGGCAAGTCCAACATCATCCCCCTGATCATGGTGGACGCGCCCCGGGGAAATTTTTGGCGCACCTTCGAAAAATATCTCCGCGAACACCTGCTGGGCGACGGCCTGATCTCCGAGGAGGACTTCACCCTCTTCAAAATCACCGACGACCCGCAGTTTGCCCGCCGGGAAGTGGTCAATTTTTACTATAACTTTCACTCCTACCGCTACGTCGGCGAGGTGATGGTCATCCGCCTCCAGCGACAAATCCCGCCCGGAGCCCTGGTTCGCCTCAACGAGGACTTTGTCGATATCCTCAAGCCGGATTCCATCATCACCACTTGCAGTCCTTACCCCGAGGAAGTGAATGAGCCCGATCTCGCCTCCCTCGCCCGCCTCTGCGTCCCCTTCAACCGCAGGAACCTCGGTCGCCTCCGCGCCCTGCTCGACCGACTCAACCAGTTTTAAGCCGCCATCGCCTGCGCCCGGCGGGTCTGCCACCTCGGCTTCGGCAGCTCCATCTCGCGCACCGCCAGCTTCACCCGGTCCGACCCCAACAAAGCCCGCAACTTGCCTATCGCGGAAAGATTCGGTCGAAGCCGCATCTGGGATCCGGCCTCAAGAAGAACTTTTTTCCCTTCCGCTTCCACCTCCAGCCGGATCGGCACTTCCCCGGTCTGGGCAGCCACCACTTCCTTGACCCTGGCCATCGTCTCCCCCGCCAGTTGCTCCCGGGTCGGCACCAGATGGATATGCGTCACCCATTTTGCCACCGCACTGTCCAGGGTCACACACTCCGAAGTCCGCAACCGCACCCGCTCCTCCGCATCGGTGTCGACCGAACCCCCCACGACTAACGGGGTGCCCACTTTGAGAAAAGTCCCCGACTCCCGGTAGAGATCAGGAAAAATCATCACCTCCATCCGTCCTGTCTTGTCCTCCAAGATGGTCCGTGCGTAGGGCCGCTTGTCCTTCTGGGTCAGCCGCACCTCCACCGCCGTCACCACCCCGGCCATCCGCACCGCGGTGCCGGTCTGCATTTCCTCCGGCTCGCCCAAGTTCACCGTGCGGAAAGCCCGCAGGTCCGCCTCGTATTCATCCGCCGGGTGCCCGGTCACATAAAAACCGAGCAGCTCCTTCTCGGCGGTAAGTTTTTCCCGCTTGGACCAATCTTCGAAATTGTCCGGGGCTTTTTCCGCGCCTGGCTTGGCTTGGGGCTGCACCACCTCCTCCAATCCGAACAGCGTCCCCTGGCCCCGTTCCTTGTCCCGCGCCACGGAAGCGGCCGACCCCAGCGCGGCGTCCAGCTTGGAGGCGAGCCAGGCGCGGTTGGGGGAAAGGGAATCGAACGCCCCGCACCGGATTAGACTCTCCATTGCCTTCTTGTTGATGGCCTTGTACTCCACCCGGGCGCAGAAATCCTCAATCGAACGGAACGGCCCGCCGCTTTTCCGCGCCTCGATCAGCGCATCCACGCAAGCCTCGCCCACGTTCTTCACCGCCCCCAAGCCGAAGAGAATTTTCCCGGGACGAACCGTAAATCGTTTTGCGCTGGTGTTCACGTCCGGCGGCAGGATCTGGATACCCATGCGCTGGGCCTCCGCCGTGAACAGGGCGATTTTGTCGGTGTTGTCCAGCTCGTGGGACAACAGGGAAGCCATGTACTCCGTTGGATGGTTCGCCTTGAGATACGCGGTCTGGCAGGCCACCACCGCATAGGCCGCGCTGTGACTCTTGTTGAACCCGTAGCCGGCAAACTTTTCGAGCAAATCAAAGATCCGCAACGCCTGGGAACGGGGAATCTGATTCACCTGGGCGCAGCCCTGCACAAAGGTCTCCCGCTGCTTGGCCATCTCTTCGGGTTTTTTCTTTCCCATCGCGCGCCGCAACAAATCCGCCTGGCCCAGCGTGTAACCGGCCAGCAGGCGCGCCGCCGCCATCACCTGCTCCTGATAAATCAGCACCCCGTAGGTTTCCGCGCTGATCTGTTCCAACAGCGGGTGCTCGTAGCTGAACTGGGATTTTCCCTTTTTCCGCTTCACATACTCGTCGATGAGATCCATCGGGCCGGGCCGATACAGGGCGATCAGCGCGATCAGGTCCTCGATGCCTTTCAGGTCAAAGATCGCGCAGGTTCGCCGCATGCCCGGGGACTCCACCTGGAAGACTCCGATGTTTTCGGCCCGGTTCAGCAACTCGTAGGTTTTTTTGTCATCCAGCGGGATCTCCTCCGGCTTCATCTTCTTGCCGGTGGTCTCCTCCACCAGGCGGAGGCAGTCTTGGATCACCGTCAGGGTCTTTAATCCGAGGAAATCCATCTTCAATAAACCGATATCCCCCACTTCGTTCATGGAGAACTGCGTCATCACCGCCCCGGTGTCGTCCCGCGTCAGCGGAAGGTAATCTGTCAGGTCGCGATCCGCGATCACCACGCCTGCGGCATGGGTCCCGCTCTGCCGCACCATGCCCTCCAGCTGGAGGGCGGACTGGATCACCGGCTTCACCGCCTCCTCCTCCGCCATTCGCTTGAATTCGGGAACCTGTTTGAGCGCGTCCGACAATTTTGCCCCCGGCACCTTGGGGATCAGATCCGCGATCCGCGAGGTCTCCCCGAAACTCATGCCCATGACCCGCCCCACATCCCGTACCGCCATCTTCGCCCCCATCGTTCCGAAGGTGATGATCTGCGCCACCGCCCGCTCCCCGTACTTGTTGCGGACATAACGGATCACCTCCTCCCGCCGATCCGGACAAAAATCCATGTCGATATCCGGCGGGGAAATCCGCTCCGGGTTTAAAAACCGCTCAAACAACAAACCATACCGCAGCGGGCAGAGATCGGTGATGCCCAGCACGTAGGAAACCAGGCTGCCCGCCGCACTGCCGCGGCCCGGTCCCACCGGGATTCCCTGCCGCTTGGCGTAGTCGATGAAGTCCCAGACGATCAGGAAGTAACTCACGAATCCGGTCTTCTCGATCACCCCCATCTCGAACTCCAGCCGCTCCCGGAGTTCCTTGTCGGTCCCCGCCCTTTCCCCATACCTCTTGCGCAGTCCTTCCTGGCACAGCCTCCGGAAATATTGCTCCCGCGTCAGGCCGCTGGGCACCGGGAAGGCCGGGAACTTGTTGCCCCCCAGGTCGAGCTGCAGTTCGCATCGCTCCCCGATGGCCACCGAACTCTCGAGGGCGTCCGGAAAATCGGCGAAGAGCGTCTCCATCTCCTCGGCCGACTTGAGGTAAAACTCCGGCCCGTACGACTTCATTTTCCGTTCCGGATCGTTCATCCGGCTGTTCGTGGAAATGCACACCAGGATCTCCTGGGTGATCGCGTTGTCCCGGCGGACATAATGGACATCGTTGGCCGCCACCAGGGGGGTCTTGGTTTCCTTGCCGAGCCGGCGGTAAAAAGCCCGCACCTTCTCCTCTTCCGGCAGGCCGTGGTTGTGGATCTCCAAAAAGAAATTTTCCGGGCCCAGAATCTCACGGTATTCTCCGAGGATCCGTTGGGCATCCGCTTCGCGGCCATCCAAAAAGGCCGCGGCCACCTCCCCCTTCAAACAGGCGCTGGTTCCAATCAGACCCCCGGCATGCTTGGCGAGCAGGGCATGATCGATTCTTGGTTTGTAATAGACGCTTTCCAGATGCGCGGCCGTCACTAGGTGGATGAGGTTTCGGTAGCCTTCCAGATTCCGCGCCAGCAGCAGGAAGTGGTAGTTCGCATCCTTCCCTCCGGTGGTGGATTTTTTCTCAAACCGGTCCCCGGGAGCCATGTACACCTCGCAACCGACGATCGGCTTCACCCCCGCCTTGTTCGCCGCCTGATAGAACTCAATGGCCCCATACAGGTTGCCATGATCGGTCAGCGCCAGCGCCGGCTGTCCCAGTTCCTTCGCCCGCTCCACCAGATCCGGAATCCGGCAGGCCCCGTCCAACAGGGAATACTCCGAATGGCAGTGCAAATGGACAAAAGACTTCGCCACAGAAGGATGAATTTGATCTCCTTCAAGGGCTTAGCCAGTGAAAAACCTCACTTTTCCGCAAGCATTGGCAGAAATTCCTAAAAACTCATGCGCCAGACGGCTGAGGCTATAACCTCCCCTGAATCTTCCTCTTGATCCCTATCCAAAATACACCCTTCCCCGCCTCCGTCTTTTTCGATAGGATTTCCAACCATGGTTGAAATCAGGCTCAAGCGCGGCGAATCGGTCGACAAAGCCCTTCGCCGTTTGAAAAAGAAGCTCGATCGCGAAGGCATCCTTCGCGATGTCCGCGCCCGCCGCTCCTACGAGAAGCCCAGCGTCAAGCGCCGCCGGAAGATGAAAGAGCCCAAAATCAACTTTTACGGCAATTTCTCCCTCTAAGACCAGATCTCCCCGGGCCGTTTCTCCCGACCCCTTCGACGCCTCCCTCGTCGACACCCTGCTCCCTCCGCAAAATCCTTTCCTTGGCCATGTGCATGTGGTCCCTTCGGCGAGTTCCACCCAGGATCTCGCCCGCCAATCGAAGGACATCCCTTCCGCCTGGGCTGCCGAGATCCAGTCTGCCGGGCGCGGCCGCCAAGGACACGGCTGGGTTTCCGATCGCCCCTTGGGCCTCTGGTGTTCGGTTGTGCTGGAACCAGAGGCTCACCAACTGCCGATTCTCTCCATCCTCGGCTCCTTGGCCGCCGCCGATGCCGTCCGTGCCCTGACCGGCTGCGAAACCACCCTGAAATGGCCCAACGATCTTTTGCATAAAAATCGCAAGCTCGCCGGCCTTTTGGTCGAAACCGTGGCCCGGCCGGGCCGACTCCCCCTTGCGATTCTCGGACTTGGCCTCAATCTCTGCCAGCAAGCCGGCGATTTTCGCCACGATCTAAAAACCATCGCGGTCTCTCTTCGCCAGGCCTCGGGCCAGTCCGTTCCCCGAGCCCAGATGATGGCGGCTTTTCTTGACTCCCTCACCCGTCGGCTGACCCAGACTCCGTCCGAGATTTTGGAAGATTTCCGAGCCTACTGGGGACAGGCGGGGCGCGCGGTGCAGATTTGTTCCGGAGAGGAGAAGCTTCAAGGTCTGGCCGAAAGGGTGGACGAAGCGGGTCATCTTCATCTCCGGCTGGCTGATGGATCCACCCGGGTGTTTGCCTCCGCTGAAGTTGATTTTCCCGCGTGAACCCGGTTGCCGTTTGGGCAAAATCAGAGACCCCATGAGCGACAACCGGATCGACCGCCTCTTTGCCGGTCTTCGCGCGAAAAAGCGCAAGGCCCTAGTCGCCTATTTGGTCGCCGGCGATCCTGACCTGGAGTCGACCGCCCAACTGGTTCCCGCCCTCGCGGATGCGGGGGCCGATCTCGTCGAATTGGGCGTCCCCTTCTCCGATCCGCTGGCCGACGGCATCGTCAACCAACTGGGTTGCCAGCGGGCCCTCGATTCCGGCACGACCTTGCCCAAGGTTCTCCAACTGGTTACCCGGTTGCGGAAGGAAAAGTGTGAAATTCCCCTGGTTCTTTTCACCTACTACAACCCCGTCTTCGCCTATGGCCGCGAAAAGTTTGAAAAAGACGCCGCCCAGGCTGGCGCCGACGGCCTCCTTCTCCTCGACCTTCCCCCGGAGGAAGCCGCCCGGGACCTCCCCCCCTCCGATCATCTTCGCCGGATCGTTCTTATCGCTCCCACCACGCCGGAAAATCGCCTGAAGGAAATCTCGGCGCGCGCTTCCGGGTTTGTCTACTACGTTTCCCGCGAGGGGGTCACCGGAATGCAGCAAAATCTGCCCGCCACCCTCTCGGATCGGGTTGCCCTTCTGCAGAAAAACACGGCCCTTCCGATCTGCGTCGGTTTTGGCATCTCAAACCCGGAACAGGCCGAACAAGTGGCCAAACTGGCCGACGGCGTGGTCGTGGGCAGCGCGATCGTCGACCGCATCGGCAAAATTGGACGGAATCCGAAACTTGCTTCGGAGGTTGGCTCCTTTCTCCGGCCCATCGCTACGGCCGTCCACGCGGCGTGAGCCGGACCCTCGGCATCGACTTCGGTACTCGCCGGATTGGCCTCGCTCTCTCCGACCCCACCGGAACCTTAGCCTCCCCTCTGCCCTTCCTGGAAAACACCGGAATCCCGGAGGTGATTGCCAAGCTCGAGGAACTCGTCCAATCCCACGGGATCAAAATCATCGTGGTGGGTCTTCCCCGCAATATGGACGGCACCTACGGCCCTTCGGCCGAAAAGGTCAGGGATTTCATTTCCCAAATCCAGCCACAACTCTCCGCCAAAATTCTTGCCCAGGACGAGCGCCTAACCACGGCCCAAGCTTCCCGGGATCTATCCCAAATAGGCTTGAATCAGAAAGAGTTGCGAAAAAAAATCGACAGCGCTGCCGCTTCATTAATTCTTCAACAATTCCTTGACCGAAATCACCTCTCTCCCTAGTCAAATTCAATGCACCTCGGAGGCAAGTTTGAAAGGTTGATTCGTGTTTTGATCCTTCCTGCGATCTTACTCACCGTTTTGTTAACATTTTGCACTGTTTCTCAGGCCGGGGATGGAGATCTTTCAGCTCAGGGAAATGGCACCAAACCATCCGTTTCCCTGGGCTCCAATGCATCCAATCCGGATGATCTCGCCTCCTATATTTTCGTGGAAGACCGGATCATGCTGGAGTTCATGACCGGCGTCATGTTCTCCCCCAGCGGGATCGGTCCAGTCGTCCCTGTCTACAACTACCAGCAAAACAACGTGCGCCTCGGCTGGGTGCTCGACTCCCCCGATGGTTGGGGCCCTCAAGCCGGAATCGATGACCCCTTTCGTGGGTCGTTCCAAGCCATTCTGGAAACCACCGGCTCCTACGTCTGGTCCAGCTTCGGCACCTATATGGTCGGGATCACCGGCCTCGTCCGCTACAATTTCGTCCAGCCCAACTGGATTGTCGTCCCCTACA
>Ga0214917_10002244_pt1 | contig 23837 bp, 40 predicted proteins | sample LL_1208_BB_MetaG_FD_177983 | JGI IMG/M metagenome (GOLD analysis project Ga0214917, IMG submission 177983) | Freshwater microbial communities from Lake Lanier, Atlanta, Georgia, United States - LL_1208_BB | ecosystem: Environmental > Aquatic > Freshwater > Lake | place: USA: Georgia | collected...
GGCCGGCTGGCAGGATGCCTTCATGCGCGCGGCCGACTACCGCGCGATGTTCGAGGCTCAGGACGGAGGTGCGGCGTGACGAGCCTCTTTCTCTCTCTGATGCTCGTTCCCCCGCCGGCAGGCCTCGACACGCGCCCGATGCTCGACGCGATCCGCACCGTCGAGACCGGCGGTCACGCTGACCCGGCGAACGCGGTCGGCGACGGCGGCAAGGCGCTCGGCCCCTACCAGATTCACTACGGCTACTGGTTCGACGCGACCGAGCGCGACCCGGCGCTCCGCGCGCTCGGATACCAGAGCGTCCGCGACCAGGCGATCGCCGAGCGCGTCGTCCTCGCGTACCTCACCCGCTATGCGCCGGACTGGAGCCTCCGCACCTGCGCGCGGATCCACAACGGAGGGCCGCGCGGTCACCGCAAGCCGGCGACGCTCGGCTACGCCAAGCGCGTCGAGGAGGTGACCAAGTGAACGAGTACGCTCGACATCAGAAGAGGATTGAGGTTCTCTGCCGCTGGATCCTTGACGCAAAGACTCCCCAGGCCGCGATCGGCCGCTACGAGTCCGCGCGCGAAAGCGCGGCCGCGACGCCCGGAGACCTGCGCCGTCTCCGCATCGCCAAGCAGCTGGCGCTGACCGCAATCGCACACGAGGCGATCTTCGTTGCCGGATCGCACAAGGACTGATCCCATGCCAACCATCTACGAAATCTCCGACGACCTGCGCGCGCTGCACGACCTCCTCGCGGAGTCCGGCGGCGAGCTCACGCCGCAGACCGAAGCCGCGTTCGCGGCGTTCGAGGCCGAACTCTCGAGCGATCTGCACGGCAAGCTCGACCGCTACTGCTCCCTAATCGCAGAACTTGAAGCGCTCGCGACCGCGCGCAAGGCCGAGGCCAAGCGCCTGACCGACCTTGCGCGCACGAACGAACGCTCGGCCGAGGCGCTGCGCGAGCGGCTCCGCTGGGTCTTCGAGGCGAGAGGCCTCGGAACGCAGCAGACCCAGCGCTTCCGCGTCAGCCTCGCGGCCAACGGCGGGAAGCTGCCGCTCGTCGTCCTCTGCGCCGAGGACGAGCTCCCGGCCTGGGCGACCAAGTCGCGCGTCACCGCCGACACCGAGGCGATCCGCGAGCGGCTCGAGGCCGGCGAGTCGCTCGCATTCGCACGCCTCGGCGACCGCGGCCGGAGGATCAGCATCCGATGAGGAAGCGCAAGCCGTACCTCTCCGCGACCGTTCGAGCCGGACTCGGCGACCTCGCGCGACGCGTCACGCCGGAAACGCCTGAGGAGTTTCAGGCGATCGCCTGGATCGTCTCTAGCATCGCGCACCATGCGGCGATATCGTCGCGACCGCTCGACGGCGCAGGACGCGCCCATCTGTCTCCCGAGCCGCCGGCGGCCGTGCAACCGGCCGCCGGCAGGGAGACGCAGGAGACCACACCATGAGCCAGCAGCAGACGAGAGGAGCGCTCGCGATCACGCGACGCGAGCGCGAGAAGGTATTCCTCACCCTCGACGGCCGCAGCCTCGGATACATCGAGGTCGCGCGCATCAGCGGCGAGAAGGTCGTGCTCGCATTCGTGCTTGACCGAGCTGTCCGCATCCGGCGCGATTTCGAGCAGGGAGCCTGCATCTACTGCGGAGCGGTCGAGTCGCTCGACGAGAAGGGAAGCTGCACGCATTGCAACCGGGATAGGCATGATGCCGAGTAGCCTTCGCTATCTCTCTGTCTGCTCCGGCATCGAGGCCGCGAGCGTCGCCTGGCATCCGCTCGGCTGGACTCCCGTCGCGTTCAGCGAGATTGAGCCGTTTCCCTCAACAGTCCTCGCGCATCGCTTTCCCGATGTGCCGAACCTCGGAGACATGACCGCCTATGCAACTTGGCCTCTTCGATCCGGAGACATCGACCTCCTCGTCGGAGGAACTCCCTGCCAGTCATTCAGCGTCGCCGGCCTTCGTCAAGGACTCTCCGATCCGCGCGGAGGACTCATGCTCACCTATCTTGAGATCGCTCAGCGTCTCCGGCCTCGATGGATCGTCTGGGAGAATGTCCCTGGAGTCCTGTCAAGCGGACGAGGAAGGGACTTTGGTTCCTTCCTCGGGGCGCTGGGGGAACTGGGGTATGGGTGGGCCTATCGGGTTCTGGACGCTCAATGGCTCAGAACACAACGGCACCCACGCGCCGTCCCGCAGCGACGGCGGCGTGTGTTCGTTGTCGGATGTCTTGGAGACTGGCGAGCTGCCGCCGAGGTTCTCTTTGAGCGCGAAAGCGTGCGCCGGGATCCTGCGCCGCGCGCAGCGTCGAGGCAAGGATCTTCCGACGATGCTGAAGGCTGCGTTGCTCGCTGCATCACAACAGGGGAAATGAAGCGGCAGGATTACGAAACCTGCACGATGATCGCTCAAGATGTTGCAGCGACTCTGAACCAGTTTGATACAGGCGAGCGCGACACGCACGCCGTGGCTCACGCATTCTACAGCACGGGCGGGACGCACGGCGTAAACCAACATTCTGAAGTATCGCCGGCCGTCAAGGTCGGAAGCGGACTGGGAATACCGTCGCCGCCGGCGGTCGCGTTCAAGACTGGGAACAGCTCAAAGGCCAGGAGCAATGCGGAGAGCATAGAAGTAACACCAACGCTCGGATCGGACGCAGGTGGGAACACAGTTCCGGCGGTGGCCCACTCTCTCCGCGCCGATGGCTTTGATGCAAGCGAGGACGGCACCGGGCGCGGGACTCCGCTTGTCCCTCAAGCCATGACCGTGCGCCGGCTGACTCCGCGCGAGTGTGAGCGCCTACAGGGATTCCTAGACGACTGGACGCTGATCCCTTGGCGCAAGCGCGACGCGAGCGACTGCCCGGACGGGCCGCGGTACAAGGCGCTCGGAAACAGCATGGCCGTGAACTGCATGGAATGGATCGGAGAGCGGATCGCCGCTCGGGAGGCACGATGACGAGTGAGCAGAAGGACATCGCAGCGACGCTGCGCGATACGGCGTGTTGCTGGCGCGGCGACGATCCGATTGCCATCGAATTGCGACAAGCCGCCGACGAGATCGAGCGGCTCCGCGCCGAACTTGTAAGCAAGGCTGATGAGTTGGCGGCAACCGTTCGGGAACTCCGAAAGGTTGAGGCCGAGCGCGACGAGGCGCGAGGAAATGCCATTCTCGCCGAACATCTTCTTTGGGATGCTCGGTGTGATATCTGCTACGAGATCGCAGCAGCAAAGACCAATTTGCCGGAAGGGCACCCCGACACCGTTGTCGAGGCGAAAGCCGAGGCAGATCGGCGCGGCTGGGACTGCTTCAAGGAGAACAAGCGATGAGCCGACCGCTCGACTACGCGCGAGACCATCAGCACGGACGCACTGCAATTGCCGTCGACGAGGTCAACGGCACGCTACGCGTCTGCGCGATCGTCTCCGTCACGCTCCAGATAGGAGACGCGCCGCTCGCCATCTGCGACCAGGCCGCGATCATCATGCGCGACGAGCTCGAGAGCGCCGCGCGACACACCCCACCCATGCTCCGCGTCCTCGCGGACGAACTCGCCGAGAGCCGGCGGAAGGAAGCGACACCATGAGCGGACAGACGACCGTGCAAGTGAACCTCTCCGACGACTTTGACCCGCTGAACGACGACCTTCGGGCCGACCTCCGATCGGCCTGCGGCGTCGACGGCGAAGACCACAAGTGGAAGATCGAGGTCGAGGTCGACATCGATCACGACTCGGGCGCGCTCTTCTCCCTGCGCTCAAACCGCTCGGACTCGGGCGGCTACCGCCGGCCGATCGGATCCTTCTATGTCACGAAGCAGGAGCTTGAGATCATCCTCGCGAACATGGAGGCCATGAGCGATGGGGACTGAGCAGCGAGAGGAAGCGCGAAAGAAAAGGCGCAGGAGAACCGACAAGCACAAGGCTTGGCGACAAGAAGCCATCGCATACTGGAGCACTCGCGTGTGCGAGTCTGACATCGGATGCGATTGGAACGAGGCGGACATCAGGTGCTGGCGATGCGGCTGTATGCGGGAGTGTCAGAAATGCCACATCATTCCCAGATCGCTTGGGGGTCTGGACTTCACCCCAAATCTCATTCCTCTCTGCGCCATGTGTCACGACGAAATGCCCAATGTGCTCGATGCATCCGCGATCTGGCTTTGGATCAAGTCGGATCATGGCGTCATGCACGACACATACTGGGTCATGCGAGGCATGAAGGAATCTGGTCTGACTCTTAAACAAGTCGCGCGAATCAAGCCGCGAAAACTCAATCAGACCCTAAGTCGCGCTGGATTCCATTTTGGTCAGAACGCCGGCGGTATACGACTGACAACGGCGACTCTCGCATGGGTCTTTAGCACGGCATGGAAGGAGTCCATGACCAAAAAGCAGATCCTGAATGCAACGGAGGCCAGAGATGGGGACTGAGCAGCGCGACGCCTGGCACCGCTCGACGGCACGCGCCGACGACGACGCGGCGCACATCATCCTCCGCTGGCTCCTCTGGATCCTCGCGATCGGATTCGTCGCCCTCGCTCTCCTCTGCTCCGGAGGGTACGGAATCCTCTGGTCTCTCTTGCCGATCTGAGGGCGTGACCTATGACCTCGAGGGAATCGCCGACGCCGTCCGATGGCTCCTCGAGCTCTACGACGAGGATCCTCCGAGTGGTAGGCTGGCACCCCACGCGCGGCGTCATCCACGCGACCGCGTTCCTCCGGAAGAATGACCACGCCAAGGAGCGCGCCAAAGAGCTGCGGCAGACGCTCGCAGCGCAAGGATGTAAGACGGTCTCCGATGTGATCGCGACCCGCATCGACGAGCACCAGAGCGCGGACGACCAACTTCGACACGCGCGGAACCGCATCCGCGATCGCGCCCGGAACTACTGAGCCATCTTCACCCTTGCGAGCGCCGGCCCTCCCCAGAGCCGGCGCTCGTTTCTTTCCTGCCCTGAAAAGAGCGCGCCGCAGGAAACCGGATCGCGAGCCGATGGAAGGCGCGATGGGTTCGCTATCTCGCCAGAAGGGCAAGCGCGCGGAACGGCAGGCGGCGAAGGCCGTCGCCGACGCGCTCGGCGTGGAGGCTCGGCGCTCGGTGCAGTACTGCGGAGACAACGGAGACGCCGACCTGACCACGACGCTCGAGGGCGTTCACTTCGAGGTCAAGGCTCGCGCGTCGCATGGTTGCCTCCGCTTCATGGAGCAGGCCGAGGAGGACGCCAAGGAAGGCGAGATCCCGGTCGTGCTGCTCCGCGAGGACGGAGACACCCGCTTCTTCGCGCTCGTCGAGCTGACGCACATCCGGACGCTGGCCCTCAAGATCGCCAGGATCGGAGAACTCCCGTGACCGTCGAGGATGTGCTGAAGGTCGTCTCGGTCGTCCTGATCCCGTCGATCGGCGCGGTCGTCTGGCTCCTCTCGCAGGTCTACGGCCTGCGCTCCGACCTCCGCGAGATCCAGCAGATCCTCAAGAGCGAGCGCGAGCAGAACGCCAGCCGCATGACCAACATCGAGGCGAGCGTCGCCCGTCTGACCGAGGCGCTGCACGACCTGACGATGGATCTCGCGCGGCACGGCCTGAACGAACTACGCAAGAAGCAGTAGAGGGAGACACCATGCCGGAGACGAGGAGACCGTCTGCGAATGTGATCCAGCTCGACCTCGAGAAGCCCGGAGCCTACGCGGAGCCGGTCTGGTTCCTGCTCAGATCCGACGCGCATCACGATGCGGTCGGCGCAGACCGCGAGCTCGAGGAGAAGCATCTCCGCGAGGCCGTCGAGCGGAACGCCTACATCCTCGACATCGGCGACCTCTTCGACTGTATGCAGGGCCGCTACGACAAGCGCGCCGACCGCTCCGCGCTCCGCGAGGAGTACCAGCACGGGCCGTACCTCGACCGTCTCGTAGATGTCGCCGTCGAGCGCTACCGTCCGTTCCTCGAGCGCTGGGTGCTGATTTCTCCCGGCAACCATGAGACGAGCGTCGCAAAGCACAACGACACGAACCTGACGGAGCGGCTCTACGCGCGCCTGAAGCCGCACGCGCCGCTCCTCCAGATGGGCACCTATCAGGGCTTCGTTCGCATCCGTCCGAAGATCGCGTCTGGCCGCTGCGGCAACCTGACGATCGCGTATCACCACGGCTTCGGCGGCAGCGCGCCAGTCACGCGAGGCACGATCCAGACGAACCGCATGGCGATCGCGTATCCCGACGCCGACCTCGTCTGGAGCGGCCACACCCACACCGAGTTCTATCTCTCGATCGCGCGGCTCCGGCTGAACGCATCCGACTCCGTCGAGCGCGACGAGCAGATCCACATCCGGTCGCCTGGCTACAAGGAAGATCTCAAGAAGGGCGAGGGCTGGGCGGTCGAGAAGGGATTCATGCCGCAAAGCCTCGGTGCCTGGTGGATGAAGCTCTGGATCGAGAAGACCTCGAAGGGTTCGCACGGCATCCGATTCAGCGTGGAGGCCGCGAAATGACCGACGATCCAAAGAAGTCGAAGCCGAAGCCGACCGCACCGCAGGCGAAGGACATCGAGGCCGGCGTGATGGCGCAGCTCGCGCGGGAGACCGTCGAGACGATCGGCGCGGACGCGGTGCTGATCGTCTGGACGAAGCAGCGTCGGCGAAACACCGAGATCAACTCGACCGCGATCGGCAATATGCTCGCCGTGCACGGCCTGATGAGATATGTCCGAGCGCGAATCGACGAGATCGAAGATCCCGATGATGAGGAAGAGGACGAGGACGAGACCGAGGAAGACGACGAGTAAAGGAGAACACCATGAAGAAGAGCTGGAAGACTTCGGCAGCAGGCATCGGCGCGATTCTCGTCGCGCTCGGCTCTGCTCTCTCTGCGACCTTCGACGCCGATCCCGTGACCGTGCCCGACTGGGGCGCGCTCGTCGCGGCGATCATCGCCGGCGTCGGCCTCCTCGCGGCGCGCGACAACGACAAGAGCAGCGAAGAGGTGGGAGCTAAGTGAGATGCTCGACCGCATCGTCGCGGCCGTCGCGCTCGCGCTGCTCCAGTACCTCGAGCGCCGGATCGAGCGCGGCTCAACGGCCGTCGACGCGGCTCCTGATCGCGAGCGCCTTCGCCGCGGCGGCGCTCGCATCCGCGAGTGGCTGCGCGAGAACGGTGCTCGTCAGCGAGGGAAGCCCGGTTCGGGCCGGCCCTGAGTTTCACGGCCGCGTCTACGCGCTCGTCGACGGCGAATGGCGGCTATCGTCGGGAGCCGTCGAGATCCCTGAGGGCTGGTACATGGTTCCACCATCCTTTGTCGAGGGGCCGCACGAATGAAGGCGCGGACTCTGCTTCGCGCGCCGAAGAGCACCGGGAGCGTCTGGCTAACGACCGGCGCGGTCGCGCAGGCGCTCGGATGCTCGGTGCGTCACGCGTGCAAGCTCATCGACTCCGGTCGCCTGATCGGATGCCGGCTACCCGGCTCGAGGCATCGGCGCGTGACCTCTGAGTCTCTGCTCTCGTACATGGAACACATGGGAGTCAGGAAGGCACGCGGATGCTGAAGCACTTCCCACCAGAGGCAGGACTGCGGCTTGGCTCCGGCCTGTCGATCTCGAACGGCCATATCGTCTCAAGCGGAGGCGGCGGATCGGTCTCGATCAATGTGCAGGAGTTCACGGCCTCCGGCACCTGGACGAAGCCAACCGGCGCGCTCTGGGTTCGCGTCCTCGTGATCGGCGGCGGCGGCGGCGGTCAAGCCGGCACGACGGCGGCAGGCGGCATCGGCGGATGCGCCGGCCTGACGGAGATCGTCGAGTTCCGCGCGGACGACCTCGGAAGCACTGAGAGCGTGACCTGCGGAGCCGGAGGCCTCGACGCATCGCTCGGAAGCGACACGACATTCGGCACCTCGACGATCTGGGCGCGAGCGACTGGCGGACGAGGCGCGAACGCGACCACAAAGACGCGAGACGGCGGAACTCTCATCAACGCATTCGGCGCGGGAGGCGCGGCCGGAGCGCCGGGTCGTCACGGATTCGTCGACGGTTCAGCTGGCGGCGGCGGCGGCGGCGCTACGACCACAAGCAACGGATCAGCCGGCGGCAAGGGCGGCTCGGGCGAATGGGCGTCGACGACTCCTCAGACGGCCAGCGGCTCGGCTGGCGGAACCTCCGTGAGCCGCGCAGGCGTTGCAGGCACGGTCTCTGCGAACGGCTACGGTCACGGCGGCGGCGGCGGCGCGGGAAACAACGCGGGAGCCGGCGGCGCTGGCGGCAACGGCATACGCGGATCCGGCGGCGGCGGCGGAGGCCGAGGATCGACGGCCGGCGGCGCGGCAGGCACCGGCGGCACGGGATACGCGATCATTCACACCATCTGCTCCTCATGATCCGAGTCGCTCTCATCCTCGACGGAGTCGTCGCGCAGATCGCAGTTTGGGACGGCGTCGCGCCGTGGGATCATCCGCTCGGCATGGAAGGCGTCGAGCTGACCGAGGGCGAATGGTGCGAGCCGGGCGCGATCTACGACGCGAACGGTTCGCCGCGATTTGGCCCTCTGCTCTGACCGATCTAGCCTGTCCGATGATGTATGCTCTGATCCGAGACGGGCAGATCGTGGAAGTGCTGTCCTTCGTGCCGTGCGCTGCGCCTGGCGAGACGGTCATGCCGATGAGAGAGGCGATCGCGCTGGGGATCCCCTACGCGTAGCAGAGGAGAAGAGAGCATGGGAATCAGCGATATCGCATGGCGATCGCAGCTTCGGCAGGATCGCTTCGTCGCGGAACTGCTGCAAGGCAAGCGCGACGGAACCTTCGTAGACATCGGCGCAGGCGATCCGGAGCAGATCAGCAACACGGTCGTGCTCGAGCGCGAGTTCGGATGGCGCGGTCTGCTCTGCGACCTCGCGCACTACGATGCGCTCCGCGCGCATCGACCGACCGCACTTGTCCTCAAGGACGCGCTCGTCCCGACGACGCGCGACTGGAGCGACCATTTCCTCAGCGTCGAGCGAATCAAGGAGCACGAGGAGCAGGCCGCGCATCCTTGGTCATGGCACAAGATGAAGGCGCTGACGGGCTGGATCGACTACCTCTCGCTCGACCTTGAGCCGCCGGAGTTGACGATCGAGGTGCTGCTCCGTCTGCCGGCCGACTATCGGTTCCGCGTCGCAACCGTCGAGCACGACGAGTACCGCGACGAGAACGGGCCGCTTCGAAAGGAACTCGTCCGGACGCTGATGGCATGGCGCGGCTACCTGCTCGTCGCGGAGATCGGTGCCAAGGACTACGGCCCGATCGAGGACTGGTTCATCCATCAGGAAAGCGGAATCACGATCGAGCACGCGGCGAAGGTGCTGCGCGAGATGGAGATCGGATGAAGCGCAAGCCGGCAGAGCGACCGACCCGTGAGATGCCTCTTGATCTTGATCTGATCGAGAAGCTCTCGTCGATCGGCTGCACTCAGGAGGAGATCGCGGCCGTCTGCGGTTGCACGGCACGCACGCTCCGCAACCGCGCCAAGGATCAGATGCGCGCAGGCATGGAAAAGATGCGCGTCAGCCTCCGTCGATGGCAGTACGAGAAGGCGAAGGAAGGCAATGTCACGATGCTGATCTGGCTCGGCAAGCAGTACCTCGGCCAGAGCGACCGCCAGGAGCAGAAGATCACGGAAGAGGTCGTGACCATCGAGCGCATCGCGCCGAAGATCGCTCTCTCGGAGTCGGCGTGATTGCGCGTCCGTCTGCCGTCGCTCGCGTCCGTCCTGCATCCATCGCAGCGTGAGGTGCACGCCGCGCTCGCGCGGTTCTCCGTGCTCGAGATCGGCCGTCGCTGGGGTAAGACGACCTTCGGCATCCAACTCGCGATCGACGACGCGGTGTCAGGCCGAAAGGTCGGTTGGTTCGCGCCTTCGTACAAGTACTTGGCCGATCCGGTGCGCGAGTTCGAGCGCGCGTTGAAGCCTGTCGTGCGCCGCATCGACCGCATCGAGAAGCGAATGGAGCTGAAGACGGACGGTTCCATCGACTTCTGGACGCTTGAGGACATCGACTCTGGACGCGGCCGCTCGTACGATCGCATCGTTGTCGACGAGGCTGGCTTCGCGCCGCGTCTGCTCGAAGCATGGCGCGCGTCGATGCGCGCGACGCTCGCAGACCGCAAGGGCCGCGCACTCTTCCTCGGCACTCCGAAGGGTACCGGAGACTTCCATCGGCTCTATCTCGAGGCCGAGGGAGACACGACGGGCGAGTGGCGCGCGTTCCGCATCGGCTCCATCTCGAATCCGCACCTAGACCCCAGCGAGATCGAGGCCGCGCGACGGATGCTCCCGGCCGAGGTCTTCGCGCAGGAGTTCGAGGGCGTGCCGGCCGAGGACGGCGGCAATCCATTCGGCCTCGACGCGATCCGAGAGTGCATCGCGCCGATGCCAGAGACGACCGTCGAATGCTGGGGCGTCGACCTCGCGAAGTCGCAGGACTGGACGGTCGCGGTCGGCCTCGACGGCGAGGGCCGCGTCTGTCGGCTCGACCGTTGGCAAGGCCCGTGGAGCGTCACGCGCGAGCGTCTCGCGCGCATGATCGGCGACAAGCCGGCGCAGATCGACTCGACCGGCGTCGGCGATCCGATCGTCGAGGATCTCCGCAAGGTCTGCCGTCGCGCCGAGGGCTTCAAGTTCACATCTCCAAGCAAACAGCAGCTGATGGAAGGCCTCCAGCTCGCGATCCAGACTCGCGAGATCCGCTTCCCGGATGGTTGGTTGCGGAGCGAACTAGAGGCCTTCGGCTTCCGATACTCGGGGAGAGCCGTCTCGTACGAGGCGACGGTCGGGCACGACGACGGTGTCTGCGCGCTCGCGCTTGCCGTCCTCGCGCGAAGGCAGCGGAAGCCCCTCCTGCTGAAAGTCATCTGATGCTACTGAGCCGAATCAAGGCAGCACTCAACGCCAACCGCTGGCTCCAGTCCTCGATGCGGATCGTCTCAGGCGGCGGCGATGCCGCGCGCCAGCCCTTCTCGTATCAGGCCGCGGTCATGGCGAACCGCTCGTGGATCTATGCGGCCGCGCACCTGAACGCGCAGGCCGTCGCAAGCCAGCCGCTGCGCCTCTATGTGCGCTCACGCGGAACGGCCGTCAAGCTCTGGAAGACTGCGCGTCCGTCGCGCGCGACCTTTGCGCGCTTTGCCGGCGAGCGCGACGACCGTCCGTCGCCGTTCGTCATGCAGAAGGCCGCGGAGTTCGGTGAGGACTACGAGGTCGTCACCGAGGCGCATCCGGTGCTGACGCTCCTCGACCAGCCGAACGCGTACACGAACGGCTACGAGGCGACGATGCTCCGGATCCTGTTTCAGGAGCTCACGGGCAACGCGTACCTTCATCCGGTCATCGACTCGCAGACGGGCGTGCCTGTCGAGCTCTGGTCGATGCCGTCGCAGTATGTCGAGATCGTTCCCGGAAAGACGCAGTTCATCGACGCGTACCTCTACGGCGCGTCGCGCGACCAGCGCCGGATCTTCGCGGCCGACGAGGTCATTCACTTCAAGCGCCCGAATCCCGGAGATCTGTACTACGGCCTCGGCAAGCTCGAGGCCGCATGGGGCGCAGCGACGATGAACGCGGCCGTGAAGGACATGGATCTGTCCTTCTTCCAGAACAAGGCGCGGCCCGACTACCTGCTCACGATCAAGAGCAACGCGTCGCAAGAGGAGATCGAGCGGCTCGAGGTGCAGATCGACGAGAAGCTCCGCGGCAAGGAGCGGACGGGACGCTTCCTGACCGCGACGGCTGACATCGACCTGAAGCCGATGAACTTCCCGCCGAAGGATCTCGGCGGACGCGAGGACATCGTCGAGGAGATCGCGGCCGTGTTCGGCGTTCCGGTCTCGATGCTGAAGGCGAACGACCCGAACCTCGCGAGCGCGACGGTCGGCTTCCAGTCGTGGAAGGCGATCTCCGTGCTCCCTCTGCTTCGCCTGGACGAGCAGACGCTCAACTCGCAGCTCCTCCCGCTCTTCGGCATCGAGGACGATGCATTCCTCGCGTACGATTCGCCCGTCGTCGAGGACGAGAAGTTCGAGTTCGAGAAGCGCCGCTCGTCGGTCGCGGCCGGAATCATCACGGCGAACGAGGCGCGCAAGCTTGAAGGCCTCGAGCCTGTCGACGACGAGATGGCCGATCGACTGCTGATCAACGGACAGCCGCTCGGCGGCCCGGCTCCTGCGATGCCGACTCTGCCGTTTGGCGCTAGTATCCAAACGGATACGCCTGCCCCCGCTCCGCAGCCCGAGCGCAAGGACGCGCTCGCGGACTGCGTTTCCGAGAAGATCCCGACGCTTATCGCCGAGGGATACGAGCAGGATCAGGCCGTCGCGATCGCCTACTCAATGTGCCGCGACGGCAAGACGCTAGAGGACATCCTCGATGAGCGCGGATCGCAGATGCGCTCGAAGGCGCTCTCGGACATCGACACGAAGCCTCCGCAGACGGTCGCCGACAACGCGCGCCGAGCGCTTGAAGTTCGCGCGCGGAAGCCTGAGTCGCAGCGCGGGATGACCGCGGTCGGCATCGCTCGGGCGAGAGACCTAGCGAATCGCGTCGAGCTCTCCGAAGACACGATCCGGCGGATGCTTGCGTACTTCGAGCGGCACGAGGTCGACAAGCAGGGCGAGACATGGGACGACCAGGGCAAGGGCTGGCAGGCGTGGAACGGCTGGGGCGGCGACGACGGCTTTGCGTGGGCGCGGCGCAAGGTCGAGCAGTTCGACCGCGAGCGCGAGCGAAAGGCCGCAGGCAAGTCGCTTTCGACGAAGTGCGGTTGCGGATGTGGATGCGACGAAGCCGAAGAGACATTCGAGATGTCTGCCGAGATGTTCGCAAAGATCGTCTCAGAGCTTGAACTGGAGACAGAGGATCAGGGCGAGGAGATCCTCAAGAACTGCGGAGTAGGTTCGGAGGGATTTGAAGAAGGCAACACCTGCGCTGGCGGCGGAGGTGGAGGCGGCGGAAGTTCCGGATCTTCGAAGCCTGCTGCAAAGCCGACATCGGAAAAGCCGTCCAAGCCATCGAAGCCGTCCAAGCCGAAGGTCGGAAAGCCTGACAAGGGCAAGCCTCCGGCAGAAGGCATGGCAGCACCAAAGCAGCATTCAATCGCGCTTCCACCGAAGCCGAACAAGATCAACATCGACCAGGCCGAAAGCGCGCTGCGTTCGATGGGATACGAGATGACTGCGTGGAAGCCTTCTGCGACTGGAACCACAGTTTCCATCAAGGATCCATCCGGCAAGGAGACGAAGCTTCCTGTTCACGAAGCCATCAATCTGATCTATGCGAACAGCAGCGACCCGAAGGCAAACGCGGCGCCAGCCGTCAAGCCAAAGAAGTCTGCTCCTGCCATCTCGCAAAAGGCGCTTTGGAGCGTGATGACGAAGGCGAGCGAGCGCGACGCCGAGCGCGAGTTCGACAAGATCACCGAGCAGGAGCAGGAGATCGGCAAGGCCGTCTCCAAGGTTCTCGAGAAGCAGGTCGCCGAGGTCATCGCCGCGATCCGCAAGGAAGGCCGGCCGACTCGCGCGACCGTGCAGAAGGTCGAGAAGATCCTCCGCGAAAGCCGCTGGAACGCTGAGCTCGTCAACGCGCTCCGGCCGTACCTCGCGGACGCGATCACGCAGGGCGTCTCGCTCGGACTCGACACGGTCGGCAAGATGATCACGGGAGCGCCCGACTTCACGCCGGCGCGCGACGACCTCCGCGCCTACGCGCAGTCCGAGTCCGTGCGCCTCGCTCGCACGGCCGCTGCAGGAGTCAACCGCTACACCTCCGTCCGCGTCGGCGAGATCCTCGGCGACGGCATCGCGGACGGCGAGACCATCGACCAGCTCGCGAGCCGCGTGCAGGACTGGGCAGGCGAGAAGGGCGACGCCGACCGCGCGACGCGCAACCGCGCCGTGACGATCGCTCGCACCGAGGCGCAGCGCGCGACGCGCAAGGCCGAGCTCGAGGCGTGGAAGTCGACGGGCATCGTCGAGGGGAAGACTTGGCTCCTCGCGCCGGATCCGTGCGAGTTCTGCGAGGCCGCGGCGAAGGCGTTCGAATCGAAGGCAGTCGGCCTCGACGACTCGTTCTACCAGAAGGGCGAGACGCTCGAAGGCGCGGACGGCGGCGCGCTCGTCCTCGACTACGAGGCGATCGACGCTCCCCCGCTGCACCCGAACTGCCGATGCTCGATGGAGCCGAAGCTTGCCGGCGAGTACGGCGCGATTCAGGACGAGATCAACGCCGAGGTCGATGAATACTTCGAGCAGCTCAAAAGGGAGCAGCAGGCATGAATAGCATGATCGTGAAGGCTCTCGCGGCCGAGGTCTCGGCGACGGCCAAGGGATTTACCGCGACGATCACCGCGGAGACCCTCGACCGTGACGGCGAGGTGCTCATCCCGCAGGGAATGAACTCCCGCGAGTTCGATCAGAATCCCGTTCTCTTCTGGAATCACGACTACGCGAAGCCTGTTGGCAAGTGCGTCGGCCTCAAGCGCGGCGAGCGCGCGATCGTCGGCGAGTTCACCTTCGCGAAGAAGCCGGACGGCTATGTCGGCGAGTTCTTTCCCGAGGTCGCCGCGGCGCTCGTCGGTCAGGGCATCGTCAACGCGGTCTCGGTCGGCTATGTGCCTGAGTCTGGCGGCGTGCGTCGCGCGACGGACATCGACCGCAAGAAGTACGGAGACGAGGTGCAGACGATCTTCTCGCGCTGGAAGCTGCTCGAGGTCTCGCTCGCTCCGCTCCAGGCGAATCCCGACGCGCTCATAACGGCCGTGAAGAAGGGTCTCGTCTCGCCCGTCGCCGCGAAGCAGTTCTTCGGCGTCGAGGCTCCGAAGCGCACGGTCGTGACCATCGAGCTCCCAGCCGCGCGCTCAACCGTCGCAAAGCCTGCGCCGATCAGCGTAGCGGAGATCGCTCGTCGCGAGATCGCTCGCGCGCGCGGCTCTATCTACCTCTGATCCTGCGACGCGGCCTACGGCGAGTGCCTGCAAGCGCGTCTTGATGGTGCGAGAGGCGGATCCCAACGGAGGATCTGCTCATGCAGACCATGAATCTCGACAAGTTCCGCGAGGCGCTCACCCTCGCGGCGCGCGTCAAGGGCGAGCCGGGCGTCGTTGCCCAGAAGAAGCTCATCCTTGACCGCTACATGATCGTCGACGCCGACGGCGTCGCGGTCGATCCCGAAACACTCGATGTCACCATCGCTCCGGCCGCTCTCGCGGTCGAAGAGGACGCCGCCAAGCCGGCGGAGGAAGACCCCATGACCAACGAAGAGATCACGAAGAGCGTCCGCGCGGTCGTCGCTGCGGAGCTGAAGGCGTCGCCGCGCGCGAACGCCGTCGTCGCCGAGCCGAAGGCGTGGGAAACCGCCAAGGTTTACGGCAAGCTGAAGAACCTCACGAACAAGGAGCAGGCCTTCCGCTTCGGCACCTGGTGCCTCGGCGCGATGGGTCACAAGCGGTCGGCCGACTGGTGCGCGGCCAACGGCCTCGCGCTCCGCACGAAGGGTCACACCGAAGGCGTGAACAGCGCTGGCGGCTTCCTCGTGCCGGACGAGTTCGAGAACGAGCTCATCACCCTCCGCGAGCAGTACGGCGTCTTCCGTCGCAACGCGCGCATCTGGCCGATGTCGAGCGACACTCTTCGCATCCCGAAGCGCTCGTCGACTCTGACCGCGTACTTCGTCGGCGAGGCCGCTGCCGGCACCGAGTCGCAGCAGGTCTTTGACAGCGTGCAGCTCGTCGCAAAGAAGCTGATGGCTCTCACCACGGTCTCGAGCGAGCTGCTCGAGGACGCGGTCGTGAACATCGGCGACGACATCGCCGGCGAGATCGCGTACGCGTTCGCGCTCAAGGAGGACGGCTGCGGCTTCCTCGGCGACGGCACCTCGACCTACGGTGGCATCGTCGGCCTTGAGAACGCGCTCACGAACGCGACCTACCAGATCAGCGACGGAGCTGCGACCGCTCCGAGCGGCGTCCTTCTCGCCGAGATCAACGCCGCCTTCGGCAAGCTCCCGGCGTGGGCTTACCAGCGCAACGGCGTGAAGATCTACTGCCACAAGTCGATCTACCACACCGTCTTCGAGAAGCTCGCAATGGCGGCTGGCGGCGTGACCGCTGCCGAGATCGCGGCCGGAATGCAGCCGCGCTTCTTCGGCTACCCGGTCGAGTTCGCTCAGGTGATGAATACCTCGGCCAGCCTCGCCAGCGCCGGTTCAGGCACTTTCGCGTTCATCGGCGACCTCTCGCAGGGTTGCTACCTCGGCGACCGTCGCTCGACCGCGATTGCGTTCTCCGACTCGGCGCTCAACGCGTTCGAGCAGGACGAGCGCGTCGTCCGCGGCACCGAGCGGTTCGACATCGTCTGCGCCAATGTCGGCTCGTCCACCGAGTCGGGCGCGGTCATCAAGCTCACCCTCTGATCGGAAGGACTTCCACACATGGTTCCCAGCAACAGCAAGACGGTCGTCCTCGCGGTCAACACGAACACGAGCGGCGTCTCCACTCTCACGGCGACGGTCGACACGAAGGGCTTCTCCTTCGCGAAGATCCTCTGCCTCTCCTCCTCCACCGGCACGGTCTCGACCGGCACGAACAACAAGATCGAAGACGCGGATGCCTCCACCGGCACCTTCGCGACCTTCGCTGGCTTCGTGCAGGGCACGGACTGGACTGGCTCGACCTCGACCAACAGCACGCAGAACGCGAAGGTTGTCTGGAACATCCCGCTCCAGGGCCGCAAGCGTTACCTGAAGGTCACCTTCACGCACGCGACCGCTGGTGTCGGCGAGGTTCTGCTCGCCGAGCTCGAGCGTCCCTCGAACGGCATCTCGGCTTCGACCGAGGCGTTCGAGTCGACCGATGTCGGCAACATCATCGGCCTCTGATCCCTCTCTCTCACGGGCTGCGCGCCGAAAGGCGCGCGGCCTGTTTCCATGAAGTCATCCAACGATCTGCGCCCTACGGGCATCGTCGTCGCGGAAAGCCTCACCTCGAGTCAGACCGCGTCGTTCCAGTTCGACACGATCGGCTTCAATGCCGCGTCTGTCGTCGTTTCCTCGCGGAGCGTCTCGGAGTCGGTCTTCGGCTCCGAGGTCGTCGGATCGTGGATCTCCGACGCGACCAACGGCACGGACTCCATCGACTTCCTGTTCATCGGAGACAGCAATGTCTTCTATCAGGTGAGCGGATCCCGATGCTACGGCTACTTCGCAGGCTTCCACTACGCGATGCTCCAGCAGGGAGCGACGATGTACGGGACTGCGGTGACTCCGCTCTATCGCGGAGACACCTCAAACGCGACGGTCGGCTACCTCGGCAACGGAGCCAATGTCGTCGAGGACGACGCGAACTTCATCAATGCGACAACCAAGCGCGGATCGACTCGTGGGCCAGATGAGCTCTCGAAGTACATCAATGGCGGACCGTTCTCGTGGAATCCAGAGAGCACCGGAAGCGCAGACTTCCTCAGCATTCGCAACACGACAGCCTACGGCGGGTCGACTCAGGCCTATCAGGGAGCGACCGGAATCTATCTTGACTCCGCGCAGACTGCCTTCAACACGCAGAGCGCGACTCGATATCGCCTGGTGCGCGGCAAGGTGCCTGCGAGCCGCATCGGCTCGTATCAAGGATATGTGTACAAGGCCGGCGGAAATGTCGCAGGTTCTCGCGTCGTGACGACTTCTGCTGGCGTGGAAACCCTGATCCGGGAAGGCTCGTACGAGTGGGTCGCCGACGAGATGAACATCGCAGCCGCGACCTCGACTGCGTCGTACAGCGTCCACTACGCGCAGCAGAGTGTCGGCGACAATCTCGGCGTGCAGGGCGAGGTAAATCTCGCCTACCAGTCGGTCTATCGTCCGTCGACCAAGGGCTTCGCGGTCTCCGCGATGCACGCGCGAGGCGGAGCGAAGATGTCGGACATGGTCAACTCGCTGCTTGGCGCTACGGACGACGGGATCAAGCTGATCCTCGCCGAGATCCGGAAGCGTCAGGTTCGCGCCGGCGGCACGGGTCGCGTCTGCATGGTCGTCGAGGGAGGCTCCAACGCAGACACCGGAGTCCCGCAGTCGTGGGCGACGAACCTTGAGAAGATGCTCGACAAGGTTTCGCGCGCATGGAGCCAGCTCGGCTTCCCGGCCGCTGACCTTGCGTTCCTCGCGTTCGTCTCGCAGCAGCGCGACTCGAACGATACGACCAATGTCAACCTCCGTCCGCTCGCGCGCAGTTGGGCGCTCGGCGACGGACGCCGGGACAACCTGACCGTAGTCGAGACAAAGAACCTGTTCACCTATGCGGAACTCAATGCCTACGCGACTGGCGGCGATACGCTCCATCTGACCGCAGACGGCTACAACTTCGTCGCCAATGCCATCGTGACTGCGCTGGTCGCTTCGCAGCCTTCCACCGCGGCGTTCTCCACCTTCCGGGCCTACGAGTCAGACGACCGAGCCAACTGGTCGGAGATGACAAACTTCTCGTCGATGACCGCAGGCGCGCAGGCGTTCGGAAACCAGCGGTATCCTCGCGCCGTGCTTTCGACCGACCGAGTGGGCCGCAAGCGCTTCCTTCGCGTCGATGTCACGCCAGGAGGAACAGCAGACATCGCGGCCTTCGCGGTGATGAGCCAGCCCAGCAACCAGGTCACGACAGCGGCCGATGTGAAGGCTACGCTGCTCGTGCAGGGATAAAGGAGAGAGAACATGAGGGAGAGAATCCTGACCGCGCAGGACGCGCGGCTCGAGGGCGTCGAGGCCGGAAGCCTCGACCGGATCGTCGCGGACATCGTGCTCGACCAGTTTCCGTCCGACGAGAGCGTAACCCTGCTGCGGCGTTGGAACGACGCGCTCGCCGGCGGCGGCACGCTTGAGATCGCGGTAACGGACTTCGACAAGGTATGCGACGACTACAAGGCCGGCACCGCGGATCCCGAGCGGACGCTCACGCGCGGAGGCCTCGCGAAGTCGATCTACAACCGCGACAAGGTCTTGAACCTGCTGAACATCAGCGGCTTCGAGATCGACGGCGGCTCGGCCGGACTCGACTGGAAGCGCGACCAGCACACGATCGCCGTCCGTGCGACGAAGCGGCTCCGCAAGATGCCGAGCATCCCGATGAAGGACATCCATGCGATGATGTCGCTTCCGCGCGTCTCGTGGACGGAGACGATGGGGAATGTCTATCAGGCCGTCGCCGGCCTCGAGATCCCGTTCACGAAGTCGACGGGCGTATTCTGGTCGCAGTCGCTCCAGCGGATGATGCAAGGCATCCTCGACAAGCCGGACTGCCCGAAGTACATCCTGACGATCGACTTCGACTCGATCTTCGACCAGCGCGACATCGTCCGCCTCTGGCAGATCATGGAGGACAATCCGGACATCTTCGCGCTCTGTCCGCTCCAGATCGGGCGCGACCGCGACGCGGTGCTGATGACCGTGCTTGACGAGAACCGCAAGCCGATGCGCGAGGCTCCGGTCGAGTGGTTCCGGCGCGAGGCGCTCGACATCGGGCACGGGCACTTCGGCCTGACGCTCATCAGGACGGAGATGCTGCGCAAGATGTCGCTCCCTTGGTTCGTCGGCCAGCCGAACGCCAACGGCGAGTGGGGAGAGGGTCGGATCGACGACGACATCTACTTCTGGAAGAAGGCCGCGGCGCAAGGCCTGCGGATCTGCGCCTCTCCGAAGGTGCGGATCGGTCACCTCCAGCTCGTCATCTCTTGGCCGGACGACGCGCTCCGCACGGTTCACCAGTATGTCGGGAAGTTTTACGATGAGGGGAGACCTCAGGAATGCATGACCTACTGATCGTGCTCCGAAACTGCTCGGTCTACCAGCCTGGCGTCGGCCGGCGCGATCTGCGGCCCGGAACGGTCGTGAATCTAGATCCGGTGCTTGCCGATCGCATGGTCGCGAAAGGCTACATGGAGCGCGTCGTCTCGGCCGCTCCTCTGTTCGCGCAAGCGACGGACGCGCCTCAGAAGCCGATGAGGAAGCGCAAGGAGCCGCGCACCGATGGCAGTTGACACCTACGCGCTGACCAGCCTCGCGAACCTCAAGAGCTATCTCGGGATCAGCTCGTCGAGCGACGACACGATCCTCGAGAAGTCCATCGACCGCGCGTCGGATATCGTCGAGAGCTACCTCGGCCGCAAGATCCTGAGCCGCGCGTTCGTCGAGTGGCGCGACACCTTCGGGAAGGATCGGATCGCGCTGCGCCAGTACCCGGTCACGGGCGTTCGGTTCGTGGGCGTCGGCTACAACGCGGCGATCACGGTCGGCGCGAGCTCTCCGCTTGATCCGGCGGTTTCAATCACGGTCGGCGACTCGTCGGTCATCCTCTACCGCCAGGTCGCCGCAGGCACCGACACGACAACGACGCTGACCTTCGCGACCTATCCGACGACGGCGCTCATGGCCGCTGCGATCGCCGCGACCGCCGGCTTTACGGCCTCGGTCGTGCTCGACCTGCCGAGCCGCTACATGAGGCGCTTCGCCGGCCGAACGCTCCGCAATGCGACGGTGAACCTCGAGGCTCCGGATCAGGCCGTTGAGGACTACCTCGCGGACTTCGACCGCGGTGTCGTCTATGGGCGACAGCTCACGGGATACCGCGCGGTGCTGATCGACTACACGGCCGGCTACGCGACCGTGCCGGACGACATCGAGCAGGCCTGCCTTATGGTTGCTGCTTCGATCTATCAGGGCCGCAAGCGAGATCCGAATCTGAACAGCGAGGCGCTCGGCGGCTACTCGTACAGCCTGCGCGCTCCCGGTCAGGCGACGGAGGAGGCTCGCACGATGCTCGAGGGATACAAGGCGATCCGATGAGCATCGAGTCGATCATCCGCGAGTTCGGCGTGAGCCTCCACATCTGGAGGCCGACGATCGGCCGCGCGACCGATGGAGAGATCACGCGCACCTATGCGGTCGTTACGAGCGTGACCGGATTCATCCAGCCGTCGTCGCAGGGTCAGGATGTCTTTGAGGGCAGGATGAACTCTCGCACGGCCGGCACGATCTACCTCTCCGGCGCGGTCAATGTGCGGATCGACGACGAGATCCGAGACCAGACCGCGATCCCGACCGGAGCGACGCGCGTCTGGCGCGTCGTCGGCGCGGTGCAGCCTGCCGACATCGCCGCACCTTCCCGGCTCTCCATGACGGCAGTCGATGTCGTCGAGGTCGAGCCGGACATCCCCTACTCGCCGCCATGACCTACATCCCGAATCCAGAGATGCGGAAGCGGTTCAACGCGGGAGTCCGCGAGGGTCTTGTCGTTTCCCAGATCCTGCTCTCGAACACGATCGTCAAGATGCTCTCGAAGCCGGGCACCGGACGCCTGTACCGCGTGAACAAGGGCCGCGGCAAGCGAGCGCGCAACCTGCGCGAGTCCGGATTCCATCGCGCTAGCGCGCCGGGATTCCCGCCGGCGGTGAACACGAACCGACTGCGCGGATCGTGGACGGTCGCGATCAAGTCTGGCAAGGATCTCGTGCCAGGCTACAACCTGAAGGTCATTCGCGGAAAGGGAATGCTTGGCTATGAGCTCGGCTCGAATGTCCCCTACGCGCCGATGCTCGAGTTCGGTACGCGCCGCATGAAGGCTCGCCCGTACATCAAGCCGAGTCTCGGGATCGTGCAGAAGCGGCTCCCTGCGATCTTCGCTGAGGCCATGCGCCGCAACCTCGGAGGCTGAATGAAGGCGATCCTCGACGGCATCTGGACTCGGCTATCCGGCGCGACGGTCTACACGACGCTCGGAGGCCGCATCTACCTGAACCAAGGGCCGGCGGACGCTCTGCTCCCTCTGATGGTCTATCAGGCCGCCGAGGCGACGAGCGAGCGCCTCTTCGGCGGCGTCGTGAAGTACACGCTCGAGGTCGAGTTCACGATCTTCTACGACAACGCCGGGAGCACGGCGATCCACACGATCGCCGACCAGCTGCGGACGGCGCTCTCGACTTCCGCGACGGCGACTGGCTTCGACCGGATCACCTTCGTGCAGCTTGCCGGCGGCGTGCCGTCATTCTCCGACGACTCGTGGTCGATGGTAGAGCGGTACCGGGTCACGGCCTTCGACATCTGAGGTAACTATGGCAATCGACACCTATGTGATCGGAAACGACGGGAATGTGACGCTTTCGGATGCGGCCGAGGAGTTCAAGGTGCGCTCGTTCGCGGCGAATCTGTCGCGTCCGTCGAGCGACCTGACGGCGTTCGGCGACACCGGCAAGCGCCGTCGCGTTGGCCTGCTTGACCTGACCGGATCGCTGAACGCGGTCATCGGCGTGAACACCGCAGGCTCGACGAATACCGCGAGCTTCTATACCTCGACGGCGACCGCTGCTCTCACGCTGACCATCTTCGACGGCACCGGAACGGCAGACGCGAAGATCGTCGCCAACTGCGTCTTCAACTCGTTCGCGTTCAACAGCGACAAGAACGGCGACGCGACGCTGACGGCGAACTTCGAGAACGCCGACGGCGTCGCTCCGGTCGTGACCTGGCTGATCTGAGATGAGCCTTGAGAGGGTTCAGCAAGTCGCGACTCCGCAGGCTGACGACTGGATCGTCACGCTCAAGCTTCGTTCCGGCGGCATCGTTACGCGGCGCGTGACGCCCGGTCGGATCGACGCAGAGTTCGCGCTCCGCTGCGCGCTGCGCGCTCAGGGAGTCAAGCCGCAAGAGGTTTCCGACGCGGAGATCCGACGCGCTGGCGCGGCGCGCGTTGTCGTGCCGGTCGACGACGGCTTCGCTGATCTGATGAGGAGGGCCAAGAATGATTAGGATCGCACCGTGGGCCGTCGACCTGCTCGACGGCTCGAAGGCAAAGCTCCGGCCGCTGACCGTCCGCGAGCGCATTGCTGTCGCCGACGACTACTCGGAGACCGAGGCGCGACGCGCCGCTGCTGACGCAAAGGCGCTCGGCATGGGTCACGCCGAGGCGCTCAAGCACATCAGCGAGAGCCGCAGAAGGGCGCGCGTCGCCTCGGCGCTCATCATGGACTGCTTCACGCACGATGGCGCCATGCGCGTCCTGCGAGCCGCCAGCGATGACGCGGAGCGCATCGCCTCGATGATCGAGCCGAAAGACCTCTCGTACCTGGCGCTTGAGTGCCTCGGCATCGACACCGAGGCCGCGACGCAAGGGACGCCGGGAAACGGCTGAGTCCCTCGGTGCCTGAGGTGCCGAGGGACTGGATCAAGGAGGCGCACATGATCGCTCGCGCAGCACCCGGACTCGGCAACCCGCTCGACCTGACGGTCGGCGAGTTCTCGCGTCATCTCGAGCTTGCGCTGCGCGGTGACGACGCGGAGTCCGGCGAGAACTGGATGCGGCGCTATGTCGAGGAGTCCGTGCGATGAAGGGCGGAGAGATCCACATCGCTGTCACAGCGCAGATGCAGGCATTCGACAAGTCGATGCAGGAGGTCGAGCAAAAGGCTCGCGGCATCGGCGGCAAGTTCGCCGACAACTTTGCTGCTGGTGCCGAAGGAATGATGGGCAAGCTGACGAAGATGTTCGCCGGCCCGATGATCTTCGCAGGCATCGCGGACGGGATCGCCGATCTCCTGAAGAACGGCGGCTCCGTGCAGCAGAAGGTCGAGGAGTTCCTCGATAAAATCCCATTCTTCGGATCGTTCACTCGACTCGGCAAGGAGCTCGAGAAGACGCTATCCGGCGAGCGGCTTGATGTGCTCCAGAGTCAGGTCGGATACGAGGAGCAGGCGCTCGCGGACGCCGCGTACCAGAACGCGCTCGCCGCCGAGAAGAAGCTCCTGGCAGAGCGCGACTCGCTTCAGGCGCAGCGCGAGAGCCTTGAGCTCCGAAAGATCGC
>Ga0214917_10002247_pt1 | contig 23825 bp, 20 predicted proteins | sample LL_1208_BB_MetaG_FD_177983 | JGI IMG/M metagenome (GOLD analysis project Ga0214917, IMG submission 177983) | Freshwater microbial communities from Lake Lanier, Atlanta, Georgia, United States - LL_1208_BB | ecosystem: Environmental > Aquatic > Freshwater > Lake | place: USA: Georgia | collected...
CTCTAAAAAATGGTCACTATCTTGAAGTTGTCTGTCCTTTAGATCATCCAGCAGCGGATGCCTCACCCTTTGGTCGCGTAGTTTCACAGCGCGCTAATGAAGGTGGCGGATGGTTGACATGGGTTGTTTCAACTGAGGATTTATCACCGATTGAAAACCGTCTTGGACGCTTAGCAGTTGATGGATCTAGAAAGCGTCCTGATGGTTCTGAATTAAAGTGGAAGCAGCTAGGAGTTCTCGGAACTCTAGATGATTCACAACTACCTTTCTTTATCCAATGGATGTCAAGTGACCATCCATCAAATGACGGGAAGGCAGTTGCTGAGATTGTAAAGATTGAGATTTCAGGAGATGAGAAGACAATTGAAGAGTGGCTCGGCTCAGATTTATCAAAAGCATTTGACGGCGTTGAAATTCAATGGGTTTTGCCAGAGGCTAACGATGGTCAGACTGGACTAGTGGCGGTTCATCTCGCAACGCCTAACGGCGTTGTACGCTTGGATTAAATCCAAATAAACTTAGGGATTTAAATCATTCCTGTGTTGCCAAAGAGGAAAAGTTTAGTTTAAGAATTCCAGTTAATGGAGTATTAATTTAACTGTTATCTAAGTAATTCGTATCTAAAAAATCAAATTGTAGGGTTACAAATTAGCGAGTAAGATTTAAGCTTTATTAGCTAACTTTTTTACAACTGAAACCAGAAAAGGTGGGAGTAATTGCTTTAGGATTTTCCTTGGGACTCTCTTGGTATCCGAAATTATGTTGAGAACAATTAATTGCTCATGCCTTGACTGTGCATCAACCATGAGTTGAGGGAAACCCTTAATTGCATTTGATTGATCAAATGCAGCAAGAACTCCCTGATGATTGGGACTTCCTTTCATCCATCCTGAACTATGAGGGATATTAAACTTTTGGAGCAATTCCGATGCTTGTGAGTAATGATACTCATATTGATTCTCTCTACAAATGAACATCTTTTGCCTCGTTGATAGAAATGGAACAAAGTCGCTTTCATGCACAAACTTCATAGTTGCGCTAACTACACCAGGAAAAAGTGGATGCCAAATGTCATCTATGACTATAAGCCCTTTATCTGCAAGTTTCTTTGATTGAATTGAGCCCGGGATAAGGATCAATAGCCACTGCATTTAGTCTAGGATTGTTTTTTAGCACAGTAATCAAATAGCCACCTTTATAAACACCAACTTCGCAAATCCCCCCTCCGGATTCGACAAGAAGGTTAATTGACAGAAAAGCATCATAAGGCTGGAGCCATGCCACTAACTCATCTGATTTCCAAATCACTCCTGTACGCTAGCAAAAGGTCAAGTTTCTGTTACCCAACGCACCGGCAATTATATAACGATTTCTAGTTGCCTAGCATAATCAAGAATCTAGGCTAAAGGTATTTGCATCAGTATCACCCAAATACTCGGTATGATCTGTATAGCTTTTAGAATTAAAAATTCAAATTATCGCCGCCCTAGCTCAGTCGGTAGAGCGTCGCTCTCGTAAAGCGAAGGTCGCGGGTTCGATTCCCGCGGGCGGCTCAAGAAGAAAACAAAAAGGCATTAAATGTCTCCACGGAATATTCCACTAAATGAACGGACAATCAATTAATTCTCGTTAGCAGAAAAGAACTGTCAATTTAAAGCACCCTAATTATCGGATCTACTCAACCCTTAACCCTCAATGGCGGAATTTCACTGAAAACTGACAGTGTATTTACAACGATAGTGAAAGGATTTTGTAGATAATGCTCTAATCCAATTCACCAATAAATTCCTTTTCTTTCCAAAACTCAATAGTTGATTCAGATTGTCCATCTTTCTGAACTAGAAATCCTTCAATAGCTAAGATATCTATATCAGTTGTCATGAAGCATCTAATGGCATCAGTTGGGGTTTGAACAATGGGTTCATTTCTTACATTGAAGGAAGTGTTAACCAATACGGGAATTCCGCTTAAATCGAAATACTTCTCTAGTAAACCATAAATGGGATTGTCGTGTGTAACTGTTTGCAGTCTTGCTGACATATCAACATGCGTAACTGCAGGAATACTAGACTTTGGAATATTCACAATATTTATCAAATCTATGTCTTTATCATCCGAATCCAATTGAATATTTGTATTACATCTATGTTTTTCATTCACTTCCGCGGTGAAGAGCATGAAACTAGACTCAGTATTTTTAGGCCAATTGAACCAATCGTGCGCATATTCTTTTAGTACAATAGGTGCAAAAGGTCGAAATGATTCTCTTTTCTTAATTTGAATATTCAACCTACTCTGCATTTCTGGAGATTTTGCACTCGCAAGAATACTGCGTGCACCTAGAGCCCTTGGCCCAAATTCCATTCGTCCAGAGAACCATCCGACTGAAAAATTTTTGTCTAAGAATTGCGCAACAACTGTTTCGAGTTCCGCTTTTTGTAATTTACGAAATTTTAATCTTGACTCGAGGAGAGCCTGCTCGACTTCTGTTTCTGTGAACGAGGTTCCCAAAAAAGCACCCTTCATATTGAAATACGGAGATCTCAATGCAACATTTTCGTTCGCCGATCGGAGTAAAGCTGCTCCGAGTGCGCCTCCTGCATCTCCCGAAGCTGGCTGAACGAATAGATTCTGTATCGGAATAAACTCAGCAAGTTTTCCATTAGCAACGCAATTCAAGGCTACACCTCCAGCTATGCATAGATTCTTCTGGTTTGTAATCTTCAAAGCATGTAAGGACTTCTTTACATAAATTTCTTGAAGCAGAACTTGAGTAGATTTTGCAAGATCGCAGTCGAAAGGTCGGATATGCGACTCTGGCAATCTCGGTTCGACCCCAAGTAATTGCGACAATTTCCTGCTCCACATGGTCAATTTTTTAGTGTAGCCAAAATATTCCATATTCAACTCAATTCGCCCAGCCTCATCGAATTTGATAAGTTTTTCTTTCAGCAAAGACACATATCTAGGTTTCCCATATGGTGCAAGTCCCATGAATTTGTATTCGCCAGAGTTGACCTTGAAGCCAGCAAATGACGTCATGGTGGCGTAAAAGAGTCCTAGGGAATCGGGAAATCTTTCTTCTTCAATCAATCGCAAGAACGGCTTTTCTCTATTGGCAAGGAAAATTGAAGCCGTTGCCCACTCACCCACTCCATCAACCACGAGCACTGCTGAACTATCGAAGGGACTAGGAAAGAAAGTGCTCGCAGCATGCGATTCATGATGGAAGTAGGATGTGATAGATTTCCCAAACATCTTCTCTATAGACCTAGTTGGGAAATAACGTTCACTTTCAAAGTTCCGAGCAAAGTTTGCCAATTGGGCATAATTGCTAGGAAAATTTGCCACAAAAGTTTTTGCAATTCGCTCGCGCTTGAGGGCTGGGTCCTCATAATAAGTAACGTGAGAAATTTCCTCCAAGGAAATCTGGCACTGTTTGAGCATCCCAGAAAGAGCAAGTGATGGGAAAGAGCTATCTCCCTTTATTCTAGAAAACCTCTCTTCTTGTGCGGCAAAGAGGATTTCTTTATCATCGACAAGGGCGATCGCGGAATCGTGATAGAAACAAGATAAACCCAAACTAAGCATGTTTTACCATAGTGGGTATCGCTCTGTTGGACCATAACCCCTTTTTTTTCTAAAGGGAATGTGTACTAATCGTTTCAATCTTTGAAGCACTTGTAAGAATCTAGAGCTGTCCTTTTTTGATGAATCCTCAGTCTTGGACATGACTGTAAGTATATACTCTTCCAAAGTACAAAAGACTTGATATTGAAATTTTTGGAAGAGTCTGGAGGATATAAGAAATTGGGTTACTTCCTCATCGTTTTATTTCTTTTCCTTGAAATCGCTTCGCGGTTAATTTATCACTACGGCAGAAAAATTCCGCAAATCACCGGTGGAGTTCAGTTTGTTAGATATTTGATGCATGGGGAGGGTAATTTCACTGGCCCGATTGAGTCAAGACCCTATGGTCTCTATTGGAATCGACCTAATTACATTCGCAAGGGATATCAGCAAACGGATATTAACGGTTTCCGATTCAAAGGATATGATGTTTCAATTTGCAAATCGCGAACGAGAATAATGGTGTACGGCGGCTCCACCACTTTTTCTGATCATGTTTTAAGTGACCCAAAGCAGGCGTGGACATATATTCTTGAGGAATTGTTTAAAGAAAACGGTAAGGACATAGAAGTCGTTAACTGTGGATTAAATTATGCTATGACGAGCGAGCTAGCGTCACACTTCTTTTTCGAGGGCGCTCACTTTTCTCCAGACTATGTGATTTTGCACGGACCAGGTAACGATTCTTTACCGATTGCGACAGGGGATGAAACAAGAGACTATCGAGGTACAAGAGAATCTAGGCAACTATTTCCAAGACCGTTTGAACCTTTTCTATTGAAATTCTCCGGTATAATACGAATTTTTTATTGCCTTTTATTCAGGCAATACATGTTTGCAAAGCTTGAACCTATTGCTTGGGATTCACCCACAATCCAAAATGCCAGGCTCTTAGAGAGCGACTTAACCTCTTTTAAGAACAACGTTAAGAACTTTGTAGGGGTCTGTATTCAGCGGAATATCAAAGTAGTCCTGATTGATTTTTTGCAAGCCAACAAAGAGACTCTGGAAAAGCTGAAACCCGGTTTATCTGAGGGATTGATTTCAATAAATCTAAAAATGAGTGGGTATTTCAAAGAATTAGCGGCTGAAAACCCAATGCAAATCCACCACGTAGAGCTTCAAAATTCAGCTTTTTCAGCTAATGACTTTTTCGACTCATGTCACCTGATGGCATCGGGCGAGAAAGTAAAAGCTAGTCTCATCTATGATCAGATAGAAAACTTCATTGATTTCTAATCAAGTGTACGTTCAATTGAAATAGTTTTATAAAGGGAAAAAAGAATTGTCACCTGAAAGAAGCTGATTATTTGTTACGGCAAAGTTGTTCAAATTGCGAATACACATTCACTACAAAGTTTACTTGATTGAGTTTAAAATTAATCTGTCAAACGAAAGCATGGGGGAAGCAGATTAAGTCGTTTGCCAAAAAGTGATAGATTTATCGCGTAAAAGCTTATAAACAGTCTTGCGGTTTGCAAATATCTTGAATGACATGACTTTATTTTTAAACTATCCAAATAGGGCAAGCAAACCATTTTTGGATACTCTGGTAGCGATTGGGAATCAAAAGTGATGTTGGAAGGGGTAAGCCATCACGATTCAATCGAAGCGTCAAGCTTAAAAGCCTCTCCAAAAATCAACCCAACCTCGTTTGATGAACAAATACTCCTGCTGAAATTGATTATTGACGCGAGCTACGATGTTTGTAGCATCATCGTATTTGATATTTGTGTCTTTAAATAGAAACCAAGATTTAGCTGTTGGACAATATATCGAAAAATCGAATTGCCAGTCTTGCATGAGCAACTCCATACTTTTGTTTGTGAAAAAACTAGTATGCACTATAGGTTCTAGATAGAACCAGTTAGGATCGTCAGGTATATTTTCACAAACTACTGTATGGATCATCATGACTCCACCCTGGTCAAGCAGACGCCATTTTCTTTGAAGTGATTCGCGATTGACAACATGTTCGAAAAAGGCACTTGACATAACTAAGCTAAAAAGTTGCGAATTCAATTCGTTTTCTGAGAGGTACAGTTCATCGATTGAGCGATCTGTGACGTAAGGATCGAAAATCGAGATTTCAAATCCAAAATAGCATCGGCCTATTTTTGAAAGAGTTCCGTAACCAGCAGCATAATCAAGTGTATTTTCCGTAGAAATCAATTGATTTTGAGAGAGTATTTTTAGACATAGCGCTATCTGGATGTATGGGGGGGGGTTGGTCTCATTTGCCAATGGCTAAGCGATGATCATCCATCAACAGATGGAAAAGCTGTTGCTGAAATTGTAAAGATTGAAATCGCTGGAGATGAAGGAACTATTGAGGAATGGTTGGGCTCTGACCTTTCAAAAGCATTTGATGGTGTTGAGATTGAATGGGTTGATCCCGCGAACAATGATGGCCAAACAGGTCTAGTTGCGGTTCATCTTTCAACACCTAGCGGCGTTGTACGCTTGGATTAATTAACGCCGCCCTAGCTCAGTCGGTAGAGCGTCGCTCTCGTAAAGCGAAGGTCGCGGGTTCGATTCCCGCGGGCGGCTCAAGAAGAAAACAAAACGGTATCAAATGTCTTCACGGAATATTTCACTAAATAAACGGACAATTAATTAACTCTCGTTAGCAGAAAAGAACTGTCAATTTAAAGCCCCCTAATTATAGGATCGACTCGACCCTTAACCTTCAATAGCAAATTTTCATTGAAAACAAAGAGCGTATTTGCAACGATAGTGAAAGGATTTTGTAGATAATGCTCTAATCCAACTTACTATCAGTAAAATTTAGATCATGACCAATTTCTGATGAAGTTATTTCGAAGCGCGTTAGGCATTCCCAACGATTGACACTAGCCTATTCAATTCGCAGTCAAATTGGCCCTTAGGCGCTATTCTTAGGACTCATGTGGGAAGTATTCCGAGAATTCCGTTTTCAAGACATTGCGCCCAATTGGGCTCAAAGTCATGTCCAGGTTCCAACTCCATTAATTCTTAGAGATCGAGTTGTAATTTACTTTGCGACCCGGGATTCACGTGGGAAATCTCAATTAGTGTCTTTTTCTCTTGACGCAGATGATCTAAACAAAGTTGTAGAAAAGAATGAGGAACCTTTAATTGAATTAGGCCCAACAGGGGCATTTGACGAGGATGGAGTTATGGTCTCGAGCGTATTGGATGTCGATGGAGATCTTTTTTTATACTATACAGGTTGGCAGAGATCTTTTACCGTTCCGTACAATACCTCTGCTGGCTTACTAATAAAACCAAAAAGTCAATCGTCATTCAATCGCCATTCGATCGGGCCTATTCTTGGCAGAAATAACTTTGAGCCCTTTTATGTAAATACACCCTATGTTTATCAAACAGACGGTAAGTTCAAAATGATCTACGGCTCCGGGAAGGATTGGACTCTTGTTAATGGAAAATTTGAACCGACTTATTTCTTGAAGAGGTGTGAATCTTCAGACGGATTGATTTGGACTTCGCCAGGACAAGATTTCCTTGAACCTCGCTCAAAAGATGAGTCTACTGTTCGTGCAACTCGCTTTTGTTCGGTTGGTGAGACAAGAATAATTTTCTCAAGTAGAAAAGTCCACGACTTTAGAGGAGGGTCTGGCTCGTATTCAATGAATCAAGTGCCTGAGCCTACTAGTGGTACTATCACTGACTTGCGAACAAAAGTGAATATTGTTAATTCTGAAAAGTTTCCGAAACAGAATATGTTTGCGTATCCTGCAACCTTTTGTTTGGATACAAACTATCTTCTGTTTAATGGAAGTAACTTTGGCAAAGATTCGATTTTTCTCGCCAGAGAACTGCTATAGACGATGAAAGTCGCGATAATGCAACCTTATTTCTTCCCTTACCTAGGTTACTATCAACTGCTATCACTTGCTGATGTTTTTGTGGTTTTTGACTGTGTTCAATTTCCCAGAAGTGGTTGGGTACACAGAAACAAATTTACAATGATTAACGGAAAAGTTGAATGGTTAACTCTTCCGATTATAAAAGGAAATAGGGATAGCACACACATAACTGATTTACGGTTTTCAGAAAAAAGCTCTGAGAGTATGATGATTCAGTTTAGAAGAACCAGAATATTCAACGATTTGAAGGACAGTAGGGAACTTTTTGAACTTGTCTTTAACCATGATGACACGGTAACAAGTTATCTGTGCTCTACACTAGACTACGTCAAGGCGAAATTTGGTCTCAATGCCCAGATCATCAGGTCTTCTTCTTTCAGTGTCCCTAGAGATATAAAGGGACAAGATAGAATTCTCTTTTTGCTAAAGGAATTAGGTGGTGACACATATATCAATCTTAGCGGTGGAGCCAAACTCTATAGCAAATTAGAATTCGAGAAAAATGGAATGGAATTACGGATTTTGAATCCGTATGAAGGCCCAAAAATCTCCATGCTAGAGAGAATCCTATGCGAGAACCACGAAGAACTGTTGCAAGAAATCCAACAGGACCAAAGTGCATAGATTTAGCGATTCGAACTCTTTTCTCTCAGCTTCTCCTCCAACCTTTGCATATCGAGAGGTTTACGAGCGCTCTCCGGTTGGACTACAAATTGCTGATCTGGGATATCACTGGTCACTAGCGTGTGCGAGTTTACCCAGCAATTCTTCCCCACCGTAATCCCGTTTGCAAATGTTGCATTCACACCTAAGAAACAATTATCGCCAATAATTACCCAACCTGAGACCACAACCTGGGAAGAGATGAAAACATTTTTGCCTATTCGACTGTGATGCCCAATATGGTTTCCACTCCATAAAATTGTATTATTGCCAATTTCACTAAAAGGTTGAATTGTGTTGTTTTCAAATACGAAACAGTGATCACCAAGTTTGGCATTTCGCCAAACGAATGAGTGACTACTGACATATGAAGCTAACGTGAATCCGAGAGAAAGAGCATGAGATGCAATCCTTTCACGCAGAGAATTTAGTTCACGATAAGTTACAGCTGCAAAGAAAAAATGTTTTTTAGGGTCAATTAACGTATTGATTTTTTCGTAGGGTAAAATAGGAATCCCAAATCTATACTCACTCTTGATGTATTTTGCGTGGGCTGTAAAGGCTACAACTTCATAATCTGAGTCGTGGCTGAAATATTCGAAGGCGATGTCTGCAAAGTCCTCTAACCCGAAAATCACTAATTTTTTCATAAGTGAAGCGTATCTGAGGAGATCTAGTTTGATGCGAAACACCGCAACTCCAAGCAAAAGATGTTTGTAAACTAAAGCGATGGGTGCTAGCCTATTAAAGGTTAGAGACATTTCTCAAGAAAGGTCCTCGGTTCATGGCATCCACACGAGAGTTCTGTGAAAATGGTTTTGTAGTTAAAGACATCTTTGGTTGTACAGAGTTGATTCAGGAGTGCTTAGATAAACTGACGCTCATTGCATCTAGAGGACTAGAAAGAAAGTTTAGTAATCTCAGCAATCTTGGAGACCTGCTCGTTAGCTGCTTTAATGAAGATAAGGAATCTTATGTAGGTCTCTTGAAGGCTTTTGCAAATTCACCAACAGTCCAAAATTTCGCCTCTTTACCAGGCGTCATTGCGCTTGCGAGAGAATTGGGAGTTAATGAGCCCTCGTTGGTGACCCCTCCAATTCTTCACGTTGTTAAGGACGAGCTAATACTAAATCGAGAAAAAGTATTTACTCCAGCGCATCAGGATGTAGTGTCGACCAGAGGAAGCATCGGACAACTAGTTTTCTGGATTCCATTGCACTCCATAGAGAATTCAAACTATGGAATTGAAGCCTGGCCCGGAAGTCATATTTTGGGGGAGTTGCCAAGTACAACATCAGGTTTTGGTCACACCGTGTCAAAGGACTTTATTCCTGACGGAAATCCAGCCTATCTGGAAATGAATGTAGGGCAAGTTGTCGCATTTTCTCAATATCTCGTACATCAAACTCACACGGAGGGAAAATTTAGGTTAGCAGTTTCCTTTCGATTTAATGATGCGCTTGATACCGAATGGGCAAAAAGAAAATATTTTTGTGCTTTTGATCGTACGACTAATGTTAATGAATATAACGATGCTAGAGAGCGGGCGCCCAAGCAAAGCAAAGACTATTTTCGAAATCTCGCCACTCGACCAACGAATTAGATAATAAATGAAGCAATTCCAAGTTTCTTCTGGGTGATTAACGTAACTTTGATGAAACTATCAACTATCTAATCTTAAAAAAACTAATTTTACTTAGGCAAAACTAACTCACCTTTTGGTAACACTTTGCAAGCGCATCTTCTATCTGTTGAAATTCTGTAACGTGAAGATTCAAGTGGAAAGGCAAACCTAGAGTTTCCTTGGCTAAGATCTCTGTTTGGCTAAGAGGGAATGTCTGGATTCTTTTAAAAGCTGCCATATTATGACAACCAAACTCCCACCATCTACGCGTTTCAATATTGAGTTCACTGAAGACTCTTTCGACTGAAGATGTGGCTTGACCAATTGAACGGATAATCCAATAAGGTGTTGCAAATTCTTTTTTCAATACAGGCTGGACCTGAATTTGATATTTTTCACAAATATCAAGTGCAAACTTCTTTAACGCGATCCAGGATTTGCGAGAATTTTCCCAACAATCAAGGGAAGCTAGTATTATTGCGGCCGAATACTCATGCATTTTCGCGTTCGTGCCGCTTTTATCACTCGACCTACTTCCCTTCATGCCGAATGTAGACCATTGCTTTACTTCATCTACCCATTCAGCACGATTTGATAAAAAGACTCCCCCTTCGGCTCCCGGGAGTATTTTCGTCGCATGAAAACTGACAACTACTCCTATTGGAAAATCTACGCTTCGAAGGACTTCACCACAATTATAGAGAGAATCAAAGGAAGCAGCAGCATCTATTACTAGAAAATCCTTTTTTTCTTTGAATCGGCTCAAGTCAATAGAATCTCCGAAAGGACAAACATCCAGGATATTTCGAAATTCATCTAGAACTTTAAGTCTCCAGTTTTCATCAACATCACCTAGCCAGAAATTAGCACCAACTCTATTTAGAGCAAGATTTGTGGCGCTAAAAGTGAAGGAAGGGCTCAACCAATCATTGTTGCTTTGAATAACTTCAACAGATCCCTCCAGAGCAAGAGTTGCGTTAGCAAGTGAAACTAAACATTCAATCGGGACTCCAAAGTACTTTGCTAACCGAGAATGCAACTCATTCACAAGTGGACCGAAATTGGTATACCTCTCAGACTCATCTATCCGTTTGATATAGGGAGCGAGGAGCTCAAGACTAGGCAACTTCGGTTTGAATAAGTCAACTGCCATAGGATAAAACTAGCATCAAAAAAGTTTAAATTGGTGTAGAAGGCGGATCATTGAGAAAACTTCTTATTGAATGCTACAGTTGTGCGTGCTCAACACTTAGACCAAGAACGCACAAAAGGAAAATCTGTGGTTGACGAATCTCCTATTGTGACAGTAATTATAAATACATTTAATCACGAAGATTACATCCTCCAGTGCCTTCAAAGTGTAATGAAGCAGAATTTTGAGGGAAGATTAGAGATATTAGTCATCGATGACGCCTCGACAGATCGAACTTATGAAATTCTCAGAGAGAACTCAATCAACGTTCCACATCACATTCGAATAGTGAGACTAAATGAGAATGAGCATTCGAAAGGCTTGTGGCCCGGCTTGGCCCAAATCAAAGATACTAAAGCCGAATTTCTGGCTTTTTGCGACGGAGATGACTTTTGGATAGACCAAAATAAACTCACAAAGCAGATTTCTAAAATTAGATCGTCAACAAACATTGGTATTGTCCACACCGACTACTATTCTCTAGAGCAAATAGAGTCAAAATGGATTCAAAAAGAAAGATCAGAGAAAGAAATCTCAAAGGCAAGACAAACATTATCTTCCTTAGATTTGATTGAAGGAAATAATGTAAAGAGCTCGACAGCTTTAATAAGAAAAAGTGCAATAGACTTCACTTTTGTTGAGAATGCAAAAACAATTCCAGCGAAAGACTGGCTACTTTTTCTTACTGTGGGGATAAATCACAAGATAGTATTTTTAGATGAAAAAACTACGGTTCATAGAATTTCCGAAAAGGGAATATGGAATGGTTTAGAGCGAGAAGTTAAATCGCAAATAAAAGAGGCTATCGCATGGTACTGTGCAGCTAGTTTCCCAAATATTGAAATACGAAACTTATTTAGAAAGAGAGTCAGCTATATTTATTGCCGAAATCTATTGGCAGAATCCATGATTGGGAGCTACGTTAAGAGAATTTTGAGGACGAAACGCTTTCTTCTTGCTTTGATACTGAAAAATGACAAATAAGCAGATGGTCAGGAATAAGTTTTTACCGGTTATGTAAGTCTCCTATCATTAAAGTTACACATGAAGAACTTGTCTCCAGAGTTTGATCCAACTATATTGCGAGGTTAAGTAATTACGACCTGAACTTATAATGCTATTTGCGACTAATGGATTATTGATAAGAAATTTTACTTTGTCAATCAAGTCTGGAAAGTCATAAACAGGCACATAGTGAGAATAAGGTTTGAAAAAGTAGTCGATTTGAGAATCTGACTGATATAGCAATAATCAGTTTACAAGCATAACTTCGGTCGGACTTGTTCACACCGATTACTTTTTGCGGGACGCAGAAAATTGTTCGTAGCAACTAATCACAAGAATTTTGAGGGATGTTGAAAAAGCAGCAACTTCTCGAGAGGGAAAGCATCTTGTGAAAGGGAATAACATCAAGCACTCAACGGTGATGTTGAGACGATCAAGCCTGGATATGAATTTTGTCATTGGAGCAAAAATATTCATGCCCTAGATTGGATAATCTACCCTTCTGTAGCATCAACATCTAAAATGTACTTTTTGCATGACAAGACTGTAGTTTATCGAATCCATAAAGGTGGAATCTGGAGTGGTGCTGAAAGAAAAGAAATGCAACGCATGAAGGATGAAGTTAGGCAATACTGTGCAAGAAACCTTCCCAAGGGAAAATTGAGAAATCTCTATCGAAAGAGAGTTTTGTACGATATGTTGCGCTTTAAAATAAAGGCCAGTAGATACTTCAGATTAGTACGACCAATACTTCGTGAAATACGTTTAGTGGGTTCGTTTATATTTAGTCTAGGAATAAAGTGAAAATCATATTTCGAACGCATTTTAAAATATAAAGCTTCGAAAAGAGTTTTAAATTTAAGTCCTTATACCCCTAAAGCCATCAAGAAATCAGCGAAAAGTTCTCGATTTATGCCATCTCACTAAAAAGTTTCTTGAAAGTGCTTGACAAAGAACTGGACATTTATAGTTAAATCCCATTCACAAATCGAAGCTATTCCAACTTTTTCGCAAGCAAATCCCAAAAAGTTTCATACGAATACTTTGTTTTCATGGTCTTAAACGCATTTTGTTGAATAAATTTCCGCTCTTCCTCATTAGAAAGCAAGAATCTTGCTTTTTCCACTAGATCCGAAAGGGAATTAATAGGGACATAGTCAAAGTAAGGTTTAAAGAAAAAATCTATGTCCGATCCAGATTCATACAGAAGCACACTTTTTGCGAGCATTACTTCAGTGGTTCTAGCAATCACTTGGCTTTCTCTAAAATTTCTATATCCATTAGTAAAAACCAACTTTGACTCTTGAACTCTATACATATACTGTTCCCAAGTTGGAAAGTGATGGAAATTGTTTGTGCGACTGCTTAGTTCGGAAGCAACAGTTAACCCATTCTTGAGCGCATATTTTGCGAAGACTTCACGTTGTCGATGCTGGCTTCCTAAAATTAAAAGATGATCTTTCTGAACGAAATTTTCATTTAGAATTGGGTCCACTTCAGGGAAAGGCAAGGACGGCCAAAGCAAAAAGTTTGTTCTATTTGGGAAGTGATTTAGTATCCGAGAATTGTGAACGATTAGAATATCCGCCTTGTCAATCCAAAATCTAACCAAATCTCTCCCCATGAGTTTATGAGAAAAAAGTAAATCCATCAAGATAACAATAATCTTTATTCCTTTAAGCCGAAATTCGGCGAGTAGATTGTTTGTTAAACCCACATGTTCTTTCATTCTTGTATCGCCAAGTAAAATCAGGTGCGTGGGATTGAATTCTAGAAAGGTACGCCGTAATTCAGTTGCTGATTGATGTGTACCTGCATCTTTTACTGGATCAATGAATAGAGTTTTATGACCAAAAAGTTGTGCACTTGTTTCGTAGGCCATAGCCAATTCGTGTTCCATCCAAACATTGTTTCGCAAAATTTCTTTGTGGAAAAAAAAGATAATTCTCCAGTTATTAGGTTTTGAGTCAGCGGGGGGGGTATGCGCCTCTTTGGCTTCGGTTTGCCAATTCATTTATAAATGTATTTCTGTGGATTTTCTGATCCGCGGCACAGAATCGCCTTTTTCTCCAAAACAGAAAACTTAATCTTGCAATTAACTTTCCAGGCAAATGTAGGCTTATAACTCTTATTTTTACTTGCAGTAGCCAAATTAGGTGTCTAAATCGGGACTTCAATTGCGTCACCAATTGCTTGTAGTCCCTTTGAATGAACTTGAGTAACTAGGAAATAATAATTCAGATTTTCTCGTAAACATTAAGATTTTCCACTACTTTAATGTACTCTTGAATTGATTGCATTTCACTTTCCCTAAGTATTTCCAATGAAACAAGTTCCTTATAAATTGAAAGAAAAGTTAGATTATCCTCCCTTGAATTTACATTAGAATTCCAGAGGTTGTCAGCAATTTGCTTGATAACTCGATTGTGAAGGTGACCTGGAATTTCATCTACAAAATCGGAGAGTAAATTATGTTCATTTCGTTCTTGTTTAAAGCCTAACTTTCCAAAAATAGTGGAAAAACCATTGGCTTTTTGATAGCCAGAGATAATAATTCCGCGCCATATATCGGTCATTCTGAAACTAGAAGTTATGGGAAGATAGAGAAACGGTAACAGTGGTCGTCTCCAGAGAGTTGCTTGTGAATTAGTGGGGCAGAAATTTTCAGTACCCAGAACGAGAGCTTCGAAATCTTCAAATATATGGTTTTGAGGATTTAACATTCGTCCAATTGCGTCAAGATCAGGATCGCCATCAACAATTGATTGAAAACATTGCCAGTTTGGGTCTTCGCTAGTTTGCTCAGTTGATCCGAGAGGCTTAAATGCTTCATCTAGAGGCAATCCTCGCGGCCAAATTTCTGGACGTCCAAAATGTGCGTAAGTATTAACCCATTCGCTCTTTCCTTTGTACTTTCGATAATTCTGATCGGCTTTTTCGAAAACATCTGAATCCGCGTAATTATCATCATCGGTATCCAGTAAGATTGAGACATCATTTTCTAACGCCCAAAGGTAAGCAAGATTCTTGCGAGCGTAGTGATTAAGGGGAAGTAGGTCACTTAGAGTGGGCCATTTCTTGGCTTGCTCTTCAATCGAAAAGTAATGAACAAATTTGGGGACAGCTTTAAGGTTCCAACGAGGTGTCTTAACGTCGCCGATTATGACCAACTGAGATTTCGTAAGTTCAGCTAGTTCAAAAAGCCTTTTGATTCCAATTGATTCTTGGCTCGCGATCGTTGTAACTGCTATTGCCCTCACGAGAAAATCATATAGCGAACACGCAGACTAACCTAACATTGGCTCCCGAATCTCTACTCCAATTGATGTTGAGCTGTGCCAGTGAGGTAGTTTTACATGGGATTGGTTACTTGGGGAGATAACGGTATTCTCATTCACAATCCCGGCTAAATAGGAAAGAGCAGATTTTCCTTGAATCAAGACTTTTGCAGTGCACATGTCGAGAAAAGTTTTCATTAGTGGATCGCAGTAATGAATCTCTAACTCATAGTTTTTGGGACACGCTATATGCCTAGTAAGATCATATGGTTCCAACTGAATGTGAGAGACATCTTCTTGGCCACTATTGCTCTTGAATCCTTCAATAATTCCTTCCTGAGAAGGTTTCCACTTTGTTGGTTTATTTACAAGATCTGTGTGGATGTGTAATTTTGAATTTACTGGGACGTTGAATTTCGCGCATGAGGCAGAGATTGCGTCACTAAAGTAAGAAAAGGGTAGATGGCGACCACTCGCGTACTGTTTATTGGCGTACTTTTCATCATAACCTCTTCTGACATGTGCTAGCAAAGGGAATTCAATTTGGCGCTTCAACAAATCGGCATTGCTTCCCCTTAGAAATGAGGCTGCAAAACGGTAGGCCTTTGGCATTTTATCCATGACCCCCATGGGCAGAAGCACATGAACAACTGTTGCCTTACGAGAAAAAAGATTTTGCAATATTAACTTAACCAAGCTTCTTCTACTTAAATTTCTAATATAGATATGCCTGGCATTTGGCTCTGCTGGACTATCAGTGGGGAAATCAAAAAAAGTATTCATTTGTTCAATTAGGTTATTGAGAGTTACCCCACCTTCTAAATTTTGGGCGATATCTTCAATTGCTTGATCAATCGGAGTGTGTAGATATTTCAACCTAAACCGCTTCGCGATTGAATAAACTCCCGTTATTCGTAAGGCCTGAGCGCCTAATCCATCTTGCATAGCTTTGTTATCGTAGGTTAGATAAAGTGCCATGCCTGAGGTTCTCATACCGATCACCGGGCCCGCAAATTCGAGTTAAAGTGATCCATTAGCTATAAATTTAGGGAGACTCGAATTTTCCAAGAAGCCGCAATTAGCAAGTTAAGATTGACATAAATATTTAATTGCATAAGGTTTGAAATGTGTTAGGAATTCTACTGGTTGGCTTTGAGAGATTTGACTTCTTACAAGAGAATCTAGATCTTGTGAGGAGACTACCTAGCTCCGATTTTTCCTTTTATATATCGATAGATGGACCAAAGACGAACTCCGGAGAAAACTCAATATTGCGAAAAGACCTAAGCACTCTTATTAAGAGCTCAGAATCACTGAAATCAAATAACTTTGTGCACTCTCAAAATATGGGTTGCGACAAGCATATTTCTTGGGCTATAAATTGGGTCTTACAGGAATGTGAAAGCGTAATTGTTATTGAAGATGATGTTCGGATGTCTAGCGACGCGCTTCTTGCAATGATGAGAAAGCTACAGAATAGGAAAGAAGGAGACAAACCCAAAGTTATTCTTGGGATTTCAACTTTATTCAGCCCATTTGATTTCCTTTCATGGAATTTTTGGCGGTTTACTCGATATTTCAGTGCGTGGGGTTACGGGCTTAATCGCGAGTTTTGGAAACTCCATCAAGAATCCACTTCAAACGTAGTTAAGGGAATGGATTGGAATGATTTTTTCTCTACATCCAATTACTGGTCAAAGCTATCAAAAAGAAAGAGAGAACTTTGGAAAGAGAGATTTTTGAGAGGAAACTATGACTATGCAATTCAAGCGACGATGTTCAGATTCAATATTTATGCCTCAGCACCAGCCTTGAGAATGGTAGATAATGTCGGCCATGGATTAGAGGCAGCCACTCACACCAGATTTCAAGAACCGTGTTTTCTACGGTATAGAGTTTCGAAAAAGGATTTCAGATTCTTAAATCCCTCGGGAATAGCATCTCATCTAAATTTCCTATTTAATTTTCTTGACTCAAATTCATGGGCGGGAGAAGGTTTGCTCACGTCACGCGGAAGAACTATTGGAGTGAGAACAATTTTCTCCAGGAAAATCAAATGGTTGGACTAGTGTTAAGGCGAACAAATTCACCATATATTGTCCTTCATTTAAGGGGAGGATTAGGAAATCAGCTCTTCCAAGCAACAGCTGCGGCGTATTTGGCTAGTAAGTTTGAAACCACGGTAGTTCTTGATGATAGTAACATCATTCGTCATATAGAAAAATCACGCAGATCATGGCTGAGGAAAATTGACCTAAATGCTTTATACAAAACAGATAAGTTGATATGGAGAAATAAGATTCTCTCAAAATTGAATTTAAGTGCAATATCACTTAAGGATAACCAGCTGGCCTTGGACGAAGTAGATCTAAAAGGCTTGACAGAAGTCACTGAGAAAATACATATTGCTGATTGGTTTCAGAATTCTACTTACGCTCAATTGCTGATGCCGAAATTTGTATCAGATCGAGGAATTAGGCTTCGCCGATCAGTCAGAATTCAGGTTAACAAAATTGAAAACACAGAAGATTTGGGCGCTATTCATGTACGACTCGGGGATTTCAGAGAAACTCCATGGGGAATATTGAGTGAAGATTGGTATCGAGGGGCACTTGTTAAAATGATTGAAGTCAAGAAACTGAAGCGTATCGATTGTTATAGCGATGAAATAGAGACGGCGAGAAAAATGCTAACTCCTTTGAATAGACAAATCGAAATCAGATTTCCAGAAGAAAGGTATGCATTACTTCCTCATGAGCTACTTTGGACCATGTCAAAATACAATTCATTTGTTTCAAGTAATTCGTCACTCAGCTGGTGGTCGAGTTACCTAAACCAAAACAATAGACCGCTAGTTTTTTGTAATTGGGGCAACAATCTTTTTCTAAAAAATTGGCATAAAATCAGTGTTTACGGCGAATAATTTGTTGACCGAATGTCTAATAAATCAGCAGACTTGGTTGGTAATACCCCTCCCCGAGTTGGACTCTAATATGATGCTGTAGTTCACGAGGTATTGCGGTCAAGCCAATATTTTTCCGGAGTCGAAAAATGGCAATCCATAGTGAGATCTTCGAGTTTGATCCAAGAAATTCTTTAGAATTAACACAAAGTCTTATAGTTTCTATTGGTGAGAGTTCAAAACAATGAAAGTTTTTGTTAAAGGAATAGCTGGACAGCAATTTTGTGACTTCGTTTGTTGCGCTATCCGAAAAAACATTAACAGACATATCCGGATCAAAGTCCTCTTCTAGTGTTTGTAGTATTCTTTCCGGTTTTATGAAACTCTTATTTTCAAGATAAAGCAGATCACCTAGACGATAGTGCAATGAGATTGCGCTCAATGGGATGCCATGAGTTTCTATGTTTAGTAATTCGACTAATCTTGCAACTTCAAAATCTTCCAGAAACAAGTCAGTATAGTGTCCACGAATATCCAAAATCCACGGCGGGATTTTCTTGAAGTCAAAATTGGAGTTGGCTCGAGCGACTATTCCAAATCCTCTGATGGCAGAGTCCAAATACCGAGTAAAGAATTGCTTAATAAAACCTGACTCACGAGCGGCCTGAGAGCTTTCGTGCTTGTGGAAATCTCGTTTTTCCTCAATAGAAAAATCTCCTAGCCATTCAGATGGAATTTCTCTACTTCTTTCTGTTACTCCGGACGAGTGGAACACTAACTTAACTTTTCTCCATTGATACTTTGAAGAAATTCGCCAAGCCGCAACTAATGCGAAGAGCTGAGAACCAAATCCACCCCAAACGTGTATCCTTATTGGCGGTGAAAAACGTCGGATAAGCGCATGAATCATATTTGTTTGGACTAATATGTCGCCTTGTAGAAAAGATGATGAGATTGAAAGTAACTTTCCATACTGAATTCAGTAAGTTTTAAAGCTTGAATTTCAAGAGCTTCTTGCTGCAAAGAGGGGTTGGTTGATACACGCACAAAAGTATCATAGAGCGAATCGAGGTTACCGCTAATGAATAATCCTGGGTGATTGTCACCAATTACTTCAGGGATGGCCGAATTACGAGGTGCAATTATTGGCAATCCTGCATCCATAGCTTCTAACAAAACGAGTCCCAGCCCTTCGTAATTTGATGTGAAAATGAAAAAGTCCTTTTCCATTAAGAAATCGGTGATATTTGAGATCTTCCCTAAGAATCGAACTTCTCGAGACAAATTTAGCTCTTTCACTTTCTTCTCAAGCTTTAATCGATCTGGACCCTCCCCAGCAATCTGAAGGTGGAAATTGAAGTTTTCGCTCCGAATTCTTTTTGCAAAATCAATCAATAGGCTCAGGTTTTTTTGAGGTGCGAGTCGACCAATTGTGGCAAGTTCAATCTTGCGATTCAATAATTTTATGTCAATAAGTTGCTTGGGCTCATTGTCTATTTGCTTCTGATAGCCATAGTAGATGACAGAAATAGGAACAGTTCGAGAAACTTCATGGGAATCGTAGAGAAATTGTTTTACTGCTTTAGAGATACAGATTACGCCATGAGATTTTCTAAGAACGAATCTTGAAAGAATTATAGAGAGAAACCTATTTGAATTAGGAAAGAAGTTCTCTGCATTGTGTCGAGTGACATAGAATCCGACTTTCGATTTACTTAACCTTGCAAGGAGCTCAGCTCTAGGTAAGTGCGCGTGAACAATATAAGGTCCCCTATAATTTTCGCGCATGAATCGAATCTGTGCCAAAAAGTTCATTGAAATGAGGGACGTATCTACAGCTATTCCCTCTCTTTTCATTGCATTTAAATGGTCAAGTTTTCCTTTTAGAGGAATGACAGTTACTTCGTAACCTTTAGCTAATTGAATCTTTGCAAGGGCAAAAATTGCATTTTCTGCACCCCCACGTTCTATTGTTGTAATGAGATGTATTACTTTTGTACGAGAGTTGTTAATTTCTTATTACCTCAAGCAATTCATTAATCCACGTTTCTAAAGAATGATGTTCTCTAGCAATACTATAATGTGATTGAATTAGTGCTCGTTGTTCTTCTTCCGACATCTCCAAAGCCATCAATAGCTGCAAAGCCAACTTATCGAAGAGAGTCTGTCCAGTAAAACTATTGGAAGTGAATTCAACTTCGAATTCAGGATTTATCGAAACTACCACTCGTTTACACATGGCAGCTTCTAGAACCGCTTTATCTAATGAACCTTGAAATGCATGCACAAAGCCATCGTATTGCGAAGCGACCTGAGGAATTCTTGTACGCTCAACTGACCCATGGAAAGTTAGCCAACTTGAATTGTTATTTTTCAAATAACGTAGTTTAAGTTCATCAAAATATCTTTTGGCTGTATTAGAAGAAGGCTCTCCATAGAGGTCTAATTGTAGACTCCAACCTGCTTTCCTTAGTTTATCGAATACTTCAATTATTAAATCAACATTCTTGGATTTATCCATTCGTCCAACATGATACCAACGCAATGGAGGATTCTTAGGAAACGATTTTGTTGCGCTAAATAATTCATGATCGATCGCTTGACCAATCGGATGTACTTTTTTACTCTTGATAGGACAAGATCCGGGAGTAGAAGTTACTACTCCACTTAAGAAGGGAAGAGAAAGTCTGAGATATTTTGATTTACTTTTGTGCGCATACCACAAGAAGTGAGGAATTCCGAGAACGCGACACAATGGTGCAATTAAAAACGATTGAACTTCGGTCATATGAGAAAATACTATGAGATTCTTTCGATGGCTAAAAACCACAGGTAGGACAGCTTGGTAGAAGTGAATGACGTTTTTAAAAACTTTTCTATGAATCCAGTTACTGGAAAAAATGTCAACGTTTTCTATTTTTTCGCCGGTATTTTCATCTGCAGTGACCACAAAAGTATGTTCAAACTTCAACGATAGCCTCTTTACAACTTCTCTTTGGTGAGAAAAGACTAGACTCCTATGGTCCATTGAATAATTGAGGACTAAAAGTTTCATATGGGATAAACTGTACCCTTCGGGACCTGGATGAAACGCATATTGGAGTTAAATTGAGAATCTTGATAACTGGCGCCGCTGGCTTCATCGGCTCTTCGGTTGCGTCAAGTCTGAGAAGTCAAGGCCACAGTGTTGTTGGAGTGGACTCATTATCTCCTTACTACTCAGTCGAGTTAAAGAATTTTCGCAAAAAACTACTACTGGATTCAACAGGCGTCGAGTTTAGGAGTCTTGATTTATCTGATAGTGCACTGGTTGACAATCTTTTTGTTGAAAACAACTTTGACTCCGTGATTCATTTGGCTGCTCAACCGGGGGTGCGCGTGCCATTCGAGCGCTGGAGTTGGTACAAAAGAGATAATGTTGAAGGATTTTCAAACATTTTGTTGGCTGCGGCAAAATCGCAAGTTAAAAATTTTCTCTATGCTTCATCTTCAAGTGTCTATGGAAATGGACATCAGGGCCAACCTTTGAATGAGAAGAAGACTGCGGCGGCACCCGTAAGTTTTTATGGGGCGACAAAATTGGCTAATGAAGTTTTAGCTGAAGCTTGCTCCAGGCAAAAAAAAATGAAAACGAGAGGATTGAGATTTTTCACTGTATATGGTCCTTGGGGTCGTCCAGATATGGTTTATTTCAGAATGGTTTCAAGTGCATTGAATAAGGTTCCTTTTAATTTCTTTGGTGAAGGAAATGTAAGCAGAGATTTTACTTTCATTGATGATGTGACTTCAGCAGTATCTGATTTACATGACGAGCTCAATAGCCAAACATCCAATTTTAGTGATGTCGTTAATGTGGGTGGAGGGAGACCAATTACAATAAATGACTGCCTCTCCATTTTAGAAGAACTACTAGACTGCGAAATTCCTTTCAAAAGAGTTTCAGCGGACAATCGAGATGTGGATTCTACAAATGCGGATTTTACTTACTTGAAAAGCCTAATAGGGACTTTTCCGACTACTCGGCCAAAGGAAGGTTTTGAGAGATTTGTTGATTGGGCGTGCAGTCCACAAATCACTGGCAATTTAGAGGCTTGGGTTAAATCGGTCGACTAGAGGAGTGAAAATTACTACCAGAGTAGAGACAGCTAGTTCCATCCGGTCAACCGTTTCCGTTCTTTCTCGATCTTTGCTTATTCTCTCGAAGGTAGATAGACGGAAAGTTGTATTTGTAGTTTTAATTCACGCATTCCTCGGCTTACTTGATATAGCGGCTGTTTTTGTTCTAGGTCTGGTGGGTTCACTTTCGGTAAGCGGGGTGGCATCTAATCGACCTGGAGATAGAGTGACTGCAATTTTAGAGTTTTTAGGGATTGCCCAGAATACGCTTCAAGTGCAGGTTGCTTTCTTAGGTCTTCTAGCAGCGGGGGTGCTGGTATTTAAATCTTTTGCTTCACTTTACTTATCCAAGCGTTCCTTGTTTTTTCTAAGCAGACGATCTGCTGCAATCTCAAAAAAATTACTCATCAGTCTGCTTGGACAGGAAATTCTAAAGGTCAGAAGTCGAACAGTACAAGAAACGATTTTCGCTCTCACCGGTGGAGTACAGGCAGTTGCAATTAGCATTTTAGGCTCATCTCTAATTTTGGCTGCAGATATATTTCTAATAGTTGCATTTAGCGCAAGTCTCTTTGTTGTAGACACACTAGTTGCATTTTCTAGTCTCTTTCTTTTCTCGACACTTGGAATTCTCCTCTATATCTATATGCATAAACGTGCTGAGAGTTTGGGTGAGAGTGCTACTACATTGGAAATTAAGAGCAACAATAAAATCTCAGAGGTAATTTCGTGCTACAGGGAGTTATTGGTGAAGAATCGTAGAAATTTCTATGCTCAAGAAATTGGAGATATGCGGCTTGCTATCTCAGAAGCGGGCGCCCAATTAGGAGTAATGCGAATTCTAAGTAAATATATTATGGAAATAACTATGGTAGTTGGCGGACTTGTAATCGGAGCTAGCCAATTCGTTACGCAGCCAGCAACTCGTGCGGTGGCAGTTATTTCAATCTTTCTAATTTCAAGCGCGCGAATTGCCCCTGCGATTCTCAGAGTTCAGACAGGATTGATGACAATCCGGACGAACATAGGAATCGCGAAACCTACCCTTGATTTGATTGAAGAGCACTTAGAAAGTACGTTTTCACCTGATTTATATGTAGAGAAGTACCTAGGGAAATCTTCTCTAGTTCACAGTGGTTTCTCACCAATTATTTCTGCTACCAATGTTGACTTTACCTATCCAGGAAGAAGTAAAAAGGTCCTGCAAGGTCTTAATCTACAAATTAGTGCAGGAGAATTTGTAGGAATAGTTGGGCCATCGGGATCTGGAAAGACTACATTGGTTGACTTACTTCTTGGTGTTGTTTATCCAAACAGAGGCGTAGTTGAGATTTCTGGGGCCAGACCATCACAGGTGATTGAAACTTGGCCGGGGGCCATCGCCTATGTACCTCAGGAAACTAGCATTATTAATGGTTCTATCAAAGATAACATTTGTCTTGGTTATTCAGCCGCAGATGTCCCTGATGAAGATGTAGTAGAGCTCCTTATAGCTGTAGAGCTAAATGAATTTTTATCTTTACCAGAGGGCATTCATAGTTCAGTT
>Ga0214917_10002249_pt1 | contig 23814 bp, 40 predicted proteins | sample LL_1208_BB_MetaG_FD_177983 | JGI IMG/M metagenome (GOLD analysis project Ga0214917, IMG submission 177983) | Freshwater microbial communities from Lake Lanier, Atlanta, Georgia, United States - LL_1208_BB | ecosystem: Environmental > Aquatic > Freshwater > Lake | place: USA: Georgia | collected...
TTAGATAAAGTTCTTGAGGTATTTAGCACCAACAAGAACGTATGGATTGAAGGTATGGAACCAGAGTTTGTGGTTGCAGACTTCATTGAAGTGCATTTACCAAATGCTCGCATACGTTCATGGGAACCAACCAAGCCTTTGTCTAAGATGACGGCATTGATTCTTAGTTTGTTCGGAGGAGAAACAGATGCTATCGTGCGCCAAGTTTCTGAGGATTCCAGCTTTGATTCAGCAAAGAATATTCTGGATAACTTGATTGCAACACAAGCATCATGGTATGAAGGTCCAGCAATAACCAAGCAAGATATACAAAAGCTTTTGAGTTTACAGCAAATGGAATCAAATGGTATGAAACCATTTGATGCCTTTGAAAGCTTTCACCGAAAAGGATTTGATTTAACTTGGGAATCTGGAGAAACTGCTTTTAGCAAGTTGGCAAACATGGCTAACGAAGCCAGAGTTGAAAACATCAAGCGATTAATGACAAATGCTGGCGGGGTATTTTTTGCTGGCTACAGTCACTTGGATGTAATCAACGAAGCTGTTAAGCTATGGTTTCTCAAACAGATTGTTGTGGAGTGTTTTTTGAAACGTTAGCTTGATTAGCTAGTTGTTTTTTTAGATCTTTAATTTCGTTTTCAAGGCTTTTGACTTTGGATGCTAATCCACGAACTTCGTCAAGAATAACTTTGAGATATTCGTTTTGTTGTTTGTCGTTTCTAGTTAAAGACATGTGCATATATATGTTTTGGAGATTCTAGAACAAATGGATTATACATCAAAACAAAAACTAAAAAGCGTTATCAAGCAACTAATAAAAGAATATGCAAAAACGGACATTGCGACTCTTAACAGCAAAGTGAAAGAGCTACAAGATACTCGTGAGTTTTTGCTACAAGGTGGCTATATCGAGTCTGGTGGTGAAGCCGACAAAGGCTTGCAGGCAACTATTGCCGAAGTAAGTGATGCACTAGCAAATCTTTACGCTTGATCTTTGTTTCGCTTTTTTGAGAAAACTTTTTCGTAAGTTTTCTTGACGATAAGTTTCAATGCAAGTTTAGCTGCGTATTGCGAACTTCCATCGTCCCAGTTTACACGAATAAAAGCTGATTGCACATCATCTTTGCCAACGGTTCCTTTTTCTGTTTTTCCGTCATGACGTTTAAACTTGTATTCAACACGTTGACCGGGAAGAAATACAGGCCATGGTGGAATCCAGTTTGGATCACGCACATTCGCTTCATCAACAGAAACCGAACTAGTTACAACGGCAACAGGGATCGATCCAGATGCAGCAGCTTTTTGTCGTTCCAATAGTTCTTTTCGAAAAGCAATGTCTGCTTCTTTCTGAATACGAGCTTTTTCAGCCAGTTCAGCATTAGAAGGGCGTCCACGCTTCTTAGGCTCAACCTTTTCTTTGTTTTTAGCTTTAGACTTATCTTTCTTTGTTTTGTCTTTTGCTTTTGGTTGCTTTTCGGGCTTTGTTGCTTTGGTTTCTTTGTTAGAAGTTACGGAAAAAACGCTTTTGAAGGTCTTCATAAGTTACCTCGGATTAGATTGCAACACATTTCTCGGTAATGAAATCAGACAAGCTTTTATAGCCGGGACCACCATCGACTTCACCATAATCCATGATAGCGCCGTTTTTATCGGCTGGAAATACAAGTACCTCGGGGCCGCTATAAGGCACATCAGCAAAAGATGCAACGTAGTATTCGTTTTTATTTTTTTTGAGAACTGCTTTGTCCATGCTTAGAAACTTTACTAGCTTGTATCTCATTGTATCTCCTTTCTTTAAGGTACCATATTAAAACGAACAAATAAAACTATATATAACCATAGGAGCTTAAATATGAAAATAACGGTAAGACAACTTAAGCGTTTGATCAAAGAAGCCATTTCTGAACAAATGGAAATGGACGTTGAAGGTGATGAAGATTCTTTGTCTTTTCAAGACTTTATTGCTGATTTAGAACAACTTGAAATGGGAGCAGAGTGAAATGGCATACGCAATCCAAACATCAGACGGTAGATTTCTAGACATACACCGTGGGATCGGCAAAGGACTTGGTGGTATCGCTGGCGGTGATCATACCAAATCTAAGTTTCCAAAAAAAAGAGGCGGTGCAGCGTCGGGGCATGATATCATTGACATTCGCTTGCAAAGAGATCCAGTTAGTAGAACAAACAATGCGACTTATGAAAATGAGATGGATGCAGAACAAGATATGCAAGATGCCATCAAGTACATGCGTAGCGAAATGAATCGCTATAAGAGCCGACTTGCAATGCTTGAAGCAGAAAACGAAGCGTTTTTGGATCATGGCCTTTGGGTCTATAACGCTTCGTTAGGCCGAACGATTCTCAAAGCTGCAAGAGTTTGGAGAAAAGTGATCAGCGGTTTATCTGTTGTAGAAGTCTGAGTTACTCTTCTTTTCTATCAAAGGCATCACAGTTACAAGCGTGCCAATCTTGCCACCAGTTACAATCATCAGTATGTAGTTCTGCTTCTTGCTCTAAAGCAACTTGAGCATCGACTACTGCTTGTTCTAACTGAGCAACATCAACTTCATGATATTGAACAGCAGCCCAAGGTCCGACATGTACTAAACGTTTTGGAACCCATACATTTTCATTCATTGTTTTTTTCCTTTGCTGGTTGAACTACTTTTAGATCTAACATGTGCAGATGAACAAATCGATCTTCGACAAATACTCGCCATATGTTTGGAGAACTTTTGGCATATATGTTTTCAATAACAATACCCAGTTTACCACAAAAAGAACGTTCATATAAACTTTGATCGGGTGCTGATATGATTTCAACTAAATCTCCGGGCTTAATCATATACAGAACCTCATTTATAGAAAGACAAATACCTGTTCCCAGAATCGCAAAAGAAAGTAATAACAGGCCCATTAAGCTCTGTAGACATTCTTTTTGCTGCAATCAGATTAGCAGCTGAACTAATACCAACAAAAAAGCTTTCTTCCTTATTTAATCTTTTTGCTTCTGCTATAGCTTCATCAGATGAAACAACATAAATCTTGTTAACTTGTTTCATGTCAACAAGAAACTTGCTGCCATCTCCAATGCCTTGAATCTTATGTAAGCCCGGTTTACCACCCGACATAACAGCACTCTCAGCAGGCTCAACAACAGCACATTGAATGCCCTCATATGTCTCTATAAGCCGTTTTGAGACACCCATAAATGTTCCACCAGTTCCAGAACCACAAACAAATCCAACCGGTTTAAAACCCATTCTATTCACATCATTAACAATCTCTAAGCTTGTGGTAAGATAATGTGCTTCGATGTTTTCTATGGCATGAAACTGATTAAAGTTGTAATGATTTGGTAGTTGCAAACACATTTTGTTTCTGAGATCGATCGCTTGTTGAAACTGGCCAGCAGGAACAAAAATCAACTCTGCTCCAAGTGAAGCAATCATCTTTTTACGCTCTTCACTCATATCTTCCGGCATAATGATTTTAACTTTGCAACCGTAATACCTTGCAAGCGTTGCCAAAGCGATTCCTGTGTTTCCACTGGTAGCTTCAACAATAGTTGTTATGCCACGTTTGATTTTACCAGAACGTTCTGCTTTTGACAATATATGATAAACAGGTCTGTCTTTGATTGATCCTGTTAGATTGCGATATTCTGGCTTTACGTAAATGTTTTTAGAATAGTGAATTAATGGTGTGTTACCAATATTGATGGAAGGATCATTCATAACTGCTAAATATTAGCAATCATCGAGCTTCTTTTGCCCATTCTCCCCAAAGTTTAAGCAACTCTTCGGCCTTGGTTCGATGCTCCACATAAGCTTCCCATACAGCATCAGCTTGCTCTTTATTGGTAATCCCATTGTCTTCTAGTTGTAGCTCAACCAAATCTAGTTTTACTTTCATGTTGTTCTCCTTTTATCATTTCATACAAAGATATCGGTCAGACACGTACTTCAAAGCAACCCGTCCATGACGAGAATCAAATCGTTCGCCACGCTCTAGTTTCACAACAATACCTTCACGAACCTTTTGCTTTGGAAAACAACTGTCTTCTTCAGCAAGTTTTTCTAGCATCGATGCATCAAGAGCTCCACGATAGAGAACAGGAACAGTTTCACAAATACCCGCACAGTAAACAGGATTGTCAAACATATCAGCGTTATCAACCCAACGGCCATGATCCAAAATGTCAAATGCCGCAAAGCCATATTGGCCTTGAACTTTTCCATAATGGAAATTTGATCCTTGAATGCTTGGCCCATATACCTCTCCATAAATAGCAAGGCCGGGATGATTCCTGCACCATTCTTCGATCCAAGGATTTTGAGCTAGTGCAGTCCACCAAACACACTCTGGAGCAATAATGGTCTTTGTTGTTTCTACACCATTTTCATCTGTCCATGTTACGTCTTTTACATGAGTTCCCGGCTTCATCTTCCATGTTGTACGAGAACCACAATGCATCTCACCATCCATATACAGATAGCGACCGTTTGTTCCGTGAATCTTTTCAGTAAGAATCACACGTTCCCCTTCATGGAACATACGATGAAACTTACGAAAATTTTCTAGGTCATAAGCTGGGATAGCGATACTTGGACCACTCGCTTGAATCCCAGTAAACATTCCAGAGCCTTTTGGAGCCGGTGGTTCGTATCGTTCAACCCCAAGTTGCTCCATAAGGTTATCGCCCTCTACAGAGCCTTTTGGAGCCGGGATAAGCAATCCATAAGAAGGTTCTCCACGGAACCGACGCATGGTGATACGTTGCCGAGTTTTACCCTTACCATCATCCAGAAACTTGAACTCGTTGCGATCAAGAGGAACAGTATAATCTGGTTCAATAAAAACCATGAGGTCACCAACCTTATGTTCTCCTTTGCGGATAACACATTGGTATCCCCATACGTTTGTTAGTTCAAGTGCATCAGCGTTTGGATGCGGGAGGATAGATTCGATGCGAATAACTTTTACTTCGTGTGTGCTCATAGGTTCATGATACCACAAGAAATATTAGAAGTAAAGATGTTATTTTTCTAACAATGTTTTATTGTAAGCTTCTATAGCTTCTGGGCTAAACTTTACAAAGTCGCTGGCTGTAGAAGAAAGAACTGGATATTTGATTACTTGTCCATTTGTGAGGTATGGAGTTGCTTCCATCATTGTTGGAATTGCTTCAACAATCCGCATTGTGTAAAATGAATCATTCACAATATTGCGGTAGATATTCATCTTTATACCTTCTCAGATTTGTAGCTGTCTTTGATGTTTGAGTTGAAGTAATCTTCTCTTGATTGTGCGTTAGCTAGCTCGTTGAACACAAACTTTGGAACGTTGTAATAGTTGAATGTTTGGTTGTTTACTGTAACGAACAAGGTTTGTTGCTTGCGATCATATGATGCTTTGTTTACCATTGCATTATCCTCTCAAGCCAAGCATAGCAGAGTTGTGAATATTACTAAACGTATTTTATTTCAAACTTGAGAACTTTATGTACGCCTTTTGCGTCGCCTGTAAAGCTGCTGAAAGAGATAGAGCAATCTCCTTTGAGAAGTTCCCCTAAAGGATACTCAGAAAAGGCGTAGGAGAGTATTGGTTTAGCCTTGGCAACTTCTTTACCATTTACCAACTCATGAACAGAAATAACTTGTTCTGGATTGTTATAATGGATACGGAAATGATGTGGGTTACCATCATTCATTTTGCGGTGAACATACTTCTTTTCAACAACAGAGTTCTCAACACGAAGAACAATTTCATTGCCGCTATTGTTTTCTAGATTCTTGTATGTGTCAAAGTTGACAACTAACCCGTTTTCAGCTAAACCTTCATTGCCGCTAAAGATAAGAGAGATACCATCTCCTCCTCTACCTTCGGCATCTCGTACACCCTCAGAACCTTCAATTTGGAAAACAATATCTGCTTTCCAAGAACGTTCATGTAGATCTATTGGAGATTTTAGTGTAGCTTTTCCGCTTTGGTGGTAATCGTCTGTCAGAACAATTTCTGTTCCTTCAACACGGGCTGTACCTTCCAACTCCACGTCTTGTTCGGAAAAGTTTGGATATGTTTCTTTGTTGTTGAACTGCTCAAAAAGAATAGGGTATAGTTTCATAACCGATAAATAGAAAAACCCAAAAGATTTCTCTTCTGGGTTTCTTATTGAGTACCGACGATCAGAATCGAACTGATGACATGGAGCTTATGAAACTCCCACTCTAACCAACTGAGTTACATCGGCATTGTGGGTCATGACAGACTTGAACTGTCAGCCAACGGATTTAAATTTAGTGATTCACCTGCATGTACTTCTCTGTGGCATCTGCAACAAAGTAACACACACTTATCTATTTCTGCTTTTACTTTTTGCCAACTTCTTGTTTGGCCTTCATTTCCTATGGAAAAATCTTTTTGTGAAGGATCTAGATGGTGAAACTCCAAAGCTGAAATATGTTTGTTATATCCACATTCTTTGTTTTGGCATCTACCGCCTTTATATTCTACAGCTTTTTCTTTTAGATTTATTCGTCTTTTCGTAACAGCAGCAGAACGGCATTTCGTACAGCGATAATATCCTCGACCTTCTAAAACAAAAGGAACATTTCCATGCTTTTTGCAAACTCTATTTTCATATGTACCCATAATAACCTCTTATGGATATATATTTGGTAGAACTAGATTTTGTTATACCAAACTTAGCTCACCCACCTAGACTTGAACTAGGGACATTCTACTTAACAGGCTCAAGGTGTAGGAGTCGAACCTACATCGCACAAGTTAACAGCTTGTTGCATTGCCATTATGCTAACCTTGAATATTTTTCTTTTTCTAACTCTGCGTGAACTTCTCTGTGGCATCTGCAACAAAGAAGATGGCATTTATCTAACTCTATTTTAACCAACTCCCATTTTCTATTTTGGTTAGAAATCCCGAACTCTTTTTCATTTGGATCAACATGGTGAAATTCCATCGCTTCAATATAATCTTTATATCCGCATTTCTCGCATTTTCCGTCTTTATATTGAATGCATTTCTGCTTAAATTTACGTCTAGCTTGTGTTGTCTGGCATGAAGCACAAACAGTTGTGGTATGTCCTTTGTGCTTAAATACATATTTTTTATGACAAATTTGACATTCACATTCTGTTCCAATTTTTGTTATCGAATCGATATCCTTTTTGGTATTATGTGACCCAAACGGAGAGCAAGTTAAACAGTATTTTCTATTTTGTAAATTTCTACGACTATTATTAATCGTTACGGTTGTTGGAATCTCCACAAGACATTTTATGCATTTTTTCATACTGATAAATATCTTGCTATCTTAGATTTCTTTCAAAGAAACCTCTAACCGACTGAGCTATGGGTGAATGGTGGGTTGTGAAGGGATCGAACCTTCGACTAAATGGTTAAAAGCCATCTACTCGTACCAACTGAGTTAACAACCCTTTGATGTTTTCAGTATGCTATACAAAATATCGTTTGTAAAAGTATTTTGTTTGATATTTAGAATGGATTGGGAGACTGTTTATGACTCATATACAACTGATATTAGAAGCAATTGAAAACGATCCAACTTTTTCAAATGAAACCAATCAAGCGGAATTGATGGAAGAAGTTGCTGCTGCCATTGCTCACATAACTCAAATGGTTGCTCATAAAGTCGCAAAAAAATGCTTGAGCGAGAATGGTAGCGAAGATGAATATATTGATATCATTCGTAGGTTTAGAGATATTGTGAAAACAAGGATTGATTCCCCTACCATCAAACCAGAAGGTATAAAACTTCGGATGATTTCGGATGAATTCAATAATCTGATTAACCGATACTAAATCGAACAGTTGGTAGGCGCATCGGGGGTTGAACCCGAAACCTTTCGATTATAAGTCGAATGCTCTAACCAGTTGAGCTATGCGCCTGTGTTTCTCTCTTATGTTTTCAGAGTATCAGTCGATATTTGTATTCTCAAACTATTTTATTTTTTCTCATTTGCTGCATTTTCTAGTATCTTTGCAGCTTGATAGCACAGAAACAATATATCTTGCGGAAAGTACTTACCTAGCCCTTCTGCTATTTGTTGCTTGTTGTGACCATAACGAATTCGTGCTCTTATCGCTTTAATGCATTCATCTATGTCTGTATTCATTTTAAATCAGTGTGTAATATCAGCAGAAAAGTCATTCATAATTTCTGTTAATGATTTTCCCATTTCAGTATCTTTCTGAAGTGGGCGCAGCTAGACTTGAACTAGTGACCCCTCAGTTATCAACAGAGTGCTCTAACCAACTGAGCTATGCGCCTTTATGCGAGCAACAGGATTTGAACCTGTGACCTTCACCTTATGAAAATGACACTCTACCGCTGAGTTATACTCGCATTGTTCGGGAACTAGGAGTCGAACCTAGATAAGCAGAGCCAAAATCTGCTGTCTTGCCATTGGACGATTCCCGAATAATACAGAAGGTGAGGGATTCGAACCCCCGGTGCCTCTCAGCACTTCAGTTTTCAAGACTGACGCCATAAACCGGACTCGGCCAACCTTCTATTCAAAATCGTTTGTGCGTTCTAATGTTATATTGTTTTGTATTCTAATCGTTTTATTGTTCAATGTCCAAATTTCACCGTTATCCATTGCACACACATACAACAAATCGTGTTCTTGTGAGTAATCGATAACTAGAAAGGCAAATCCTTTCATTCCATCCGAAACACGGATTATTGGCAACGTTGGATTTAGTTGAAACATCATTTGGTGCCCCGAACCAGACTTGAACTGGTACGCCCTTAAGGGCAGCAGATTTTGAGTCTGCCGTGTCTGCCGATTCCACCATCGGGGCTTGTATGAAAAGTTTTAGTGCCCTTGACCAGACTTGAACTGGTACGCTTGTTTCCAAGCAAGAGATTTTAAGTCTCCGGTGTCTGCCGATTCCACCACAAGGGCTTTGTTGTCTATGATCTTACTATAACAGTCTCTTATTCGTTTGTAAACCTATTGTTATCTTTCTAGAATTTGATTCAGAAGTTGTTGCTCTCTTGACCAAGAATAACCTTCGCAAACTGTATCTGGCTTAAGCCATTCACCATTTTGACTTCTTGCTTCGGTTCTTATCCAAAGAAACACATCACCAGATGTATTATAATCCATCAGCACAACATCTCTTGTTGTTGTTGTTTCGTTGTTTGCGGCAACGATATGTCCAAGATGGGTTGGTCTTGTAAAGATTCTCCAGCCCAAAACTGTTAGTCGGTTAATGAAATATTCATGAACGAAATGGTATGTACCCATTCTTGGGTATGTTGATGCATACCTTGTTTGGTTCATGCAACCGTTCAAACTCAGCAATAAGCAAAAATATATGATTTGCTTGAACATTTCTTTTAACTAGCGCCCCCAGCAGGATTCGAACCTGCATAAATCCAGTTACGGTACTACTGTTTAGAAGACAGAGCCGGTATAAGGGCTTCGTTTATGTTCTTAGTATGCCAGAAATATATTCAAGCGTAAAGGTATTAATCATTTTTCTTTTCCAAGCGAAAAGAATAGGGCAATCGATAGAACAATGTTAACAATCAACAACTGAATCCAGCTCATATTCTTAGTTAGTTTAGCTTGAGATATTCCCAAGCAGTAGCTGCACGTTTCATCAAGCGTTTTTTGTTTTCTGGTGTCAATCGTTTTTGAACTTGTGGTCTGAGATATATTGTTAAAAGCTTATCTACAAACTCTTGTGCAGTTTCTCCGACGTTAGCATTCCATTCTTCAGTAGTTTCTGTTTTTAAGAGATTGTTATATAGTTCGCTCATTGCTTGTTGATAGTAAGCATTGAGTTCTAAGGGATCGTTGGCATATTTGTCACGATCTCTTACTTTTCCAGCTTCTTTTTCCGATATTTTTCGTTTTGCTCTAGCAACAAGATATTCTGGATTTATTCTTCTGAAGTCTAGGGTATGAGTAAACTCATGAACAAAAGAAGAGCGGTAGTTCGAACTTTGTAGTAGATCAGCCAAGTTGTTAGCAAACCATTTATTGTAGGCTTTTACAGGCTTATTAGCGGCTTGTGGAGCATCGATGTATAGTTTGATGCGTAGCTGAGTTAGCTTGCCTGTATTTGGCTCTATATTCCGATCAGCTCTTGCTTTGATTGTTGGTTTAACGTTGCTAAGTTCATGGTCAAGAAACTCGATATACAAATCAGATATTTCTGGTATTCGTTGTTTTTTTGGAAAGTTTGTTTCCATATGGAAGCCTATAAATCTTCCATCGTTATCTGTGTAAAACTTTTCCGCAAACTTACTTGGATCTTTTCCCAACTTACGAACAAACGCTTCAATATTTTCGAATGCTTCATTTGCGATATGGAGTTTATCCATATCGTCTTCTCTGGATTCTGCAAGCTTGAGAAAAAGCTTGGATTCGATCAAGGCTTGCAGTTTCATTTCATTTCTTTTCGGACTTAGCTAGTTTAGCTAGTTTTTCGAACAGTTTAGTAACGATGATTGTATCGATGTGACTGCGATCATAGCTGTATGGAATATAGCTTTGTTCTGGTTCCAATGGTTTATGTTTTTTTATTTCACGATCTTCACGAGGAAAAGGATAAGCTTTCATGACTTGTCCCATTCCATTGCCATAAGTTTCTTGTGGCATTTTCTTGTCTAAATCTTTTGGAACATAGTCTTCTAGCTCACGCTTTGGTTCTTTCTTTGCCATTTTAGGTTCCTTTGCTTCTCCCAACGAATAACCGGGATTGCCTTTCTTATAGATATTCACGTTGCCGGGAACATGCTTTACAGGATGAGCAACAACTCCTTGACTGCCAGCATGAATCGGTACATCATCATCAGAATCTAAATCTTTTACGTAATCTTGTTGGCCAAACTCTTTCTTGATCCAATCAACAGGCTTAACAAGGTGATTAAATACTTCATCTCTATTGGTATGACCTTTGTCAACTTGCGTTGTTTCCTTCCAGCGATTTAGTGTTTGATTACGTTTTTGTGTTAGTTTAAGCTGATTGCCTTCGGGTTCTGTTGGACTATACATACTGGCTTGTACACCAATGTCTCCCGGTTCAAGTGTTAGCATTCCTTCGCCGGGAGTGTTAACAGGTCCATGTCCAAAAGGTATACCACGCTCACCTTCTCTTGGTGAAGGAAGAAGATGCGGAATATTGTAACGTTCTTCTTCGGGTTCTTCTCGGTCTAAATCTTCATCTTCTGGGACATGTTCAACAGGATCAGACAAAGTATTCATCGCCGGGAATCCCGGCATGTCACGATAGAGAATCGCTGCCGCATCACGTTCGTTTACGAAGTCTTGATATTCTGGGTTATAAAAGTACGAAGGTTCAAGGTCTTTTTCTCGATCCAAGATTTCGTCTCTAACAGTATCCTCTCCGGGCAATAAATGAGGACGGCTATCGTAAACTTCAGAACTTTCAAGGGATTCATATTCGCTATCTTTTGGATCACGTTGAGCATCTATAGCAGGTCTAAAAGAAGGGTTTGGAGGTAAGTCTGCATCTGGGTCTTGTAATCCCGGCCATACTTGTGAGTTGGCTAGTTGATATCGATTACCGAAACCGTAAGGGCCACCTTGAAACGTTCCTGCTCCAGAAAAATCTCCAGTGTTTTCATTTGCAAAAAGTATGTTTTTAAGCTTCATTTGTGAATAAGTAGCTACTTGAGCCTAACAAACTTATACTTGCGCAATATCTTGCTGAAATAACTTCCAGCAGAAGGTGCTGTTATTAGTTCTTCATAAGTAGTTGAATCTACACCAGAATATTCATACTCGGTACCGTTGTGGAAGATAACCAATAGAAGAGATAGAACAGTATCATATTTGCAATATGCTAGTGTTTTACTTTGTTTGAACGTGTGAGAAAGAAATCTGTTATCTCCCACAAATGTTTTTGATTCAAGTGTTTCCATATTAGTGTATAGTTAGCCTTAGCTGCGTAGAAAACAAGGAGCTTACATATCAATGCGTATTGGTTCTTTATGTCATATCAAAAGCAAGAAAAATGCATTGCAAACGTTTGTTGTTGTATATCCAGATATCGACTATGTGCTTGAACAAAGAAATAAAAAGAATAGTTGGTTGCCTTGCATACTAACAAGTTCACTTTGCAAGCCCCCTCAATCATCATCAAAACTTAAATCAACAAACGAATCATTTGTGTTGTTAAACAAAATGCAAGACGAGCATGGCAGTTTTTACTATCAATGCTTATATAGTGATATGTTCGGTTGGATTATTGGTAGTAAAAAACTGTTTGATATCATTGAAGAGGATAACCAAAGATTATGTCAAGTGTAAGAACGCTTTCGAGATTGATTGATAGATTAGAAGAGTTTATGGATGAATACAAAACGTTTTTGGAAGCCGATGAAATGGCAACCGTGGACGATGTGATATCGATTGTTGACAAAGTTCGCAACGATCTTGAATCAGAAGAAGAGTCGGACGAAGACTAATGCTTGCTTTTTAAAACCGTAAACGTTCGACTTGTGTTTAAACGAACTTGATGGCCGGTGCTACCGTTCAACATCGTTATTTTCTTTCTTGTCCAGCTGCACGTTATCCAAAACTTGTTACGTTTTAATATTTTGATTTTGGTTACCAACGCTTGTGTTTTCTTAAACACCAACATATCTCCAACACCAACACTTTCATACGCTTCAACTATCTCGGCATCAATCAAATGCTTTGGATGGTAAAACCATTTTATTGTTGAAATGTCGGTTGCTTGCCATATATCACCTAAAGCTTTTGTTGCAAGATCGTAGCTATGATATATCGCTACGCCAACAGCTCTTATACTGTAACGTCTTTTGCTTGCGATAATCTTTTTTGCTTGTTCGGCGTTGTATACAAATTGATATCTGCCTTGATGAAAAACAACAAATGAGTTAACTGTTGCAATATACGTGTTGATATCAAGTTCATTAAACAAACTGTTGATTGATACACCGTAAGTGCTTTCAATCGTATCACGTTTATAAGATTTGGAGTTGGCATTGAGAACAATAACCTTTTTCCACCAATCTCCTGCATCAACATCTTTATTGCAAAGCAAAAAAGCTTCAACAAGCACTTTTGGTTTAACTAGTTTTCCAAAGTCTTCCAAAGTAATCTTGTTGCTCATGAACTTAAATAGGTTGTAACAAAAACAAAAAGGCAAGCTATTTTAGTAGCTTGCCTTTCTATCGCTATATTTTAGATTGTTTAGCTAATCATTCACTATCACGTTCGGCGTAAAACTTTGAAAGTGTTTCGTAAAGCTTACGAGCTTGTGTACCATTGAGTGTGAAGCAAGCAGTACGACGTGAACGAGTCTTTGACCGTGAGATTGGAACGATTACTTCCATTGTCATGGCTTTCTTGCTTGCTGGTTGCTCAACACTTACACCAATCTCGGTTGAGGAGGTTGGAGTGAAACGAAGAGCGTTACGTGGGTTTGAACCGGTACCGATGCGAGCAAGTGATTCGTATGATGGGTTGGTTGTTTCGTATGACATAGTGTTTCTACCTTTCATTTTTAGCTACGGTGTTGTTTTGTTGCCGTAGCGCCTTTCGGTAGATTTAGAATGCCATATTAAAAACAAAGTCTACACGTATTTCTTTTTTCAGTTCATATCATCGTATTCGTCGCTATCATCATAATCGTTGGTTGATTGGCTATCCTCGTTAACTTCATTTTCCAAGGAACTTGAAGAAACTGGATGTATTCTCAAATACTGAGCTTTGTTGAAATGATCTCGCTTATATGGATCATTGCGTGGACGAAGACGTTTTTCTTTTTGATGACGAGAACTCATTAGATTACCTAGACTTTTTCCTTTCTTTGAAAGAATGAGATGAAACCAAAGAAACCTCATCAAGCGTTTGCAAAGGCTCCTCTGGAACTGAAACAACAGGTTCTTCAACCGTGAAGACTTCTTGTTGCTCAACAACTGGTTCTTCTGCGGGTGGTGACACAACCACCGGCTCCGAAATGATTGCAATCGTTTGAACTGCAACTTCGGGTGCTTCAACAACAACCACAGATGGCACAAAAACAGGCTTTAAAAGCTCGAAAACAAAGTTTTGGAACTCTGGGGTTACGTTCCATTTGTTTGAGCTTAAAAGGCTTTTAAAAGCTTCTGGAGAAGTCACGTTATTTGCTACAAGCCATTTATCTAATGGATAACGTTTGCGAGCGAGATAACTTTCTAAATCTGGCAGATCTTGTTTTATCGTTATTTTGCCACCGGGCATTGTTTTGTTTCCTCTGTTAGACAGAGGGGAAGAATATCTCCTAATACTTCGTGAATGTCTTGTCGCATTACCAACATACTGCATTCATCATCTGTAAGAGGTCTACCAAGTGACTCCGATATGTTTAACATAAACTTACGCATCCCAGACAAAAGAATGTTTCTTGCAGTTGCATGATTCATCTTATATCCTAGTGCAGTCATCTTGGTTGCAATCGTGCGATAGTCTTCGCCCTCTTCGATAGTTATATACTTCTGGTTCATTTCACATTCTCCTTTGCTAGAATTCCACTACAATCAACTCCATAACGTTCCAACAACACACATTTTTCTCTCAAATTAAGCTTGGAAAAAGCTTCTTTTGCCGCCGTTAGAATACGCTTGTTGTCAACGCTTATCGACATGTCAACGCTGTTACTTGGAATAACGTCTTTCAACGTTTTATCCATACTGGAACTTAGTTGCTCGTCAATCGATTGACAAAACCATGATTTAGTCTTGACAGCAGCAGTAACAGAAGCAAACATCTTTTCTGTCATGCCAAGTTCGTCAAGCATGTCTTTGCCAATATCCTTAAACGCTGTTGAACGTTCTTTGGCAAGATTAAACAACTTGTTGCGTGCTGTGCGAATATGAGATGGAATATGCAGCATTGGCTCTTGATCTAAAAGATAAGAGTTTACACTCTGTCGAATCCACCATGTAGCATATGTGCTGAACTTAAATCCTAGTTCTGGTTTAAATCCATCAATCGCATCAAACAATCCAAGATGACCTTCTTGAAGCAAGTCACTACGTAGCTCTTTGTGCTTTTGCTTTTTGCTGTAAAACTTGTTGATAACAAACGTTACAAGTTTAGCATTTCGTTGCGCAAGATCGTTGCGTAGAGTTACGTCTGCTTTCAGAATCTTTCCATTTTCATCCAAAATCTTGGTTGTTTGATACTTTTTGAATAGTTCTAGGTCTTCTTCGTTTGTGTTTGCTTTAGGTGTCATTGGTTTGTCCTTTTCTTTGATGCTATCGAATTCACATATGTTTTCAAACATTTTGATTTCAAAACTTGATAAGTCTTGTCGATTGGAATGTCAAGTTGTTCCGCAATATCTTCTCCTATGTGCCATGCCACAACTTCTTCTTCAAGCTCCAAGATGCTCTTTGAGAGATTGCGTGCAAGTTGCTCTGTGTTTAAACGAGCGAATTTTTTTGCAAACTTGCGACTTGTGATGATTTTGTGATGGCCCAGTTCATGCAACAAAATATAAACTTGGTTTTTGATTGTGCGATTGTTGTTGATTTCAATCGTTTGATTGTCAACATCGTATGCATCGTCACAACCACGCACAAACATAACGTTAACATTTTGATTGCGTGAATATTCAACAAGATTTTGCAAATGTGTTTGCCAGCTAGTATCACTCATGTCTACTATACTAACACAGCATAATCCGTTACGCAAGTATTTAAAGTAACTCTGGTTAACGTTTCACTATATATTGATAAAAGGTTACAAAATGGCCGTTAAATTTGAACTAGACAAGAAAAAAGATCAACTGGTACCATGCAAAGCTTTTAAAAATTGGGGCAACTCTGTTGAACAAAAAACGCTCAAAGATGCTGGAACGTTGGAAAAGCTTTTCACAAGCGAAGAAAAACGTGAGGAAAAAAAGAAAAAACTCCAAGCTATAGCAGCTGCAACTAAAACGCTGCCAGATGCAGGTCGTGCTTGGTTTGTTGATATATTTCTTTCTGCTTTTGGTGGAAAAGCTGATGATCTTGCCAAAGACTTGTTCAAAGATCTTACAAAAGGCGCTGCATTCAAAGAACTAGAAAAAGCTACATCAGAGTATAACGCAAAGTTTAAAGCTAAAGCTTTAGCCGTTGCAACAGCTTCTGCTGCACTAACAAAAAGAGTCGCATATGCTATGACTCCTGTAGCTGGTGCATTCGGTAAAGAGTTTAAAGAAAGAATACTAATTCAACCAGCACCGCAACAAGCTCCCCTCGGCTCCCCCGCAGCACCACCTCCAGCCCCAACAGGTACTCCACAACCGGCACGTCCCACCGCCGAAAGTATCGACCGTGAGTTGTATCAATCCAAGAAGCTGTTAGAGCTTGGTTTCATTACCGAAAACGAACATCTTGCAAAGCTTGTTGAAGTAAAAAACGCTTTATTAAATGAAGCCGAAGCACTCAACGCTAAAAAGCAAAAAGCTGTAATAACTCAAATCCAAGCAAATCCGGATATAACTTTAAAACAACTGCAAGATTTTATGTCAAAACAAGGTAAGCAGTTGACTAAAAATTTTGATCAAGTTCAACTTGACGATTTAAAGTCCCGTTATCCTGCGCAATCTGCAACCCCAACAAATGATGGAAAAACATCAGCAAATCCAGCTGCCCCCGGCGCACCTCCGCCATCAGGAGCAGCCTCACAACCGGCAACAACCGGTGCGGCTCCTGTCGCACCAGCAGCAACGCCTCCTGCGGCTCCCCAAGCAAACCCCATCGCAAGTGCTATTAGTACACTTGTTGGGCAAACAGAAAACGATCCAAACGGCGAGTTGGTTAAACTCACTCAACAATCTGGGGCCACTCAACAAGCGTTTACTGATATGGAAAAAGGAGTTGTTGCCGAGTCTTTAACACACAAACAACAGCAACTAGTAAAACTACAAGTTAAAAAACAAGTACTTGCTGAATATGTTAAAACTGGAGAAGTTGCAACAAAAACTCAGCTTAACGAGTTTTTCCTTACTGCGCTTATTTTTGCTGCACTAGCTGGTGTTATTGCGTGGGCAACTTCAAAACTGTGGCCAGTATTGAAAGATGCAGTTAACGGAGCTCCTGCAAGTGGAAGATCTAGAGGCGGCGATCCCGCAAAAGAAACACAAGAACTTGTACAATCTCTTGGTGGAGGCTATAACTCTCAAGGGCAACTAGTTGATATAAATGGAAAAGCTGTCCCAGATATAAAAAAGCAAGTTAAACAGTTTAAAGATGATTTGCAACAAAAAGGTGACGTTATTAAAACTGCTGCAAATATTGCGATTACTAAAGCTGATGATGGAGTGAAAGTACTTCCATCATTCCAACCTTTTCAGCAAACGTTTACAGCATCACCGCAAACCGAGATAGCCGCTGTTATAACAGCTTTGGATAATGTAGCCACCGAAGAGTGATGTAGTTTGCTAGGGGTGGTTTTGTTTAATCTTTGAACTGAATTCCCCTAGAAGTAACCTCGTAGGGGAAATAAAGACCACCGCTGCCGAAGCGATTCTTTTCAACTTGGGCGACTCTATCACCATATGTTTCGCTTCTACGGTCTGTGTCTAGGTGAAGTGAGATATGCATATCAACAGCGTGTTTCACTTCTTGTTTACCTGCGAAGGTTCCATCTTTTGTTACTTGACCAATGATGATTGCATTGGTGTAGTTCTTCTTTGCCCATTCAGCAAGTCTCCAAGCTGATTGAATGGTTTGAGCTTGCTGGGAGTAAACCTTGCCTGTTTTTGAGTCAATCTCATTACACTCAACTGTTTGTAGTGAGTCAATAAACAAGAATAGTTGTTTGCCGGGGTTCTCTGCACGAATAGAGTCAGCATGTTTTAGGATATCATTTACATCATTATGATATGATGGAATAAAGCCATGTTTTAGATCCATACGTTTTGCTGTGCGACGTACTTGATAAATGCTTTCTTCACAAGTGTTATAAAGAGCAAGGTTTCCTGTTCTAGTGATATTATCTGCTAGTTGAATAGCGAAGGTTGTTTTACCAGAGCCGGGAAGACCTGTTAGAATAGCTACAGTTGATGGAATCATTCCGTCACCGGCACAAAGAGCATCAAAGTGTTCCCAGCCGGTTGATACAGCATTTTCTAGTTCTGTTGGAAGGCCAATGTCTAAGATGTTTGTTTTGGTTGTAACTTCTGGGTTACCTACATTGATTTTATTTGCCATGATAGTTCTCCTATGGTTTAGTTTAGAGTGGCTTATGAAGGATCTAAAACGTATAGATTAATACAGCCACCAAAACTCTTTACGAAACTCTACTTCGTTTTTGATTGTGTCAGGATTGACTCCTGCCGGAACGATTTTGCCTTGAACTTTTTGTTTAACGTCACGGTAGCCTCGGCTCATTCCAGCAAGCAAAGCATTTGATATTGTTTTGTTGACTTCTAAAGAACCAAGATAACCTTGTTCGTGAGCCATTGGAGTAAAGATTTGCAATCCAATAGCCATTGCCATGATAAGGTCATCGTGACGTTTCTTTAAAGCTTGACCACGTTTACCGTTCCAAACAAACGTTTCCATTTGTGAAACAAAGCGTAAAGAGTAGATCTTGAGTTGATGATTACGAATAACTTGCTCTAGGTTTTCTAGAATCTTTTCACGGTTATTTGGTTTGATTGTAAATCCCGGCAAAACGTCTTTCTTTTCGTCGGGAGTCATGCCAATCATTTTTTCTGCAAGATCTGAATCGTAATACAAGTTAGGATATTCAGCATCTCTTAGTTTGATTGCTGTTGCGATACCTACTGTGTTCTTTTCATTTACAATAAGAGCATCGTTATATCTTTTACCGATCTCTATAAGCCATTCTCCAAACCTGTCTGGGGGTATTTTGCCCATGTATTCAGCAACCACTTCGCTTTCATTTACGTCGAATACATGAAAAGTCGAGTAGTCTTCTGCGTCACCTCTAGCAACGTCTGCTGCAATGATGTATTTGTGATCGGGAATAGCTGTTTTCCAGATGTGTAAATCTTGACCTTTGTTATTGGGTCCAGTATATCCGATAGGAGTTTGAGATAAGTTTCTAACCCAATCGATACTGTTTTGATCAAAGAAGGTTGAAGCTGAACCTTCGAATCCACACAAAAGTTCTTGCGCAATACCTCTTGCATCCATTGGCTTGGCTTGATCTTCAAACCATTGTTCATCTCTTTCTGGGTGAACGTACCATGGAAGCTTAATGCCGTGAAACTTGTTTTTACCAACACCTTTGCAGTGCAAGCCTACTTTACCTTCTTCATATTCTCCTGTGTCTGCTCCTGCCCACAACTGGTAGAAAAAGTTTTTGCCGTTAGGAGTTGAGAAGATGATAGCTCTACCACCTGTTGATAGAGTAGGATATAGACCAAGCCATAGATCTTCTAATACGTCAACGTGTGCAGCTTCGTCAACAACAAGCAATGTAAGAGCCTCACCACGACCAGCGTCAGCAGATGTTGGAATAGCTGCGATTTTTGAGCCGTTGTTGAACTTGATGTATTTAACAGATTCAGCTTCTGGTTCTTTTAAATCTAAGATGTTAAGCATCCAAGGTGGAAGCATCTTAAATGTTGTGCGAATCTTTTGAATCATGTTCTTGCTGGATTCCAGCTTTGTTGCCATGATCATAATGTTCGCATCTTGACGAAACATTGCCATCCAAAGACAATAAGCAGAGGTTGTTGTTGACAAACCTAACTGACGAGATTTAAGAACAATATTGAACTTGTAATCCAAGAAGCCTTGAATGCATTCTTCTTGGAATGGATACAGCTCGAAGGGAAGACGGCCTTTAACTGGATGTTGAATGTAAAGATATTTTTTGATGAAGTAAACCGGGTCTTGCCCGCATTTCATTATTTCATCAACTTGTTCTTTTTTGGTTAAGGCCATTTTTGTTTAGGATATTATGACACACTTACAACGCAATGTAAGTGATATATGCAGGTTTTGTTGTTGCGGTAAGCACTCATAGAAACGTGTTCAAGCCATTCTTGAATCGAGTGATTGTCTACAGCTAGCTTTACAGTTTTTTCTGGAGGAGCTTCGTGTGGTTGTTTGCGATATGATAGCAAGGTTTCATCTGTGGCAGCTTCTACGGCACGTTTATATTCGTCTGTGATACGTTCCAAACGTTTGCCAACGATTTCTAGAAGCTCTTCACGAAAACGTTTACGGCTTTCGATGTAAGCGTTTGCCGATCCGCCAAGGTTAACAAGGATTTGTGCTTTAACTTGAATAGTGTTTTCAAGTGGCATAGTCATTTTGACAAAGTGGTTTGGATAAGCACGCTCAGATGATTTACCAAAAGAAGTATCTAAAAGATTGGTTAGCAATCTATAGCGAGCACGTTGTTGAATAGGCATAGTTTATCCTTTAGGGATAAGTATTCATTTGAACTGTATTTGTGGAAGGAAAGCCATATGTCTGCGTTCCATATAGATCTTCCAACGTTCGCTTTGCTTGTCTGGTGTTGCGTTGCTTGATCTCCAGTATAAGTGACACATATAACAAGTTTGTGTTTCACGATAGCTGTTGGCGTCGTCTGCTGTTTTCATTGGGTATTCACACAATGGACAATGGAATGGAACAATCACTTTGTTGTGGTCTACTGGGGCTACAACTACCACTTTGCCACTGTGCAGTAGGGTTATTTGTTTGTTGTCATGTGTTAGAGATTGCATTAGGTTAACTATATATTGTTATAGTCCTACAAAGGTGTATGCAATGAAGAATACCAAACTATACAAGTTTCTTTTTGAGCAAGATGAACCGGTTGCACCAACAAACACTGGTTTTGATGCCCCAGCAAAAACAGAAGATCAAGAAGAAGCAGAATTTCAAGCAGCTGTTGCAGATCCTGTAAGCCCTAACGAGGAAATGCTAACAGATGAAGAAATGGCTACAGAACTTCAAAGTATGTTTTACAAGCCTGATTCTCAAAGTTTGGCTGAGTCGATTTATGAAGAAGAAGTAATCGCAGAAGAAGGAGAAGGTCTAGAAAGCCCAGATGACATTGCCGTAATACATGTTGGAGGTGCGGCATGAGCGATTTAGCTAGTTTACTTACTGACAAGCATTTAGGATATGCTTTAGAGTTGGTATTAAGTAACGTTATTCAAAATAATGTTCGTAAGGTTAACAAAAGATCTGTTGCTTCCTACGTGAGTGCTCATGACGAACTTAGCAAAGCGGTCGAGGCAGCTGATGCAGACACACTTGGAGCATTTGCGGCTTTTGTTAATGATGCGGTTGATGTAACTGCTATTGCACTAAAAACAAAAGCGAAAAGAGACACAAAAAAGAAAGGTGTTTCTTATCACGCCTTATTTGGAAACAAAGTATCTGCGATTGTGGCAGGAGGTACCGGTGCTTTTGACATTGAAACAGAAAAAGCCAATATACACGTTAAGCTAAACCAAAGTGCAGAAAACACAAGAGTTATCGGCTTCCAGAAAAACGTTATAAGGCAAGGAGAAATAACTAGAGCTGGCACACATTTCGGAAACGCTTATTTTGCAAAACTTGACACTGTAATGCTGGGTTTAAAAGAACAAGTTATTCAAAACATCATGTCCAGACTGAAGGGCAATCCTGCTAAAGTAAGAGCTTTGGCAGAAAAAGCATATGCAAAATATTCGAAACCAAACACAGGAATGCCAAGGAAACCACCAGAACTTCACGGGTCGCCGGGTCCAAAACACAGTTTTACAATAACAAAGCAAGCAATCAAAGATACATTCGCAACCGAAGGATTTAAACGTTTGTTCCGAGGGCGTGGATTTGCAGCTTTGATCGCAAAAGATTTGCGTGAACGTGTTTTCAACCCTTCGACAATTGATGAGGGCGGAAAAACTATTGGTTTTGCAAAATACACATGCGGCAGAGATGCCGATGGTATGCCTATTAATCTAAACCTGTCTCTCGATATCTATATGCTAGATATTCTTGACGATGATATTCCTATCAATGCCAAGTTTTTTTCCGGTGGAGGTAAAAAGCAACCTTATGGAGTTATTTGCTTGGCTGATGAAGATCCAAAAGTTCCAACAAACGTCTTGTTTTATATCGAACTGCGAACCGATGGTGAGGGCCACCCACCGCAACTAAAAATCGGTAACGTCAACAAACTCCATAGTATGCTCATGTACAAACCAGTTTAACCAGCTTTCCAACAGCCAAGTTCTTCATCTTGGCTTCCACGTCAATATCTACAACATCCCTTACAACCCCATCACGCTGACAATCTGGAATATAGTGAATATAATCACTGTGCTTGCGTCTGTCTGTAAAACTACCGTTCTCCAATCCCGGCGTAGTGTTAGACAAATGCTGCAAAGGCTTAACTCCAGTATTCTTCCAAGTATATACAGCCAAACCAAACGCATCATCTAGTGACAAGTTAGCATCGTTAAACGTGTGATGGTGACTATCCCATACAACAGGAACGCCTGTGGCTGCATGTACTTGCAATAGATCTACAAGACTGTACGCACTCTCATCATTCTCAAACGTGAGTCGAGAGCGTACATTATCCGGTAGATTGCGAACAACTTGAATAAGTTGAGCCAGCCTATCAGACTTGCCACCGTGAATATTGATGGCAGCATAAGGTGTAGCGGGTAGATGCATTTTGTCAAATACCCAAGCATGATGCGACAGTTCCTTGATGGCATTGTTAACCGTTACAGGATTATCTGAGCTAAGTACAACAAACTGATCGGGATGTGTAGTTACACGAATCCCAGCGTCAGTAAAAGCCTTACCAAGCTTGGTAAGCAGCAAACTAACTTGCTCGTCATTGTCAATAATATCACGGTTGTATTCTGCAAGAGAAAACAAACCACTAGACATACGAAATAACTTAAGGTTGTTTGCTACAAGCTTTGGCACAAGCTTGATAATCTCGTTGATGTTGTTGATATAAACTTCACGGATTGTAGACTTGGTGTACAAGCCTTTTTGAAAACGACCTAGTTGCAAGGTACGTTCGTTGATAGAGTTTTCGTAGACTACAGAACCATCACGCTTGGTGCGTGGTTCCAACCATTGACAGCAAACGCCTAGACTCATACCTTTATCATACAATATGATAAAGATTATCTAAAGGTATTTTACATTGTTCTGCAAGTTGTTGGAGCAATATTGCAAAGTCTGGTTGTGTTGATATTATGGGAGTTTTGTGCGAGTGAACGCAAACGATTTGCAACACTTATTGCTCTTCTGGAGTATGGTAATCCAACCATTGTGTTGCGGCACAAACCTGTTCTAAATCTACGGGCAGCACCTTCCCATGTTCCACATACTTCATATGAGTGCCACAATATCGCCGCAGCTTGCATAGGAGTTCCTGCAACGTGTCTTCTTGTTGCAGAGATTGGAGCTCCCCAGTTACCACCCTCGCCTTGATCACATCCAAGGTGTGTTTCCATAAATCCAACTGCCGTAAGAACCTCTGTAGGCATCTCTGGATATTGCCTTTGAGCTTCAACAAGAACTTGCTCAATCTGTGTTCTGTGCTCAATAATGCATTGTCGGTTATTTCCCGACATGTGTGGAAACAAAGCTAAGATTGCGGTTACCGCTTCTACTGGTGAAATCATCGTTCTTTTTCCTTTGTTTATCGATTCTAGCGTAACATACGCTTTTTTGAATCGAAAGCCATATTGGCTACACTATATATAGTGTTCTCAAAACCAAACTTCTTTTTGGCCTCTACAGCTATATAATGAGGATTTTTTGGTAAGATTTGTTGGGGGGGG
>Ga0214917_10002250_pt1 | contig 23810 bp, 26 predicted proteins | sample LL_1208_BB_MetaG_FD_177983 | JGI IMG/M metagenome (GOLD analysis project Ga0214917, IMG submission 177983) | Freshwater microbial communities from Lake Lanier, Atlanta, Georgia, United States - LL_1208_BB | ecosystem: Environmental > Aquatic > Freshwater > Lake | place: USA: Georgia | collected...
TGACCGAGTTGATGATGCTTTGCAATTCTTTGAAGATTACCATTTTGATGGTGTTGAAAAGATGTATATGAAGCACCTAATTACGCAAGCAGACATTGACCGCCGTTGGATTTACTGCCCCGATGCAGTTACCTATGTTGTAGGCATGTTTCCTTTTGATGATTCTAATTCATCTATCAATATGTTTGACTTGCGGTATCAGCTAAGATTACATGACCTCTACGACTTTACATCGGTAAGTTATGTGTCATATGAAATTACCATGCAACATATTCGCACATTAAATTTATTGTTTTCTGGCACACCACAAATTCGTTTTAATCGCAAACAAAATAAAATCTTTTTAGATATTGATTGGTCAAGAGATTTGTCCGTTGGCGACTATGTTGTAATTGATTGTTACAGAGCTATTCGGCCGGCCACAATTACACTTACAGGAACTGGCACAGCCGTTACATCAGCAAATACAATTGCAGGAACAAATACGGTATTTGACCAAGAATTACTAGAAGGTGACATTATTACGCTTGGCGGCCAAGAGTTGCAAGTCAGTAAAATCACATCGCCAACTTCACTTTCAACAGTTGGTCCTGTATCAACTAATGTTACAAATGGTGTGCTAACAAAACCAGGCAATTCAGAAGTTTGGAATGACCGCTTTCTAAAGCGCTATGCAACAGCACTCATTAAATACCAATGGGGTTCCAATTTAAGTAAGTTTGCTGGCATACAAATGCCAGGTGGTGTTACTTTAGATGGTGTTCGCATTATGACCGAAGCTAAAGAAGAAATGGATAAGATTGAAGAAGATATGTATAACTTCAATAGCTTACCTAGTGAGATATTTACAGGATAATTGTAGTGGCCACCAATGTCTATTTTAATCCGTTTCCGTCCAGCCAGATAACTTCCGAGCAGTTGCTCGTAGAAGATTTGGTGATTGAGGCCATGAAGATTTATGGAATGGATATCTTTTATCTTCCTCGTTCTTCTCGTGACCAAGTAGATTATCTATATGGTGAAGATACTTTAAAGCAATATGTTACCGCATATCCAATTGAGATGTATTTGGAAAATGTTACAGGTATGGATGGTGAACAAGATTTTATTTCCAAATTTGGTTTAGAAATTCGTGATGAGTTGACCTTTCTTGTTTCTCGCCGTAGATTTGCCGCAACGGTACCTTCAAATCGGCCATTATCAGGCGATTTAATTTATATTCCTCTTATCAGAAATATATTTGAAATTACCCATGTAGAACACGAAGACGACCAAGCAATGTTTTATACATTAGGCCGTGGTCGTGGTGGTAATGTGTATGTTTACGGATTAAAACTTAAACAGTATGTATTTTCAAATGAAATTATTCAAGTTGGTATATCTGAAATTGATGACCAAATTCGTAACTACTATCCAAGAACAAATGTGGCACTATCTGCTGGCGGCACAGGCCAGTTTATCAATGATGAAATTGTTTATCAAAGTGCCAATACATTAGCAAACGCCACGGCAACTGCTGTTGTCCATGACTTTACTCCAAATTCACAAGTTACAATCATTAAAACAATTGGTACTTTTGCATCTGGCGGCACAATTAAAGGCAACACAAGTAACGCAACTTGGACAATTAGTACCTCAAATGATTTGGTTGCACTAGATAATGCCTTTGAAGATATCATTGACAACAATCGTATTCAAGCTGAAGCTAATGCTATCATTGATTTTACAGACACAAATCCATTTGGTGAGCCATAATGTTAGGTCAAGAACACTACTATAATCGGTCTATTCGTAAAATTGTTGTGGCATTTGGCACACTTTTTAATGATATTCTACTTCAACGCTATACAAAAGATGGTCTTACCAAAAAAGAAATCTTTCGTGTGCCGTTATCCTATGGTTCAAAAGAAAGATATCTAACACAAATTACTTCGGACCCAACACTCACAAAAACAATTGCCGTAACTGTTCCAAGGATTTCATTTGAACTTACAGGCATGTCATATGATTCTAGCCGTAAACAACAGTCGCTGATACAGAACTTTGCTTTAAATGCCAATGGCGGAATTAATACACAATATACACCTGTGCCATATGATTTTAATTTTTCTATGTCCATCTATGTTCGCAATACAGAAGATGGTACACAAATTGTAGAACAAATTTTACCATTTTTTAAACCAGATTTTACTGTTACTGTTGATTTTATTCCTGGCATGGATCAAAAGTATGACATGCCTATTACCTTAAATTCAGTAAACACAACAACAGAATATGAGGGTAGTTCAAATGATGGCACTACTCGTTTAATACTTTGGGATTTAGATTTTACTGTTAAAAGTTATTTGTGGCCAGCAGTTAAAACACCAAGAGGATTAATTGGCGCTTTAAATACCACAACAGGCCGATACGGTAGTGCCAATACAAACATATACATTGAAACACAAAATCTTGATGCTCAGAAAGTTACTGTTAATTATGCTACAGGAAATAATTACTATCTTACGGGCGAAACAATTCGTGTTGATAGACCTGATACAGATGAAATTACAGGCAAAGTAGTTTTCTTTAGTAATAATAGCACAGGCATATTAGTTGTTGAACAACTAACTCAACTACTACAAGCAAATGATATCGTTGTTGGAGATTACACCAATGCGTCCTACAATGTAACATCTGTTGCTGTGTTACCTGTCAAGGCTATCGCAATTGTAACTAGACCTAGTCCACAAAACTCTGATCCAGATGATGAATTTGGTTTCTCTGAAACAATAACCAATTGGCCTAATACTTTAATATGAACAATTTAAATGAAAAATTATCCAAAGCTTTAGAAATACAACCTCTAGAAATTAAACAATCTACCGAAATAGTAGAAGTTAAAGATGTTGTTGACGATGACGCTGAGTTTGCTAGGCAAAACATCCGTGATTTGATTGTAAAAGGCAACGATGCTGCAAGTCATATCGTAGAAATTGCCAAGCAATCTGAGCACCCAAGAGCCTTTGAAGTGGCCGCTGGTATGTTAAAAAATCTATCAGATATGAATAAAGATTTACTAGAAATTCAAAAACGCAAGCAGGATTTACAACCAAAGGTAACCAACAACACACAAAATCTAAACATAGATAAGGCTGTATTTGTTGGTTCTACCGCAGAACTACTTAAACAACTGAAGGAAAATAAATAAAATTATGGAAAAATTAATTGAACAGCTTAGAACGATTTTAGGCACAAACTTTGGCCTTTATTTTAAAATACATTCATACCATTGGAATGTTGAAGGTCCCAATTTTGTTGAATACCACAAATATCTTGGTAAACTCTATACACAAATTTTTAATAACACCGATTTAATTGCTGAAAAGCTTCGTGCTCTTGGAACTTATGCACCGGTTAGTTTGACAAGAATGAAAGAGTTTTCTGATATTGAGGAAGATACTTCTATACCACAACCAAGGCAGATGTTTGAAAATTTAGCTCTTGCCAATGATAGATATATTATTCATCTACGAGCAGGTATTGTTGCAGCTGAGTCCGCAAATGAACCTGCCATTGGTAATTTTTTACAAGACATTTTAGACCAACACCAAAAACACGCTTGGTTTTTAAAGAGTATTACAAAATAAATGTCAGACGGCTATCTAGGAAATGAACGCCTAAAAAGAGTTGGCGTAGAATTATCTTTTACTGAAGAACAGTTAAAAGAAATAATATTATGTACCCAAAATCCAGTTTATTTTATTCGCAATTATGTAAAAATTGTTAATATTGATAAAGGTCTAGTGCCTTTTGATATGTGGGATTTTCAAGAAGAAATGGTTCGTGATTTCCATGAGAATCGTTTTTCTATTTGTAAAATGCCTCGCCAAGTTGGTAAAACCACCACAACAGTAGGTTATATGCTATGGTGTGTTTTATTCCAAGATGATTATACAATTGCTATTCTTGCAAACAAAGGTTCACTCGCACAAGAAATTATGTCCCGCCTGCAAAAGGCCTATGAATATTTGCCTTTGTGGCTGCAACAAGGCATCATTGTTTGGAATAAAAGAAACATTGAACTAGAAAATGGTTCTAAAGTATTTGCATATGCAACCTCTTCAGCTGGTGTTCGTGGTGGCTCGTATAACTTAATCTTCTTGGATGAGTTTGCGTTTGTGCCACACAATATGGCAGTTGATTTTTTTACATCAACCTATCCAGTTATTTCTTCTGGTCAAACATCAAAGGTTATTATTGTATCCACACCTAATGGTTTGAATTTGTTTTACAAAATGTGGACAGATGCCATTGAAAAGCGTAGCCTCTATAAGCCAGTTGAAGTTCATTGGTCTATGGTGCCAGGCCGAGATGATAAGTGGAAAGAAGAAACGATACGCAATACTTCCGAAGAACAGTTTCGGCAAGAGTTTGAAACTGAGTTTATTGGTTCTTCGGCCACGCTGATTTCAGGTGCTAAGTTGCGGTCATTAAGTTTCTTTAATCCAATCTCATCTATTGAAAATGTGGATGTCTATGAGAATCCAATAGAAGGCCATCTATACATCGCAACTGTTGACTGTGCCGAAGGCGTTGGTGCCGACTATTCTACTATTAACATTATAGATGTTTCACAGGTGCCGTATAGGCAGGTTGCTAAATACAGAAGCAATAAGTTACCTTTATTGTTCTTCCCAACTATCATTTATAGTTTGTGTAGAAGGTACAATGAAGCCTTTATCTTAGTTGAAACAAACAATATTGGCCAACAAGTGGTAGACATTCTACACTATGATTTAGAGTATGAGAATGTTTACAAAATTGACCACCACCATATTAAAGGCCAAACAATTTCTGGTGGCTTTAAGAGAGCTTCAAACTTTGGTATTAAAACCACCAAAACAGTTAAAAAGATTGGTTGTGCCAATCTAAAAACACTTATAGAATCTGATAAGTTGATTATTAATGACTTTGATACCATTGCTGAAATGAATACCTTTGTTCGTGTCCGTGATAGTTACTCTGCGGAAGAAGGCAATAATGATGATTTGGTTATGGGGCTGGTGCTCTTTGCTTGGTTAACCGCACAGTCCTATTTTAGAGATGCTACAAACATAGACATACGAAGGGTTCTATTACAAGAACAAAACATGCTGGCTGAAGAAGATTTAGTACCTGTAGGCTTCATAGATGATGGTCGGAGAGAAGAAGTTTTGGTAGATTCAGGTGATATTTGGACACAAAAAGGGTATTTTTCTTCAACTTTGTAAAAAACTAAATAGATAATAAATAGAAATTGACCCAATAAACAAAAGGAGAAATCCATGGCATTTCAATTATCCGCAGGGGTAAATGTATCAGAAATTGACCTGACTACAATTGTCCCATCAGTCGCCACTTCCATTGGCGCATTTGCTGGACCTTTTGCGTGGGGACCAACTAATGAAGTAATTACTATATCCGATGAAGTTCGTCTTGCTAGTAGATTTGGCAATCCGGACTCTACAAACTATGAATACTGGTTCTCAGCTGCAAACTTCCTAGCATACACAAATAATCTTAAAATTGTTCGTGCTGCCAATACCGCTTATTCCACATTAAATGCATCTGCTAATACAGCTGGTGCAATTTTAATTGAAAATGAAGATGACTATTTAGCAAATCACGCAACAGCAAACACAACAAACGGCCCAATGGTTGCCAAGTGTCCTGGTGCTCTTGGTAATTCGTTGCGTATTTCAATGTGCCCAAGTTCAAAGGCATTTTCTTCCAATCTAACTGTTACCGATTCCCTAAGAGCTAATGCGGTCAACTATTTGGTAGACAACACCACAGTTATTAATGTTAACGGCACAGCAAATGCAGCTGCAAATTTAATTGCTGGTGATTTAATTTCTGTTGATGGTGGTTCATCTTACAATCGTGTTGCTTCTGTTAATGCTACGGCTATTACAGTAACTACTGCTCTGTCAGCAAACATTACAGTTGGTACAGCAGTTCTTCGTAAATGGCAATATGCTGACCAATTCAAAGTTGCTCCAGGCACTTCCGATTATGTTACATCTAAATCTGGTGCAAATGACGAAATTCATATCATTGTAATTGATGAAGATGGTAACTTTACAGGTACTGCAAATAATGTTGTAGAAAAATGGGCATTTGTATCTAAGGCAGCCGATGCTAAAGATTCTAGTGGAAACTCAATCTATTATCCAAATGTATTAAATCAACAATCTGAATATGTTTGGTGGACAGGCCATCAACCAGGTGCAACCAATTGGGGTAGCAACGCACAAGGCGTAACATTCAATGAAATCCGTGTACCATTTAGTGCTTCAATGAGTGGTGGTGCAGATGGTACGATTACGACCGCCAATGTGGTTAGTGCTTATGCTAAGTTTGCAAATGCGGACTCTGTTGATATTTCACTAATTATTTCTGGTCCGGCCAATGCAACAATCGCAACAAGCTTAATCAGCAATATTGCTGAAGTTCGTAAAGATTGTTTAGTATTTTTATCACCAGAGAGAGCCGATGTAGTAAATAATCCAGGTAATGAAGTTACTGACTCTCTTGCCTATCGTGATTCTTTAACCTCAACTTCTTTTGCAGTTATGGATTCTGGTTGGAAATACCAATACGACAAATATAACGACACATACCGCTATGTTCCATTGAATGGTGACATCGCTGGTCTATGTGCAAGAACAGACCTAGAGCGTGACCCATGGTATTCACCAGGCGGCCTCAATCGTGGTATTATTAAAAATGTAATTAAGCTCGCATACAATCCAACAAAAACAAATCGTGATGACCTCTATGTAAAAGGCATTAATCCTGTCGTTTCATTCCAAGGTGAAGGCACAGTATTGTTTGGTGATAAGACGATGTTAAGCAAACCATCTGCGTTTGACCGCATCAATGTTCGCCGTTTATTTGTTGTGTTAGAAAAATCAATTGCTCGAGCTGCAAGGTTCTCGCTGTTTGAGTTTAATGACCAGTTCACAAGAGCACAGTTTGTAGCACTTGTAGAACCGTTCTTGCGTGATGTCCAAGGTCGCCGTGGTATTACTGACTTCCGTGTTGTTTGTGATGAAACAAATAATACAGGTGAAGTCATTGACCGCAACGAATTTATTGGTGATATTTACATTAAACCTGCTCGTTCTATCAACTTTATTCAACTTAACTTTGTTGCTGTTCGCACAGGTGTTTCGTTTGATGAAGTTGTAGGACAGTTCTAAATAGAGAAACGGGAGAAAAATAAATGGCATTCAATGTAAACGAATTTAGAAGTCAAATGATTGGGGACGGAGCTCGTCCAAATCTATTTGAAGTTTCTATGCCATTTCCTGCGTTCTCTGCACCAGGAAATGCTCAAACAAAATTAACTTATATGTGTAAAACAGCACAGCTACCTGGTTCTACGCTAGGTGTTGTGCCTGTTCAATATTTTGGTCGTGAATTAAAATTTGTAGGCAATCGTACCTTTACTGATTGGACAATTACAGTTATTAACGATGAAGATTTCGTTATTCGTAACGCCTTTGAGCGTTGGATGAACGGCATCAATTCGCATAATTTGAATGTCCGTAACCCAGCAGCGCTAGCGCCACTTGGTTATTCAGTTGATGGTGATGTTACTCAATATGGTAAAAATGGTAACACATTGAAAAAATACAAATTCGTAGGCTTATTTCCAACTGATTTGACACCAATTGATGTTGATTGGGGTTCAAATGATACAATTGAGGAATTTACAGTAACTTTAGCATTCCAGTGGTGGGAAGCCGTAGAAACTGGTGTGGTGTAATAAGAAAGGCTTCGGCCTTTCTTTCTTTTTAGGATGATATATTAATGGCAATAAAATTATTTGGTTTCACACTTGGTTCAAAGGACATTGTTCAGAAGCAGGATCCTGCTCAGCAATCTTTTGCTTTACCAACAGAGGCACTTGACGATGGTGCCGTCACCATTACACAAAATGCCTACTATGGTACATATGTTGACCTAGAAGGCTCTGTTCGTAATGAATTAGAACTCATCACTCGGTATCGTGAAATGGCCAATCATCCTGAATTGGAGATGGCTATTGATGATATTGTCAATGAAGCAATCACCCATGATGTTACAGGAAGAACTGTTGATATTATAACAGATAAGTTAAAGCAACCTGAAACAGTCAAAAAGAAAATTCACGAAGAATTTCAAAATATTCTCAAAATGCTTAACTTTGGTAATCTTTCTGATGACCTATTTAAGCGTTGGTATATTGATGGTCGCATTTACTATCATGTCGTGGTTGATGAAAAAGATCCAAAAGCAGGCATACAAGAGCTAAGATACATTGACCCACGCAAGATTCGTAAGGTGCGTGAAGTTAAAAAAGGCAAAGACCCAAAAACTGGTGCTGACATTATTGCCTCTGTTGCTGAGTATTATGTTTACTCTGACCGAGGTACAGCTGCACAATCATATGGTGCTTCAATTAACGCAGGTCTAAGAATTGCTGCTGACGCCATAATCAATGTAAACTCTGGTCTAATGGATGCTAAGAACACATTTGTGATTTCTTATCTACACAAAGCCATTAAACCACTTAATCAGTTACGCATGATTGAAGATGCGGTAGTTATCTATCGTATATCACGAGCACCAGAACGCCGTATATTTTATATTGATGTGGGTAATTTACCAAGAGGTAAAGCCGAACAGTATCTAAAAGATATTATGGTTAAGTATCGTAATAAGATGGTTTATGATGCTAATACTGGTGAGTTGCGTGATGACCGCAAACACATGTCAATGCTTGAAGATTTCTGGCTACCACGCCGTGAAGGCGGTAAAGGCACAGAGATTACCACATTACCTGCAGGCCAAAACCTTGGTGAATTGGCAGATGTGGTTTATTTTAGACAGAAGCTTTTACAATCACTAAATGTGCCAATTTCAAGATTAGAACCACAACAAGGTGGCATGATTGGTCTTGGTCGCACAACTGAAGTAACCCGTGACGAAGTTAAGTTTATGAAATTTATTACCAGATTGCGTAATAAGTTTTCTCAAATATTTGACCATGCGTTAGAAAAACAATTAGTTCTAAAAGGCATATGTTCACAACAAGAATGGCGCCAGTTTAGAGAAGATATCTATTATGACTACATGAAGGATAATAACTTCACGGAGCTAAGAGATTCAGAATTACTTACATCACGAGTTCAATTGTTAGCAACTGTTGATCCATATATGGGCAGATACTTCTCTGCTAAATGGGTTAAAAAGAATATTCTACAACAAACAGATGAAGATGTAGAAGCAATGGAAAAACAGATGGCCGAAGAATCTGAACAAGGTGTTGGCCAACCACTTCAACAGCCTGGTATGGAACAAGAGCAAGTAAGTGCTGAACAATACCCACCTGAAGATAATACACAAGAGAATGGTGCCTCTGAATCTATGACGCCAATGTTAGATGCGGAAGTAGAAAAGTATTCATCTCTACTAAATAAGCGATAAACGGAGAATAGTATGGACACACAAAATTTTATTAATCAAGTGGCTACTGGTGATGCAGCCGGCGCTAAAGAAGCATTAAATGACCTTTTGTCATCTAGAGCTTTTGATATGTTAGATGCCAAAAAAATTGAATTAGCACAAGCATTGTATAGTGGTGAAGAAAATTTAGATGTTGAAGTTCAAGACACAGCGGATACACCAGTAGAAGAAGAATGAAAAATTTACAAGATTTTAAAAACCTTGTAGAAGAAGAAAAGTCGGACTATAAACAGTTTGACATGCTTGTTCGTGCTGGTTTGGCCAATAAGGCACAACTAGCACGAATTCATCGCATTATGGACAAAATGACTGAAGAGCGTCCACAGTTCAATAATGCTGATAGAGAAATCATGCGTAATTTGTTTAATCGCATGGTAGATTTAATTAGTAATAATAAACAAATCTTCATGCGTGCTAGACAAGCGGTAAAAGAAGAACTAGAAGAAGGTATTTTAGATACTGCCGATATTAAAGTATCTCCTTCTGGTCGTAAAGTAAGAGCTCACCGAATTAAAGTTGGTGATTTAGCTTACGGCAAAGATAAAGATATTAAAGAAGATTTTGAAATTGTAGAAGCTACAAAAGATATAGAAGAAGATCCGCCTTTTGTTTTGATGTTAAAACGCAAGGCTATTCGCCTGTATCCAAATAAAGCAAAAGTAGCTCTATACTACAATAAACAATTAGATAAATATTTTACCATTCCTTATGGTGCAGGTGTTGATGCTCCACTTCAGGCAGAAGAAACTATTGAAGAGGCAGTTGATGCAATTGGTCAACTACAAAAGATTCAGGATACACACCAACATTTTAGTGGTCCAATCTTAAAAAAACTTAATGGTGTTGTAAGACATAAAGATGGTTCTGCCAGTAAGGTTGATGCTCAAACTGCACGAGCAGTATTGATGGTACATAAGAGTTTGAACGATGAAAATAAAAAAAAGTTTGCTAATATGGTGTCAAGGTCTGCACACCACATGCAAAAGGCAGCAGAGTTTGCTGTTAGTAAAGTAACATGAATTTAATTGAATTAATTATTTCTGGTAAACTAAACGAAGCTAAACAATATAGTGTTAATCGTTTAACTGAGATAGTTGCAAAACGCTTATCAGAAGCCAAGCGTTATGTAGAAGCAGATATGTTTGAGTTCGTAGAAGAACAACTTGATGAGAAAAGAAATCCAAATCTCATTAAACAAGGACGAATCACTAAGATTCGCCGTAGAATTAGACGAAATGCCAAAGGCAAAATTGTAATTCAAAAGAATCGCAGGCGCTCTGGTATTAAAGGATATAGAATTGTAGGCAATACAGTTAGAAGAATTTCTGCTGTAGAGAGATTAAGAAAACAACGCTTATTGAAGCGTTCATGGAAAACAACAAGAAGAGCTAAACTTCGCCGGTCATTGCTAAAAAGAAAAATGTCAATGCGTAGGCGAGCATCAATAGGACTAAAATAAAATGCCATTTGAAATCATAAACGCTGTTAGAGCAAAATCAACAATTCGCATTGTTGGTGGTGCCGCTAATACAGCAATCAATCTATCTGCGCTTTCTGCACAAACGGAAGAAACTGTAACTTCTGCGGCTATCGCACAAGTATCGGCATCAACAAATGGTATTTTTAGAGTTTATAGAGGTAATAATTCATCAGGTACTTTAATTTTGGAGATTTCAACTCCTATTAACCTTGTTCTTTATGAATATGATATTACCTTTGCTAATAACTCTACAGCTAATGTTTGGGTTGAACATACAGGAACAGCAGGAACTTTGGTGATGCAACTAGCAAAAACGGCTACTTATAGCCCAGCACTCACAGGAATGTAACATGAAACTTATTAGAGAATCAGTAGAAAATGTAAAGTATCTTACCGAAAAAACGGAAGATGGTAAGAAAAAACTCTACATTGAAGGCACCTTTTTGGTGGGTGATGCCGTCAATAAAAACAATCGCATGTATAAGATGGATACACTTCGCAATGAAGTCAATCGTTATACAGAAGAATTTATTAACACCAACAGAGCGCTTGGTGAACTAGGGCATCCAGATACACCATCTATTAATTTAGAAAGAGTGTCCCACAAAATTGTTTCTCTAAAAGAAGATGGAAGTACCTATTATGGCAAAGCATTAATTTTAGAAACTCCTTATGGTCAAATCGTTAAGAATTTTATTGATAACGATATTCAAGTAGGAGTATCATCTAGAGCCTTAGGTTCTTTGGTTCAAACGAAAGAGGGTTATAACCTTGTTCAGGACGACCTAAAGCTTGCTACTGCGGCCGATATTGTAGCAGATCCATCGGCACCAGGCGCTTTCGTTAACGGCATCATGGAGAATAAAGAGTGGATGTTTGTAGAGGGTCACTTCGTAGAGAAGGACTTTGACATCGCTAAAACAACAATACAGAGAGCTTCCCGTAGCCAAATAGAGGCTACTGCTCTAAAACTGTTTGAAAATTACCTCAGAAAACTTTAATTTTATAAATAAGAAATCATAAGGAGATTCCTAATGGCAACAAATAAACTAATGGAAGCTGCAGCAGACATTCTTACTCAAAGTAAGAAATCCGCTCCAAGCGAGCCAATGCATAAAATGTCCACCCAAGTCGTTGATGTGGGCGGACCAACACCAGAGAATTATAAGCCGGACGATGACTCTGCTAAATTGGATACCACCAAGGCGGTTGATAGTTCTGCAGCTTCTAAGAATGCCGCTTCTATCAAAATGAAGGCTTCAGCTGCTTCTGCCAAAATGGAAGAAACTGAATCTGAAGAAGAAGTCATTGCTGAAAAAATGCATGACGATGAGAAAGAAGATAAAGAAATGATGAAGAAAATGAAAATGAAAGAAAAGATGAAAGAGGATGTTAACGCTCTCTTTGCTGACGATTCTACCATTTCAGAAGAATTCAAAGACAAAGTTTCTACAATTTTTGAAGCTCGTGTAAATGACCGAGTATTGCAAATTGAAGAAGAAATTGAAACCAAATATACATCAATGCTTGAAGAAGCTATTGATGACATCAAAACTGATTTAACCAACAAAGTAGATGACTACCTAAACTATGTCGTTGAACAATGGTTAACAGATAACGAAATTGCAATTGAGTCCGGCCTCCGTGCTGAACTCACCGAAGAATTCATTGCTGGTTTACGCAATCTCTTTGCAGAACATTATATTGATGTTCCATCTGAGAAAGTTGACCTCGTTGATGAACTTGCTGGTAAAGTTGAAGAACTAGAAAGCAAACTCAACGAAGAAATTGAGCGTGGCATTTCTTATGCTAAAGCTCTTGTAGAATCTCGCAAGAATGAAATATCCCGTGAAGTATGTGAAGGTCTCACAACGACACAAGCTGAAAAAATCAAATCACTCGCAGAGGGTGTAGAATTCTCCACAGAGGAAGAATACAAAGAGAAGCTTGAAACCATTCGTGAGAACTATTTCCCATCTGGCATTAAAAAGGCCGATGAGCAACAACTGCACGAAAAAGTAGAAGATGCTGGTGAACAAAAAGTGATTAATGATCCATTTGTTGCCGCAGTATCTAACGCAATTTCTAAAACCAAATTTTAAGTAAAACTAAAGGAGAAACTTAATGTATTTGTCCGAACCACTACAACAAAAATGGAATGGCGTTCTGGATCATCCAGACCTTCCATCAATTGCTGACCCATACCGTAAAGCTGTAACAGCTGTCGTGCTTGAGAACCAAGCCGTAGAGATGCAAAAAGCTGGTATGATTACAGAAACCATAAGCAACACAACTGGTGCTGCAATTCAAAACTTTGACCCAATCTTAATCAGCTTGGTTCGCCGTTCGTTGCCAAACCTAATCGCTTATGATGTCTGCGGTGTTCAACCAATGACAGGCCCAACTGGTTTGATTTTCGCTATGCGTTCACGCTATAGCACACAAACTGGTACAGAAGCTTTCTACAACGAAGCTAACACATTCTTCTCTGGTTCCAATGCAGCTATTACTGCTGCTCAATTGGCACAGATTACGAATTTGACACTCGCTGCTAATACCACAGAAACTTTCACATCTAACGCTTTTGCTGTTAGTGCTATGACCACCAGCCAAGGTGAGAATTTAGGTGACGGTGCCGCTGGTAACACATTCCAAGAAATGGCATTCTCTATTGAGAAAGTTACGGTTACTGCAAAGACCCGTGCTCTCAAAGCAGAATACTCCATGGAACTTGCACAAGACCTCAAAGCAGTTCATGGTCTGGATGCAGAAACAGAATTAGCAAACATTCTCTCAACAGAGATTCTTGCTGAAATTAACCGTGAAGTTATTCGTACCATTTATGGTGTTGCTAAGTTAGGCGCACAAGTAGGTACTACAACTCGTGGTATTTTTGACCTTGACACCGATTCTAACGGTCGTTGGATGGTTGAGAAGATTAAAGGTTTAGCGTTCCAAATTGAGCGTGAAGCTAATACAATCGCTAAGCAAACTCGTAGAGGAAAAGGCAACATCATGCTTTGCTCTTCTGATGTTGCTTCCGCATTGGCAATGGCTGGTATTTTGGATTATCAATCTGCATTACAAGGTCAAGTTAATTTGACTGTTGATGACACAGGTAATACATTTGCTGGTACATTGTTTGGCCGTATCAAAGTGTATATTGACCCATACTTCCCAGCAGGTTCTACAAATGAATTCGCTGTAGTTGGTTACAAGGGTTCAAATGCATATGACGCTGGTCTGTTCTATTGCCCATATGTTCCATTGCAAATGGTTCGTGCAGTTGACACCGGTACTTTCCAACCAAAAATTGGATTTAAGACCCGTTACGGTCTCGTTTCCAATCCTTTTGCTGATGGAACTACCGCTGCAACACAAGGTGCATTGACCGCTCAGTCCAATGTTTACTATCGTGGCTTTGTAGTTAAGAACTTGATGTAATTAAACAAGTCCTATAATAATAATTATAAAAAGGGACTGTTAAAAGAGGCACTTCGGTGCCTCTTTTTTTTATCTTATAAATACCATTATGACAGCAATCACACGAAACCCAACAAATCCAAATCCACTCATTGGTAGTCGGTTTATACTTAGCTTTGGACGAGTACCAAATGTTCAATACTTTTGCCAATCAGTAAGTGTACCTGGTATTTCATTATCAGAGGCCGTAATTGTAAACCCTTTTGTTGACATCTATTCGCCAGGCGAAAAGGCCATTTACGATTTATTGAATGTTACTTTTATGGTTGATGAAGATTTAACTGCATGGAAAGAGATACATGATTGGATTCGTGCTATGACTTTTCCTGTGGAGTTTGAAGAATATCAAAGATTGCCTAGATTAAACAAATACAATTCGGCAGCCACCGACCTCAATAAGAAGTTCCCACAATTCTCAGATGCCTCTATTAACATATTGTCATCTTCAAACAATGTATCTTACCGATTTAAGTTTCATCAGGTATTCCCAACATCAATATCTACCTTTGTGATGAACACACAAGACGGGCCGGATAACATCATTACTGCCGATGCCACATTTCGGTATAGTTACTACGACATTGAAAAAACATTCTAATATAGCTTGACAAATTGTTACCATTAGTGTAACATAGCGTGAGGAGGATTTACAGCATGAAGCAACTAGATGAACTATTGGAAGAATGGCGGAAAGATTCCGAGATTGACAGAACGGAACCAGGCAAAGCATTAATTAACATACCCAAACTTCACAGTAAATACTTAAATACCCTTTCACAACATCGCTTGTTGGCAAAACAGGCTGAGTTTAAGTATAACAAATGGAAAAAAATAAAGTGGGAATATTACACAGGTAAGTTAGATGATGATGAACTTGCCAAGTATGGATGGTCTCCGTTTCCATTTGTATTGAAATCTGACATCACTATATATTTGGAGAGTGATGACGATTTAAGTAAACACATGGCCGCAAAAATTATGCATGATGAGATTGTTGATGTGTGCCAATCTATTCTCAAAGAATTAAACAATCGTGCATGGGAATTAAAATCATTCATTGACTGGGAAAAATTTATACAAGGCATTTAATGAGTGATGTGATTCTTCATAAACTAAACGAAGCTTATATTAAAGTAGAATGTGAGAAATCTATCTCACAGGAGTTAAGCTCATACTTTTCTTTCAGAGTACCAGGTTATCAGTTTGTTCCTGCCTACAAAAACAAATTGTGGGATGGTTTCATAAGATTGTATGACCTCAGAACAAATCAAATCTACCATGGTCTTGTTCCGTATATTGAGAAGTTTTGTGCTGAAAGAAACTATACCTGTGAGGTTAATTCTGAAATAAGCATTACTGAAAGCTTTTCGTTAGTTGAGGCAGTTGATTTTGTTCGCACACTAGATTTGCCACATGAGATACGAGATTATCAATTAAATGCTTTTGTTCAGGCAGTTCGTAATAGACGCCTGTTACTTCTATCACCAACAGCATCAGGTAAATCATTAATAATTTATGTGATACTCCGCTGGTTACAAGAGTCGGATTATAAGCGTGGCTTACTGATTGTTCCAACCACATCATTGGTAGAACAAATGTATACCGACTTTGAATCGTATGGATATGATTCTGAAAAATACTGTCATCGTCAATACTCTGGTAAAGAAAAACACACCAACAAACTACTAACGATTACTACATGGCAATCCATCTATAAGAATGATGCCAATTATTTTGAACAGTTTGATTTTGTAATGGGTGATGAAGCACACCAATTTAAAGCCAAATCACTTACAACGATACTATCTGGTTGCACAAACGCTAAATATAGGATAGGAACAACTGGCACTTTAGATGGTACACAGACACATCGCCTTGTATTAGAAGGATTGTTTGGGCCAGTTTATAAAGCAACAACAACATCTGAGTTAATTGATAAAGGTCAATTAGCTAGTTTTAAAATTAAATGCCTCATACTTAAACACAATGAGGCAGTATGTAAACAAGCAAGAGATTGGGACTATAACACAGAAATAGATTACATAGTTCAAAATCCAGCAAGAAACGAATTCATTCGTAATTTAGCTTTGTCGTTAAATGGCAACACTCTTATATTATTTCAATTTGTGGAGAAACATGGAAAAGATTTATACACTATTATTAAAGATTCAGTCAAGGATCGGCATGTATTTTTTGTTTTTGGTGGTACTGATGTGGAGGTTAGAGAATCGGTCCGAGCAATTACTGAAAAAGAAAGGGACGCAATCATTGTTGCTTCTTACGGCACTTTTAGCACTGGTGTTAATATCCGTAACCTTCACAATATCATATTTGCCAGTCCTTCCAAATCCCGCATCCGTAATCTTCAGTCAATCGGCCGGGGATTAAGAAAAGGAGATAACAAAGAAGAAGCGGTTTTATTTGATATAGCTGATGATTTTCGCATAGGTAAATTTGTGAATTATACACTCAAACATTTTATTGAAAGAGTTAAAATTTACGATGACGAAAAATTCAATTACAAGTTTTATAACATAGAGCTAAAAAATGGAACAAACGACAAACAATAATATTAAAATAGTCCGCTTACAATCGGGTGAAGATATTATGGCAGATGTTATGGAAAACGATGAGAATGAACTCATAGTATTGGACAATCCAATGCACATTATATTTAAAAGAATGCCTACAGGCCAAACAGTAATGATGATGATGCCTTGGTTACCAATTGAAATCATCAAAGAAAACAATGCTACCATATACGGCACAGACATACTTACAGTCATTGAACCAAAAGAGGACTTAATTGAATACTATGGTAAGGCGGTGCTTGAAGCTCAAGAGATTATGGAAAAGAAAAAAATTCGTGGTATCAATGATGATGATTTTCTTGATGAAGAAGATGAAGATGACAATGAAGAAGATTTACAGGTTGAAGATATCATTGACCTAATGAGAGAGAAAAAAAACAAAAGGTTACACTAATGGACTATACTGATGTGATTGTGAAAAAACCATGGGGTAAAGAGTATCTTTGTTATCGTAATGATGAAGTTGCTATTTGGTATTTGCATATTGAAAAAGACAAGCAAACTTCCATGCATTGTCATCCAAACAAGAACACCGGTTTTGTGGTGTTAGAAGGCAAAGCAGAGTTATCTTTTTTGCGTAACTCAATAAACTTAGAGGGCTTGGATAAAATTCATATCTTCCGTTCTCGCTTTCATTCTACACGAGCAATTACCGATAGTTTTATTTTTGAGATAGAAACACCTGAAGATAAACATGACCTAGTTCGCCTAGAAGATAATTATGGCCGTGCAGGTACCGAATACGAAGGTAGCAATGCTCATTCACCAAAAGACCAAGATTGTTTTTGGATTACAGAATCATCTGAGAACCCAACAGAGTATAGTATTCGTGGTTGCCTAGTAAAACATCTTCTCATTACAGACAAGGAACAGCTCCTAAATAAGAGTGAAGAAGAACTTTTCATTGTTACAAAAGGCGGCATCGTTACTGTAAAGAATGAGAAGGTCGTATGGCCAGGTGATGTGATTGATGGTAAAACACTACATCGCTTAGCAACAGCGTTTGAATTTGAACCTAATACATCTATGATATATGTGAGTAAATGATTTATCTTTTTGATTTAGACAATACATTATGGGATACTTTTGATAAGAATGGTAATCCTATTTGGGCAAAACAATTAGTCCCACCATATCAAATTAAAAATGATGTGGTAACGGATGATGTGTTTTCATATTGTCGTTTGCGTAAAGGTGTCAGAGAGTACCTAGAACACCTACACCACGAAAACAATCAACTAGGGTTTATTTCTGTTGGGTCTTATTTTGGTATGGCATTTTCAAAACAACCATCAATACAGATGTTAGAATTATTTAATATCTCCCAATATCTCAATAGATTTCAGGTACTAGAATATAAAACATTTAACAAAGCTAATTTCATTGATGTATTAAAAGGTGAAATTGTTTTTTACGATGATAACCCTAAAAACTTTGCATCATTAAAAGATAATGTAATCTGTGTTGATGCATTAAACATACATGATTGGTCACAACTGATTGGAAAAAAATATGATTGATATACTATTCGTTCACCCCAATGCTTCTAAAAAAATCTATCAAGGATTAGCAAATAAAAATTCTGCCATTGAGCCTCCAATTTGGGCAGCCATGTTGGCAAATAGTGTTCGTTCAATAGGATATAGCACAGAGATTTTAGATACCGAAGTAGAACATTTAGATTACATAACTTCAGCCAAACGAATCACCGAATACAAAGCGAAGATTGTTTGCTTTGTTGTATATGGCCAACAACCATCGGCATCTTCACAGAATATGGAAGGTGCTACGGCAACCGCACAAGAGTTACGCAATTTAGAACCAAACACATTTATTCTTTTTGTTGGTGGCCATGTGGCGGCATTACCAGAAGAAACACTTAAAAAAGAACCTTACATTAATGCTGTTTGCCAAAATGAAGGCGTTTATACTATTCGCAACCTATTACGGGCGTCCTCATTTGATGATTATAATTTAAAGAAAGTTGGTGGTTTGGTGTTTAGAGATGGTGAAGGTAATATTATCTTCAATGCACCATCACAAGTTGTGCCTAAAGACATGTTAGAAATTGATTTACCTGGCATGGCATGGGATTTATTGCCATCTCTTTCACAGTATCGCACAGCAGGTTGGCATTCGTGGTCAAACGATACTGAAAAACAACCATTCGCAGCTCTCTATACAAGTTTAGGTTGTCCTTACAAATGTTCTTTCTGTATGATTAACATTATCAACAGGACAAAACAAGGATCAAATGTATCATCGGCCGATAGTAATATCTTTCGTTGGTGGTCGCCTGAGTTTATTATAAAACAATTTGATTATATTGCCTCACAAGGTGTTCGCAATGTTAAAATTGCGGATGAATTGTTTGTATTGAACCCACGGCACTTTGAAGCCATTTGTGATTTGATTATACAACGAGGGTATGACTTTAATATTTGGGCTTACTCCCGTGTTGATACCTGTAAGCCTAAGTATTTGGACAAGTTAGCTAAAGCTGGTGTAAAATGGCTAGGTTTGGGTATTGAGAACCCTAATAATGAGTTGCGTAAAGAAATTCATAAAGAAGGTTTTCAGGAAGTTAAAGTGTTAGATTTAATTCGTACCATTCGTGATGCAGGTATTAATGTGGGTGGTAATTATATTTTTGGTCTGCCATATGATACAAAAGAATCTATGCAAGCTACATTAGATTTTGCAATGGAGAATCCTACTGAGATGGCCAATTTCTATTCTGCAATGGCATATCCAGGTAGCCCATTACACAATCAGGCTCGTATCTTTGGTACACAATTACCAGACACATATGCAGGTTATAGTCAACACTCATATGAAACACTTAACTTGGCCAATGAACATTTAACAGCGGCAGAAATATTGGCGTTTAGAGATAAAGCATGGGACAGCTACCACGAGAGTCCTAAATATTTAGAGTTGATGAAAGATAAGTTTGGTCAGAAAGCAATTGATGAATTGAATGATACCAAAACAGTTAAACTGAAAAGAAAATTATTAGGAGATTGAGATGAAAGCATTACTTATAACATGGGAAAATTTCCAAGACCAAGAGGTAGTTTATCCATACTACCGATTAAAAGAAGAAACTCCCGATGTAGAAATTATGGCCAATGTCAAAGGCAAATTCTTTGGCATTATGGGTGTCAATATGACCTCAGATAAACTTCTTGTTGAACTAAAAGATGAAAAAAGATATGAAAAACTTTTAGAAGAAACGGACATTTTAGTATTACCTGGTGGCGTTAAATCACTAGAGAAACTTCGCCAAGAAAAAGATGTGCTTCGTTTTATTGCTGACTTTAATAAAACAGGTAAAGTAATTGCAAGCACTTGTCATGGTGCTCAATTGATGATATCGGCCAAAATTGTGAAAGGTAAACGAATTAGCGGTTACTATTCGTTAGAAGATGATATCAATAATGCGGGTGCTACATATAGTAGAGATCCTGTTGTAACAGATGGCAATATTGTGTCATCTCCACATTATGACCACATGGGTATTTGGATGAAAACAGCAATTGATATGGTGAAAAATGGAAAATCATTCTACATTGGACTATGAAACACTTTTAAGAATTCATAAAAAAGCAGCAATTTGTAGAGCATTTGAAGAAGAAGTTTACAGGCAAGTAGAAGCAAAAACAATTAAAATACCTGTATATCTTTCAGCAGGCCAAGAATACATCTCTGCTACTCTCTCTGAATTTGTTGGTGATATAGACAAACAAACCTTCATACAACACCGAGGTCATTCTACATACCTGAATTTTGGTGGTGATATGACAGAACTTATATTAGAACTCCTTGGTGATTCAAAAGGGTGTGCTAATGGCATGGGCGGTTCAGCCTCAATACAATCTAAACAAAAACAAATCTATGGCCATGATGGTCTAATGGGTTCTCATGGACCAATAGCAACAGGCGCCTGCTACGGTAATAAAAAGTTTACTATGTGTTTTACTGGTGACGCAGCCGCTGAAGAAGATTATTTTGTGGCAGCTATTGGTTGGGCATCTACAAAAAAATTACCAATATGGTATATCGTAGAAGATAATAATTTATCCATACTCACCAAGAAAAAAGTAAGACGGTGCTGGGAGATGCACGATGTAGCATCTGCATATAAGATGAAAGCCTTTGATATGACCGATGATCCTAAAGACATTTGGGACCATCTATCACTCTGCGACACGAGTGAACCTGCATTGTTTAATATTCGCACCCACCGATTGTTTTGGCACGCAGGAGCAGGTATTGACGATCCAGATATACACGATACACATAAAACTTATGTAAACTATTTTGGCGATACTTATGATAAAGAAGCCAAAGAATTTGTGAAGGAGGCTTGGACTAAATGCCTACGCTAAGAGAAACAATTAAAGAAACTGTTCACCATCATTTAACTAAAGAAAATGGTATTGCGATGGGTCAATGTCTTACCGCTGTTGGTTGGGTTGGTGGTACATTACCAGAGTTGTATGAAGAAGATGGTATGGTTGAGTTGTCTATGGCTGATGTTGCTGGTGGTGGCATTGCTGTTGGAGCTGCACTAGCTGGGCGTAGACCGATGTATGTTATTCGGTATCAAGGCTTTAACTGGTACAATGCACCATCAATTACAAACTATGCTGCCAAGTCAAAAGATATTTGGGGTGTTTCTTGTCCTATGTTTGTGCGGTCAATTGCTATGGAAGGTGCGATAGGACCCGTAGCAGGTTCATCTCATCATTCATTATACTATCGCATGCCAGGTTTAAAAATATTTTCACCAATGACACCAGGTGAATATGAGTCCGTGTATAAACAATTCATGGCTGAAGATGAAGTGTATTATGTTTCAGAACATCGTGGTGCATATGGCAATACAGAAGAAATGCCAAACATTTATAAAGATAATGCAAAGATTACTTTATTTCCTATCTCTATTACACGATTTGCGGCCGTGGAAGCTGCAAAAGAATTGGAGAAAAAAGGCATTCAAGTTGATGTGTGCCATATTATGGAGATAAAACCATTTAGACCAAGTGTAGAAGAACTGGCATCATTACGAAGAACAGGAAAAGGTATTGTTTTAGATGATGACTATGTTGATGGTATTGCCAAAAGTTTAGCATTTGATTTAAACAAATTAACAGGTGCGGATATAGATGTGATGGGTTTAGATAATAAGACGGCAGGTTTCTATTCACAGGTTGATAATCTGCCACCATCAAAAGAAAAAATTATACAAAGAATAAGAGATTTGTTATGAGTTCATTACAGTATCGTAAAGATAGAATGACCCAAATGGCCAATAATTGGCAAATGGAAAAAGTCCGTGATTTGTTTATCCGCAAACAAGTACCGCAAAAATTATACTCTGATTTATGCCAATCAATTGGAATTTATATTGCTCGTGCTTTACATTTTGAATACACACCAGACGAAGCTGAATTCATAAAAAGATTAGATGCTAGTAGGCAAGATAGATTAAATGTAACTCCAAATGGCGGTGTTGTACCAAAAAAAGAATTTGCTTTGGAATACAATTTCTTTATTCGTAGTTGGTGTAATTTAGTTGCCAATTTAATTGAAGATAAACCAGAGTACCTAAAAAAGTTTCGGTTAACTCCAAACATTCGTATCAAATATTCACAAGAGCTAGAAGATAATGTTGGTCGTGGTTTAGATACAGCATTGCCACATTCTGATGCGTGGGTAGAAGGACCATGGGGTATGAATTGTCATATGCCAATTTTTGGTGATGCCAATAATAACTATTTGCATTTCTACAAACTTAAAGATGAATCAAAGTTCAATGATAATTTTTTAGAAACATCAGCTGAATATACTGATATGCAATGGACTGTGGACTACTATGAGAACGACACCATAGTACCAGAGAAAGGATACATAAACATAAGCGACTATGCGTTAATACATAAAACAAATAGATTGCCTGGTGCAGGTAGCCGTGTGTCTATTGATACTACAATCTTTGCAGGTGACCATGATGTCCATCCTGACCGAAAAGCGGAGTATTTGGATGCTATACCTAAAATAGGTGAAGAACTTTTTATTGCTTGTAATGTAGGTGAGTTTGAACCACCACACGAAAAAAATACCGTATTCAGTCATTACACAAGCGGTACATTAAAACATGTTAAATTATGATTATAACAAAAACTCCATATAGATTGTCTTTATTTGGTGGCGGCACAGATTATCCAGCATGGTATAATAATCACCCAAGTAAATGTATTTCAGCTGCAATGAATCATCATTGTTATGTTCATGTGAAACCATTGCCTCCATTTTTTGACCACAATATTCATATCACATATTCAAAGATTGAGAATGTTAATTCAGTAGATGATATTGACCACCCAGCCATTCGTGCTTGTTTAAAATTTAGAAACATAACCAGCAATATTACCATTGGTCACGATGGAGATTTACCTGCTCGTTCAGGTATTGGATCGTCATCATCATTTACAGTAGGTCTATTGAATGCCTTGTATCATCTACAAAAAGAATCTTTAACAAAAGAACAACTAGCACAAAAAGCCATTACAGTAGAACAAGACCTTATTGGTGAAAATGTAGGCATACAAGACCAAATTATGGCGGCACATGGCGGTATACAATTAATTTCTATGTCTAGTGATGGTTGGAAAACAGAAGATTTTCCAATGTCAAACGAATACAAAAAATAC
>Ga0214917_10002251_pt1 | contig 23805 bp, 28 predicted proteins | sample LL_1208_BB_MetaG_FD_177983 | JGI IMG/M metagenome (GOLD analysis project Ga0214917, IMG submission 177983) | Freshwater microbial communities from Lake Lanier, Atlanta, Georgia, United States - LL_1208_BB | ecosystem: Environmental > Aquatic > Freshwater > Lake | place: USA: Georgia | collected...
GGCCCGCAGCCCCCCCTGCTGGCTGCCGCCATGGAGCTGCGGCGCCAGCCGCAGGCCCGGAGCGATCACCAGGGCACCGATGCCCTTGGGGCCATGGAACTTGTGGGCGCTGAGGCTGAGCAGGTCGATGCCCAGCTCCCGGGGGCGCAGCGCCAGGTGGCCCACGGCCTGGGCCCCATCGCAGTGGAGGCGAACCCCCCGTTGCCGGCAGAGGGCAGCGATGGCGGCCAGGGGTTGGAGCACGCCGATTTCATTGTTGGCGGCCATCACGCTCACCACCAGGGTGTTGGCACTGAGGGCCGCCTCCAGCTGCTGGAGATCCACCAGGCCATCCGCCGCCACCGGCAGTTCGGTGAGGCTGAAGCCATGGCCGGCCAGATAGCGCAGGGGATCCAGCACGGCCCGGTGCTCCGTGGCCAGGGTGATCAATTGGCGCCGCCGGCCACCGGCCAGCAGCTCCGCCTCCGCCAGCCCCTTGAGGGCCAGATTGTTGGCCTCGGTGGCCCCACTGGTGAATAACACCGCCTCGGGTTCCACCCCCAGCAGCGCAGCCAGCTGGGCCTGGGCCCGCTCCACGGCGGCGGCCGCCAGCAGCCCGGGGCGGTGAATGCGGCTGGCGGGGTTGGCGAACTGCTCGCTCCACCAGGGCGCCATGGCCTCCACCACCGCCGGATCACACGGGGTGGTGGCCTGGTGGTCGAGGTAGATGACGGGATTGCCCATGCCACCCCATGCTGGCAACCACGCCGAAGCTCTCGCCTGCCCATGGCTCGCCTGCTCCTGCCCTGGGGCGCATCACTGGCTTTGCTGCTGGCACCGCTGGCCGCACCAGCCCAGGTGGACCCCTTCCGCAACCCGGTGGAGCAACGGCCGGCGGGGCTGGTGCTGTTGCGCCAGTGGCAGACCATGGAGGGAGGCCATGCCATCGGCGTCTACGACGCCAAGCCCGATCCCAACGACGCGGAGGCCCGCACGATCGTGGTGTGGGTGGAGGAGCCCGCGGGGGTGAAGTTGGCCGTGGACACGATTCGCTGCTCCCCCGCCGCGCCGATGCGGCTCACCCGTCTGGGGCGCTCGCTGCTGATCCGGGAGCTGAACCCTGGCGGCACGATCAGTGAGGTCAATCGCCTCGATCACCAGGTGTGGTGGGCGGCCTGCTTCCCCGAGCAGGCCGGCAAGGATCCGGCCCAGCTGGCCCCCCTGGCCCGCCGCCTGGGCTATTCCGGCAAGCTCCGCGAGCAGCAGCAGGTGCTGCCCGGAAACTCTCGATAGATTGCGGCCACTGCCGTTTCACCGCCCGCGGGCCCATGAGCTCTGAACCCGACCTCCAGCCTGGGGCTGACGAGAGCCCGGCGCCGGCCCCGGCCCCGGCCCGCCTGCTGCTGGTGGACGACGAACCGGGTCTGCGCACCGCCGTTCAGGCCTACCTCGAAGACGAGGGCTTCCAGGTGACCACAGCCGTGGATGGCGAAGACGGCTGGGCCAAAGCCCAGGAGCTGCTGCCGGATCTGGTGATCAGCGACGTGATGATGCCCCGCCTCGATGGCTACGGGCTGCTGAAGCGGCTGCGGGCCGATGAGCGCCTCGGCGGCACGCCGGTGATCTTCCTCACCGCCAAGGGCATGACGGCCGATCGCATCGAGGGCTTCCAGGCGGGCGCCGACGACTACATCCCCAAGCCTTTCGATCCCGATGAGCTGGTGGCCCGCGTGCAGAACGTGGTGCGCCGCCAGGAGCGGCTGCTGGCGGAGGCCGCCCGCTACGCCGATGCCGACATCGGCCAGATGGCCAAGCAGATCACCGAGATCCGCTCGATGCTCACCGGCGGCGGCAGCAAGAAGGCCGCCGGGCCCGTGCGGCACGAGTTCACCCCTCGCGAGGCTTCGGTGCTGCAGCTGGTGGCCGAGGGGATGATGAACAAGGAGATCGCCCGGCGGCTGGAAACCTCGATCCGCAACGTGGAGAAATACGTGAGCCGGCTGTTCACCAAAACCGGCACCGCCAGCCGCACCGAACTGGTGCGCTACGCCCTGGAACACGGCCTGGTGGACTGAGCCGCTTGGCCGACGCCTCCGCCTCCCTGCCCCCGGGCTGGCTGCCGGCGGCCCTCAATCGGGGCCACGTGTATCGGGATCGGGTGCGGCCGCACGATCTGCCCGCCGGGCAGCCCCTTCGGGTGAGCGCCTTCTACGCCGCCCGCTACCGCCACTCGAACCAGGCGGTGTGGGAGGTGCGCCTGGCCGCCGGTGAGATCTGGTGCAACGGCCAACAGCTCCGGGCCGATGGGGCCCTCGGCGCCGGTGATCGGTTGCGGTGGCATCGGCCCCCCTGGCAGGAGCCCGCCGTGCCGGTGCTGCCCCAGGCGGCCGTGGTGTTCGACGACGGCGATCTGCTGGTGCTCAACAAGCCCAGCGGCCTGCCGGTGCTGCCGGCCGGCGGCTTCCTGGAGCACACGCTGCTGGCTCAGCTGGAGCGGCTCTGGCCCGGTGCCCGGCCCGTGCATCGCCTCGGGCGCTTCACCCGTGGGCTGCTGGTGTGCGCCCGCCGGCCGGCCACGCGGGCCTGGCTCAGCGCCCAGCTGCGCGACAGCACGGCAAGGGGCCCCGAGGCGGGGGAGGAGCAGGGCTGCCGCAAGCTCTATCGCGCCCTGGTGCTGCCCGGCGTGCTGCCCCTGGAACCGGGCGCGGAGCTGGCGATCACCGTGCCGATCGGCCGCCGCCCCCATGGTCAGCTGGGCCAGATCTGGTGCGCCACCGATGGCTCCGAGCCCAGCGACAGGCCCGCCCACAGCAGCCTCACCCTGCTGGAGCGCAGCGTCTCAGCCGATCTGGTGCAGGTGGCGATCGCCAGCGGCCGCCCCCACCAGATCCGCATCCACTGCGCAGCCGTTGGGGCGCCGCTGCTGGGGGATCCCCTCTACGGCCCCGGCGGCCTGGCGCGGTCGGCGGCCCTCCCCGGCGATGGCGGCTACCAGCTGCAGGCCTGGCGCCTGGAGCTGCAGTTGCCGGGCGGAGGCCGGCTGGAGCTGGAGGCGCCGCAGGCGCTGGGGCTCTGAGGGAGCTCGCGGCCGCAAGGCGCTCAGTCCGCGTCGATCAGAAACTCCATGCAACGGCTGGCAAAGATCGGAGCCTGCCGATTGAGGATCTGCAGGAGTGCCCGGGCAGTACGGGCAGGGTTGCGTTGCCGCGCTGCGATGGTCTGCAGGCAACCGTGAATCGCTGTGGGATCGAGGTCCAGCAGGTTGCAGAGGAACTGATCAGGCGTCACTGCTTCGATGCCGAGGGGCGCCATAACCTCGGCCGGAAAGTGACGCACGTTGAGAGTGACGATCACCTCGGCCTTGGCGGCGATGGCGGCTGCCAGCACATGGCGATCGCCTGGATCACAGCCCAGCTGATCGGCCAGGCCTGTGGGCGGCTCCACCAGGGCCTCGGGGAAGGCCCGTTCCATCGCAGTACAGAACCGGCTGGCACGCTCCGGGGTGGTGCGCGCATCAGCCAGGAGATTGCGCACCGTGTCCTCCAGGATCTGCGCCGACCAGTGGACCCGATAGAGGTGCTCGTGGGCTGCCTCCAGCAGCAGGTCCCTGAGCTCGTAGGGGTAGAGGACGCAGCTGTCGAGAAGAACGGGGAAGACGGCAGGTTCAAGCCAGAGGCTCACACCGCCTCCACCTGCATCTCCTGTCCCAGCTCACTGAGTTCATCCAGAGCCCCGCGGCGCACCTGTCTGCGCGCATCACGCAGCTGCAGCACGTCGTGAATCCGCAGGCGCCGGTGGCTGCCCACCATCACCACCGGCACGGCGTTGTCCTCGATCAGTCGGTAGAGGTAGGGCCGCGAGACGTTGAGGATCTGGGCGGCCTGCTGCGTGGTGAGCAGGGCGTCATGGGGCAGCACCGTCACCGCCTCGCCGCGCTTGAGATTGTTGAGCAGGCCCCGCATCAGCCCGTAGAGCGGTGCGGGCACCAGGTGTTCTTCTCCCTGGGGTCCCACGAGTCGCGCTTCTCCGGCCTGGAAGAGAGCCAGCAGCTCTTCCAATTGCTCTGGCGGCATGGAGTCGGGGGTGATGGTGCCTGGCACCGCGGGAGTTGCGACCATCTCGCGCATCGATTGTCACGGCTTAACCGTAATAGGCGTAACCAGCGTCACGCCGCAAGGGGGCTTTGGTAATAGGGGGCAGCGGTGCACCCCTTGATCCAGGCCACCGCCATCGCTGTCGCTCCCTCGGGCATCTGCAGCTGGAGGTCGATTGCTGGAACCTGCTGGAGGAGCGGCGAAAGCGCTACCTGCCCCGTGGCTTTCAAAGACGCTCTAACTCGGGTTTGCCGGTGGCTAGGCGCTCAGCGATCAAGCTCCGCAGGGCCAGTGGGTTCTCCGTTGGGCGGCCCGCAGTGGCTGGTCTCAGGCCTTCTCGAAGGCGATCAGGCGGGAGAAGTAGAAGGGCGCTTTGTTGAGGCTGCGGCGCACGGGCTTGAAGCCGGCCTCCGCGGCGGCCTTCACGATGCCCGCCTCGCGCAGGGTGTAGGCGCGGGTGGTCTTGCTGGGGCCTGGGAACAGCTGGCCGATGCCCTTGAGCAGCGCCAGCAGCGGCGTGTAGGGGGCGAAGCTCACGATCAGGTGCTGCTCGGCCATTGCGGCCAGGTGGCGCACCATCGCTTCGGCGGGTTCCTGGGGGTAGTGGATGAACACGTCCAGGCAGATCACCGTGTTGTAGCGGCCGCTGAGGCTCTCCAGATCGGAGGCGCTGAACTGGATGCGGCCCGGGGCGATGCCGGCCTCGCCGGCGCGGCGCTCGGCTTCGCGCACCATGGCCTCCGAGAGGTCGGAGGCGGCAATGGTGCCGGCCCCCAGCTGGGCCAGGGGCAGGGTGAGGCTGCCCACGCCGCAGCCCGCATCGCAGAAGCTGCGCCCCTCCAGGTTCCCCTGCTCCTGCAGCCAGGCCAGCACGTTGTCCACGGTCTTCTGGTGGCCGATGCGGATGTTCCGCTGCACCCGGTTCACGTCGTCGCTGTTGCTGTAGATCCGGTTCCAGCGATCGAACCCCGTGGTTTCGAAGTAGCCCTTCACCTCCTGCTTCTCGCTCTGGGTGGCGTCTTGGGCGGCGTCCAGCAGCTGCTCGGCGGGCATTGGGTGGGCCTGGGAGAGAGGGGGTTGTGCGGCGGGGATCCTATTCAGGCCGCACGCCGCCAGCGCAGGCTGCTGGCTTCCCCGCTCCAGCGCAGGGCTTCCGCCAGCGGCAACCCCACCAGTTGCTGCTCAATCGGTCGCTCGTCCCCCAGCACCCGCCGTGGATGCAGGGTGGCTGCCGCAATGGCGGAGCCGGCATCGCCGCTCCAGAGTGCCAGCCGGCAGGCCGTCTCCAGCAGCGGCAGGGTGACCCCCGCCAGGGTGCCGTCCTGCAGGCGGCAGCTGCCCTGCTCCACGATCAGCACCCGATCGTCCCAGCGGTGTTCGCCATCCTCCAGGCCATAGGGGGCCAGGGCATCGCTCACCAGCACCAGTTGCTGCGGCGCCAGCCGCTGCAGCAGCACCGCCATGCTGGGGGCCACATGCACGCCATCGGCGATCAGGCCGAGGGCCACGTTGCCCTGAAGGGTGGCGGCCGCCACGGGGCCCGGCGCCCGGTGGTGCAGGCCGGGCATGGCGTTGAAGGCGTGCGTAAGCATGCCCACGCCGGCCGCAAAGGCCTGCTCCGCCTGGGCCTCACTGGCCTCGCTGTGGCCCAGGCTCACCACGATGCCGCGCTGGCGCAGGGCCTCGATCACGGCGCCGGCTCCCTCCAGCTCCGGCGCCAGGGTCACCACATCAATCTCCTGCTCGAAGCCGCTGATCCGCTCGGCCAGGGTCTCGAGACTGGGTTGGGCCAGGTGTTGCTCCGGGTGCGCGCCGCGGCGGGCCCGCGCCAGGAACGGACCCTCCAGGTGGGCTCCTAGCAACTGGCAGCGGCCGCTGCGGTGTTGCTCACGGGCCTGGCGCAGCACCGTGAGGGCCTGGCGCAGTTCGGCGATGCCGCAGGTGACAAGCGTGGGGCAGATCGCCTCCACGCCATCGCGCCACAGCAGCTCCAGCAGCTCCAGCAGCTGGGGCAGATCGGCGGGGGTGAGCTCCGGAAAGGCCAGGCCCAGGCCACCGTTGATCTGCAGGTCGACGCCGGCGGGGCTGAGCCAGTCGCCCTGCCAGTTGTCGCCGGCGGCGCTGCTGCCCGCCGGCAGAGGCTCCACCACCGCAATCTGGTGCTGCGCATCGAGGCCCACGCGCCAGCGTTGGTCTGGGCTGGCCTGGGGCGCCGCCTGCGGCAGGCGAATGTTGCTGAGCCAGCGCATGGGCAACAGGGGGCGGCCGCAGCCGGCCTGGGGTGGGGAGAATGCCATCCTCGCCGCCTCAGCAGGGTCTCGCCCATGGCCGACAACCCCTCCGCCTCCAGCAGCCCCCGGGTGGCCGTGGTGATGGGCAGCGACTCCGACCTGCCCACCATGCAGCCGGCGGTGGAGATGCTGCAGACCTTCGAGGTGAGCTGTGAGGTGCGGGTGCTCTCGGCCCACCGCACGCCCCTGGAGATGGTGGCCTTCGCCCAGCAGGCCGCCAGCCGGGGCTTTCAGGTGATCATTGCCGGCGCCGGCGGCGCCGCCCATCTGCCCGGCATGGTGGCCTCCCTCACCACCCTGCCGGTGATCGGCGTGCCGGTGCAGACCCGGGCCCTCTCCGGGGTGGATTCGCTGCATTCGATCGTGCAGATGCCCGCCGGCATCCCCGTGGCCACCGTGGCCATCGGCAATGGCGCCAATGCCGGTCTGCTGGCGGCCCAGATCCTGGCCCTCGCCGATGGGGCCCTGGCGGAGCGGGTTGCCGCCTATCGCCAGGGCCTGCACGATCAGGTGGTGGCGAAGGATGCCCGCTTGCTGGAGCTGGGCAGCAGCGCCTACCTGGCCCAGATGTGAGCGCATTTCCATGCTGGAACGGCTTGTTCTGCCCATCTGGCTGCGGCTGAGCCTGGCCCTGCCGCTGCTGGTGCTCAACCTCTGGGTGCTGCGCCAGCTGTTGCTGCCCCTGGCCCCCTTCCCCGCCGTGGTGTTGGGGGCGGCCCTGATCGCCTTTTTGCTGGATCTGCCCACCCGCTGGCTGGTGGCCCGGGGGCTGCCGCGGGCCCTGGCGGTGCTGGTGGTGGTGGGGCTGGGCCTGGGGCTGCTGGTGCTGGCGGCCATCTGGCTGGTACCCCGGCTGATCGAGCAGCTGGGGGAGCTGATCCATGCCCTCCCCTCCTGGTTGGCCCAGGGGGAGCAGTGGCTGGATCAGCTGGAAACCTGGGCGGTGGACCGGGGCCTGCCCACCGAGTTCACAGACCTGAGCAGCACCCTGTTCGCCCGGGCCAGCCAGCTGGCCAATCAACTCAGCCAGCGGCTGCTGGGGCTGCTCGGCGCCACGGTGGGCCTCACGGTGAACACCGTGATCGTGGCGGTGTTGGCGGTGTTTCTGCTGCTGGGGGGGGAGGCCATCGTGGCGGGGCTGGCCCGCTGGCTGCCCGACGGGCTGCGGCCGCTGGTGCTGCGCACCCTCGGTCGCACCTTCCGGGGCTATTTCGCCGGCCAGGTGCTGCTGGCCCTGATCCTCAGCGGTGCCCAGCTGGTGGTGTTCACGCTGCTGGGCATCCCCTACGGCGTGCTGTTCGCCGTGGTGATCGGCTTCACCACCCTGATCCCCTACGCCAGTGCCCTCACGATCGTGCTGGTGAGCGGTTTGCTGGCCCTGGAGGATCCGCGCACGGGCCTGGAGGTGCTGGCGGCGGCCATCAGCGTGGGCCAGGTGGTGGATCAGGTGATCCAGCCGCGGCTGATGGGCAGCATCGTGGGGCTGCAACCGGCCTGGTTGTTGGTGTGCCTGCCGATCGGCGCTCGCATCGGCAGCCTGATGGGGCTCGGTGATCTGCTGGGCCTGCTGCTGGCGGTGCCGGTGGCCAGCTGCCTCAAGACCTTCCTCGATGCCTGGGCGCAGCAGCTGGGTTTGCCGGAGCCAGCGGCAGCCATCGCACCCCTGGTGCCGCCCCTCAGCTCGCCTGGGGAATTACCCCCTGGCTGATCAGGTAGGTGAGCACCTGCTGCACCGACTCCTCCAGGCTCTGGCTGCCGGTATCCACCCGCAGTTCGGGATGCTCCGGCATTTCGTAGGGGCTGGAGATGCCCGTGAAGTCTTTGATCTCGCCGGCGCGGGCCTTGGCGTAGAGGCCCTTGGTGTCGCGCTGCTCGCACACGGTCAGGTCTGCGGCGCAGTGGATCTCGATGAAATCCCCGGCCTCCACCAGGGCCCGTGCCCGGCGCCGGTCGGCCCGGAAGGGCGACACAAAAGCGGTGAGCACCACCACCCCCGCATCGAGGAACAACTTGGCCACTTCGCCGATGCGGCGAATGTTTTCCTCGCGGTCGGCGTCGGAGAAGCCGAGATCGGCGCAGAGGCCGTGGCGCACATTGTCGCCGTCGAGCACGTAGCACGACAGGCCCTGTTCAAACAGCGCAGAGTTCACGGCGTTGGCCAGGGTGCTCTTGCCCGCTCCGCTGAGGCCGGTGAACCACAGGATGGCGCTGCGGTGCCCCCGCTGCTGGGCCCGGGCGTCCCGATCCACCGAGGTGTGGTGCCAGGCGATGTTGGTGGAGGCCCCCTGGTTGGTGAGTGCGCCGTAGCTGGAAGTTGCGGTCATGGGGGGATGGCAGCGGCCGTGGCAATGGGGCCATTCTCCCCGCTGGCCTGCAGCGGCCCTGATGCCTCCTCTTCAGAAGCTCTTGACCAGCAGCGAGGCGCCCATCAGCAGCGACAGCACTTCAAAGGCGCGCTTCACCACGCGGCTGCCCTTGGCGATGGCCAGGTGGGCCCCCAGGTAGCCGCCGGTGATCGAACCAGCCAGCAGCATCGGCACCCAGCCCCAGGCGATCTGGCCCTGCACCCCCAGGGTGAGGGCGCCGGCGCCATTCCAGAACAGCCCCACCAGAATCAGGGTGTAGGCCACCGCCCGGCCGTAGTCGAGGCCAAACCAGCGCACCAGCCACAGGGTCACGAACAGGCCGGTGCCGGAGGTGAGCGAGCCGTTGAGCACGCCGATGGCGAACAGGCCCGCGCCGCCGATGGCCAGGCCGCGGCGATCCAGCTCGCGGGCGTGGCTCTCGGTGCCCAGGGCCGGCCGGGCGATGGAGTAGAGCCCCAGGCCGATGGTGAGCAGCCCCAGCAGCAGGGTGCTGAGCCGCGGTGGCAGGCTCAGCACCACCCGTGCCCCCAGCACCACGCCTGGCAGGCCGCAGGCCAGCACGAAGGCCGCCAGGCGCGGGTTGAGGGAGCGCTCACGGGCGTGGCGCAGGGTGGCGCCGATGCCCAGGGCCACGCTGGCCAGCTTGTGGGTGGCCAGGGCCAGCGGGAAGCTCAGCCCCAGCAGGATCAGCACCGGCAGCTGCACCAGCCCGGCGCCGCCCCCCGCCAGGGCCGAGAGCAGGTTGGCCACCAGGGAGGCCAGGAACAGGCCCAGTTGCAGCAGCAGGTCCGCCGCCGTCATCGCCACTGCCCCGCCATGGCCACCCCTCAGCCGCCGGCCTGCTTGGGCCGGTAGCCAGCCTTCTCCAGCGCTGCCAGGGCCGGGGCCACCTGGTCGCCCTGCAGCTCGATCACGCCATCTTTCACGGTGCCGCCGGTGCCGGCGGCGGCCTTCAGCTGTTTCAGCAGGGCCTTGAGCTCGGCCTCCGGCGCCTCCAGGCCGGTGATCGCCGTTACGAGCTTGCCGCCCTTGCCGGCCTTGGTGCGCTGCACCCTGACCCGCTGCTGGGCCCGCTGCTGGGCCTGGGTGGTGCCCCCGCCAGCCTGGCTGCCGCCCGCCCCCCGCTGCAGGCTCTCCGGCCTGCTGAATTCCTGCCAGCCGCCCTTGGCCATGGCCGCTTCTTACGCTGCAGTGATCTTGCTCCGCCGCCGGTGACCAGCACCGTTCCCCCCGTGCCCTCCAGCGGCGTGAACCCCGCTGCCCTGGAGCTCGGCGCCCGACCCAACGGCCTGGGCCGCTACGGCCAGTTCGGCGGCCAGTACGTGCCCGAAACCCTGATCCCCGCCCTGGCGGAGCTGGAACAGGCTGCCGCCGAAGCCTGGAAGGATCCCGCCTTCACCGATCGGCTCAACCACCTGCTGCGCACCTATGTGGGTCGCCCCAATCCGCTTTACGAGGCAGAGCGCCTCAGCGAGCACTACCGCCGCGCCGAGGGCGGGCCGCGCATCTGGCTGAAGCGGGAAGACCTCAATCACACCGGTGCCCACAAGATCAACAACGCCCTGGGGCAGGCGCTGTTGGCCCTGCGCATGGGCAAGAAGCGGATCATTGCCGAAACCGGCGCCGGCCAGCACGGTGTGGCCACCGCCACCGTGTGTGCCCGCTTCGGCCTGGAGTGCGTGGTGTACATGGGCGCCGAGGACATGCGCCGCCAGGCCCTCAACGTGTTCCGCATGCGCCTGCTGGGGGCCACCGTGCAACCGGTGACCGCCGGCACCGCCACCCTCAAGGACGCCACCAGTGAGGCGATCCGCGACTGGGTGACCAATGTGGAAACCACCCACTACATCCTCGGTTCGGTGGCCGGGCCGCATCCCTTCCCGATGCTGGTGCGGGATTTCCACGCCGTGATCGGCGAGGAGACCAAGCGCCAGTGCCACGAGGCCTTCGGCCGCAATCCCGACGTGCTGGTGGCCTGCGTGGGAGGCGGCTCCAACGCCATGGGCCTGTTCCATCCCTTTGTGCCCGACACGGCCGTGCGCCTGATCGGCGTGGAGGCCGCCGGCGATGGCGTGGCCACGGGGCGCCATGCCGCCACGATCACCGAAGGGCGAGTGGGGGTGCTGCACGGCGCCATGAGCCTGCTGCTGCAGGACGAGGAGGGCCAGGTGCAGGAAGCCCACTCCATCAGCGCCGGCCTCGACTACCCCGGCGTGGGGCCCGAGCACAGCTATCTGAAAACCATCGGCCGGGCTGAATACGGCGCCGTCACTGATGCCGAGGCGCTCGATGCCCTGCAGCTGCTCTGCCGTCTGGAGGGCATCATCCCCGCCCTGGAAACGGCCCATGCCTTCGCCTGGCTGGAGAAGCTCTGCCCCACCCTGGCCCCCGGCACCGAGGTGGTGCTGAACCTCTCCGGCCGCGGCGACAAGGACGTGAACACCGTGGCCGAGAAGCTGGGCTCGCAGATGGGGGGCTAGCCCGGCGCCGCGATCAGCCCAGCAGCACCAACTCAGCCCAGCAGCCGTTCCAGCCGCGCTGCCACCGAGCTCACCGCGGCGCAGGCGGTGGCGTAGGCCATGCGCATCGGCCCCACCAGTGCCACGTGGCCGACGTCCCCTGACCCGCTGCAGTAGGGGGCCTGCACCACCGCGCACTCCCGCAGGGCCGGATGGGGATGCTCTGCCCCGATCCACACGCCACCGCGGCTGGCTGCCCCCGGTGATTGCAGCACCTGGTAGGGCTGGTCCTCCACCAGTTGCAGCAGCGGCCTGAGGCTCTGGCTGCGGCTGAATTCCGGCTGGCTCAGCAGGCCGCCAAGGCCCATGGCCACGGCCCCCTGCTGGGGCGCGGGCCGCGCCTGCTGGTGGCTGGCCAGTCCCTGGCGCAGCAGTTCTCCGCTCAGCCGCAGCTGCGGCGGCAGGCTGCTCCAGTTGAGCTGGCCCTGTTCCAGTTGAGTGCAGGCCCAGTGCTCCAGGGCCTGCAGTTCCTCGCTGCTGCTGTTGGGTCGCCGCAGGTTGAGGGTGCTGGCGCTGGCGGCGTTCTCCACCACCAGCACCAGCAGGCGATCGCCGCTGGGCACGAGCCGCAGGGCCTGCAGCTGGTCGCTCCGGCGCTGGGGACGGGTGATCAGGCTGAGCAGGCCGGTCAGGTCGGCCAGGCGCCGGGCCAGATGCAGCAACAGGTCGTCGAGGGCCGCCCACTGCAGGCTCAGGCCGGTGAGTTCCCGCTGCAGTTGCCCGGCAGTGGCCCCCGGTGGCGGCAGCAGGCAATCCACGTAGTGGCGATAGCCCTGCTGGCTGGGCACGCGGCCGGCGGAGGTGTGGGGCTGGGTGAGCAGGCCCTTCTGCTCAAGGGCTCCCATGGCGGAGCGCACCGTGGCGGGGCTCGCCTCCAGGCCGAATCGCCGCACCAGGGTCTGGCTGCCCACCGGTTCCGTGGTGTCCACGTAGTGGCGAACCGTGGCCTGGAGCACCTGCTGTTGCCGGCGGGGCAGGGGTTGCACAGCGGTGCCGGGCTGGGTCATCACTGCAGCGATGGTAGGGGCAGTGCCCCGATTCAATAGCGGGGCACGCTCGGATCGGCCTCCTGGCTCCAGGCGTCGATGCCGCCGTGCAGGTTCAAGACCCGTTCGTAGCCCTGGGTCTCCATCAGCCAGCAACCGAACTGCCAGCTGCGGATGCCCGCGTGGCAGAGCACCACCACATCCCGATCGCGGTCGAGCAGCTCGCCGATGCGATCCAGCCATGCGGCCGACTGGCTGAGGGGCAGGTGGATCACCGGCTGCTCCAGGCGGGCCAGCTCCAGTTCCATCGGTTCACGCACATCCACCAGCTGCAGGGGCTCACCGACCTCCAGGCGGAGCTTGAGGTCGCTGGCGCGCAGGCTGACGGGCGTGGGCATCCCAGCACCCTACCCATGGCCCTTCCCGGGGCCGCAGGGGTGCCAAAGGCCGCCCTGATGCTTAAAGATGAGGCCTCTCCCGCATGCGGCCCATGAAGGCCCGCCCCTTTCTGGCGGTACTGCTGGCCCTGGCCCTGGCCTTGCTGGGTCTCGGTGCCGGTGGCTGGTGGCTGCTGCTGCATCGCGGTCCACTGGGTTTGCAGTCCCGGGCGTTGGCGTTGCCCCTGGCTGCCCGGTTCGTGCCGCGCACGGCGCCGCTCAGCATCCATTGGCTGGTGGGGCCCGATCAGCCGGCGGCCTATGCCCGCGCCGTGGCCCCGCCTCGCCAGCGCCGGGCCGCTGCCGCCGCCGCCGATCGCCTGCGCGATGGGGCCTTCGCGGCGGCCGGTCTGGATTACGCCACCGAGTTGGCGCCTTGGCTGGGGGGGCAGAGCAGTTTCGCCCTGCTCACGCCACCGGAGCAGGGTGGAGAGCCCGGCTGGGTGCTCGCCCTGCGCAGCCGCGACAGCGAGGGGGCGCGCCGCTTTCTGCAGCGCTTCTGGCAGACCCGCAGCCTGGCGGGCACTGGTCTGCAGATCAGCAGCTACCGCGGCATGGGGCTGATCAGTGGTAGCGGCGCCCTGCTCGGCCAGGAGCCCCAGCCCCTGGCCACCGCCCTGATCAACGACGATCTCGTGCTGATCGCCTCGGGCCGTGGCGTGCTGGAGCAGGCCCTGGATGTGTCGCAGATTGATGAGCTCAATCAGGCCGCCAGCCTCCCCTTGCAACAGGCGGTGGCTCGGCTGGGCAACGGCGTGGCCCTGCTCACCGCCCGCCCTGCCGCCATGGAGGCCTGGCTGGGGCTGCCCGGGCTGACCAACAATGCAGAGGCGCCCCTGGTGGAGCTGGTGGCGGCCCTGGTGCCCGCTGGCCAGGGGCTGCGGCTCGATGCCCTGGCCCAGCTCAGCACTCCCGTGGCGCCACTGTCGAGCAGCGCCGCCGCCGAGCAGCTGCTCCAACAGCTGCATCTGCCGTCCACCAGCCTGGCGCTGCTGCAGAACCCCGCCCAGTTGCTGGCCCCCCCGACCGATGGGGCCGCAGCCCAGTCGAATCCCTGGCGGATGCTGCTGGGGCCGTTGCTGGCCCAGGCCCTGGAGCGGGAAACAGGCCCCTTGCCGGCCCTGGTGGCTGGGGCCGATCCAGGCCCCCTGCTCTGGAGTACCCAGAGTGATGGCTGGCTGCTGGGTAGCCGCGTCGATCAGCCAACCCCCGAGCTGATTGAGCCGGCCCTGGAAGCCTCGGGGTTCAGCGGGGCGCCGCTGCTCAGCAAGGGCCAGCCGCTGCAGGCCTGGACCCGGCTGCAGTCGACGCCGGTGCGCGGCAACCCCGACCAGCTGCAGGCCCAATTGGCGGGTGCCCGCGCTGTGGAGAACGACCTGGCCTGGTGGGGCCAGGGACTGGCGGTGTTGAACCGGCAGCAGGAGGGCCGGCAGCAGCCCCGGGAGCGCTTGGCGCAGCTGCAGGACCTGGCCACGCCGAAGGCCCCGTTCCAGTGGGCCATGGACGGGCCCACCGCCAGCGCTCTGCTGTCCCGCTGGCAGCCCTGGCGCCTGCTCACCAGCCTCTCCAGCACTCCGTTGGCGGCTCCGGTGCAGGGGGCCGCCCTCAGCCTCGAGGCCGACGCGCCGCAGGCCCTGCGGCTGCGGGCCCGGCTGCAGCTGGGCTGATGGCACCCCGCAAGCGCGAACTGCTGTTGCTCCGCCATGGCATCGCCGAGGAGCGCGGCGCCGACCGCGACGATGCCCAGCGCGCCCTCACCCCCCACGGACGGGAGCGCTTGGCCCTGGTGATCCGCCGGCTGGCGGCGCTGGAGCTCCACTGCGATGTGGTGCTCAGCAGCCCCCTGGTGCGGGCCCGCCAGAGCGCTGAGCTGGTGCGCGAGCTCGGGCTGGCCCCGGCACTGGAGCTGGCCTTGGCCCTGGCTCCCCTGAACGATCCCCTGCCCCTGCTGGAGCGCTGGCTTGGTCCCCTGTCGCCCCGGCCCGGGTGGCGGCGCCTGGCCCTGGTGGGCCATGAGCCCGACCTGAGCATCCTGGCGGCCCTGTTGATCGGTGTGCCGAAGGCGGCGGCGCCCCAGGCGCTGCGGCTCAAGAAAGCTGGCGTGGCGGTGCTGCAATGGCCATCCCGCGCCGAGGGGCCGCTGGTTGGCAGCGCACAGCTGGCCCTGTTGCTCAGCCCCAAATCCCTTCTGGCTCCGCCTGTCGGCAGCGCTACGGAGCCAGATCTGGGCGGGCCTTAGGTTTTCAGCGGCAGCTGCATCAGCACACCATGGTCGCCGAGGCGGGACAGGCAACAGCAGCACAGCACTTTCGCCCGGGCCTCGAGGGGGTCCCTGCCACCCAGTCGGCCATCTGCGACATCGATGGCCAGCAGGGGCTGCTCACCTATCGCGGCTACCGGGTGGATGAGCTGGCTGCCCAGAGCACGTTTCTGGAAACGGCGTTTCTGCTGATCTGGGGCGAGCTGCCCGACGCGGAGCAGCTGGCGGCCTTCGAGCAGGAGGTGCAGATGCACCGGCGGGTGAGCTTCCGCATCCGCGACATGATGAAGAGCTTCCCCTCCCAGGGACACCCGATGGACGCGCTGCAGGCCAGCGCCGCCTCCCTGGGGCTGTTCTATTCCCGCCGCGCCCTCGACAACCCCGAATACATCTATGGCGCCGTGGTGCGCCTGATCGCCAAGATCCCCACGCTGGTGGCGGCCTTTCAGCTGATCCGCAAGGGGCAGGATCCGATCCAGCCCCGCGACGACCTGCCCTACGCCGCCAATTTTCTCTACATGCTCACCGAGCGGGAGCCCGATCCCCTGGCGGCGCGCATCTTCGATGCCTGCCTGATCCTGCATGCCGAGCACAGCCTCAACGCCAGCACCTTCAGCGCCCGCGTCACCGCCAGCACCCTCACCGATCCCTATGCGGTGGTGGCCTCGGCCGTGGGCACCCTGGCGGGCCCCCTGCACGGCGGTGCCAATGAAGACGTGCTGGAGATGCTGGAGGAGATCGGCAGCGAAGACCAGGTGGAACCCTGGCTGGATCGCGCCATCGCCGAGAAGCAGAAGATCATGGGCTTCGGCCACCGGGAATACAAGGTGAAGGATCCCAGGGCCGTGATCCTGCAGAAGCTGGCGGAGCAGCTGTTCGATGCCTTCGGCCACGATCCCCTCTACGACCTGGCCCGCAAGCTGGAGGAGGCCGCCGCCGGACGCCTCGGCCCCAAGGGCATCTACCCCAACGTGGATTTCTATTCCGGCCTGGTGTACCGCAAGCTCGGCATCCCCGAAGACCTGTTCACGCCGATCTTCGCCATCGCCCGCACCGCCGGCTGGCTGGCCCATTGGAAGGAGCAGCTGGGGGCCAACCGGATCTTCCGGCCCACGCAGATCTACACCGGATGCGCGGGCCGCCACTGGCAGCCGATCGAGGCCCGTTGAGTGTTGGGTTTCACCAGCTCGCTGCGCTGCCCGCCTAAGTTGCCCCCATCAAGACGCCACCCATGGTGACCGCCACTGCCGCCGTCGTGAGTCCGGGTCTCGATCTGGAGGCCAGCTTCACCGCCCTGCTTCAGGGACTGGGGCTCTCCCAGGGAGCGGCCCACCTGCTCTGGCTCCCCCTGCCGATGCTGTTGGTCCTGGTGGCCGCGGTGGTGGGGGTGCTGGTGAATGTGTGGCTGGAGCGCAAGATCTCCGCCGCCGTGCAGCAGCGCATCGGCCCCGAATACGCCGGAGCGCTCGGCATCCTGCAACCCCTGGCGGACGGCCTCAAACTGCTCTGGAAGGAGGACATCATCCCGGCCCGGGCCGATGGCCTGCTGTTCACCCTCGGCCCGGTGCTGGTGCTGGTGCCGGTGATCCTCAGCTGGCTGGTGGTGCCCTTCGGTCAGCACCTGTTGATCAGCAACGTGGGCGTGGGGATCTTTCTGTGGATCTCCCTCAGCAGCATTCAGCCCATCGGCCTGCTGATGGCCGGTTACGCCTCCAACAACAAATACTCCCTGCTGGGGGGGCTGCGGGCCGCCGCCCAGTCGATCTCCTATGAGATCCCCCTGGCCCTGGCGGTGCTGGCGGTGGTGATGATGAGCAACTCGCTGAGCACGGTCGACATCGTGAACCAGCAGACCGGCGCCGGCATCCTCAGCTGGAACATCTGGCGCCAGCCCGTGGGGTTTGTGATCTTCTGGATCTGCGCCCTGGCGGAGTGCGAGCGCCTGCCCTTCGATCTCCCCGAGGCCGAAGAGGAGCTGGTGGCCGGCTACCAGACCGAGTATTCGGGCATGAAGTTCGCCCTCTTCTACCTGGGCAGCTACATCAACCTGGTGCTCTCGGCCTTGCTGGTGGCCGTGCTCTACCTGGGGGGCTGGGGCTTCCCCCTGCCGGTGGAGTGGCTGGTGAACCTCACCGGCCAGCCCATCGATGCCCCCCTGGTTCAGGTGATCACCGCCGCCACCGGCATCGTGATGACCGTGATCAAGGCCTACCTGCTGGTGTTCTTCGCGATCCTGCTGCGCTGGACCGTGCCGCGGGTGCGCATCGACCAGCTGCTGGATCTGGGCTGGAAGTTCCTGCTGCCGATCGCCCTGGTGAATCTGCTGGTGACAGCCGGCCTCAAGTTGGCTTTCCCTGCCTTCTTCGGCGGCTGATTTCCCGCTCCACGCCTCAAACGCCTGTGCGCCGGGCCATCATGGTGCCGGCGCTCTCGCCCTCCGCTCCCCACCATGTTCGGGTTCCTCAAGAAAGTCGGCGATTACACCCGCGACGCGGTGGGTGCCGCCAATTACCTCACCCAGGGCCTGTCGGTCACGTTCGACCACCTGCGCCGCCGGCCGATCACGGTGCAGTACCCCTACGAGAAGCTGATCCCCTCGGAGCGCTACCGGGGTCGCATCCACTACGAGTTCGACAAGTGCATCGCCTGTGAGGTGTGCGTTCGGGTGTGTCCCATCAACTTGCCGGTGGTGGATTGGGTGATGAACAAGGCCACCAAGAAAAAGGAGCTGCGCAACTACTCGATCGATTTCGGAGTGTGCATCTTCTGCGGCAACTGCGTGGAGTATTGCCCCACCAACTGCCTCTCGATGACCGAGGAATACGAGCTGGCGGCCTTCGATCGCCACAGCCTCAACTACGACAACGTGGCCCTCGGCCGTCTGCCCACCAGCGTGACCAGCGACCCCGCCGTGATTCCCCTGCGGGAGCTGGCCTACCTGCCCAAGGGCGAGCTCGATCCCCACGGCGTTGATCCAGCCCGGCCCCGCGCCGGTCAGCTGCCGGCCCAGGTGCTCGACACCCTGCCGAAGGCCCAGCCTGCACCTGCAGTGGAGGCCACCCCAGCCGCAGCCCCCACCCGCGAGGAGAACAGCTGATGACCATCGCCTCCTCCACCCAGTTCATCTGCTTTCTGGCCCTTTCGGCCGCCGTGGCCATCGGTGCCCTCGGCGTGGTGCTGCTGCCCAACATCGTGTATTCGGCCTTCCTGCTGGGGGGCGTGTTTCTCTCGGTGGCCGGCCTCTACCTGCTGCTCAATGCCAGCTTCGTGGCTGCTGCCCAGGTGCTGGTGTACGTGGGCGCCGTGAACGTGCTGATCCTGTTTGCGATCATGCTCGTGAACAAGAAGGAAAACCTGGCGGCGATCCCCGGTCTGGCCGTGCGGCGCCTGCTGTCCGGGGCCGTGTGTGCCGGCCTGTTCGCCCTGCTGCTGCGGGTGGCCTTTGTCACCCCCTGGGCCACCCCTGGGCCGGAGCCCCTGGGAGAAGAGGCCACGATCCGCATCGGCGAGCACCTGTTCTCCGACTACCTGCTGCCCTTTGAGCTGGCCTCCGTGCTGCTGTTGATGGCCATGATCGGTGCGATCGTGCTGGCCCGCCGCGATGTGCTCTCGGCCGACATCGCCACCGGTGAACCCGCCGACCAGGGGCTGATCGAAAAGACCCGCACCCCCTTGCTGCTGGAGAAAACCAACTGATGAACCTCGACCTGCCCACCACCGTTCCCCTGCAGGGCTACCTGGCCCTGGCGGCCGTGCTCTTCTGCACCGGCGTCTGGGGGCTGATCAACAGCCGCAATGCCGTTCGCGTGTTGATGAGCATTGAGCTGATGCTGAATGCTGTGAACATCAACCTGATGGCCTTCTCCAGCTACCTGGATGGTCAACTGATTCGGGGTCAGGTGTTCGCCATCTTTGTGATCACCGTGGCGGCCGCCGAGGCCGCGGTTGGTCTGGCGATCCTGCTCTCCCTGTATCGGAACCGTGAAACGGTGGATATGGAGCGCTTCAATCTGCTGCGCTGGTAGCCAGGCTGGAGCCGCTGCGATCGCTGCATGCGTCTCAAGACGGTCTGGTTGATTCATCGCGCCGCCAGTCGGGCGGCCCTGGGCCAGGCCCGGCGCTGTGCCGAGGAGCTGCGGGCCACGGGTACCCGTGTGGCGGTGGCCATGAGCGGCCAGCATGCCAACCCCTTCCCTGGGTTGCTGGCTGTGGAGGGTGGTCCACCGGATCTGGCGGTGGTGCTGGGTGGTGATGGCACCGTGCTGGGGGCGGCACGGCATCTCGCGCCCCTGGGGGTGCCGATCCTCTGTTTCAACGTGGGCGGCCATTTCGGCTTCCTCACCCATGAGCGCAAGCTGCTGAGCCGTGCGGAACAGGCCGCCGGCGCCGACAACCTCTGGCAGCGCCTGCGCGACGATCGCTTCGCCCTGCAGCGGCGGATGATGCTGCAGGCCCGCAGCGACCGTGACGACGCGGTGCACACGGCCCTCAACGACTTCTACCTGCGCCCGGGCCTCGATGAGCTCTCCCCCACCTGCGTGCTGGAGCTTGAGATCGATGGGGAAGTGGTGGACCAGTACCGCGGTGATGGCTTGATCATCTCCACGGCCACCGGTTCCACCGGCTACTCGATGGCGGCCGGCGGGCCGATCCTGCATCCCGGCCTGGAGGCGATTGTGGTGAATCCGATCTGTCCGATGAGCCTGTCGAGTCGGCCTGTGGTGGTGCCGCCCCGCTCCCAGCTTGCGGTGTGGCCCCTGGGGGAATTGGGCCGGCGCGTGCGGCTCTGGAAGGATGGAGCCCTGGCCGTTGATCTGGAGCCTGGCGATCGCTGCCATGTGGGCCGCTCACCCCACGAGGCCCTGATGGTGGTGCTGGAGCAGAGCCCCTCCTATTACCGCACCCTCAGCCGCAAGCTCCACTGGGCCGGCAGCCTCACGGCTGCGGAGCCCTCCCCCAACTGAGGCCTGCTGCCTCCTCCCCCTGCCCCTTTGCTGCCATGGCCCTGGAGATCGAACGCCGTTTCCTGGTGGCCGGGGAGCACTGGCGCCGGCATCGGCGTTGGAGCTCCGAGTTGCAACAGGGCTACCTGGCCGCCTCCGCGGAGGGGCTCACCCTGCGGGTGCGCCGGGATGGGGGCGGCCAGGCCTGGCTCACCCTCAAGCTGCAGGCCGAGGGCATCGCGCGCCACGAGTACGAATACCCCATCCCCCTGGAGGATGCCGAGGCTCTGTTGCAGCGCAGCGGCGAGCAACTCACCAAGCAACGCCATGGCCTGGATCTGCCCGGTGGCGAGTGGGTGCTGGATGTGTTCTGTGGTGGCAATGCCCCCCTGTTGATTGCCGAGGTGGAACTGGAGCGCGCCGACCAGCCCTTGGAGGTGCCCGCCTGGTGCGTCTGGGAGATCACAGGCGACGGGCGCTTCAGCAACGCGGCCCTGGCTCGGCGGCCCTTTGCCAGCTGGGAGCACCAGGAACGGGAGGCGGTGCTGCGGCACCTGCGCGGCAAAGCCGCTTAAGATTTGCTCAACACTCTTCGCTGGTCCGGCTTTGGAGATTGGTCTCTACGACCAGCAGGGCATCCTGCGCTTCGCCGGTCGCGACGGGGCTGATTGCCGGGCCTATGCCGAGCTGTTTGCCCTGGAGGAGGGCAGCTTCAGCCTGGAATCCCTGCGGGTGGGGCAGGGGGATGCCAACGGCCTGGAGTCTCCCCTCCCCCTGAAGACCATGCCTCGCCAGGCCAGCCAGCCCAGCGCCCAGCAGCCGGCCTAAGGGGTGCTGCCGTTCGGGGGCAGGCTGCAGCAGTTGAAGCCATCGCGGCAGATCTTGCCGTTGTCCATGGCCCAGTTCAGCAGCGCCACGCGGTTCTTGGCACCGGTCTTGGTGAACACGTTGCTCACGTGGTTGTCCACCGTGCGCTTGCTGATCATCAGGGTTTCACCGATCTCCTGGTTCGTGAGCCCCTGGGCCACCAGCTCGATGATCTCGATTTCCCGCTCCGAGAGCTCCGAGCGCTGATGGCTGAGGTCGCCCAGCTCAGACATCGTTCTTCCCTGCCCGTGCCGGCACTGTAGGCAGCCCTCTGGCCCGTGGTTGATGATGGCGCCAATCGGCACGGGTGTTTTGCGGCTTCAGCAGGCATTGGAGGTGGGCTCCTTCGCCATCACCGCCGAGGTGATGCCCCCCCGGGGTGGCGATGCCAGCCGCGCCCTTGCGCATGCCCGCCTGCTGAAGGGTCACGTGCATGCCGTGAACGTGACCGATGGCAGCCGTGCCGTGATGCGCATGAGCAGCCTGGCCGTGTGTCGCCTGCTGCTGGAGGCTGGCATCGAGCCGGTGCTGCAGCTGGCTTGCCGCGATCGCAACCGCATTGCCCTGCAGGCCGATCTGCTGGGGGCCCATGCCCTGGGCATCCGCAACCTGCTCTGCCTCACCGGTGATCCTGTTCGAGCCGGCGATCAGCCCCGGGCCAGGCCCGTGAATGAGCTGGAATCGGTGCGGCTGCTGCAGCAGGTTCAGGCCCTCAACCAGGGCCTCGATCCCGTGGAGGGCCAGCTGCCCGATGGACCCACCGCCCTCTTCGCCGGTGCCGCCGCCGATCCCCACTGCCCCAGCTGGAGCGGCCTCAAGGCGCGCCTCTGCCGCAAACAACAGGCCGGCGCGCGCTTCCTGCAAACCCAGATGGTGATGGACGCCGAAATCCTGCGCCGCTTTGTGGGGGAGCTGAGTGGCCCCCTGGGGTTGCCGGTGCTGGCGGGAGTGTTTCTGCTCAAGTCGGCGAAAAACGCCGCCTTCATCAACCGGGTGGTGCCGGGGGCCTGCATCCCCCAGACGATCATCGACCGCCTGGCGGCAGCGGCAGATCCCGCCGATGAGGGCATCAGCATCGCCGCCGAGCAGGTGGCCAGCTATGCCCGCATTGCCAGCGGGGTTCACCTGATGGCGGTGAAGGCCGAGGAGCGCATCCCTCTGATCTTGGAACGGGCAGGAATCAGCTCGCGTTGCTGATGGCCAGATCCGTGCCCAGCAGTTCGGCCATGGCCTTCTGCTGGGGCGAAGGGGCAACGTGGTCCTGGCGGCGTGAGTCGGTGATCAGCCAGTCGAGGGCGGCTTCCTGCAGGTCGAAGTGGTCGCCATTGCGATCCACGCAGTAGCGGCCGTACACGAGTTTCTCCACCAGCCGCACGCCGGGGCCGATGCGCGAGTAGTCGAAGATGATCGAGTTGTCGATCGTGGCGCCTTCGCAGATGTGACAGCTCGGTCCGATCATGGCTGGGCCGATGATGGTGGCCCCGTCTTCGATCTTGGTCATGCCGCCCACGTAGATGGGCCCCTGCACGGTGATCTTGTCCCAGTTGGCGGCCACATTCAGACCGGTGTAGATGCCTGGACGCACCTGCTTGCCGGGGATCTGCACCTGCCGCACCTGGCCCTGCAGCACGCTGCGGATGGCCTGCCAGTAATCCGGCACCTTGCCGATATCCACCCATTCGAACTCCATCGGCAGGGCGTAGAAGGGCGCGCCGTTGGCCACCAGGCGCGGGAACAGATCCGAGCCGATGTCGAAGGGGATGCCGGCGGGGATGAAGTCGAGCACCTCCGGCTCGAAGATGTAGATGCCGGTGTTGATCATGTCGCTGGCGGCTTCCGCCACCGCCGGCTTCTCCTGGAAGGAGCGCACGCGACCGTCGTCGTCGGTCACCACCACGCCGTAGCTGCTCACCTGGTCCATGGGCACCCGCTTGGTGATCAGGCTGGCCATGGCTCCTTTGGCCTTGTGGCGCCGCACCGCCTCGCTCAGGTCGAGGTCGATCAGGGCATCGCCGCAGAGCACCACGAAGGTGTCGTCGAAAAAGGGCTGGAAGGTCTGGATCTTCTTGAGGCCTCCGGCTGAACCGATCGCATCGCCGATCAGCTGGCCTTCTTCAATGCGGCCCTCAAAGCTGTAGGCGATCTCCACGCCAAAGCGCTGGCCATCGCGGAAGTAGTTCTCGATCTCCTCGGCCAGATGCGACACGTTCACCATGATTTCGGTGAAGCCGTGCTCTCGCAGCAGCTCCAGCAGAAACTCCATCACGGGTTTCTGGAGGATGGGGATCATCGGCTTGGGGGTCGTGTGGGTGATCGGCCGCACACGGGTCCCCTTACCGGCCGCCAGGATCATCGCCTTCATCGGCGCTGTCTGCCTTTGGTGAGTTGGAGCAGCCTAGGCACCGGCATCAGGCCACCAGCGCCTGCCGAGCCGGCCCCCGAGCTGACCCCAGTTCCACGGCAGCGGGCTGCTGCCCATGCGCGTCGGCTTCAATCCGGCGTTTGAGCTGCAGCGGCCCGTAGAGGCCCCCCTGTTGCTCGAGGTCCACCTTGCCCTGGGAGCAGAGGAAGAGCAGGGCCCAGAACACCCCCACGCGGTCGCAGTCGAGGTCGGCAGGGGCTGCCTCCGCCCAGGCGGCCACCAGGGCATCGAATGGTGTCCAGCTCTGGCTCGCGGGCCACTGCACCAGGAACTGGCTGAGGGCGGCGGTGGTTTCCGGCAGCTTCTCCCGGTGGGCAAGGGCGGCCACCTGCTCGATCACGGCCCGATCGCTGAAGCGCTTGCTGCGCTGGCGCTGGCGGCTCAGGCCCTGCTCCTGCTCCAGGCGCTCGGCAATGTCTTCGAGCTGGCGGATCAGTTCCCCCAGGGTCACGGGCCGCTGTAGAGGCGGTGGTGCCACGGGCCGCCGCAGCAGGTGCCGTTCCGGCCGTCGCGGCAGTTCCATCCCCGGGCTCAGCAGCCAGCCCTGCCCGTTCTCATCGGTGTCGTAGTCGAAGGCGTCCTCCAACGGTGCTGCAGGAGGGAAGGTCTGGGCCTCCAGCACCTCGGCCTTGAGGCCCACC
>Ga0214917_10002252_pt1 | contig 23795 bp, 20 predicted proteins | sample LL_1208_BB_MetaG_FD_177983 | JGI IMG/M metagenome (GOLD analysis project Ga0214917, IMG submission 177983) | Freshwater microbial communities from Lake Lanier, Atlanta, Georgia, United States - LL_1208_BB | ecosystem: Environmental > Aquatic > Freshwater > Lake | place: USA: Georgia | collected...
TCACCAGGTAAAGAACTAATCCAGCAAGTATGGTTAATAGTACGGCAATAACAACATAAATTCTTCCATCACTTCTCATTTGATCCGCCATTGTAGTACTGGGTGTTTGTGCAAATGCTACTTGACTAGTAAGGCAAGCTAGAAGAGCGAGAAGGGATAAGAAATATTTCATGCAGTTCGTTTTTTTTCTTGTAACGTTTTCAATCTGATTTTAAGAGTGGTTATCCATACCCCCAGCAGTGTCCAACCGATTATCGCAGGATAAAAGACTAGGCGCATGCTTGCGCTGATATCATTTTTGACGTCTAATGCTGGGTTGCCGTCATTGCCAGGGTGTAAACTTGGAAGAATACGTGGCAGAATCCATATAGCTGGAAACAGAATGGCGTAAGCAAAAATGTTATACACTGCACTGATCCGCGCTCTTTTATCTAGATCGGTAACAGAATCACGTAAAACGAGGTAGGCAAAATATACAAGCAGTGCAACGGCTGCGCCAATTAATTTGGGATCTCTTGCAATGGTGCTAAAAGAGTTGAGCAGTGGTTTGTTCGGGTCTGCCCAAGTAAACGATGCCCAAATAGCACCCGTTGCATACCCCAGTAATCCAAATAAAATTCCAGTTCCAGCATATTGCCTAGAGGCCCGATCAAAGGATAAATCAAACGTGCGGAGATAGCGAATGGCGTTTACCATCGATATGGTAAACAAGATCATCATGCCAAACCACATGCAAACGTGGAAATAAAGATTGCGAATGGTTTCTTGTAAAAGGGGTAGGCGTGGAACGGGACCTAACAGGCCTGCGATAAAAGTGTAGGCAAGTAATACAACCGACAATATCTTCCACCAGTTCTTCTTCATGGCTTATCGGATGCAAAATTAGGGAGATAGTAGCACTTGTCCCTTATAGTTTCTGTGTGAAATTTTTGTATAAAATCAACTAGTCTTTCCACAAATAGGGGAAAAGAATAACTGACAAAAGCACCACCAACGCATCCATGGCAATTAACAAAAGAATCGTTGGTATGGAGATATAAAGAAGGGGAGAAAAAGCAGCGGACGAAATACGAACCAAGAGTACGATTTGAGGAATAATGATGGGGAAACCAAGGATTGCAATGATAGCTGCATTTTGTTGTGCTCTTGCTGCAATAGCAGATAAAAAGCCAAATACTAAGCTTAAGCTGATACCACCAACAATGCTTATAAAAATAAACGCATTCAATTTATCAAGGGGGTTTCCCATTAATAACAAATAGAAAAGAAGGCTGATTCCACTCAGAAAGCTAATCAGGATTCCATTGTAAATCAGCTTGGCTAAAATAAATTGAGTGGGGCTAGCGATTGAATAATAGTAGAGCATTCGTCCTTTGCTTTCTTGCAAAAAACCTTTGGCTACAGCATTGATACAGATAAAAAGTTGTGTAATCCAAAAAAGGCCATTCCACACTGTTGACTCTGGCGCATCCAACGTCATAAACAATAAAAAGAGGGTAGAAGCAATGTAAAGTAGCAGCCCATATAGACTGTACTGCTGTCGTAGCTCCAGCTTAAGGTCTTTCTTTAAAAGGTCAACAATCGCTTGCATGTGTATTTATGACTGTTGATAACATTTTCTGCATCGTGGTTCATACGAATCGGTTGCACCCAACATCACTTGTTCTTCATTGGCAACTTTTCGGTAAGAGTAATTGGCCATGCTTCCGCATTGTTGACAAATCGCATGCAGTTTAGTTACGTAATCTGCTTTTGCTAAAATATGCGGCATGGCTCCAAAAGGTTTACCTGAAAAATCCATATCTAACCCCGCCACGATAACTCGTACTCCTCTAAATGCCAGTACATCACAGATGTCTGCAATTTCAGGATCAAAAAATTGAGCTTCGTCGATGCCTACAACATCGGCATCATTGTAAAGAAGTAGAATTTCATTTGCTTTGGAAACAGCAAATGAGTCGACCACATTCGTATCGTGCGAAACAATTTTCTCAGTGGCATATCTGGTATCGATTGCGGGCTTAAAGGCTGCAACTCGTAAGTTGGCAATTCGTACTCGTTTTAAACGACGAATCAGTTCTTCCGTTTTTCCACTGAACATGGAACCGCAGATTACTTCAATACTTCCTCTTTTTTCTCCACTGTTATTGGGTTCAATAAACATAATTCCTCAGTTGAAATGCGAATGTAATAAAGGCTACTAGGTGAGCAGCTGTTTGGTCTGTATATATTTTAAAATAATCTCGCTGGCTCCCTTTTTTGATTGTACATAGTGATGGGCAGCAAGGCCAGACTCTTCTCTTTTGTTATTATTAGTCAGAAAAAAATGTAGTTGATTGGCCAATTGCCCGCTGGCATTGGTACTATCATCCAACGGGTACGCTCCCCCTGTATTTACTAAGTCAATGGCTTCTGCAAACTTTTTATAGTTGGGTCCAAAAAAGACGGGTACTCCATATACGGCAGCTTCCAACGTATTGTGAATGCCTGGTTCCTTAAATCCACCCCCAATCAATGCAAAGGTTGCATATTGATAGGCGCTGGAGAGTAAGCCAATGGAGTCAATAATGACAATAGTACTGGTGGGATTATTTTCTATCGAGGAAAGTAGCTGAGCAGTTGGGAATAGTGACTGTAATTCTTTGAGCCGGGTGCTATTTATTTCGTGTGGAGCTATTACCACTTTAAGTGTAGCTAATCTTTTGTCTAATAAGGCTGTTGCAATTACTTTTTCATCACCAGGCCAAGTGCTGCCCGCAACTAAAAGAGGGGCATCACCTTTGAATTGATCAATGGAAGCAATAGGTAGGCGTTGGGAAGAAAGCTCCAGCACTCTGTCAAAACGCGTATCACCAGATATAGAAGCCAGATGCCCTAGGCCAATTTTTTCAATGAGCGCAAGGGAAGCTTCATTTTGAACAAATAGGTGATCAAATCGTGATAACATTTTTCTAGAAATCGATCCATGCCATTTGAAAAAAGACATCTCCTCCCGAAACAAAGCAGAAACTAACAACAATGGTATTTTTCTGTAATTGATTTTTTTCAAATAGAAGTACCAGAATTCATATTTGACAAAAATGACAAGAGAGGGATGTACGATATCCAAAAATCGCTTAGCATTTTTTGGACCATCCATGGGTAAATAAAATACCCAGTCTGCGCCACTATAGTTTTTTCTTACTTCATATCCAGATGGAGAGAAAAAAGTTAATAAAATACGGTAGGTGGGGTAAGTTCTTTTTATTTTTTCAAGTAAAGGCCTGCCTTGTTCAAATTCTCCCAGTGACGCTACGTGCATCCAAATGACGCGGTCATCTTTACTGATTGATCTTTCCAATTGTGGTAGTAATCCTATTCTGCCTTTTACCCAGGCTTTTGCTTTTGGATGGAATAATGCTGCCCCTTTCATGCCCCATTGGAACAGCACTAGAAAAATATGGTAAAGAAATACAGACAATGAGTGGTTTTCAGCGCTACAAAGGTACTGTCATTACCCGGAACTGTACCCATTTTACTACTTTTGTCAGATCCTATAATTAGAAGTATGCGTCCTATACAAATGGTTGATACAAAGACCCAGTATCAAAAAATTAAAAGTGAAGTTGACCAGGCTGTTTTAGATGTGATGAACAGTTCTGCATTCATAAATGGGCAACCGGTTCGGGACTTTACGGCTGCACTTTCAAGTTATCTATCTGTCAAGCATGTTATTCCCTGTGCCAATGGAACTGACGCTTTACAGATTGCGATGATGGCGTTAGATCTTCAGCCTGGAGATGAGGTGATTACGCCCTCTTTTACCTATATCGCTACCACCGAGGTAATTGCTTTGCTACGATTGAAGCCCGTTTTTGTAGAAGTAGATCGGCAGACCTTTTGTATGGATCCGGTTTCACTAAGAAATGCCATTACACCGCGTACAAAAGCAATTGTGCCAGTTCATCTTTACGGACAGGCGGCGCCTATGGAAGAAATTATGAAAGTGGCAGCTGAATTTGGTCTTTATGTTATCGAGGATAATGCACAGGCAATTGGGTGCGATTTCAAATTTGCGGATGGTGTAAAAAAGAAAACGGGTACGATAGGTCATATCGGCTGTACTTCTTTTTATCCCTCAAAAAATTTAGGCGCTTTTGGAGATGGGGGTGCACTTTTTACGAATGACGATGCATTAGCTGCTAAAATCAATATGATTGCCAATCACGGTCAAAGCAAACGCTATTATCATGATGTAGTGGGCTGTAATAGTCGCTTAGACACAATTCAGGCGGCTATCTTACAAATAAAGTTGAAACACTTGGATACATATACAGAAGCCCGTCAACGCGCTGCTGATTTTTATGATCGCGCCTTTGCTTCTTGCAGTGCGCTTACAATTCCTGGAAGAGCTTTTTATAGTACACATGTTTTTCATCAATATACCTTGTTAGTAGAAGGAAAGAGCAGAGACCAGCTTTCAGCTTATTTATCTGAGAAACAAGTTCCTTCTATGATCTATTATCCCGTTCCAGGTCATCGACAAAAAATGTTTGCAACAGAGGGTGCGAATAGGCCTACACTCCCCATTACTGATTGGCTAACTGAGCGGGTAATTTCTCTACCTATGCATACAGAGTTAGACGAAGAGCAATTAACACACATCACTACTTCAGTCCTTTCTTTCATGTAAGCATGGCAAGTCAGCACACCGTACAGCAAATTATAAAATGGAAAGATCAAGATTCCATTGCAGTTATAGGACTTGGCTATACGGGTTTGCCGCTTCTACTTGAGCTGGCGCAGCATTATTCTGTGATTGGCTATGATAAAGACGCTAATCGCGTAACTGATTTGCAAAATGGCATTGATGTAAACCGCGAAACAGACCTTTCTGTCATAACTAAAAAAAGAATACTGTTTACTTCTACACCCAATGATATTGCAACGGCTCGTCTTTTTATCATTACAGTACCCACTCCCGTTGATTCTTTTAAGAAACCTGATCTGAGACCTCTTGAAGATGCTTTGCAAAATGTGGGACGATGTTTGAAAAAAGGGGATTGCGTGGTAATCGAGTCCACAGTATACCCCGGTTGTACAGAAGAGTTTTGCGCGCCTTTGTTAGAAAAAAATGCTGGATTGAAGTGGGGTGTTGATTTTGCAATGGGGTATTCGCCAGAGCGAATTAACCCTGGTGATCGACAGCATCAGTTACGTAATGTTGTCAAATTAGTAGCAGCCTCTGACGAAGCTACTTGTAAATGGCTGTCTTCTATTTATGCATCAATCACTGTTGCAGGAGTTTATTCCTGCTCGTCCATTAAAGTGGCTGAAGCAGCGAAACTAACTGAGAACATTCAGCGTGATGTCAACATTGCCTTACTAAATGAGTTATCTCACGTATACCAACGGCTAGGGATTGCCCCAGCAGAAATTTGGGATGCCGCCTCTACAAAATGGAATTTTCTTCCTTTTCGCCCGGGACTAGCGGGTGGTCATTGTATCAGTGTGGATCCTTACTATCTGCTAAATAAAGCGGCTTTTCATGGTATAAGCTCTCCACTGGTCTCTCTTTCCAGAGAAATCAATGAGCAGATGGTGGAGAGAGTATTCAACCAGATAAAAGATCATTTGCTTGTAAGTAATAAATCAATGGCCACAAGCTCTATTCTTATAATGGGAATTAGTTTTAAGCCCAATGTGGTTGACACGAGAAACGCAAAGGCAATTGAACTGGCAATGCGTTGTAGCGAACAGGGTTTGAATGTAGAGGTGTATGACCCGGTAGTTGCTCCAAAAAGATCAACTGCAGTCGCTCAATTGTCATTAATCGATACACCCGTTAAAAAGTATGATATTATCTTGATGGCGGTGGGACATCAGGTATTTAAAGAACTGGAAGAAGATTATTTTTGTAACCATCTCACTCCCGATGGATTAATGATAGATTTAAGTGGGTATTTTCGAACAATTATCAAGCGCATAAACTACTTGAGTATATAACATGCCATTTACTAAAACTGAATTTCGCGGTCTTCTCATTTTTGAACCCGTTGTACACGGGGATAGTCGAGGTTATTTTTATGAATCTTATAATGAAAGCACCTTCAAGCAAGAAGGGTTGAATTATACCTGGGTACAAGACAATCAGTCCTCTTCGTCTTATGGGGTTATCCGTGGACTTCATTTTCAAACGCCTCCTCATGCACAAACAAAATTGATTCGTGTGCTGAGTGGAAAAATACTGGATGTGGTGGTAGATATCCGTAAAGGGTCTCCTACATTCGGAAAAGTTTTTTCTGTGGAACTAAGCGCTGAGAATAAAAAACAATTACTAGTGCCAAAAGGCTTTGCGCATGGTTTTGCAGTGTTGAGTGAGACGGCTGAAGTTTTATATAAATGTGATGCTTTGTATCACAAACCAAGTGAGCTGGGCATTTTGTATGCAGACCCGGCATTGCAAATTAATTGGGGGGTACCAGTGGAACAGGCAATTGTTTCCGATAAGGATAAAGTATTGCCCTGTCTTGCTGAATTTGATTCACCTTTTGAATTTGGCGTGTACTGATGTCTACTACTACTCAATCCAAAAGGCCATTGGTGCTGGTTACCGGTGCAAACGGTCAACTGGGAAAAGAGTTACGCCAATTAGAAACAAAGTGGCCTGAATTTGAGTTTTTGTTTCTTTCCCGCGAAGATCTTCCTATTCATCATTTTGAATTAGTAAGAAATTTTTTCAAAGCAACACACCCTAGTTTTTTGATTAACTGTGCTGCCTATACAGCTGTTGACAAAGCCGAACAGGAGGAGGAACTGGCTTTCCAAACCAATGCTGAGGCAGTAGGAGTGTTGGCAGCTATTTGCAAGGAGCAGGATTGCAAGTTTGTGCATGTATCTACCGATTATGTTTTTGATGGGTTGGCTAACAGGCCTTATCGGGAAGATGACTTAACCAATCCGCAGGGCGTCTATGGAGCTTCAAAGCTTGCCGGGGAGAAAGAGGCTGTTTTATTAAATCCAGACTCGGTTATCATTAGAACCTCTTGGGTTTATTCATCCTTTGGAAAAAACTTTGTCAAAACAATCCTGCGATTATTGCAAGAGAAGCCTTCTGTTAGCGTGGTGGATGATCAGATTGGGTCTCCCACTTATGCCGCAGATCTGGCTGTAGCAATACTCGAGATAATTTCTTTAAAAAGCTGGAAACCAGGAGTATATCATTTTAGCAATGAGGGTGAAATTAGTTGGTGTGCTTTTGCAAAAGCGATTGCGGCATTAACGCATAGCAATACTCCTGTACAGGCTATTACCACAGCAGAATTTCCTACACCTGCTAAAAGACCTGCTTGGTCTGTGTTGGATAAATCCAAAATAAAAGCCGTTTACGGAATTAAAATTCGCCCTTGGAAAGAGAGCTTGGCGGATTGTTTGGAGTTGCTGAGTAAATAAATTCTTTTCAAGGCTTAGCAAAGCAAGCTTTGCACGCCTTTCAAATAAAAAACCCCCGCACAAGTGCAGGGGTTTTTCTTTTTGTTTGTTGACCCATAAGGATTCGAACCTTAACAGACAGAACCAAAATCTGTAGTGCTACCGTTACACCATGGGTCAATCCTACCCGTAAAAACGGGAGTGCAAAAATAGGGTGTACAGTGTTTTGCCCCAAATGGAATTTGAAAATTCAGGAATTAGTCGTCTTGACCAAGTAATAATGTTTTTTTCCCTTTTGAACCAGTAAATAGTGATCGTGAAGCAAATCAGAGGGGGAAAGGGAAAGAGTAGGGGAATCAACCTTCTTTCTATTGATACTTACGCCGCCGCCTTGGATTGTTTTGCGGGCTTCTCCTTTACTGGGGAATATGCCTGTATTGGCTAGTAAACTCACCACGTCAATTCCTTCCTTGATTTGCGCAAAGGGTACCTCTACTTTAATGACGCCTTCCATTCCTTCAAGATCATCCGCAGAAAGCGATTCGATGGGTTGTTGTTGCGTGCTGAAAAGTTTTTGTGTTGTTTCAATTGCTTTTTGCAATTCCGCTTCACCATGTATAAATCGAGTAACCTCTTCAGCTAGTTTTTTTTGAATGATACGATCCCCGGGAGATTGGTTGTGAGCAGCTGCTAATGATTCAATTTCATCTTTAGGGAGGAATGTAAAAATCTTTATCCATTTTGCTGCATCTGCATCGCTGGCATTCAACCAAAATTGATAAAATTGATAAGGAGTGGTTTTTGATGCATCTAACCACACATTACCCGATTCTGTTTTTCCAAACTTGCCACCATCTGCTTTTGTGATTAGAGGGTTTGTGAAAACAAAAGCTTCTCCGGCACATTTTCTTCGTATAAGTTCTGTTCCGGTAGTCATGTTTCCCCATTGGTCACTACCACCCATTTGTAATTTGCAATTCTTATGTTGGTAGAGCCAATAAAAATCGTAACCCTGCATTAATTGATAAGCAAACTCTGTGTAACTGATTCCGGTTTCTCCTTCAATTCTCTTTTTCACACTGTCCTTAGCCATCATATAGTTCACGGTGATATGCTTACCTGTATCTCGTAAAAAATCAATAAAAGAGATTTCTTTGAACCAGTCGTAATTGTTAACCAACTCAGCAGCATTGGGAAGGCTGGAGTCAAACTGTAAAAAACGTTCTAGTTGTGCCTTCACGCCTGTAATGTTTCTATTGAGTGTCTCTTCATTTAATAAATTGCGTTCCTCGCTTTTACCGCTGGGATCACCCACCATTCCGGTTGCGCCACCCACTAATGCAATGGGTTTATGTCCCGCCCGTTGAAAGTGAACCAAAAGTAATATGGGAACCAGGCTTCCAATATGCAAACTGTCGGCGGTAGGGTCAAAACCAATGTAACCCGTAGTCATTTCTTTTTCAAGCTGTTCTCTTGTACCAGGCATAATGTCCTGAATCATCCCTCTCCAGCTTAATTCATCTAACAATTGCATAGAAGTACCCTTTTCGCAAAAGTAACAATCAGCTTTTACAATCGGGTCATCTGGCCTTAACTTTACAGTAGAACATGCGCAGCTTATTTTATTTTGGTAAGACCTTATTCCTACTCCTGTTTTGTTTGCTGACTGGTACAACTGAAGCGCAGCAATACCAAAATGAATGGATCAATTATTCATTGCCATACTACAAGTTTAAAATTGCACAAGACGGTTTATACCGAATTAATCAGGCTACATTAACGGCAGTAGGATTGGGTCAGGCCTCTGCACAGCATTTTGTGTTATGGCGCAATGGAAAGGAAGTTCCTTTATATACCACGCAGTCAACAGGTGCATTATCTACAGATGGCTACTTGGAGTTTTGGGGAGAGGCCAACGATGGAAAACCGGACCAGTCTCTGTATCGCACTGCAACACATCAGCTCAATGAGGAATGGAGTTTGTTTACTGATTCTGCCAGTTACTTTTTAGCAGTGGATCCTTCTGTTGCCCACCTTCGGTTAATGGCAACGCCCAATACTATTCCTGCAAATGCAACTCCTGAACCCTATTTTTTATATCAGCAGGGAATTTATTTTAGAGAGCGGATAAATGAAGGGTATGCGCAAGTTGTGGGCAGTTATATTTATTCCTCGGCCTTCGACTCAGGTGAAGGTTGGTCTTCGGCAGATCTATATAACGGGCAATCCAGGAGTCTTATATTTTCTAATTTATATCCCTACGTTGGCACCGCATCACCTGCAGGGAATTTAAAGATTAATTTTTCTGGAAATGCTCCTAATAATAGAATGGTTTCTGTACGGGCAGGTGCAAATGAGCTAAGCAATCAATCGGTAGCACAGTTTGATGCTGTTCGATGGGATTTGCCTGTTGCTCTCACTCATTTTTCAACAGGAGAATTAAATATCAATATAACGCCGCAGCAATCTGTTTCCACCGACAGAATAACTATTGCCAAACTAGAGCTAACCTACCCTCGGCGATTTCATTTTGGAGGGGCAAGTCAATTTGAATTTCTATTACCCGCTTCATCAGCGGGCAGGTATTTAGAAATTGACGGTTTTACGCATAATAACCAGCCGCCCGTTTTGGTTGACCTGAATAATTTGCAGCGCTACCAAACACAATTGGATGCAAGTGGGAAGGTGCGTGTATACGTGGGAGCTTCTTCTATTGAAAGAAAATTAGTGTTGTTCAACGCTGCCTCTGCCAATATAGTCACCAATTTGACACAAAGAAATTTTGTGGATTATACGCAAACGGGTCAACAGGGTGATTATTTGATTATTTCCAATACGGCATTAGCTACCACTCAATCTGGAACAAATGCATTAGAACAATACCGGGCCTTTCGTTCTTCTGCCGAAGGGGGGTCATATGCAGCACGTATTTATTTTATAGACCAGTTGGAAGATCAATTTGCATTTGGAATTAAAAAACATCCTAACTCGATTAGAAACTTCATTCGATTTGCACGTAATCGATTTACCCAGCCACTTAAAGCCGTTTTTTTAATTGGTAAAGGAGTACTCTATACAATTGATAGAAATTTAGAAGGAAACGCTGATTTAAATAAACTTTCTTTTGTGCCCACATTTGGCTCACCTGCATCTGATATTTTACTTACGGTTGATCCAGGCGTTGAGTTGACTCCTCGTGTAGCTATTGGACGTTTGTCGGTAGTTAATGCAGAGGAGATACTCACTTATTTAGAAAAAATTAGGCAAACAGAGCAAGTGCTGCGCGATTACAGTTCTGCTTCATCCACTAGAGCCTGGACAAAAAATGTAGTACATATCATTGGAGTAGGAGAGGAATCGTTAGGTAATGCGATTACAAACTCAATGAACCGATTTGCTTCTATACTTCGAGAGCCATTTTATGGCGCACGTATTCATACTTTTAGCAAATTGAGTCCTGCTGCGGTGGCGCAATTAAGTTCCGCACAGATTTATAGTTTATTTGAAGAAGGGATTGGCATGATGACCTATTTTGGTCACTCTACCGCTAATACGCTTGAATATAATCTTGATCAGCCATCTGGATACAATAATGCCGGCAAGTATCCATTCTATATCATGCTAGGTTGTAGGGCTGGAAATCTTTTCAATTTTAATTTGACGAGGTTGATTGAAAAGGAAACAATTTCTGAACAATTTGTGCTGGCTAGTCAACGAGGAGGTATTGCAACCATTGCTTCTACTAGTCTCGGCCTTGTGAGTTATTTGGAATTGCAAAATGAAGAAATGTTGAAGGCAGCCAGTACTTCTCATTATGGGTGGATTGTAGGTGATATTATCAATGCGTCGTTAATTCGAACCATGAATAGCGCAGGCGCTGCTGATTTTTTAGCACGTGTGCATTGTGAGCAAACTGCATTAAATGGTGATCCTGCATTACGATTCTATGCAAGCAGTCCGAAGCCAGACTTTTTGATACAGGCGCAACAATTAAAAGTGGAACCCTCTCCTGTGTCTGTAGCAAATGGGTTTTTCAATCTCGCTGTAACCGTAAAAAATACGGGGAAGGCTGTTCAAGGGCCTGTTGTACTTTCCATCAAACGAACCTATGCAGACGGAAGTTCGGTAGAGTGGAAACGTGATACCCTTGTGAATCTTTATTCACAAGACTCACTTCTTTACCGAATTCCATTATCTGGAAACAAGGATAAAGGATTAAATCGGATTACCGTATGTATTGATCCCGACAATAATTATCCTGAATTAGTTGAGGATAACAATTGTGCCACCGTTAGTTGCTTGGTTTATGATGATGACCTTCGTCCTATTTATCCTGTTCCATTTTCTATTGTAGGTAAATCGGCTTTTGCATACAGCGCATCTACTGCTAATCCATTTGCATCTACTCGCTCGTATCAATTTCAATTAGACACGACTGCTGCATTTAATTCACCGCTTCTGCTTACACAAACTATTCAATCGGTGGGTGGATTAATTCAGTTTAATCCTTCTGTTATCTATAGAAACAACACGGTTTATTACTGGAGAGTTTCTCCCCTTACTAGTGGAAGTCCAACTAACTGGAATTTGTCTTCATTTTTATACTTGGCTGGATCACAAAGTGGCTATAGCCAGTCTCACTATTTTCAACACTTGTCTTCTGAATCAACGGGAATGAGTTTGGATTCACTTTCTCGTCGTTGGAAATTTGGAACCTCTTTGAATAATCTCAATATTCGAAATGGTGTTTTCTTTACAGCTACTAGTGCACTGGCGGGATTTTATTTAGGGTTAAACGGACTCGACCTTGTTATGTATGCATGTGCAAGAAATCGTTTAGTGTTTAATGTGTTACATCCTGTTACCCTTCGACCAATTGTAAATGCACAGCCTGGTCAACCCGGTCGTTTTGGAAGTGATCCGGTATGCGTTCAAACAGCGGCACAAGCAGTGGGTGCTGCTTATAATTTTCAATTTGACATTGCTGACACAAGCGTTCGAAGAAGAATTGTAGGATTTATGGATAGTATCCCCGATGGATATTATGTGGTGGTCCGAAATATCATGGAAACAAATTATCCGGCTAATGCCTACGCGCAGGATTGGAAAAATGACCAGCAATGGTTGGGAGCGGGACAAACGGTTTACCACCGACTATTCGCGCAAGGGTTTACTGCAATCGATTCATTTAACAGGAACCGAGTATTTGCATTTGTGTATCGAAAAAATCGAGCACAAGAATTCACGCCTCGCTTTGCATTTAGTAACGGATTGTATGATCAGTTATTTTTCTCTACCGACATTATAACACAGGATACACTAGGAACAGTGCGCTCACCATTGTTTGGCCCTGCAAAAGAGTGGCAGCAATTAAATTGGCAGGGTACCCTTGAGACACCGCTAAAAGACAGTGTCATACTTCGCTTGAATGGCGTCAATCAAAATGGTGCCTTGGTAACTATTTTACAAGGAATCCGGCCGCCTCAAATGCAGGCCTCTCTTGCTTCAATCAGTGCGCAGCAGTTTCCTTATTTGCAATTGGAGTTACAGTCTATAGATACTGCTTACTATACGCCTTATCAACTTTCACAATGGCAGTTATTACATCGTGCACCTCCCGAGGGTGCATTGGCGCCTTCGCAATATCATTATATAAAAGATACGGTAGAGCAGGGAGAACCGATCGTATGGAAAATGGCATTCCGGAATGTTAGTGAACATTCGTTTGATAGTTTGCGCGCCCAGCTTGTTGTTACAAATGCGGCTAATCAACAACAGCAAATTGAACTTCCCAAATTACGTCCTCTTCCTGCTGGTGATAGTGTACAGGTTGAAGTTAGTATTCCCTCTGCAACTAATTCGGGAACTAATCTATTACAGCTCGAAGTAAATCCCCAACCAGGACAAGTAGAACAGTTTTATTTTAACAATAGCGCCTATAAAAATGTTTATGTGAGCCCCGATCAAGTAGCGCCTTTACTCGATGTCACCATTGATGGTCGACATGTCACCAATGGCGAAACAGTGCTTAATTATCCTGATATTAGGATGACCCTTCACGATGATTCAAAGTGGTTGCCATTAAATGACACTTCACTGCTTAGTGTATGGTTACGCTATCCAAGCGGGCAGCTTCGTCGTTTCTATTATACAAATGATACACTTCGATTTTTTGCTAGCACAATAGCCGTTCTACCCAATAAAGCTGTAGCACAATTGAGACCACATCTCACTGAAACCGGTTTTTATGAGTTGATCGTTGCTGCAAAAGACCGTGCCGGAAATAAAGCGGGTGCATTGGATTACCGAATCACTTTTAAAGTGGCTGCTCCGTCACCTCGATTTGATCTTGTGTTTTATCCTAATCCCTTTTCAAGTACAACAAAAATTGCATACAACCTGTGGGGCAACTCAATTCCGAGTGATGTACAATTGCAAATTTTTAATGAGGCAGGACAAATGGTTCGTCAGGTATCTGCCCTGGAGTTAGGGCCGCTGCGACTCGGTCGAAACGTTTCGTTGTTTGAGTGGAACGGAAAAGATGCTGCAGGACATGCGTTGTCAAGCGGAACATATATCTGCCGACTTGTTTCTGTAGGGTCGTCAGACGAAAATCTTCCCTATGTTAAAAAAGGATCATTGTTGGTACTTGCGCAGGGAAAGATTATTCTGCATCGATAATAATTCGAACCAGTCGATTGATTTAGCGTTAATTTTGCGGCCAATTTTAGCAATATGCCCAAAATAGGGATTAACATAACAACAGGAAGCTTACAGAAGCCCGAAATGATTGTCGGTATCGATTTAGGAACAACCAACAGTCTTGTCGCATTGGTGCATCCCGACACCAAGCAACCTGTTGTATTAAAGGATGTAAGTGGATATTCCTTGGTTCCATCTATTATACATTTTGGAGACCATGGACAAATCACAGTAGGAGAGGCGGCTCGTCCATTTTTAGAAACCGAACCAGCACGTACTCTTTTTTCAGTAAAGAGACTCATGGGGAAATCCTATAAAGATGTTGCGAGTCATCAGGATCATTTTACCTACAAAGTGATTGATGAGGGTGGAGATAGTCTTGTAAAAGTTCAGGTGGGACAACAATTTTTTTCTCCAATCGAACTATCCTCTTTCATATTAAAGGAATTGAAAGACCGTGCAGAGCATATGCTCAAGACACCTGTTACAAAAGCAGTCATTACTGTTCCTGCGTATTTTAATGATGCGCAGCGTCAGGCAACTCGCGATGCAGGTAAATTAGCAGGGCTGGATGTTTTACGAATCATTAATGAACCCACCGCTGCTAGCTTGGCCTATGGCATTGGAACGGATCCAGGAATGGATAAGACCATTGCGGTATATGATTTGGGTGGGGGAACATTCGATATTTCAATTTTACAAATCACTAATGGAATTTTTGAAGTTTTGTCCACCAATGGTGACACCTATTTGGGAGGAGATGATATTGATCGAGCTATTTTAAATCACTGGCTTGAACAAGGTGTTCATACGTCTGAACAACTTCGAGCTAATGCAAGTTTATTGCAATCCTATCGCTTAGCAGCGATTGCAGTGAAACATGCATTAAGTGAACAGGAAGAGGCATCTGTTATGGTAGAGGGTCATTCCTTTTCACTTACCCGCGCAACATTTGAAAAGATATTGATGCCCATTGTTCAAAAGACTTTACAGTGTTGTCAGCAGGCTCTTTCTGATGCAAAATTGTCTGCACTCTCAATTGACGAGGTAGTGTTAGTGGGTGGTTCTACCCGTATTCCTTTTATCAAAAAAACAATCAGTGATTTTTTTGTAAGAACTGCACATGATTCATTAAATCCTGATGAAGTTGTGGCATTGGGTGCTGCGGTGCAGGCTGATATATTAGCGGGCAATAACAAAGAGTTGTTGCTTTTAGACATTACTCCACTTTCATTGGGGATTGAGACGATGGGAGGATTGATGGATGTACTCATACCACGTAACACAAAGATTCCATTTAAAGTAGGTCGTCAATACACCACACAAAGGGACGGTCAGGGAAGTATGCGTATTTCGGTTTTTCAGGGCGAACGAGATATGGTGCAGGATAATCGAAAGTTGGGTGAATTTAATCTGACAGGTATTCCGGGAATGCCTGCTGGTTTTCCAAAAGTCGAAGTGAGTTTTTTAATCAATGCTGATGGAATCTTAACGGTGAAAGCACGCGAAATCAGAAGCGGCGTAGAGCAGCATATTGAAATTAAACCTCAATATGGATTGTCTGACCAGGAGGTGGAGCGTTTGCTATTGGAAAGTATCACGCATGCAAAAGATGATATTCAAAAAAGAGCATTAGTAGAAGCAAGAACCGAAGGAGAGCAGCTGCTCCATACAACCGAGAAGTTTATCGCCAAGAATAATTCATTACTGACGCCTGCGGAATTGCTCGATACCGCAGCAGCCATGCAGTCTTTACAGTTAGCGCTTACCATGGATGATAAAGACCTGATACGTGAGCGGATGGAGGCCTTGAATGATATTAGTCGGCCTTATGCAGAAAGAGCCATGGATCAGGCCGTTTCCGGAGCGTTAAAAGGACAGAAGATAGATTAGTTTTTTTGATTTGTTTTTTCCCTTACCTTTGCCTCTCCATTAAAGGAGGTATATTTTATGTTAATTATTGATTCCAAGGATTGCGAAAACATTGACAAGGCCCTCAAAAAGTATAAAAAGAAATTTGAGAAGTCGAAGACATTGATTCAACTGCGTGAGCGTCAGAGCTATACAAAGCCTTCTGTAAAGCGTCGCGGAGAGATCCTGAAAGCTATCTATAAGCAACAATTGGCGAGCGGAAAAATCGAAGGTTAATCCTTCTCCCAACTTCATATTATTCAAACCTGCAGTTCTTCTGCAGGTTTTTTTATGCGCACACTTCTCAACATGTTGTAGCTTTAAATTCATGTCTAAAGAAACCAGCATCGATAATCAGCTGCTTCTATTTTTGGATCAATTAAAATATGAGAGACGTTTATCTCCTCATACCCAATTGGCGTATAAAAAAGACTTGTCCGATTGGTCAACTTATTTAGCTGGTGAGATGGGAGTTAATCAACTTTCTGAAGTGAATGCTTCTCAAATCAGAAGTTGGTTGGCTTCATTACGAGCCAGTGGAATTAGTTCCAGATCTATTGTTCGAAAAATTTCTGCATTAAAATCCTTTTACAAATTCTTACTCCGAAAAGGGGTGGTAGAGAAAAATCCACTGGTCCAGATTTCTTCTCCAAAAATTTCAAAATCTCTACCGGTGTTTATACGCGAAGAGGAGGCCGCTCAAATGGGGCAAACACTGGCCATCGCTTCCGAAGATTGGAAGGGATTTAATGCTCGCTTATTGGTTACACTTTTCTACTACACAGGGATGCGTCTTAGTGAACTAATTAATTTGAAAGAAGAACAGCTAGAGTTATCTCGTTCTCAATTAAAAGTGTTAGGAAAGGGAAACAAAGAGCGAATCATTCCGCTACACGCCGATCTTATTGCTTTAATCAAAGAGTATATTCAAAAAAAGCAAGATCAATTTACATCTACGGAGTCTTATCTACTCCTCACTGAAAGTGGCAAAAAGCTTTATCCAAGATATGCATGGCAATTGGTAAATCAGGTTTTAGGGGCCGCTACAACAGTGCAGAAAAAAAGTCCACACGTGTTAAGACATAGTTTTGCAACACACCTTTTGAATAATGGCGCAGACTTGAATGCAGTAAAAGAGTTGTTAGGTCATAGCAGTTTGGCTGCTACACAAGTTTATACGCACAATACCATTGAGAAACTTAAAGAGGTGCACCGGAAAGCGCATCCGAGGCGTTAAAGTCTTGTCAAATTGAGGGATGGGGATTGCTTTTAAGAACTGGAAGAAGTAAATTGATAAACCAGTTCTTAACGTTTAAATCCTATAGCCATGAATATCAAAATCCAATCCGTGCATTTTGATGCCGATACAAGGCTTATTGACCTTGTCAGAAAAAAAGTAGACAAGCTTCCTTCGTTTGAAAAAAGAATAACAGACATCTCGGTCTTTCTTAAACTGGATAATCCTGCACATCACATCAAAGACAAAGTGGTGGAAATACGTGTTCATGTTCCCCGCTATGATTATTTTGTCAAAACAACCAGCAAGAGTTTTGAGCTTTCCTTTGAAGAAGCGTTCGCTTCATTGGTGACAAAAATGAAGCGAAAAAAAGACAGAATGATGTCCTAACGCTTTCACATTTGCTGAAGTGCTGGTTTTTATTGGATTTTAAGGCTAAAAAATAGTCTTAAAATTTTTCCAATTTCCAAATTCCCTTACCTTTGCCTTCCCAAAAATTTGGGGTAGTTCTTTATTGCCCGGATCGACTGTGAAAGACTCAGTGAGGTTCGGTTTGCCAATTAATCCAGCAATTGGCTGCAACCATAAGCCACCTTAGCTCAGCTGGTAGAGCAACTGATTTGTAATCAGTAGGTCGCCAGTTCGATTCTGGCAGGTGGCTCAGGGCGGGCAAGTAGCCAAGTGGCCAACGGCAACAGACTGTAAATCTGTCCTCTTCGGAGTTCGGTGGTTCGAATCCATCCTTGCCCACAAATGATTCGTTGTTACAAGAACAATGAATTTGCCGAGATAGAATTGATGTAGAATTGAAATACACGGCGGTCCATTCATAGGATCATCACTAGCGGGAGTAGCTCATTTGGTAGAGCGGTAGCCTTCCAAGCTTCAGGTGGCCGGTTCGAGCCCGGTCTCCCGCTCCAATTGGACCGTCGGAAGTTGGCTCTAAGGCTATACCAGCCGTTGTAGCTCAGTGGTAGAGCACTTCCTTGGTAAGGAAGAGGTCGTGAGTTCAATTCTCATCAACGGCTCAAAGAATTTGAAAGAACGTAGTAATTATAAATTGTAAAACACAACCTAAAAACCGATAAAAATGTCAAAAGAGACCTTTAAGCGGGACAAACCCCACGTTAACGTAGGTACCATTGGACACATCGACCATGGTAAAACTACCCTGACTGCTGCCATTACTACTATTTTGGCTGCAAAAGGTATGGCCCAGGCCAAGAAGTATGATGAGATCGATGCTGCTCCTGAAGAAAAAGAGCGTGGTATCACCATCAACACAGCTCACGTAGAGTATCAAACGGACAACCGTCACTATGCTCACGTTGACTGTCCTGGTCACGCTGACTATGTAAAAAATATGATCACTGGTGCTGCTCAGATGGACGGTGCTATTCTTGTAGTAGCTGCTACTGATGGTCCAATGCCTCAAACAAAAGAGCACATCCTTTTGGCTCGTCAGGTAGGTGTACCTAAGATCGTTGTGTTCATGAACAAGGTTGACCTTGTTGATGATCCTGAATTATTGGATCTAGTTGAAATGGAAATCCGTGATCTTCTGACTTTCTACGGTTTTGATGGTGCTAACACACCAATCATCAAGGGTTCTGCAATCAAGGCGCTTGAAGGTGATGCTGCTGCTGTTAAGCAAGTAGATGAACTAATGGCTGCTGTTGATAGCTATATTCCTCTTCCTCCTCGTCCAGTTGATCAGCCATTCCTAATGTCTGTTGAGGACGTATTCTCAATCACTGGTCGTGGTACAGTTGCTACTGGTCGTATTGAGCGTGGTCGTATCAAGGTTGGTGAGTCTGTTGAGATCGTAGGTTTGATTCCAGATCCTCTGACTTCTACAGTTACTGGAGTTGAGATGTTCCGTAAACTTCTTGACGAAGGAGAAGCTGGAGACAACGCCGGTTTATTGCTCCGTGGTATTGAGAAAACACAGATCCGTCGCGGTATGGTTATCGTGAAGCCTGGTTCTATCACTCCACACACTGAGTTCAAAGCTGAGGTTTACGTATTGAGCAAAGAAGAAGGTGGACGTCACACTCCATTCTTCCAAAAATACCGTCCTCAATTCTACTTCCGTACCACTGACGTTACTGGTGAAGTAGAGTTACCAGCTGGAACTGAAATGGTAATGCCTGGTGATAACACTACGCTTACTGTTAAGTTGATTCAGCCAATTGCGATGGAGAAAGGTCTTAAGTTCGCTATCCGTGAGGGTGGCCGCACTGTAGGTGCAGGACAAGTGACCGAGATCCTGAAGTAATCGCTTATATTTGTATATTCAAAAGTCATTGGTTGTCAGGGTTTTTCCGAACAGCCGATGACTTTTGATTCTTACGGGCATAGTTCAATGGCAGAATAGCGGTCTCCAAAACCGTTGATGGGAGTTCGAATCTCTCTGCCCGTGCAAAACGGATCATATGAACAAGATCACCTCTTATGTAAAGGAAAGTTTCAGGGAGCTAACTGAAAAAGTGACCTGGCCAACTTGGTTGCAATTACAGCAGTCAACTATGATTGTGCTTGCTGCCACATTGGTTATAACTTTTATCGTGTTGCTAATGGATTTTGCAACGGGTAACGGATTACGTTTCATTTACAAACAACTTTTCTAATGGAAGCAGTTACAACAACCAATACGGTGACTCCTCAGGCAGATACCAAGTGGTACGTGCTACGAGTGATCAGCGGAAAGGAAAAAAAGGTTAAGGAATATTTGGATAAAGAAATTAGTCGCGGTGGCTGGAGCGAGCAAGTGAAACAGGTTTTTTTGCCTGTTGAAAAAGTGTATAAGGTTGCCTCTGGAAAGAAAGTGATGCGCGAAAGAAATTACTATCCAGGTTATGTGATGATTGAAATTCTTGATGGAAAACTCAGTGATGATTTGAGAGATGTAATCAAGAATACTACTAACGTTATTCATTTTCTTGGAAAGGATAATCCAATCGCACTTCGTAAAGCAGAAGTGAATAAGATGCTAGGTAAGATGGATGAAATGAGTGAGGTTGGAGGCATCAGTATGATGGAGCCTTACATTGTCGGTGAAACCATCAAGATCATTGAGGGTCCTTTCAATGACTTTAATGGTATCATCGAAGAAGTGAACGATGAAAAGAAGAAGCTAAAAGTTACCGTAAAGATATTTGGTCGTTCTACCCCTGTGGAGTTAAGTTATATGCAGGTGGAAAAACTTAGCTAAAACTTTAAGAATTTAGAAGCCCCCTTACTGGGGGCTTTTTTATATCCTGATAATCAGCGAAGTAGGAGGGGGTAAAAAAAGGGAAAGAAATCATTGAAAATCAAGGGTGGCTCCCTAACTTTGCCGCCCCAATTAGTTCTTTTTTCGAGGATTTTGGGAGTATCACTAGATGATACGCTTGAACCAATAAATTGTAAGACATGGCAAAGGAAGTATCCGGCTTTGTAAAGCTACAGTGCAAGGGTGGCCAGGCCAACCCCGCACCTCCAATTGGACCTGCATTAGGTTCCAAAGGGATCAACATTATGGAGTTCTGCAAACAGTTCAACGCTAGAACGCAGGACAAACAAGGGAAAGTTCTCCCCGTATTAATCACCGTTTATTCAGACAAGAGTTTTGATTTTGTCATCAAAACACCTCCTGCTGCCATTCAATTAATGGAAGCAGCTAAGATTCAGAAGGGTTCAAAAGAAAGCAACCGTTCAAAGGTTGGTAAAGTAACCTGGGATCAGATCAAGGTGATTGCTGAAGACAAAATGCCTGATTTGAATTGTTTCACTGTTGAAAGCGCTATGAAAATGGTTGCCGGAACAGCAAGAAGCATGGGCTTGAATGTAGACGGAAAAGCTCCCTGGGAAAATTAATTGTCAATTAAAAGAACTGAATCATGGCATTCGTAAGTAAGAAAAGAAAAGTGGCCAACACAAAAGTTGATGCCAATAAATCATACTCTTTAAAAGAGGCGTCTGCATTGGTTAAAACAATAACCACTTGCAAGTTTGATGCTTCTGTTGATTTACATATCCGTTTAGGAGTTGATCCAAAGAAAGCTGACCAAGCAATCCGCGGAACTGTAACTCTTCCTCACGGTACTGGTAAAACAAAGAAGGTTCTTGTGCTTTGCACACCTGATAAAGAAGCAGAAGCAAAAGCAGCTGGTGCTGATTTTGTAGGATTAGATGAGTATGTTACTAAAATTGAAGGCGGTTGGGTTGATGTCGATGTAATCGTTGCTACACCCAGCGTAATGCCTAAGATTGGTAAACTCGGAAAGGTGTTGGGTCCTCGTAACCTGATGCCCAATCCTAAAACAGGTACAGTAACTAATGATGTTGCTGCTGCTGTTAACGATGTAAAAGGTGGTAAAATCGCTTTCAAAGTTGATAAAGTAGGAATTGTTCACGCATCAATTGGTCGTGTGAGCTTTACGCCTGAGAAGATTGCAGAAAACAGCCAGGAGTTGTTGAATGCAATTATGAAAGCAAAGCCTACTTCTTCAAAAGGAACCTACTTGAAAGGAATCAGTATGGCATCTACCATGAGCCCTGGTATCGCAATTGACACCAAAGCTTTCATCAACTGATTCTATTAAACTAATCTACCAAGTCAAATCTCAATAAAATGACTAAAGAGCAAAAAAACGAAGTGATCGAAGTACTGAAAGGAAAATTCTCTCAGTACAATAACTTCTATGTAACCGATACTGAATCATTAAGTGTAGAGCAGGTTGGCAAACTTCGTCGTGCTTGTTTCAATAAACAAGTAGAGATGAAAGTGGCTAAAAACACATTGATTAAAAAAGCGCTTGAATCTTTGGATAATGAGAAATATGCAGGAATGTATGATTCATTACACAAAGTGACTGCACTTCTTTTTTCAGAAAATCCAAAAGAGCCAGCTCTAATCATCTCTTCTTTCCGTAAAGAAAGCAATGGAGACAAGCCTGTTTTAAAAGCAGCTTTCATCAATGGAGATGTGTACAGTGGCGATAACCAATTGGTGGCCTTAACAAAGATCAAGACGAAGAACGAATTGATTGGCGAGGTGATTGGATTGTTGCAATCTCCTGCAAAGCGTGTATTGGCTGGTTTATTACAGCATCACGAAAAGCAGGCTGCAGCTTCTGCTGAGTAAATCTGATTATCGTAAGAGTACGAATAATAAAGCCCAGGCCTGAGGGTTTTCCGAAAGGAATGAATTAAGGCAAATTTTTTTAAAACCGCCGTTGGAGCTACAAAGCAGTGAAAACGGTAAAAATTAAAATCAAATGGCTGATGTAAAAGCACTCGCGGAAAGTCTAGTGGCTTTGACCGTGAAAGAAGTTCAGGAACTCGCTGATGTTCTGAAAAATGAGTACGGAATTGAACCCGCTGCTGCTGCAGTAGTTGTTGCAGGTGGTGGAGAAGGTGGTGGCGCTGCTGCTGCTGAAGAAAAAACTGCATTCAATGTAATATTGAAGAGCGGTGGAGCTTCTAAGCTCAATGTTGTAAAAGTGGTGAAAGATCTTACTGGTCTTGGACTGAAAGAAGCGAAGGACATGGTAGACGGAGCACCTAAGACTGTAAAAGAAAACGTTTCTAAGGCTGAAGCAGAAGAAATTGCTGCTAAGTTGAAAGAAGCGGGTGCTGAAGTAGAGATCGCTTAATTGATCAATTACATTTCAAAGCCTGTCCTCCAAAGGGGCAGGCTTTTTTATTTCATACGACTACTATCAATGTTAAACACCAGATAGGGGATTAGTTTTTTTAGTTTGTCTCTGTCAAGTCCCCAAATTTCTTCCAGGTCTTTTACCTCCTCAAATGATCCGTGGGCTTCTCGAAATTTGATTAGTTGTTTTGCAAGTTTCCATTGTAGGTAAGGATGTTTGCGCAGCTCTTCTTCTGATGCCGAATTGATAGCAATTTTTTTAATGTTGTTGCCATTCAGTCGTAGTAGTGGGGCGATTTTGCTAAACACAGAGTCAGATAACCCATAGACTTCCCTCAGTTGATCCACTTCATAAAAGCCACCCAGTTTGTCCCTATACTTTATGATTCTTGCCGATAAAACGGGGCCAATCCCAGGCATCTTTTCGAGCGCGGCTGAATCAGCATTTTCTAATGAAATCACCAGCGTGGGTGAGCGATTCGGCTTTATCTTGGTGCTAAATTTATCCCAGTTACCAGGGTTTTTTAGAGTGGAATTAATGGATAGGCTTTTTGAATTAGCATCATGATTGTATCCGTAGTGTTTTGAAAATTTAGTAGAAGTATTTCTTTTAACATAATGACTATCAATATTTAAAGTGAGCGTATCCAGTTTGTATTCTAATAGACCGGGCTGCCCGCTTCGGTCTTGGAAATAGATAAACAGGCAATAGGCGAGGGTAAGGGAAGTAAGCATGGCGATCCCAATTCTGTACCTGATCCCCTGGCTCCCCATCCGGGCGGGTATGATCTTTTTTGATACTTTGTGCATTCCATAAATATCTGCAGCAAGGGGTCCAGGCCGCAAGGGCAATTTTTGGCCGGATTTTTGTGGGAACAAATTTTGGCCGTACAC